>Ga0116142_10000360_pt1 | contig 61367 bp, 50 predicted proteins | sample AD_UKC033_MetaG_FD_89785 | JGI IMG/M metagenome (GOLD analysis project Ga0116142, IMG submission 89785) | Active sludge microbial communities of municipal wastewater-treating anaerobic digesters from USA - AD_UKC033_MetaG | ecosystem: Engineered > Bioreactor > Anaerobic > Digestate | place: USA... | reverse complement strand
GCGAAGAGGCGCGCCACGCGCGCGGCCTGCGGCAGCGCGTGCGCCACGCAGCCCGGGCACAGCATCTGGAAGGCGTGCAGCAGCACCACGCGCCCGCGCAGATCGGCAAGCGCCAGCGGCTTCTCGGTGTTCAGCCAGTGCGTGGTCTGCCAGGCCGGGGCCGGGCGCCAGGGGGGCGCGGCGGGAGCTTCCCCGTCTTCTTCGTCGTGCGCGGTCATCGCTTTCTCCTCGGAGTCTGCAGGCCCGTAGCATGGCGCAGAGGCCAGATCGTGGCGCGCGGCGGCCGCTCGGTCAACGCCATGGTCCACATCCGCGACACGGCGCGCGTCGACGACGGCCGGGAGGCGCCAAGCACACCGACGAGCACACCTGCCTGATCTCGCCGCGCTATGCTTGGCGATGCCACGCGGGCATGCAGCGCGGTCAGGGTGAGGCCGACCTCACGAGCTCCCACCCGTTCGACACCGGCCAGTACGTCCTCACCTTCGGCGCGTTCCTCATCCCGGTGGCCGCGGTCTTCTTCGCCGGCTTCGAGAGTGGCCGCTCCACCGGCAAGTTCGCCGGCATCATGGGCGCCGGGGAATTCGCCGACGAGCCGGCAGGCGCGTGGATGCACGAGGACTCGCAGACCGTCCACCCGCCCGCGGCGACACGGCACCGCCGCCGGCGGGGAATCCATCAACCCAGCGTGAGGGACAAGGCCATGCGCACCGCCTACCAGATCGTTAGCGACCACTATGCCGCCTCCGCGCGCCACGACCTCGACGGCATGCTTGCCGACCTGGCCGCGGATGCGCAGTGGGTCGAGATGGAGACCTCGGCCTACGCCGGGACGCACGTCGGCCGGGAGCAGATCGTCGCCAAGGTGTTCGCCCCCATCGGCGCCGACTGGGAGGGCTTCGCCTTCACGCTCGAGCGCCTGATCGACGGCGGCGACACCGTGGTCGCGCTCGGGTACTACAGCGGCACCTTCAAGGCCACCGGCAAGCCCATGCGCGCACGCGTGGCGCATGTCTGGGAGGTCGAGGGAGGGCGGATCAGGCGCTTCGAGCAGTTCGCCGACACGCTCGCGCTCGAGCGCGCGACGCGCTGAGCCGCGCGCACGGTCGGCACCGATGCTGGAGTCCGAGGCGCTGGGCTGGCAGCAACGGCACGGCGCCCCGATCCAGGGCCCCCCGCGTTTCGGGGGAACTCCCTGGACGAGCATTGCGACCGTCGCTTTGCGCTCCTATGCTGATGCGCGGCGAATCCGTGAAGGAGCATCGATGAACAGGTTCGCGCGTATGGGCATGGCCTGGGCAGCGGGCCTGTTGCTGTCTGGTCAGGCGATGGCCTGGAACGTCTTCCCCTACGGTGACGATCAGGCGCTGAAGTGGGGCAGCAACACCATCGGCACGCCGGGCGGCATCGTCACGTGGAGCCTGATCGGCGATGGCACGGGCATCGCGGACGGTGCGCCCGACGGCATCCACGGCAGTTCGCAGCTGGGCTCGCTCTTCAGCGCGATCGACGCCGCCTACGGCAGCGGAACCTCGCTGAACGCGCTGCAGAGGGCCTTCGACAGCTGGTCCGCAGTCGCCAACGTGAAGTTCGTGCAGGTCAGCGAAACCGGCTCCGTGCCGCTGGGCGCGGCCTATGCGTCCGTGGGCGGCAGCGTCATCGGCGACATCCGCATCGGCGCCTATGCCGTCGACGGCTTCTCCGGTGCGGTGGGCTACGCGCCGAAGCCCAACGGCGGCACGACGCTGGAAGGCGACGTGGTGTTCAACATCGGCGCCGCTTTCCAGGCCGTCCCCGCCGGCGCCGCGGAAGGCAGCTTCTACGACGTCTACCTGAACCCGTCGCCCACTGACAGTCCGGACAAGGACGGCTGGTATCACAACGACCTGCAGAGCCTGTTCGCGCATGAACTGGGCCATGCCATCGGCCTGGCCCATTCGACCGAACCGGCGGCCTTGATGTGCGGCTGGGTCGATGACGACTTCGACGGCAGCCTCTGCAACTGGAACCCGACCGAGCAGACGAACTGGCAGATCCCGCTGGTGCGGCTGCCCACGCCCGACGACGTGGCCGGGGCCCAGTACCTGTACGGCGCGGCGCCGGTGCCCGAACCGGGTAGCTACCTGCTGATGCTCGCCGGCCTGGGCGTCCTGCTCTCGGCCAGGCGAAAGGCCGGCCGCTGAAGCCTCACCCTGGCGGCGTAGACGATCACCAGCGTCGGCAGCAGCCCCGAGCGCTGCAGCGCCGCCCGCAACTGCGCCGCGACCGCCTTGTCGCAGGCGCAATCGGGCCGGCGCGCAGTCGGCATATGCCGCCGGGCGAGCGCTGGCTGCCCAAGCGCGTCCCGAAGCTTGTTCGATCCACGGGGTTGCCTTCCCGGCTTTCTTGCCGAGGAGGCTGGGGTCGATTCTTTTCGATCGGACAGGGTCACCTGCGGGCGGCCGGCGAACCCGCTTCTGTCCGCCCGCAACCTGGCGCCGGCTTCGCGCGCGGCGGCGTCGTTGTCCGCGTAGCGCCGGTGGGCAAAGGCGTTACGCTTCGGTGCGTCACTGTTCTTCTTCCATAGCCGAATGCTTTTCTCGTGAACCGCCGGACGCCGTGATCGAAGCGGCCACCGTGGACGGACGGACTGCGCATCTACAGGCGGGCTTGTGTCGGTTGGTGCCCCAGCTGAACGAGCCCATTTAGGTTGTCCCATTCGGCCCAAGACTCGACGATCGTCTCGCCCTCGATACGATAGATCGCCATGTACTCGGCCGTCATTGATCTGCCGGAGGGCGGATAGGGCCCCATCGGCCCGGTCTGGGTGCCCGTGAAGCGATGTCGCACCGCGATCTTGCTTCCTTCGCTCACCATATCCTCGATCGTCTCGCGAGCGTCCGGAAAGGTTTCATACTCGCCGCGCAAGTACCGGATCAGTTCCTTCCTGCTTCGCACACCCGGTGCGGCATCGCTATGGCGGACGAAGTCTGGAGCGACCACCCGCTCCAGCGCTTGCCAGTCTCTCCCGGCTGCATCCGGCCTTCACGCAGGCCATTCAAGTAGTCGGCTGCCCGGGTCATGGTTTCTTCGGGAACGATGATCGAGTAATGCGATCTGCTGTCTGGTATTCGCATCGCCAACGGAACACCTTCTTTCGCCTGGGTTGAGCCGAACTGCATATCGCAGGCAACGGCGTGGCAAGCTTGACCTGCCACGCCGCTGCCGGAGCGAAGCAAGCTCGGCTTGGAGAATTGGTAGGCGGCTCACAACCGTAGTCGCCACGGCATTCCTGTTGAACGATCTATCGATCATGGCAGCGAAGAAACCGGCGTGCGATCAAGAACACTGCGACAGGAGCCGAGACGAACACTGTGATGGCAGCAACAACTGCGGCTGTGGCGGGTATGCCGGCGGCAAAAGATAGGGCGAAAGCGAGACCATCCACTGCGTTTACCGGGCTGAGGGATGCAAGCAATCCCGCATTGTCCGGTGTGCCAGAGAACAGCAAGCACAGTGAGAAAAATGTTGCGGCCGCTGCGATGATAGGAATGGATGCGCTTTTCCTCACGTGCCGGACTCCTCCCATGAGAGCCGCCCACCACCAGCGGATGACGCAGGTCGATCATGTGGTCGATGTTCGAGGAGATCCTCCGGGGAAATCGAGCCAGAGCAAACGAGCGAATCCCCGTGGCCGCCCGCCGTGCAGCAGCAACAGAGGTAGCGTGCCGGACTGGGGTTTACCCGATGACTGCCGCGTTTGATGCCACGCATTAGAAACAATGATTGGCGTGCGGACCGCTCGCGGCCTAGAGTGTCCCTGTATTTGGCATTCACTGCACAAGGAGACACGCATGCAACGCAGCCTTTTCACGGCGACTGCGGCGGCCGCCCTGGCCACCGCCTGCCTGACCGCCCAGGCGGGCACGGTGACGGTGCTGACATCGTTCCCCAAGGAGCTGACCACGGCCTACCAGAAGGCCTTCGAGGCGGCCAACCCGGGCATCAAGATCGAGATTCTGAACAAGAACACCACGGCTTCGGTGGCCTACGTGCGCGAGCTGCCGGAAGGGCAGCGCCCCGATGTGATGTGGGCCAGCGCGCCCGATGCGTTCGAGGTGCTGTCCAGCTTCAACCTGCTGCAGAGCGCGCCCGAGGTGGTGAACAAGTCCGCCCCGGCCAAGATCGGCAACTACCCCCTCAACGACCCCAAGGGCATGTACTACGGCCAGGCGCTGGCAGGCTACGGCATCTCGTGGAACACGCGTTATCTGAAGGCACACAAGCTGGCCGAGCCCCGCGAGTGGACGGACCTGCTCAAACCCGAATACTTCGGCCACATCGCCATCTCGTCGCCCTCGCGCTCGGGCACCACGCAGCTGACGGTGGAGACCATTTTGCAGGGTGAAGGCTGGGAGAAGGGCTGGGCCCAGCTGCTGGAGATGATGGGCAACGCCGCCGCCGTCACCGACCGCAGCTTTGCCGTGCCGGACGGCGTGAACAACGGCCAGTACGGCATCGGCATCGTGATCGACTTCCTGGCGCTGGCGGGCAAGTATTCGGGCTACCCGGTGGATTTCGTATACCCCAGCATGACGGCGGTGGTGCCCGCCAACATTGCGCTGATCGCCGGGGCCAAGAACCCGGACGAAGCCAAGAAGTTCATGGCCTACACCATGTCCGTGCCGGGTCAGCAGTTGCTGTTCGAGCCCAAGATCGGCCGCCTGCCCATCCTGCCCTACAGCATGCTGAAGGCCCCGGCGGGTTACCCGGTGCCGCAGGACATCGCCAAGCGTGCCAAGGTGCAGTTCGACTCGCAGCTCTCGGGCGCGCGCTATCCGGTGGTCATCAGCCTGTTCGACCAGATGGTGACCTTCCGTCTGAAGGAGCTGCAGGCGGCCACCAAGGCCATCCACGAGGCCACGCGCGCGCTCAAGGCCAAACCCAACGCCCGGGGCAGCGAGCTGCTGGCACAGGCGCGCAGCCTGGCCTACACGCCGCTGGTGGGGGCCGAGAACGTGAAGAACCCCGAGTTCCTGGAGCTGTTCCGCAAGAGCCGGCGCGACGTGGCCGTCTCCAAGCAGCTCACCGGCCTGGAGCAGATGTGGGCCGACAAGGCGCGCGCCAACTACGAGCGCGCCCGCGACCTGGCCGAGCAGGCCCGCGGCCTGGCCAAGTAAGCACAAGCGCCCGCCACCATGCAAGCCGCTGCGCTGCGGCCCGGCACCGCCGGGCCGGGGCCGTGGATCGCCTTTGGGCTGATCCTGGCCTTTCTGCTGCTTTTTCTCATCCTGCCCGTGGGCACGGTGATCTACACCGCCTTCGTCAACGAGGTTGGAGGGCTGACCCTGGGGCACTTTGCCAACTTCTTCGGCCAGGGCGTGTTCCGGGAGTCCTTCTTCAACAGCCTGTGGGTGGCGCTGGCGACGACCTTCTTCGCCAGCGTGATCGCGGTGCCGCTGGCCTACCTGACGGTGCGATTCGAGTTTCGCGGGGCGCTCCTGATCCAGACGCTGGGCGTGCTGCCGCTGATCATGCCGCCCTTCGTGGGCGCGGTGGCGTTGCAGCTCATCTTCGGGCGCAGCGGCTCGGTGAATCTGCTGCTCGATGACTGGTTGGGTTTCACCATTCCCATCATGGACGGGCTGGTGGGTGTGACCTTTGTCGAGAGCATCCACTACTTCCCCTTCATTCTGCTCAACCTCGTGGCGGCCATGCGCAACATCGACGGGGCCATGGAAGAGTCGGCCCTGAACCTGGGCGCGCGTGGCTGGCGCCTCTTCAGGCGGGTGATCTTTCCGCTGGCCATGCCGGGATACCTGGCGGGCGCGGCGCTGGTGTTCGTGAAGGTGTTCGACGACCTGGGCACGCCGCTGGTGATGGGTGTGACCAACATGCTCGCGCCCCAGGCCTACCTGCGCATCACCTCGGTGGGGGTGGACGACCCGCTGGGCTACGTCATCAGCGTGATCATGATCGCCTTCTCCATCCTGGCGCTGTGGCTGGCCGCGCGCGTGATGAAGGGCAAGGACTACGCCACGCTGCAAAAGGGCGGCAGCGCGCTGCAAAAGCGCCGGCTCACGGCCTGGGAATCGGCGCTGGCCTATGGCTGGATCGTGCTCATCCTGCTGGTCACGCTGGCGCCGCACATCGGCATCTTGCTGATGTCGTTTGCCAAGGTCTGGAGCTTCTCGGTGCTGCCCGACGCCTACACGCTGGAGCACTACGTCACGGTGTTTGCGGACGCCAACCACATGATCGGCAACACGCTGCTGTACTGCCTGCTGGCGGCGGGGCTGGACGTGGTGATCGGCACCGCCATTGCCTACCTGATCCTGCGCACGCAACTGCCCGCGCGCCGCTGGCTGGACTACCTGGCCTCGGCGGCGCTGGCCATCCCCGGGCTGGTGCTGGCCATCGGCTACCTGCGGCTGTTCAAGGGCGTTCAGCTTCCGTTCACCGAGACGCCGCTGGTCGGCACCTGGGTGCTCATCATGCTGGCCTACGCCGTGCGGCGCCTGCCGTACGCGCTGCGCTCGTGCATGGCGGCCTTGCAGCAGGTGCACGTGTCGCTGGAGGAGGCGGCGCAGAGCCTGGGTGCCACGCGCCTGTCCACCATTCGCCGCGTCATGGTGCCGCTGATGGCGGGCGGCATTCTGGCGGGCTTCGTCACCAGCTTCATCACGGCGGCGGTGGAGCTGTCGGCCACGCTGCTGCTTGCTTCGACCGAAAGCCAGGCACCCATGAGCTACGGCATCTACCTGTACATGCAAAGCATCTCGGGCCGTGGGCCGGGCGCGGCGCTGGGCGTGCTGGCCGTGGTGGTGGTGGGCCTGGGCACCTATCTGTCGCACCGCTTCGTCGAGCGCTCGCGCGCCACGGTGCAAGCCAAACAGGAAGGTTGATTGCCATGCATCTGAACAAAGTCTCCCTCGAAGCCCGGCACATCAGCCTGAGCTACGGCAGCACGGAGGTGCTGCGTGACGTGAACCTGAAGATCGAACCCGGCGAGTTCTTTGCCCTGCTGGGGCCGTCGGGCTCGGGCAAGTCCACCTTGCTGCGGCTCATTGCAGGCTTCAACCAGCACCAGCGCGGCGAGCTGCTGGTGGATGGGCAGGACATCACGGGCACGCCGCCGCATGCGCGCAACGTGGGCATGGTGTTCCAGAACTACGCGCTGTGGCCCCACATGACGGTGTGGGACAACGTGGCCTTCGGCCTGGTGGAGCGGCGCGAGACCAAGGACGCCATCCGCCGCAAGGTGAGCGCGGTGCTGGAGCTGGTGGGCCTGGCTGCCTACGCGCAGCGTCGACCGGGCCAGCTCTCGGGCGGGCAGCAGCAGCGCGTGGCGCTGGCGCGCACCGTGGTCATCGAGCCCAAGCTGCTGCTTCTGGACGAGCCGCTGTCCAACCTCGACAAACAGCTGCGCGTGCAGATGCGCGAGGAGCTGAAGAATCTGCAACGCAAGCTGGGGCTGACCACCATCTTCGTCACGCACGACCAGGAAGAGGCCATGACCACCGCCGACCGCATGGCCGTGCTGGACAAGGGCATCCTGCAACAGGTGGGCTCGGCGGCGGGACTGTACGACTTTCCGGTGAATCGCTTCGTGGCCGGCTTCGTGGGTACGGCGAATCTGCTCGAAGGCGAGGTCACGGCGGTGGACGGCGAGATGCTGACCTTTCGCGCGCCAGGCGTGGGCGATCTCACACTGCCGCGCCCCGAGGTGCCGCCCGCGCTGGGTGCCATGGCGCTGGCGTTTCGCCCGCACCAGGTCAGCATCCGCGTGTGCGACGAGCAGGTGGACGCCTCGCGCCTGTGGCTCAGCGGCCGGGTGGAAAGCGCTGAATTCCTGGGCGAATTCTCGCGCTACCGCGTGCGCGTGGGTGAGGTGGCGATGGTGTCCGATCAGCCCCACTACGCTGGCCTGGCCATGTTCGCACCGGGCGCCGAGGTGCGGCTGGGCATCGAGCCCACGCAGGTGCGCTTTCTGGATCGCTGAGCGGCGGCGCAGTACCCTGCCGCATGGAGATTTACCAGTTGCGCGCCTTCGTCACGGCGGCCAAGCTGGGCCAGGTGACGCGCACGGCCGAGGCACTGCATCTGACCCAGCCTGCCATCACCGCGCAGATCAAGGCACTGGAGGAAGAGCTGGGCGTGGCCCTGTTCGACCGCCGCCCGGGCCGCATCAGCCTCACGCGCGCGGGCGAGGCGCTGCTGCCCGACGCCGAGCACGTGCTCACCGCCGCGGGCCACCTGCTGGGCAAGGCGCGCGACCTGCAGGGCGAGGTGACGGGCGTGCTCACCCTGGGCACCGTGGCCGACCCCGATACGCTGCGTCTGGGCTCGTTGCTGGGCGCGCTGGTGCGCACGCTGCCGCTCTTGGAGATCAAGACCCGCAACGGCCCGGCCGAGGAACTGCGCGAGCAGGTGGCGGCGGGCCTGTTGCAGGCCGCGTTCTACATCGGCCCGAGCATCCCGCGCGAGGTGGCCGGGCTGGCCTTGCAGACCTTGCACTACCGCATCGCCGGGCCCGCCCACCTGCGCGCGCAACTGCTGCACGCGGGTTGGCGCGACGTGGCGGCCATGCCCTGGATCGGCGCGCCCGCGCAGCACCACGTGCAGACGCTGATGCGCGACATGTTTGCGCGCCAGGGCCTCGCGCCGCACCAGGTGATCGAGTCCGACGAAGTCTCGCTGCCGCAAAGCCTGGTGCGCGCGGGCGTGGGTCTGTCGCTGCTGCGCGAGGACGTGGCCTTGCCCGCCAGCGAGCGCGGCGAGATCGTCATCTGGCCCCACGCCCGCGTGGGCGCGCTGCTGGGCTTCATCTACCCGCGTGCGGCCGAGCACGACCCGGCCATCGTCGCCACCCTGTCGCTGCTGCGCACGGTGTGGGGGCTGGGAGCGGGATGACCATTGCTCCGGCCTCATCAAGCCTCAACCGGCGGCATACTTGACCGGGAGCCTATGCGGCCTGAGCATGTAGCCGGACACCCGATGCCTTGGCTACCTTGAGCACAGTCGCAAAGCTTGGATTGCCGTCGGCACTGAGTGCCCGGTGGAGGCTCTCGCGGCTCCGACCCGCTTCCCTGGCGACCAAGCTCATGCCCTTCGCGCGGGCGATGTCGCCGAGTGCGCGGGCAATGCCCGAAATGTCTTCGGGTGCTTCTTCGAGCCAGTCGGATGGCCTTGGCGATGTCCTTTGACCGGGACGATTTGCTGCCGCCCAGGAGAAGAAGGAGGAGTCGCTCTCCGCGAGTCGTGCAGTAGATGCGTTAGCCGGGCCGACATCGACCTTGGACTTGGACTCCACAGCGCTGCCTTCCGGTGGTGTTGACGCCGGCGGAGGTGCGCGAGCTGCTCCACGGCACGGGGATGCGTCTGCTCGAAGGCCTGCGCCTGTGCGTGAAGGATGTGGAGTTCACGCGCCGCGAGCTGGTCGCGCTGCGGCAAGGGCGCCGTCTGGCTGCCCGATGCCTTCGCGCTCGAGGCTGCGGGTGCAAGCGCACGAGCGCAGGCGGCTCGCGCAACGGGGCGCGGCCTCACCCGGCCGGCGCTGTCCGACGAACGCATACCGCGCGACGCGGCGGGGCAGGGGGGCTCGAGCTTCAGATACCGTGGCGCGACCCTGCCCGGCCCCGCCCCGAAGACCCGACAATCGCGCCCGGGCCCTGACTGGAAGAACGAACGATGAGAGCTCTGGCGCTTGTCATCCTGGCCGCGAGCCTGGCCTGTGGCGGTGTGCAGGCGGCCAACCAGCGTACCGAGCATCCCTCGGGGTTCGCCTTCACCCACCCCCCGGGTTGGCAGGTCGAGGCCTTCGAAGGCATGGCGCGCGCCTTCTCGGCCGATGCCACCGAGTTCGTCGCCGTCGGACCGGTCAGCGTCCCCGCTGGACGCCGCGCCGCCGACGTGTTGCGCGCGCTGGTCGCCAGCGGGCGCGTGGGGCCGATGCGCTCCCCGGCGCTGATCGCCCTGCAGGAAGAGGGCGACGCGGCGCGCGGGCTCCTCACGGTCATGGACAAGAAGGCGCAGGCGATGGTCGTGCTGCGCGGCGGCGCGGGCACGGTGTACCTGATGGGCGCGCCGGCGAGCCGCTTCCACGCGCGCGCACCGCAGCTGGTGGAGATCCTGCGCAGCTTCTCGTTCGTGGCGGCGCGCGCGGGCCCGGCGCCGCGCATCGACTTCGCCCGCGTCACCGAGCCGCGCGAGCAGGCCTATTCGGTGGAGTTCCCGGCCGGCTGGCGCAGCGAGCTCGGCGTCTACCGCCAGGGTGCGCTGGCGCCGCGCCTGGAGGCCAGCGCGGTTGCTCCGGACGGCGGCGCGACGCTGTTCCTCGGTGAACGCAACGCCGGCACCTTCACGGTGCCGACACCGGAGCTCGCGCAGTACGGCCTGCGCGAGGGGATGATCTACAACCCGACCGGGGTCAACCCGATCCCCGTCCTGCGCTACCTGCCCGGCGAGGCCTTCGCCCGCCACTGGCTGGGGATGCGGCTGGCCGGCGCCCGCGAGACCGGTGCGCGGCCCGCGCCCGAGCTCGCCCGGCGGCTGGCGACCGAGCGCTACCGCTTCGGCAATGTCATGAATGCCCAGCTCCATGCCGGCGAGCTGGACTTCGACTACCGCGGCCAGCGCGGCCGCGTGACCGTGGCCACCGAGGTCTATGCCGGCGCTGTCGGTGTGCAGCAGTGGTCGCTGGTCTTCCTCGCCGGCTTCTTTGCGGCGCCGGCGCAGGCGGCGCTGGCCGAGGCCGCGCTGGCGCACGCGGTGGGCAGCGCGCAGGTCAACCCGCAGTGGCTGCGCACCGACCGCTACTTCGCGCGCCTCGACCACCAGCGCACGATGGCCACGCTGCAGGCCACCAACGAACTCTTCCGGCAGACGATGGCCGAGCGCGCGGAGTCGAGCGCGCGCAACGCACGCGGCATCGGCGACACGCTGGCCGGCACCTACCGTGTGCGCGACCCGGCGTCCAACGAGGTCACCACCGTGCAGGCCGGTTCCAACTTCTACTACCGCGTCGACGGCACCCGTACCGTCATCGGCAGCGACAAGGAGCTCGAACCGGTGGACCTGACGCGCCTGCTGCGCCTGGACTGGGACCCGCAGAGGTAGCCGGCCCGACCCTCGGGCTCGCGCGAACTCCCCGGGAACCCGGGGCCGAGCGCGCGAATTCACGGCGCGGGTACGGACAGTGACGACCCAGGCTCAGGGGCAGGCGCCGGCGTCCAGCATCTCGCCGGCGACCTGCCCGAAGGCTGACTGCAAGGTCTGCAGCGCCATGTCCGCGCGGCTGGCTGCGGCGCCTGCGGGCTCGGTCAACTCCACGGTGCGCAGCCGGCTCTGGGTGGCACCCCGGGTCGGCGTGACCTCGACCTTGAGCTGCACCGCGTGCACGCGCAGATGCCGCGGCGTGCTCTTGAGCTCGCCGCGGGCGTTGTTCTCGCACATCTGCACCAGCGTCTTGGAGTTCCTGACCAGCAGATTGCCCTTGCAGCCCGCGAGCGTCTGCTGCAGATCCGCATGGCGCGGGTTGGGCACGTTGCGTTGGCTCCAGTCCAGCACTTCGCCGCGGATGCGGCAGCGTGCATCGGGCGAGCCGGCGGCGACGATGGCACGCTGCTGGTCCTCCGTGAGCCAGGCGGTGATGTAGTTGCTCCACACCTCGTGCCGCCGGCCGCGGTTGAACACGCCGTCGAAGACCACGGCGCCACCGCCGGTGCCGCGAAAGCGCTCGCCAAGCAAGCGGTCGATCAGGTCGAAGCGCAAGACCTCGACGCGGTCCACCGCCGTGTCGACCTTCGTGATGATGCCGGCCAGCTGCTCGCCACGCATCACCGCCGAGCCGCTGTCGGCACTTCGGATCTCCATGTTGTCGGTGCGTGCCAGGGTCAGCGTGTCCTGGGTGCCGCCGGCCCAGCGCAGCAGGATCACGGTCTCGCGGCCGTTGGGCGTGTGGCGTACCGCCGCCAGCTCGGTGCCCGGTCGCCAGGTGGCCGCCGCCATCCAGGCGCCGTCGGGCCAGCGTTCCTTGCAGGCCACGGCGAAGCCGGGCTGCAGCGTCACCAGCGCCACGTCGTACACCGGGTTGCTGTAGCTCACTTGGCCGATGGCGCGCGCGCCGCTGCGGTCCAGCACGACGACTTCGCCCGCGTCGTCGGGCACGACATGCGCGGCCGTCAGTACGTGGCACTGGTCGCCGCGCACGAAGCCGGTGCCCGCCCCGACCTCGCTGCCCTGCCGCAGCTCCAGCGGGCCGCCCGCAGCCGGCGCTGCCGCCCAGGCCATCGCCACCGCCGTCAGGCCTGCGGCGGCGTTGCGCCGCCGCCTGCGTGCGCCCCCGGCGCCTTGCCGCTTGCTCATCGCGAACGCTCCTCCCGGCCGCCGGCGGGTGCCGGCAGCAATTCCTTCAAGGCCGCCAGCAGGCCCAGCAGCACCGACAGCGCCGCCACGCCGGCGGCGAACATCTGCACCGCGCTGTCGCTGAGCACGTGGGCCCACCAGCTCACGACGACGCGGCGCTCCGAGCCCGCCTGCTGGCGCACGCCCACGCGCTCGCCGGTCACGAGCAACTGCACGTCGAAGCCCGGCGATCCCTCCCCGTCGGCGACATGCACGAAACCCTCGGCCACCGAGCCGGCGATGGAGACGCACGCCGGCAAGTCGTCGGCGCGCACGTCCAGGCAGCCATGGCTGTCGACGATGCCGCCGGCGTCCACCTGCTCCTCGTGGATCAGGCGGCGCTGGCCCGTCGCGGCGTCCGGTGTGCGCACTTCCAGGCGTGCCTGCACCAGCATCGGCGTCGAGCTGCCGCCTCCCAGGCCGGCGCCGAACGAGATCTCCTCGCCGATCACGACGCGGCCCCGCAGCGGCCAGGCTGGGCGCTCGCCCAGGTCGTAGGCCTGCCGCGAACGGTAGTGCACGCCTTCGGGGTCCGGCGGCAGCGACCGCTCGTCGACTTGCACGCCGATGCGGTCGGGCGTCGCGGCCGTGCAGCCCATGCCGGGCGCGCGGTCCAGCGTCAGCAGCCAGCGCTTGTCGGCGTCCAGGCGCAGGCGCGCACGCGCGCCATCACGCAGCGACACACTCAGCCGCTGCGCGGGCTGCGGCTCGGCCTCGCTGCTGGCGCCCAACACCTCGCCGGGCGGCAGGTCCCAGACCAGCTGCTCGCCGCAGGCCACCTCCAGAGTCAACACCTCGGTGCGCGCACTGATCGAGAAGCTGCTGTCGTGCTTGACCAGGCGCGCGCCCGACCAGGCCAGGCCCCACAGCGCCAGCAGCATCAGCGCCGCCAGCGCGCCCACGCCCCAGGGCCTGGAGGGCCACGCCCGGCGTGGGCAGGCGTCATCGGCCGGCGCGGCCGTGGACGACGCGGCGGGCGGGACGGGGGCGTCGGCCTCGGCCATGGGTCGGTGATGTCGGCGCGGCTTGCGGTGCAGGGCCGGCCGGGTCACAGCCACAGCGGCACGATCGTCGTCTCGGTGCTGAAACCGTCACGCCGCAGCAGGCGCAGCTGGTGGCGGCCATCGTCCAGCCGCTCCAGCTCGGCCACCGGCAGCTCGCACACGCTGTCGAAGCGCATGCTCGAGGAGCTCTTGACCTTGCGGCAGGCGCGACGCTCGCCGCCGCTGCGCCCTTGCACCTGCATGCTCGCGCGGCGGCTGTTGATGTGCAGCCGCAGCGTGGCTTGCTGCAGATCGGCCTGGGCCCAGCCGGCCAGCAGCAGTTGCGGCGTGCCACGGCCGCCGTCCGCCATCACGCGCACCGCCAGTGCCAGTTCTTCGCTGTCCAGATCGGCGGGCCGCTGCAGCGCAGCCTGATCGGGCAGGAGCTGGATTTCCTGCCAGCCGCTGCCGCGCACCGACCCGGAGAACAATCCCGTGCCGTGCAGGCGCCCGTCGGGCGTGTCCAGGTCCACGCGCAGCGACACCGGCCCGGCCGGCGCCTTCCAAGCCTGCGGCAGGTATACCTGCAGGCGCCGCGCCGGCGCGCCGCCGATCACGCTGAGCCCGACGACGGCATGGCCGCTGACCGGATGCTTGGGATGCATGACCTCGCGGTACTCCTGCCCCTGTACCGGCTGGAACTGCGCCAGGGCCGGGAGGGTCAGGCTCGCCAGCAGGCCGGCCACGACGCAGCGCCAGGTCCATGGACCGGCGCGCACCCGCCGCCATCTGTGGACTGCGCCGACTCGATCTTGCGGCATCGATGCGTTCTCCTCCGGGCCGCATGAACGCTGCGGTGCGGCCGGGCTTGGCGAAGTATGCCAAGCGCGACGCCCGCTTGCACCCGCGGCGCGAACATCTCCTTGCATGCCCGGACCTCGACGCCGCCGCGCGGCGGCTTGGGCCCAGCGGTGGTACAAGCGCGGCGGCAGCGGTCTCCGCGCGGTCGCCGGCCGCCGCCCGCGTCGAGCCGGCGGCCGTCTTCCTTCCCGCGGTTGCGCCGTCGTCTTCGAATCGCCCCCGGTCGTCGCGGCCGGGGATCGCCGTGCGCGGGTGGAGGTGCACAGTGAGCGTCGGCTCCATGGTTTCGCTCGACACACCCTGGGTGCAGGCCGCCCTGGGCCTGGTCATCCTGCTGTTGATCTCGCTGCTGCTGCAATGGCTGGCGCGGGGGCTGTTCACGCGCGTGCTGGCGCCCGTCCGCCGCCAGGCCGATCCGCGCATCGCCTCGGTCCTGCTGGATCCGCGGGTCCTGCGCCGCGCCGCGCAGATCGTGCCGAGCCTGGTCGTGCAGGCCGGCCTGCGCTTCGTCCCGGAGCTCAGCGACCGTGCCGTCGCGCTCCTGCACAACGTCGCCGCGGCGGTCACCGTGCTGTGCATCGCGCGCCTGCTCTTCAAGATGCTCGACGTCGCGCTCGACGTGCACGCGCAGCGGCATCGCGACGACGCCGCCGCACGCGCGAAGTCGATCAAGGCCTGGGTGCAGCTGACGCAGCTGCTGGTGGTGCTGGCCTCGGTCGTGATCATGATTGCGGCGCTGACCGGAACGTCGCCGCTCATCGTGCTCTCGGGATTCGGCGCGTTGTCCGCGGTCCTCATGCTGGTGTTCCAGGACACCATCAGGTCCTTCGTCGCCGGCGTGCTGGTGGAGCGCAACGACATGCTGCGCCTGGGCGACTGGATGGAAATGCCGCAGGCCGGTGCCGATGGCAACGTGATCGACATCGCGCTCAACACGGTCAAGGTGCAGAACTGGGACAAGACCATCGTCACCATCCCGACCTGGCGCCTGATGATCGAGAGCTTCAAGAACTGGCGCGGCATGCAGGAGTCCGGCGGGCGCCGCATCAAGCGCTCGCTGATGATCGATGCCGGCACCGTCCGCTTCCTCGACGACGCCGACGTGCAACGGCTGCGCGGCGTCGCCCTCATCTCGGGCTACCTCGCCGAGAAGACACAGGCGGTGCAGGCGACGCGCGAGCAGCGCCAGCGCGAACTCGGTCCGGAACTGGCGCAACTGCCGGCCAACCAGCGCCGGCTCACCAACATCGGCACCTTCCGTCACTACGTGGTCGCCTACCTGCGCGCGCACGCCGGGGTGCATCCGGGGATGACGCAGATGGTGCGCCAGTTGCAGCCGAGCGCCCAGGGCGTGCCGCTCGAGATCTACTGCTTCACGGCCACCACCGCCTGGGTCGAGTACGAAGGCATCCAGAGCGACATCTTCGACCACCTGATGGCGATCCTTCCGGAATTCGGCCTGCGCGCCTTCCAGAACCCGAGCGACGCCGGGCTGCAGCAGGCTCTGGCGCGCGGCCTGGGGTCGCCGGCTTCGGGGGGAACGGGAGCCGCCGTGCGCGGCGTGTGATCCGGGTCAGCCGGCGTGGGCCTGGGCCGCGAGCGCCTGGGGACGCGTGCGCAGTGCCCACGCCACGCCCGTGACCAGCAGCGCGATTCCGGCCAGGGTCAGAGGGCCGGGAACGCCGCCGCGCAGAATGAAGGCATAGGTCAGCGCCGAGAGCGTCTCGAAGATGATGAGCTGCCCGGCGAGCGTCGTCGGCAGGCGCTGGCTGGCCTCGTTCCAGAACATCGTTCCCAGCCACGAGGCCAGCAGGCCGATGCCGATCATGAGGCTGATGAAGAAGGCCGGCCGCGGTCCGAAGGGCAGGGCGAAGCCCGCCTCGGCCGCGCCGCGCGCATCCCAGGCCGTCCACGCCAGCCACGACAGGTAACCTGCGAGCGCCATCGGCAGCGTCGCCACGCCTTGCGCCGTGGCCCAGGCGCGCGGGCTGCGGTCGGGGTGCGCGCGCAGCCAGTCGGCGTTGCGGATCGGGTACCAGGTCCAGCAGGCGAGCGCCCCCAGCGCCAGCAGCGCGCCGCCGAGGTAGTGCCCGACCTCGGCATCGGCGTCGGCGCGCAGCTGCTGCCACTCGACGTGGTTGACGCAGGCGATTCCCGTGGCGATCAGCAGCAGCGAGGGCAGCAGCCGTGACCACGGCAGCCGCCCGTCGCGCCGCGCGTCACGCCGGTTGGAGGTGATCGCGATCACCACCGGCAGCGTGCCGATGATCATCGTCGGCAGCGGCGCCCCGGAACGCTGGATCGCGCTCGCCAGGAAAAGGTAGTAGACGATGTTGCCCACCAGCCCGAGGCGCGCCGCCTCGCGCCAGTCGGCGCGCGTGAACTCGCGCAGCCGCCTGCGGTCGACCCAGGCCAGCGGCAGCGCGATGAGGCCGAAGGCGACGTAGCGCCCGAAGGACTGCAGCGCCGCCGGGTACTCGGGCAGCAGCAGCGGGCCGACGAAGACCAGCCCCCACATGAGTCCGGCGGCGAGCGCGAACAAGGTGCCGCTGAAGAGGGCGCTGCGGTGCGTCATGGGCCGCAAGTGTGCCCGTTGCGGTGCACCGCCTGCAGCGGGAAGCATCGACAACTGATCGGCCAGCGGGCCCCCTCGCGCGTCGCAGGAGCGCGATATGCTGCGCCAACCTCCGCCACCGCCATGCCGCACGCCATGCAAGCCGACGCCATCGCTACGCCTTCCTTGCGCTTCTTTGGCGATCTCTCGGTCGAGGTCGCCGCACCCCAGCAGGTGGGTGCCGTCGCGCTTGGCCTGCGACGCGTCATTCCGATCGTCGGCGGGACGGCCCGGGGCGAGGGTTGGAGCGGGCGCGTTCTTCCCGGCGGCGCCGACTTCCAGCTCATCGTCCATCCCGGCTACGCCGAACTCGACGCGCGTTACGTCATCGAGCTCGACGGCGGCGAGCTGCTCTTCGTGCAGAACCGCGCGCTGCGCAGCGGCCCGCCGGAGTTGATGCAGCGCATCGCGCGCGGCGAGGCCGTCGATCCGGACAGGATCTACTTCCGCTGCCAGCCGCGACTGGAAACGGCCGCGAAGGCGCTGGCCTGGGTCAACGAACGCCTGTTCGTCGGCAGCGGCGCGCGCCACCCCGAGCGCGTCGCGATGCGGTTTTTCGCGCTCGACTGACGCGGCTCGTTCCTTTGCACGCCGATCCGCGCCGGCGCGGGTTCGCGCCTGCCCCCCCTCAGCGCCTGCCCTGGCGTGCGCCTCCGAGGGGCAGCACGGCGGCGGTGGGGCCGCGGCCGCGGGCGGGGGTGAAGGGGATGCGCAGGCCGCGCGTGAAGGCCGCGCGCGTGACGAGGATGACTTTGAGGCCCCAGCCGCCCAGCGCCGAGAGCGCGCCGCCGAGCGCGGCCAGCAGCGGCCAGAGCGTGCCGCCGGCGCCGAGCAGCGCGGCCAGCAGCAGCAGCGCGGCGATGGCGCGCGTGACCTGCAGCACGTGCGTGGCCGGGTGCGTGAACCAGGCCAGCGTGCCCTCGGGCGCGCCCGCCTGCACGAGGCCGCGGCGGTAGTGCTCGCGCAGCGCTTCGCGCGCGATGGCCGCCAGCAGTGCCAGCGCGACCATGCTGCGCACGCCCGCTGCGCCCAGCAGCAGCACGAGGCCGCTGCCTTCGGCCAGCGCGGTGGCGATGATGAGCGGCACGGTGCGCGGGTGCGACCAGGCCGGGATCGCCTTGGAAGCCTTGAGGATGCGCGCCTGGCAGTAGAGGAAGCCCGCGGCCAGCAGCGCCGCCAGCCACAGCAGGGGCCGGCTCTGGAACCAGGCGGCGGCCGCCGCTGCGGCGAGCAGCGGCGCGGCGACGAAGCCCTCGCGCGTCATCCACGAGGTCTGCGGGTGGAAGAAGACGTTGAAGGCGCGCCAGGGCTTGCCGATCTCCAGCCAGACGAGCGAGAGGCCGAGCATGACGAAGCCCATGCCGGCGAGCACCGGCAACCAGGGCACGCCGGGGGCGGCATCGGGCAGCAGCGTCCACAGCGCGGCGGCGATGATGAGGGCGGTGCCGCTGCCACCGCCGATGAAGTTGCCGGCGGCACGCAGGTCCCAGTTGCGCTGGCGGCGCGCGGTCTCGTTCTGTCGCATCAGAGCTGCCCCTTGTCCCAGAGGTAATGGAAGCCCGGGCCGGTGCCCAGGTCCTCGTGCATGCGGAAGGATTGGTTCTCGGCGAGCAGGCGCGAGACGTTGCTCTGCGGGTCGTCGAGGTCGCCGAAGTGCAGCGCGCCGGAGATGCAGCTCTGCACGCACATCGGCGTCGCGGCGGGATCGATTCCGGGGATCAGGCCCTTGGCGACGCCGGCGTCGACGCGGTCGACGCAGAAGTCGCACTTCACGGCCACGCCGATGCGGTCCGGGTTCACGCGGTGCCGTTCGTTGGCCATCGACTCGTCGCCGTAGGCGAAGGCCTGCTGCTCGACCATCGAGCGCGCGTCGTAGGGGCAGGCCATGATGCAGGCCGAACAGCCGATGCACAGCGACTCGTCGATGGTGACGATGCCGTCGGGGCGCTTGCGCGTGGCGGTGGAGGGGCAGACCTCGAGGCAGGGCGGTTCGTCGCAGTGCTGGCAGCCGGTGGGCAGGAAGACGCGCTGCACGTCCGGGTACTCGCCGACTTCAAGGTCGAGCACGCGGCGGAACTGCACGCCCGGCGGGGTGGCGCGCGCTTCCTTGCAGGCTGCGGTACAGGTCTGGCAGCCGACGCAGCGACGCAGGTCCGCCACCATCGTATAGCGAGTCATTCACCGGCTCCTTCGGCAGTGCCCGGCGCCTGCAGGCGCCAGGCGTGGCTGTAGACGACGTGGCGCTGGCCACGGGCGAAGGCGACGAGCGTGAGGCCCAGCGCCTGCGCGGTGCGGATCGCCAGTGCCGTCGGCGCGGAGACGGCCGCGAGCACGCCGGCGCCGGCGGCCGCCGCCTTCTGCACCATCTCGTAGCTGGCGCGGCTGGTGACGAGCAGCGCGCCCCCGGCGGGTGCAAGGCCGGCGCGCAGCAGTGCGCCCACGGTCTTGTCGAGCGCGTTGTGGCGGCCGACGTCCTCGCGCAGCGCGTGCAGGTGGCCGTCGGCGTCCATCCAGGCGGCGGCGTGCGTCGCGCCGGTGAGATCGCGCAGCGGCTGCGTGCGCGCCATCTCCCGCATCGCCTGCGCCAGCACGGCGGCGTCGATGCGCTGCGTGGCGCTCACCGCCGCGGGCATCCGGTCGAAGTGGTCGAGGCTGTCGACGCCGCACAGGCCGCAGCCGCTGCGGCCGGCGAGCGTGCGCCGGCGCTCGCGCAGCGCGGCGGCGCGGCGTGCGGTGACGCGCATCGCCACGCACAGGCCACGGCCGTGCGCGCGCACTTCGGTGTCGAGGATTTCCTCGGGCGCGCCGACGATGCCTTCGGTGAGGCTGAAGCCGAGCGCGAAGTCCTCCAGCGCCGTCGGCGTGGCCATCATCACGGCGTGGGAGACGCCGTTGTATTCGAGGCTCACCGGCTGCTCTTCGCAGGCCCAGTCGACGCCCTCGGCGCTGGCGCCGTCCTGCCAGCGGCGCACGACGACCGAGACCACCGGCGCCAGAGGTTCGTCGGCCCCGGTGGACGGGCTCGGCAGGGGCGGCGCGGGGCGCATGCAGAGGGCCGCGGCCGTCATGCCGTGACCTCGCTGGGCGCGGCAGCGCGCTGCGTCGGCTGCTGGATGCGGCGCACGCGCACGCGCACGATGTCGGCACCGGAGCCGGTGGCGTCGGTGAGTTTGAGCGTGGTCGCCGAGGACATGGGCGTGAGCTTGTTCAGCGAGGGGTAGTGCAAGTCCTTGGCGAAGGGCGTCTTCCAGTACTCGAACTGACCCGGGATGACGATGGTGTCCGGGCGGCAGCCCTGCACGACTTCGGCGCGGCCTTGCGTGCTGCCGTGCGGCGAGGAGACCTCGATCCAGTCGTCCTGCGCGATGCCGTTCTGGCGCGCGGTGGCGGCGTTGATGATGATGTGACCGTGGCCGCGCACGTTGCGCGCGACTTCGTCCATGAGCGGGATGCTGGCGTTGTTGCCGGCGCTGTACTGCATGCTCTTGGTGGTGATGCCCCACAGCGGGTAGTCGGCCGGGTCGGCGCCGGCGTCGCGCACGGCCTGCTCCCAGCGCCCGGGCACGTCGTGCCAGACCGGCAGCGGCGTGTACTCGTCGAGCTGCTCGTCCCACCAGAACACGCCTTGCTCGTGCAGGCGGGCCTTGAGTTCCTTGCCGATGCGCAGCAGCCGCTCCTGGTAGGGCAGTTCGTAGCGCAGGCCCTTCTCGACCATGGTCGGCGTGAGGTACCAGTCCACGCGCGTGTGCGGCACGGCGAAGAAGCCCTTCTCCTTCATCCACGCCAGGTCGTGGATCTCGGCGCCTTCGCTGAGCTCGGCGGTGGCGGCCTTGCACACCGCGTCCCAGATCTGGTCGACCTCGGGCACGCGGTCGGTGGGCAGGCGGAAGTCGCCGTGCTCGCTCTTCAGCGGCACCAGCGCCGCGCCCTTGTTGATGCGCTCGACGTAGGCCTCGAGCAGCCCGGTGCGGCGCGCGAGCTCGGTGGCGATCCAGGTGAAGTCGCGCGCCTGGCCCTGCGGCTCGACCACGGGCTGGCGCAGCACGACGCCGCGGTAGTCCCAGGCCTGCTCGATGAACTTGGTGCCGCCGCAGCGGATGAGCTGCGTGCCTTCGAGGTCGGTGGCCTCGGGCAGCAGCAGGTCGGCCATGTGGTTGGTCTCGTCCTGCACGTAGGCGAAGGCGACGATGAAGGGCATCTTCGCGATCGTCTCGGTGAGGTAGTCGGTCTGCCAGAAGGCGATCGCCGGGTTCGTGCGGTAGGTGAACCAGATGTCGGGCAGCGAGGGCTTGGGCCAGGACTCGGGCGCGTCGCGCATGAACATCCAGGCCAGGTGCGTGGGGCCCAGCGCCTGGCTCCAGGGCGAGTTGCCGACGTGCGGGATGAGCGTGCGGTGCGCGTTGCGCCCGGTCGGCTTGCCGGCCCACTTGCCCTGCTGCGTGGGGTTGAAGTTGCAGCTCATGAAGCCGTCTTCACCGGGGGTGACGCTCAGCAGCCGGTTGTCGTGCGGCTTGTTCAGGCGCACCGTGGTGCCGAGCGTGCCGCCGGGCACCTCGAGCGCGCCGACGAGGGCCGCCAGCATGGTGCGCGCCCAGCAGCACTCGAAGGCGCCCCAGCCGTTGTTGACGGTCTTGCCCAGCGTCACCGCGACCGGGCGGTAGGGAAGGATCTTGCCGTCGACCTCGACCGTCTCGCCGATGCAGGCGTTGTCGAGGTACTCGAGCGCGATGCCGCGGATGACCTCGGGCTTGGTGTCGCACAGGGCCGCGGCCCATTCGGGCGTGTACTCGCGCATGCCCTCGACGGTCATGGTGAGGCCGGTGCGGCCGGTGGCGTCGGTGAACTCGCCGCGCTCGCCGTCGGCGCGCTGGGTGATGGCCTGCGGCACGGTGAAGCTGCCCACCAGCGCCGGCCGCGTGCCGGGGGTGTCGAAGGGCAGGGCGCTGGCGCTGAGCTCGTCCCAGATCAGCGGCTTGCCGTTCGTCACGTCGCGCAGGTAGTAGCCGTCGGGGCCGACGAGGTAGGGCGAGGCGGTGCGGTCGCGCAGGAACTCGGTGTCGAGCTGCTCGACCGGCACCTCGCACAGCAGCACGTGCAGCAGCGCGAGCATGAAGGCCGGGTCGCTCTTGGGCTTGATCGGCACCCACTGCGCCGAGCAGCCGCCGGTCACCGAGAGGTGCGGCTCGACGTTGACGCGCTTGACGCCGCGGATGCGCGCGTCGGCGTGGCGGCGCACCGCGCAGGGGCCACCGGTGACCTCGACGTTGGCGCCGAAGGAGAGGATGTAGCGCGCGTTGGGGGTGTCGGCGCAGACGGTGAAGGCGCGGTGCCAGAACTCGCCGTAGAGGTGCTCGGAGTGCGTGCACTTGACGCCCTGGCCCGAACCCATGCTGTAGTCGATCTGGCCCCAGGCGCCGAGGAAGGCGGGGAAGGTGCCCATGTAGCTGGCGGGCGTGCCGCCGTGGCCGAAGGAGGCGGCCACACGCGGCAGGCCTTGCTCGTCGAGGATGCCGCGCGCGCGCACTTCGAGCAGCTTCGTGGAGACGATCTCCAGCGCCTCGTCCCAGCTGATGGGCACGAAGCCCGGATCCTCGTCGCGCCCCTTCCTGGGGTTGGTGCGCTTGAGCGGCGTCAGCACGCGGTGCGGGTTGTAGGTCTTCTGCACCAGGCCGTAGGCGCGCACGCAGGGCCGCCCGCCCGCGGGGTGGATGCCCTGCCCGTCGTGGTTGGGCTCGACGTTCAGCGCCACGCCGTCCTCGACGCGCACGCGCAGGAAATCGGGACCGGAGACGCAGTTGTAGCAGTAGGTCGGAACCGACCGCCTCTGGCTCGTGCTCGCGCCGGGGTTCTCGCTCATGTCTTCTCCTGTTCCGCTGGAAGGATCAAAGGCCGAAGAACGTGATACATGAATCGCCGAATGCATGTATCACGAGAAGCGTGTTGCCGGCAGCTTGTCTCGGATCAAGAACGACCTCGACCTTGAGGGCCGGTTCGATTCGAGTCGCGCAGGCCGATCGCACGATGGTGATCATCGTATGTCAAAATTTCTACGACAGCAATATGAAATGAAACATATAAGACGGGCCTCGGTACGGGGCCGGAAGCGGTCCGGCGCGCGCGGCTCGTCTAGCATCGCCGCATGCCACGCCTCAAGGCCGATCCCGTCGATACCCTGCGCGCCCGCCCGAGCCCGAAGGCCAAGTCGCTCATCTTCACGGTCTACGGCGACGCCATCTCGCAGCGCGGCGGCAATGCGGCGCTGGGCAGCGTGATCGCGCTGCTGGCGCCGCTGGGCGTCAACGAGCGCACCGTGCGCACCTCGATGCACCGCCTGGCGGTGGAGGGCTGGCTCGAGCCCCGGGCCAGCGGCCGGCGCAGCGACTACCGCCTCACCGAGCGCGGCGCGCGCAACGTCGACGCCGCGCACGAGCGCATCTACCGCCGGCAGCAGCGGCCCTGGGACGGGCAGTGGACCGTCGCCTTGCTCGGGCTGGCGCCGATCGACGCCGCGACGCGGCAGCGCCTGCAGCGCGAACTCGGCTGGCTCGGCTTCGGCCGCCTCGAAGGCGGCGTGCTCCTGCATCCGGATCCCGACGAGGAGGCGGTGCGCCGCCTGCTGGCGGCGCTGGAGCCCGGCGTCCTGGTGCTGCGCGGCGCGGCCCTGCCCTGGGTGGCGGCCGACGCCGTCGAGGCCGTGGTGCGCAGCGGCTGGGACACGGCGCGGCTGGCAGCCGACTACGAGGCCTTCCTCGCCGATTTCCGCCCGCTGTGGCTGGCCTTGCAGCGCGAGGAGGAGATCGAACCCGAGCGCGCCTTCGTCGCGCGCACGCTGCTCATGCACGACTACCGGCGCGTGCTGCTGCGCGACCCGATGCTGCCCGATGAACTGATGCCGCAGGGCTGGCCGGGTGCCTCGGCGCGCGCGCTGTGCCGCAACCTGTATCGGCGCGTGGAAGCCGCCGCCGAGCGCTACGTCGACGCGGTGCTGGAAACCGCCGAGGGTCCGGCGCCGGAGGCCGCGCCGACCTATTTCGAGCGCTTCGGCGGCTTGCGCGCCGGTTAGGCCGCCGCGTTCGGGCGGGCGCGCTCAACGACGATCGAGGCCGGATCGTCGCTTGCCGCGCTCGCCGCCTCCGGCGCCTCGGCCCAGTGCAGCCGGTGCGGATCGAAGCCCGGCTGCAGCGTCGGCTTGACGATCTCGAAATACGGCGACATGTCGAAGTCGCGCGGAACGAAGAGGCTGTAGTGGCGGATGTGCAGCAGCTCGCGGCGGTAGTGTCGGCCCGCGGCACTGTGCGCGTCCTCCAGCCTCAGCTCCGGCAGGATCGGGTAGCGGATGGACTGGAAGGCCTGCGCGATCAGCGTCGAGCAGATCGCGCGCGTGGGGTCGCCGCTGCCGAAGGCGAGCATCCGCCGGCGGCGACGCTGCGGGATCGGGAAGACCGGCATCAGGTAGCGGCCGAGATCGACGAGGTTGCGGAGGTCGTAGTGTTCGCCGACGCGTTCGAGCGCGTGCGCGACGAGTTGCTCGATCTCGTGCGGCGCCAGCCCATGCGGGCGGCAGATGCGCGTGTGCATGTGGACGTAGGCGGAGAGCGGCGTCGCGCGCACGCCGTCCTCGAGGTCGGCCTCGACCAACGTCGGCCCGCGGCACCCGGCGCGGTCGCAGCCGACGTAGAGCGTGGCGTGCGACCAGTTCGACTGCGTCAGGTACTTGATGATGCGGCTCACGCGCGATCCGCCTTCGACGAGGAGCACGTCGCCCGGGCGCAGCGCGGCGGCGAGCTCGTGCGGCGGCACCGTGGCGAGCATCTCGCCGTGCGGGCGTGCTGCGCCCAGATAGGCCGCCACGCGCCGGCCGAGGAACGTCGCCAGGGCGCGCAGCGGCGACCGCATCGCAGGGCTTGCCGCTCAGGCGGAGTCCGCCGCGCGCGCGCTTGCCGCTTGCGCGGTGGCGCCGGCGGCCGCGGGGACTTCGACGACGAGGGTGGGGTCGAAGGCCTGGTTCTCCGTCACACCGGCGCGCGCGTAGCCGCGCGGGTTGCAGACCACGCGCGTGCCCTTGCAGTCGTAGCCGAAGCTGTCGTGCGTATGGCCGTGGATCCAGAGCTGCACGCGCTGGCCGTCCAAGAGCCGCGCAGCGTCGGAGACGAAGCTGGCGCTGAGCAGCGAGTCCGCAAAGCGCGGATGCACGCTGGCGCGCGTCGGCGCGTGGTGCGTGATGACGACCGTCGGCCCGGCGAAGGGCTCGGCCAGGCGCTGCTCCAGCCAGGCGCTGTCGCGCGCGAAGAGCGCCGCCGAGTCGTCCGGCGAGAGGATCGCATCGCCGTCGGCGCGCAGGCGGATGCGGCTGAAGTCGCGCACCAGGCGCTGCGCCTCGGCCTTGGCCTCGGCCTCGCGCCCGGGGAAGAGGCGGAAGTCGCTCCACAGCACCGCGCCGAGGAAGCGCACGCCGTCGATCACGCGCTCGTCGCGGTCCAGCACCTGCACCCGCGTGCCTTCGCAGAGTTGCCGCAGCTCCTGCAGCGTGCCGTCCAGGCTGCCGCCGTAGAACTCGTGGTTGCCCGGAACGTAGAGCACGGGCTTCTCCAGGCGCAGCGCCCAGGCGATCGCCTGGCGCGGGCGCGCGACGTCGCCCGGCAGCACGACGAGGTCGGCGTCGGTCACCGGGCCCTCCATCGTCTCGAAGCCGAGGTGAAGATCGGAGAGGATGTGGAGCTTCATGGCCATCGCGTGTGCACGACGCAGCACGGCGGCGGCGGCGGCCGCCGCCGGGATCAGCCGACCTGGAAGTCGATGACGATCGCGCCCGGCTCGCGCTGCCGGTATTCGATGCTCACGCGTTCGCCGTAGCGCTGCGCGATCTGCGCCAGCAGCGGCAGCGGGTCGTGATCGTTGGCGAAGCGCATGGTCTCCCCGGGTTGCAGCGTGTCGAGCGCGCCGAAGATCGCCGCGTGGCGAAAGCGCTTGGCGACGCCGCGGGCATCGAAGGGGTAGATGGCGTCGGGCGAGAGGTGCAGGTGGGGTTGTGACATGAGGCGCTCCTCAGGTGGGGGTGGCGGGGTCGGCCAGGCCGCGGCGCGCGCGCATCGCGCGCCCGATGCGGTCGAGCTCGGCGTCGCCGAGCAGCCGCTGGGCCATCGGCAGCAATTCGGATTCCTCGCGCGCGATGTGCTGCGCGTAGTGGTCGATGAAGCCATGGACATCCGCCGCCGCGAGGCCGGAGGCATCGCCCGCCGCGACGGCCTGCAGGCCGGCGCGCACCTGCCGCCAGCGGCGCTCGAGCTCGCGATGGTCGGCGACGAGCGCCTGCGTCATGCCGCGCAGGCAGACGGCGTCGGAGCCGGCCATCGACTCGATCAGCGCGGGGAAGAGGTCGACCTCCTCGTCGGCGTGGTGATGGACGGCCGAGGTGTCGAAGTAGCGCATGACGGCCGCGGCCGCTTCCTGTGCGGCGCGGTCGGCGCCCCGTTCGGCCAGGTGCGGCATCAGGCGGCGCAGCGTCTGGCACTGCGCGTGCACGCGCGCGTGGCAGGCCGCGAGCATCTCGAGCGGCACCTCGAAGCTCGCGGCTGGCGCGGCATGGCCCGGCAGGCCGATCCCGGACTCAGGCATCGGCATGCTCCCGGTCGCGGCTGCGCCGCGTGCGCCGCGGCGCGCCCGGCCCGGCAGCGGTGGTTGCCGTCGCCGCGCTTGCGCTGCGGTGAACCGTGATCGGTGTCGCGGATGCCTGCGCGCCGGCGGGTCGCGCCGTGACGAGGTCGGCGAGCGACTTGCTCTCGAGCACCGTGAAGTAGGCCTGCATGGCCTCCTGCAGCAGGCCTTTGAGGCCGCAGGACGGCGTCAGCGTGCAGCGGCTCGTGCGCGCGTCGAAGCACTCGACGAGGCGGAAGTCGGTCTCGGCCGCGCGGATCACGTCGGCGACGCGGATCTGGCCCGGATCCTTCAGCAGCCGCAGCCCGCCGCCGCGCCCTCGCATCGTCTGCAGCACCCCCTGGCGGCCGAGGTCGGTGACGATCTTCATCAGGTGGTTGCGCGAGATGCCGTGCTCCGCGGCGATCTCGCTGATCGTCACCAGGCGCGCGGGCCGGGCTGCGCAGTACATCAGCACGCGCATCGTGTAGTCGGTGTAGTCGGCAAGACGCATGCAGCTTCCGCAAAGAGGCATTCAGTATACGTCTTTGTGGGCGGCCGGCGCCTTGCCGCAAAGCCGGGTGCCGAGATGCGCCCGGTGCGATCATCGCGTGCGTGTTCGGTTCCGTTGTCCTCGCCGCGAGAGTCCCATGTCCGTTCGCCTGAAGAAGCCCGCCGCTGCCGCCGTTCCCATCCACGCCGTCGATGCTGCCGGCTTCGCTGCTGCCGCCGCGGCGCTGCCGCAGGCGCAGCGGCGCTGGTTGCAGACGCTGGGCTTCAAGGCGGCGCCCGACAGCTTTGCGCTGCTGCCGGGCGAGGATGGCCGGCTTGCCGCCGTCTGGGCCGGCGTGCACGGCCTCGACCATCCCTATGCGCTGTCGCTTCTGCCGCGTGCGCTGCCCGAGGGCCGCTATCGTCTTGCCGACGGCGGCCTGGCGCTGCAGCCGCAGGCCGCGGCGCTGTCCTGGCAGCTCGGCAGCCATGCCTTCGATCGCTACCGCAAGCGCCCGCGTGCGGCGGCGCAGCTCGAGCTCGCGGCCAGCGAGGGCGCACGGCGCGGCCTCGTCCTCGCCGAGTCGATCACGATGGTGCGCGATCTCGTCGACACGCCGGCCGAGGACATGGGCCCGGCGCAGCTCGCCGCCGCCGCGCAGGCGCTGGCCAAGGCGTACGGCGCCCGCTTCCGCCAGGTGGTGGGCGACGAGCTGCTGGCGCAAGGGCTGCCGGCGATCCACGCCGTCGGCCGCGCGGCCGACGCCAAGGCGCGCGCGCCGCGCCTCATCGAGATCAACTGGGGCAGGCCGCGCGACCCGCGCGTGACGCTGGTCGGCAAGGGCGTGTGCTTCGACAGCGGCGGCCTGGACATCAAGTCCGCCGAGGGCATGCGCCTCATGAAGAAGGACATGGGCGGCGCGGCCAACGTGCTCGGCCTGGCGCGCATGATCATGGCGCTGGCGCTGCCGCTGCGCCTGCGCGTGCTGATCCCGGCGGTGGAGAACAGCATCGCCGGCAACGCGCTGCGCCCGGGCGACGTGCTGCGCACGCGCAAGGGCCTCCACATCGAGATCGGCAACACCGACGCCGAAGGGCGCGTCGTGCTCTGCGATGCGCTGGCGCTGGCGGTCGAGGACGAGCCCGAGCTGCTCATCGATCTGGCCACGCTCACCGGCGCGGCGCGCGTGGCGCTGGGGCCGCAGCTGCCGGCGCTCTTCTGCCGCGACACGGCGCTGGCGCGCGAACTCGTCGACCGCGGCCTGGCGCTGCACGACCCGCTCTGGCAGCTGCCGCTGTGGAGCGACTACCACGATCGCATCGGGAGCGACATCGCCGACATCGTCAACACCGGCAAGGGGCCGATGGCCGGCGCGGTGACGGCCGCGCTCTTTCTTGCCGACTTCGTTCCCGCCGAGCTGCCCTGGCTGCACATCGACCTCTTCGCCTGGAACGACGCCGCGCGCCCGGGGCGCCCGGTGGGCGGCGAGGCGCAGACGTTGCGCACGCTGCTGGACTACCTCGAACGGCGCTACGGTGCGCGCTGACTTCCTCCCCGCGGTGCGCCACGGCGACGAGACGGCGATGACGACAGCGATGCAGCGTCGCCTGGCCAGCGCCGCGCTCGCCGGCCTGGCTGCCCTGGTTCTCGGTGGCGCAGCCGGCGGCGCGGCGCGCGCAGCCACCATCGTCGGCGTCAGCCCCGAAGGCGAGGTCGCGAGCGCGAGGCAGGTCGTCGTGCGCTTCGACCGCGCCGTCGTTCCCGCGGGAGACCTGCGCGCTGCCGACCCGGTGACGCTCTCCTGCCGTGGCAGCGACATCGGCGGCCGCGGGCGCTGGCTGGACGAGCGCCGCTGGGCCTGGGACTTCGCCAGGCCGCTGCCGCCCGGGGTGCAGTGCACGCTCGAACCGAAGAAGGGCTGGCTGCCGCTGGACGGCGCGCTCGAGGGGCGCAGCCGCTTCGCGTTCTCGACCGGCGGGCCGGCGGTGCTGCGCAGCGAGCCCTGGGCGGGCGCGACGATCGAGGAGGAGCAGCACTTCATCCTGCACCTGAGCGGCCCGGTCGACGAAGCGCAGGCGCTGGCGCGCGCCGCCTGCGAGGTCGATGCCCTCGCCGAGCGGCTGCCGCTGCAGCCGCTGGCCGGCGCCGCGCGGCAGGCGCTGCTGCAGGCCCGCGGCCTGCTGCCCGAGGCCGAGCGCATCCTCGTTGCGCGCTGTGCGCGCCCCTTGCCACCGGGCGCGCGCCTGCAGCTCGTCTGGGGCGCGGGCATCGCGGCGCGGCAGTCGCCGGCGCTCGTCACCCGCCACGAGCAGCGGCTGGACTTCCGCGTGCGCGAGGCCTTCCAGGCCGAGTTCACCTGCGCGCGCGAGCGCGCGAGCGCCCCCTGCATGCCGGTGAGGCCCTTCGTGCTGCGCTTCTCCGCGCCGGTGCCGCGCGCCTTGGCCGCGCAGGCGCGCCTGCAGCCCGCGGCGGGCGGGCCGCCGATCGCGCCCTTCTTCGACGCCGACGATCGCAGCACCGAAGTGCATGAGCTCGTGTTCAGGGGCGCCGGTGGCCGCTTCGCCGAAGGCGCGCAGTACGCGGTGCGGCTCCCCGACGGGCTGAAGGACGTGAGCGGGCGCGACCTCGCGAACGCGCGCAGCTTCCCCCTGGCGGTGGCCACGGGCGAGGCGCCGCCGCTGGCGAAGTTCGCGGCGGCGCCCTTCGGCGTGCTCGAGGCCGGCGCGCAGGCCGCACTGCCGATCACGCTGCGCCATCTGCAGGACGAACTGCGGGCCGACGCGGCATCGGGCCAGGTGCGCGTCAAGCGCGTCCAGGGAGACGCCGAGATCATCGCCTGGTACCGCCGGCTGCGGCGCTGGCACGAGAGCCGCCTGTCCGCGCGCGAACTCGGCCTGCCCGAAGCGCAGTGGTTCGAATGGCAGGAGGAGACGGACGCGCGCGGCCGCCGCGTGCGCCGCAAGGTCGAGCGCACGATCGCCACGCGCGAACGCTCGCTGCTCGCGGACGAGCCCGATGCCCGGCGGCTGACGCTGCCGCGTCCGGTGGACGGGCCGCCGCGCGCGCTCGAGGTCGTCGGGCTGCCCTTGCCGCAGCCGGGCTATCACGTCGTCGAGGTCGAGTCGCGCCGCCTCGGCGCGGCGCTGCTCGACCCCGCGGCGCCGATGCATGTGCGCACGGGCGTGCTCGTCACCAACCTGGCGGTGCACTTCAAGCAGGGGCGCGAGGACGCGCTCGTCTGGGTGACGACGCTGGACCGTGCGCGCCCCGTGGACGGTGCCGCGCTGGCGATCTCCGACTGCCGCGGCCGCGCGCTGTGGCACGGCCGCAGCGACGCGCGAGGCCTCGCGCGCGTGCCGCAGCGGCTGCGGGCGCCGTCCGACTGCGAGGACGACGAGGCCTTGTTCGTGAGCGCGCGCAAGGCCGGCGCCGACGGCGTCGAGGACATGGCCTTCGTCTTCGAGGGCTGGAACAAGGGCATCGAGCCCTGGCGCTTCGCGCTGCCGGTGAGCGACGACCCGGCGCCCGAGCGCATCGCGCACACGGTATTCGACCGCACGCTGCTGCGCGCCGGGCAGACGGTGTCGATGAAGCACTTCCTGCGCGGGGAGCGTGCCGGAGGGCTGTCGCTGCCCTCGGCGCAGGAACTGCCCACGCACGCGCGCCTGGTGCACGTGGGCAGCGGGCGCGAGCAGCTCGTGCCGCTGGCCTGGCAGGGCGTGCGCAGCGCGACCTCGCAGTGGACGATCCCGTTGACGGCGGCACTCGGGCGCTACCAGGTCGAGCTCGTGCGTGCGCAGGGCGGCGACGACGCGCGCTCGGGCTCGGGCGCGGGCGCGGGCGAGTTCCGCGTCGAGGCCTTTCGCGTGCCGCTGCTGGACGCGCGGCTGGCGCCGCCGCAGGCGCTGGCCGGCGGCGCGGTGGCGCCGCGCGCACTGGCGCTGGACCTGCATCTGGCCTACCTCAACGGCGGCGCGCTGGCCGCGGCGCCGGCGCAGGGTCAGGCCTGGCTGCGCCCGCGTGATCCGTCCTTCGACGGCTACGAAGGCTTCGTCTTCGATGCGCCGCGCAAGCTGCGTGCGGACGGACAGCTCGTCGCCGACGCAGCCGAGGACGACGCGCCGGCGGACGGCGGCCGTCTCGTCGCCGATCGCGTCGCGCTGCGCACCGACGCGCACGGCGCGGCGCGCTTCGACGTGGACGCGCTGCCGTCGATCGAGCGGGCCAGCGAGCTGCTGGCCGAAGTCGAGTTCCGCGACCCGGTGGGCGAGGTGCAGACGGTCGCCGCCAGCGTGCCGCTGTGGCCGGCGGCGGTGGTGCCGGGAATCCGCACCGGCGGTTTCGCCGCGGTGCGGGGGCGCGCGCGCGTCACGGCGCTTGCGCTCGACACCGCGGGCCGGCCGCTGAAAGGCCAGGCGCTGTCGGTGCGGGGACGCATCGTGCGCGGTTTCAGCACGCGGCGGCGCCTCGTCGGCGGCTTCTACGCCTGGGACCACCGCAGCGAGCTGCAGGACCTGGGCGAGCTCTGCCGCGGCCGCAGCGACGCCTTCGGCCGCCTCGAATGCGAACTGCAGTTGCAGGACGCCGGCGAGGTCGAACTGATCGTTCAGGCCCAGGACGATGCCGGGCGCCGCGCCGAGGCCGCGGCCACGGTGTGGGTGACGCGCGCCGGCCAGCTCTGGTTCGACGCCGAGGCCGACGACCGCATCGAGCTCGTTCCCGACAAGCGCCGCTACGAAGGCGGCGAGGTGGCGAGGCTGCAGGTGCGCATGCCGTTTCGCGAGGCGACGGCACTCGTCACCGTCGAGCGCGAGGGCGTGATCGACGCGCAAGTCGTGACGCTGCGCGGCGACGACCCGCAGGTGCAGGTGAAGATCGAGCCCGCGCATGCGCCCAACGTCTTCGTGAGCGTGCTCGCCTTGCGTGGACGCGTGCGCGAGGTGCCGTGGTCCTCGCTCCTGCGCTGGGGTTGGCGCTCGCCGCTGGAATGGGCGCGCGCCTACTGGTACGAGGGGCGCGAGTACCGGCCGCCGACGGCGATGGTCGACCTGGCGCGGCCGAGCTTTCGTCTCGGCGTGGCGGCGCTGCAGGTCGGTCTCGCGGCCCACGAGCTGCAGGTGCGCGTGACGCCCGAGAAACCCCGCTACGGCGTGCGCCAGACGGCGCGCGTGCGCGTGCAGGTGCAGCAGGGCGGCAGGCCGGTGCCGGGCGCGGAGCTGGCCTTCGCCGCGGTCGACGAGGGGCTGCTCGCGTTGCAGGAGAACACGAGCTGGGACCTGCTGCAAGGCCTGATGCGCGAGCGCGCCTGGGGCGTGCAGACCTCGACCGCGCAGAGCGAGGTCATCGGCCGGCGCCACTTCGGCCGCAAGGCGGTGCCCGCGGGCGGCGGCGGCGGGCGCGCGCCCACGCGCGAGCTCTTCGACACGCTGCTGCTGTGGCAGCCGCGCGTGGCCCTGGACGCGCGCGGCGAAGCGACGATCGAAGTGCCGCTGAACGATTCGCTGACGCGCTTCCGGCTCGTGGCCATCGCCGACGACGGCGCGCAGCGCTTCGGCACCGGCAGCGCGACGCTGGCCGTCACGCAGGACCTGCAACTGCTGCCGGGCCTGCCGCCGCTGGTGCGCGAAGGCGACCGCTTCGACGCCGTGCTGACGCTGCGCAACACCACGGCGCGTGCGATGACGCTGCGCGCCACGCTGCAGGGCGAGGCCGCACCCGCGGACGGCGTGGGGGCGGCGGCGACGCCGCTGCCGGCGCTCGCGCCGCAGGACCTCAGCCTGCCGGCCGGCGGCGCGCGCGAGATCAGCTGGCCGGTGAGCGTGCCGGCGGGCGCGCAGGCGATCACCTGGCAGGCCGAGGTGCAGGAGCAGGGCGGCAGCGCGCGCGACCGCCTGCGCCTCACGCAGCGCGTCGAGCCCGCGGTGCCGACGCGCGTGCTGCAGGCCAGCATCCACCAGCTCGACGGCGCGCTGAGACTGCCGGTGCAGAGGCCGGCCGGCGCCTTGCCCGGCGGCGGGCTGGACATCGGCCTGCAAGCGCGGCTGGCCGGCGATCTGCCGGGCCTGCGGCGCTTCTTCGAGCGCTATCCCTACACCTGCCTCGAACAGCAGGTGGCCAAGGCGGTCGGCCTGGGCGCCGACGACGCCTGGGCGCGGCTCGTCGATGCGCTGCCGGGCTACCTCGACGACGACGGCCTGGCGGCCTACTTCCCGCCGCGACCGGGGGACCCCGCACGCGGCAGCGACCGCCTCAGCGCGCACCTGTTGGCCCTCGCGCACGAGGCCGGGCTGCCGCTGCCCAAGGCGCTGGCCGAGCAGATGATCGGCGGACTGCTGGCCTTCGTCGAAGGCCGCATCGAGCGGCGCTTCTGGAGCCCGCGCGCCGACCTCGAGGTGCGCAAGCTGGCGGCGATCGCCGCCCTGGCGCGCTGGGGCCGCGCCAGCCCGCGCCTGCTCGGTTCCATCGCGCTGCACCCGGAGCAGTGGCCGACCTCGGCGCTGATCGACTGGCTCACCATCCTGCAGCGCATGCCCGACGTCGCCGCGCACGCGCAGCGCCTGGCGCAAGTGCAGCAGCTCTTGCGCACGAGGCTGGCGTTCAGCGGCAGCACGCTCGGTTTCGCCGACGAGGCCGGCGACGACTGGTGGTGGCTGATGGACGGCGCGGACGCGAACGCGCTGCGGCTCATCCTCGCGGTGCTCGACGACCCGGTCTGGCGGGACGAGCTGCCGCGCATGGTCAGCGGCGCGCTGGCGCGGCAGCGCGGCGGCGCCTGGGGGACGACGACGGCCAACGTCTGGGGCGTGCTGGCGTTGCGCGGCTTCTCGCGCCGCTTCGAGTCCGCCGCGCCCGGCGGGCGGACCCGCGCGCGCGTCGCCGGCGCCGAGCAGGCGCTGGACTGGAGCCGCGCCCCGCAGGGTGGCACGCTGCGCCTGCCCTGGCCGCCCGCCGCGGCCACGCTGGAGCTGGCGCACGAGGGCGCGGGCCGGCCCTGGGCGAGCGTGCAGGCGCTGGCGGCGCTGCCGCTCACGCAGCCGCTGCACGCGGGTTTTGGCGTCGTGCGCAGCGTCGTTGCCCTGCAGCAGCGGCAGGCCGGGCAGTGGTCGCGAGGCGACATCGTGCGCGTGCGGCTCGAGGTCCAGGCCGGCGCCGACCGCAGCTGGGTCGTGCTCAGCGACCCCTTGCCCGCCGGCGCGACCGTCCTGGGCAGCGGCCTGGCGCGCGATTCCCAGCTCGCCACGCGCGGCGAGCGCAGCGAAGGCGAGGCCTGGGTCGCCTACGACGAGCGTGCCACCGAGGCCTTCCGGCGCTACTACGGGTTCATGCCGCGCGGGCGCCACGTCGTCGAGTACACGCTGCGCCTGAACAGCGCCGGGCACTTCACGCTGCCGCCGACGCGGGTGCAGGCCTTGTACGCGCCCGACAGCTTCGGCGAGGCGCCCAACGCCGCGCTCGAGGTGCTGCGCTGATGGCGCGCCGTGAAGAGGGCGCGGTGAGGGGGCTGCTGCCGACGCTCGCGGTCGCCGCCGCGCTGACACTGGCGCTGCCGGCGCCTGCGGCGCGCGCCGAGCTGCCGCGCTTCGAGGCCGTGAAGGCCGCGCACCGCGTCTCCGACCTCACGCTGCTCGATCGCCACGGCACGCCGCTGCAGACGCTGCGCATGGACGACCGCGTGCGGCGTCTGGCCTGGGTGCCGTTGCACGAGCTCTCGCCGGCGCTGCTGCAGGCGGTGGTGATGAGCGAGGACCGCAGCTTCTGGTCGCACGGCGGCGTCGATTGGGCCGCGGCCGCGCGCAGCGCCTGGGGCCGCTTGCTCAACGAGCGCACGCGCGGCGCCTCGACGCTGACGATGCAGCTCGCCGGCCTGCTCGACGCGGGCCTGGCGCGGCCCGCGGGCGGCCGCAGCGCGTGGCAGAAGCTCGGTCAGGTGGTGCTGGCGCAGCGGCTCGAGGCGCGCTGGAGCAAGGCGCAGATCATCGAGGCCTACCTGAACTCGGTTCCGTTCCGCGGCGAGCTGGTGGGCATCGAGGCGCTGTCGCAGATGCTGTTCGCCAAGCACGCCAGCGGCCTCGACGCGCAGGAGGCCGCGATCGCCGCGGCGCTGCTGCGTGGCCCCAACGCCGACGCGGCGCTCGTGGCCCGGCGTGCCTGCGGCGTTCTGAAGTCCATGCAGCAGGACTGCACGGGCGTGCAGATGCGGGCCGCGCAGGCGCTGCTGCGGCGACCGGGCATGCCGCTGGGTGAGCAGCTCGCGCCGCACTACGCGCGCCTGGCGCTGCGTGCCGACGGTCCGCCCGCGCAGCGCAGCACGCTCGATGCCCGGCTGCAGCGGCTGGCGGTGCGGCTGCTGCAGCGCCAGCTGGCCGAACTGCAGGGCCGCCAGGTCGAGGACGGCGCCGTGCTCGTGCTCGACAACGAAAGCGGTGCGCCGCTGGCCTGGGTCGGTGCGCACGGCGCCTCGGCGGCGGCCGAGGTCGACGGCGTACGCGCGCCGCGCCAGCCGGGATCGGCGCTCAAGCCCTTCGTCTATGAACTCGCCTTCGAGCAGCGGCTGATCACGCCGGCCAGCCTGCTCGACGACGCGCCCACGGGCATCGCCACCGCCGACGGCGTCTACCGCCCGCAGAACTACGACCGCCGCTTCAAGGGCCGCGTGAGCGCGCGCACGGCGCTGGGCGCGAGCCTGAACATCCCGGCCGTGCGCGTGGGCCAGATGCTGCCGCCCGACGCCCTGCACCGGCGGCTGCTGGACCTGGGCCTGGCCCTTCCCGAGCCCGCGGGCTGGTACGGCGCGAGCCTGGCGCTCGGCAGCGCCGACGTGACGCTGCTCGCGCTCGCCAATGCCTACCGCACGCTGGCCAACCGGGGCTGGCACAGCGCGCCTGCCCTGCCCGGCACGGCGCGCGAAGCGCCGCGGCGGCTGCTCGACCCCGCGGCGGTGCACCAGGTCGTCGACATCCTCGCCGACAACAACGCGCGCGTGCGCACCTTCGGCCTCGACAGCGCATTGCGCACGCGCGGCTTCGCTGCGGTGAAGACCGGCACCAGCAAGGACATGCGCGACAACTGGTGCGTGGGCTTCAGCGACCGCTTCACCGTCGCGGTGTGGATCGGCAACGCCAGCGGCGCGCCCATGCATGCGGTCAGCGGCGTCAGCGGCGCCGCGCCCATCTGGCACGCCCTGGTCGAGGCCTTGCACGAAGGCCGACCCTCGCGTGCCCCGCAGCCGCCGCCGAAGCTCGTCCGCGCCCGCGTGCTCTACGCCGGCGACGAGGAGCCGCCGCGTCCCGAGTGGTTCCTGCCCGGCACCGAGCCGGCGGGCGCCATCGTCGCGCGCAGCGACCATGCGCTGCCGGGCATCCGCAGCCCGCAGGACGGCGCGATCTTCGCGCTCGACCCCGACATGCCGCCCGAGGTGCAGCGCATCAGCTTCGAAGGCAGCCGCGGGCAGTGGCTGCTCGACGGCCGATCGCTGGGCCACGGCGAGCGCATCCGCTGGGCCCCCTGGCCCGGTCGCCATGAGCTCAGCCTCGTCGATGCCCAGGGCCGGGAAGTGCAACGCGTGCGCTTCGAGGTGCGCGGCGCCGTGGCGCTTGGGGCGCAGCGCTGAGGCGGACGCAACCCGCGTTCCGTCAGGGGCTGGCCGAAGCGAAGGCCAGGACGTGGCCGTCGGGGTCGAGGCCGTAGGCTGCCGTGTGGCCCCAGTCGCGCGGCTGCAGGGGCGACAGTTCCCGCGCCCCGGCGTCGAGCACCCGCGCATGGCAGTCGGCGGGGTTCGGGACCCGCAGATACAACTCGGCGCGCGGTACGCCGCTCGCCTGCGCGGGATCGGGGAGGGCCGCACCCAGGAGCTGCCTGATGCCGGACTCGGGCATGAGGCCGAGCACGCCGCCGCCGGGCAAGTCGAACTCGGTCATGCCCGGTACGTGCAGGCGCGGCGGCAGGCCCAGTGCCGCTTCGTAAAAGCGCCGTGCGCGCGCCTGGTCAGGCACGTAGAGGATGAACAGCGACGCCATGGGCGCGCATTCTGGGCCCGGGGCCGCGCAGCGCGCGTCGCGCCCGACGCGGCCTGCCGGAGCGCCGTGCGGCCTCGCGCTGGGCGATCGCCGCGGGCCGGCTCTTCTCCGACATCGGCTCTCGGGATTGGTGATGTGGCGCGCCGTCGAGCGGCAAGGCGCGTACAAGAGGGCACAGTGTCCACACAAGGGGTTGCGATGAAGTCGGACGGCTACATCGAGGGCTTCCTGCTTGCGGTTCCGAACGCGAACAAGGAGGCCTACCGCCGCGTCGCTGCCGAGGGCGCGAAGCTCTTCATGGCACATGGCGCCACCGAGGTCGTGGAGTGCTGGGGCGACGACGTGCCGGAAGGCAAGCTCACCTCCATGCCCATGGCCGTGCAGTGCAGGGACGGTGAGACGGTGGTGTTCTCGTGGATCGGCTGGCCCTCGCGCGAAGCCCGCGACGCCGGCATGAGGGCCGTCATGGACGATCCGCGCTTTCCCCAGGAGATGCCGTTCGACGGCAAACGAATGATCTTCGGCGGCTTTCGCGTGCTGGTGCAGGCCTGACCCGGCCGCACGCACCTCGCTTCCACCGACCGCGATCTCCGACACGAGGAGCGACCGATGTCCTTCGCCCCCTACCTCGAATTCGACGGCAATTGCGCCGAGGCCTTCGCCTTCTACGCCGCGTTGTTCGGCGGCACCATCGTCCACCAGAGCCGCTTCGCCGACATGCCGGCCGCCGAGGGCAAGCCGGCGCTTCCCGAGGCCGCCCGCAACCGCGTCATGCACGTGCACCTGCAACTCGAGGGGCGTGACCTGATGGGCTCGGACACCATGCCGGTCGCACCCGGCCAGGACCCTGCGCAGTGCGGCGGCTACCAGAAGCCGCAGGGCCTGTGGGTGTCGGTGCAGGCGGCGGATGCAGCCGAAGGCCGGCGTCTCTTCGACGCGCTGGCGCAAGGTGGGCAGACGGTGATGCCGTTTGCCGCCACCTTCTGGTCGCCGGGCTTCGGCATGGCGCGCGACCGCTTCGGCACGCCGTGGATGGTGAACGTGGTCGCGCAAGCCTGATCGGCCTCATGCTTCCGAGCCCGCGAGGAGACCCTCATGTATGAGCGCTGCGTTCATCTGCATCGCGTCCTGCGCAGTCCGCCGCAGCGGCTTTATCGCGCCTTCGTCGAGCCGGGTGCGCTCGCCAAGTGGCTTCCGCCGCACGGCTACACCTGCACGGTGCACCATCTGGACGCACGCGTTGGCGGCGGCTTTCGCATGTCCTTCCACAACTTCGGCAGCGGGGCGGCGCATTCGTTCTCGGGCGAATACCTCGAGCTCGTGCCGGGCGAACGGATCCGCTACACCGATCGCTTCGACGATCCGAAGCTGTCCGGTGATCTCGAAGTCACCGTGAATCTCACGGCAGTCCTCTGCGGCACCGAACTGCGCATCACCCAGACGGGCATTCCGAGCGCAATTCCGCTCGAGATGTGCCATCTCGGCTGGCAGGATTCGCTTGCGCAACTCGCCACGCTGGTGGAGTCCGAGATTCCCGGCTGAGGCCTGAGCCGTCCGCGACCGCTTGCGGCGCGCGTTCGCTCAACGCACCTTCGCCGCCTCCTGCTCCATGCGCGTCACCAGCTCGTCCATCTGGTCGATGACGGCCTGGATGGTGGCGCGCTGCGTGAGGTCGACGCCGGCCTTCTTCAGCTGCGCCATGGGGTGGTCGTTGCCGCCGCTGGAGAGCAGCTCGAGGTAGCGCGCGGTGGCGGCCTTGCGCCCGGCCTCGGGGCCGCTCGTCATGGCCTTGAAGAGCTGCGCGCTGGAGGCGAAGCAGGTCGCGTACTGGTAGACGTAGTAGGGCGAATTGAAGAAGTGGGAGATGCGGGCCCAGGTCGTCTTGTAGAAGTCGTCGATGACGAGCGCATCGCCGTAGTAGTCCTTCAGCAGCTGCAGGTAGATGCCGTTCAGCACCTCGGCGGTGAGCGGCTGGCCCTGCTCGACGAGGCGGTGCGCCTGCAGCTCGAAGTCGGCGAACATGACCTGCGTGTAGAAGGTCTGCATGATCTGGTCGGCCGCGTGCTGCAGCAGCAGGAAGCGTTCCTTCGGGTCGATCGTCTTGCCCAGCAGGTGCTCGAGCAGGAAGCGTTCGTTGGTGGTGCTCGCCACCTCGGCGACGAAGATCGTGTAGTCGGCGGTGGCGAAGGGCTGGTTCTCGTAGCTCAGCACCGTGTGCATCGCGTGCCCGGCCTCGTGCGCGAGCGTGAACATCGCGTCCAGGGTGTCGTTGTGATTGAGCAGCAGGTAGGGCCCGACGCCGTAGACGCCCGCGCTGTACGCGCCCGAGCGCTTGCCCTCGCTTTCGTAGACGTCGATGCGTCCGCCCTGTACGAAGCGGCGGTAGCGCTCCCCATACGCTGCCCCCAGAGGCGCCACCGACGCAAGAACCTCGTCGCGCGCCTGCGGGTAGGGGTAGGTCTTTTCGATGCGAAACAGCGGCTGGAAGTTGTCGTAGGTGTGGTATTCGGCCAGGCCGAGGAGCCTTTGGCGCAGGCGGATGTAGCGCTGCAGCGGCGCCACGCCCGCGCGCGTGGCGGCGACCAGGTTCTCGACCACGGCCGGCGGGATGGCGTTGCCGAAGAGCGCGGCCTGCAGCGTGTCCGGGAAGCCGCGCGCCTGCGCGACGAACCAGTCGCGCTCGAGCACGCCCTTGTAGATCGCGCCGTAGGTCGCGGCGTTGGCACCGTAGGCCTGCAGGTGCGCCTCGGCCGCACGCGCGCGCTCGGCCTGGTTGGGGTTGCTCTCGAGCAGCGCGGCGTAGGCACCCGGTGTCAGCTTGACGCTCTTGCCGTCTCCGAACTCCAGCGTCGGGAAGCGGATGTCGGAGGTCGAGAGTTCCTCGTACACCGTGCGCGGCGCCTGGTTGGTCGGGCCGGCGAGCGAGAGCAGCCGCTCGCCCTTCTCGTCGAGCACGTGCGCGCGCTTGCGGAACTCGTCGAGGATGGGGAAGCGGTAGGGTGCAAGCGCCGGGGTGCCGTCCAGCCAGCCGCGCACCGTCTCCTCGGGCAGCGTCAGCAGCTCGGGCGTGAACCAGCTCGTCGCGGCGTCGAAGCGGGCGAACAGCGCCCCCACGCGCTGGAAGCGGCCGGTGATCGACTGCTCGCGCGTGTCGACGTCGCGTTGCAGTTGCGGGTAGCGGTAGATGCGGTACTGCAGCTTGCCGATCTCGTCGAGCGCCCGGTAGGCCGCCAGCAGCGCCTGCGGCCCCTGCGCGAGCGTGCCCTTGAGCTTGACGAAGGCGTCCATGCGGCGCTCCATCTCCGCCATCCCGGCCTCCCAGGCGGCCCAGTCGGGGTAGATCGGGCCGAAGTCCCACTTGAACTCGGCGGGAATCTCCGCGCGCGGGCGCGCGCTGGCGGCAAGGGCAGGGTCGGCGGGCATGGCAAGCAGGGCGCAGAGGGCGAGGGCAAGCGAGGCGAGGGCGGGAGAAGTCGTGCGGCGCATGGAAATCCGTGGCGGGAGCCGGCCCGGGCGACATCGCCGACGGACCGGAGTTGCAGTCGGAATGCAATGCCCGGCACCGGACGCGGGCACGCGACGAAGCTGCGGAGTATGCGGCTTGCGCGGCGGGCCTGCGCTGCCGCCGCAGCGTCCGCGTAGCATGGGCAGCCCGGGCCGGCCGCGCGAGGCCGGTCGTCTGCATGAGCGACAGGAGGTCCGAACGATGGCGAGCGGGTGGTATCAGGCGCAACTTCTCGGCAACCCGGTGCAGGACTGGGTGTTCGCGGCAGCCTTGGCCCTGGGCGGGCTGGCGCTCGTCCTCGTCCCCCTGCGCCTGGTCATCGCCATCCTGGACCGCCGCCAGCACGCCGACTTCCAGAGCGCGCGCGACCTCGTCCTGACGCTGCTGCGCGCCACGCGCCACTGGATCCTGCTGCTGCTGGCGGTGGTGCTGGCCGCGGGCTTGCTGGACCTGCCGCCGCGTCCGGCCGCGGTGCTCGCGCAGGCCCAGTTCATCCTCGTGGGCGTGCAGCTCGCGATCTGGGCGACGGCGCTGATCCGCTTCTGGCTGCGCATCCGCTCCGACCCGGAGCAGGGGCGGGACGCCAATCAGGCGCTGCTCGGAATCATCAGCTGGATCCTGAAGACCATCGTGTGGACGCTCCTGCTGCTGGCCGTGCTCGGCAACATGGGGGTCAACATCACGGCCTTCGTCGCCAGCCTCGGGGTGGGCGGCGTCGCGGTGGCGCTGGCGCTGCAGAACATCCTGGGCGACCTCTTCTCCTCGATCGCCATCGCGCTGGACAAGCCCTTCGCGATCGGCGACTTCATCATCTTCGGCGATGCCCTGGGTACGGTGACGCGCATCGGCGTCAAGACGACGCGGCTGCAATCGCTGACGGGCGAGCAGCTCGTGATCTCGAACTCCGAGCTGCTCAAGCAGCTCATCCGCAACTACAGCCGCATGCAGGAGCGGCGCATCGTCTCGACCTTCCGCGTTCCGTTCGGCACGACGCGGGAGCAGGTGCAGCGCATCGTCGAGGGCACGCGGGCGGCGGTGCAGGCCGACGCGAGGGCGCGCCTGGACCGCGTGCACTTCTCCACCTTCGCCGAGTCGGGCCTGCAGTTCGAGCTCGTCTACTACGTGCTCTCGCCCGACTACACGATCTACATGGATGTGCAGCAGGGCATCAACCTGCGCGTCATGACCCTGCTCGAGGAGATGGACGTGACCTTCGCCGTGCCCGTGCGCAGGATGGTCGGCGTGGCGACCTGAAGCCGGCCACGCCCCGCGCCCGTTCGGCGGGCGCATGATCGATCCGGCACGGTGCACGCGCTGACCTTGCTTGCCAATTCCCTGCCGAGAGCATGGCGGGTTGACATGGGGTGCGCTTGCGATGACCCTCTGCGCAGCCGCCGCAGCCGCGGCCGTGGCGAGACGAGGGAGGAGCATGGATCTGCAGGATTCGATCTGGGCGATCGCGCTCTCGGGCATGGGCCTGGTGACGCTGGGCTTTCTCCACGTCGTCAGCCAGGCCGGCCGCAGCGCCGACGAGGAAGCGACGCGCCGGTCGGCACGCACGGCGAACGCGCTTCGGCGCTGGCTTTTCGGCGTGCTCCTGGTCGGTTTCCTCGGCGGAACCTGGGCCACGCTGCATCGCTTCCCGATCCCGGCACAGAGCGGCGACCTCGGCGCCCCGCAGGTGGTCGATGTCGTTGCGCGCATGTGGTCCTGGGAATTCAAGCCGGAGTCGGTGCACGCCGGCAGCGCGGTCGAGTTCCGCGTCAGCAGCGCCGACGTGAACCACGGCTTCGCGATCTATTCGCCAGCAGGGCGCATCGTGGCGCAGACGCAGGCCATGCCCGGCTACACGAACAGGCTGGTGCACACCTTCGACGAGCCCGGAACCTATGTCGTGCAATGCCTCGAGTACTGCGGCATCGGCCACGGGCCGATGAAGGCCAGCTTCGAAGTGGTCGCCGCCCAGGGGAGCTGAACATGGCCGCATCGACCTTGTATCCGGTGGAGGAACGCCTCGGCGGCGGCGAACGCGCCGCGTTCAACCTCTACATGATCACGAGCGTGGTCGTCTTCGTGACGATGATGATCGTCGGGCTGACGATGCGCATGGCGCAGGCGCGCTGGCTCGAGGTCGCCCCCAACGTCTTCTACCAGCTGCTGTCGCTGCATGGCGCGGGCATGGTCGGCACGGCCGCGCTCGCGACGACCGCTGTGATGTGGTTCTTCCTGCGCAAGTACGTGCGCCTGCACCTCTGGGCCTTCGTCGCCAACTACGCGCTCTTCATGCTCGGCGTGGTGTGCATCATCCTGGCGATCACGGTCGGCGGCTACGGCGCGCTCTGGACCTTCCTCTACCCGCTGCCGGTGCAGGGCATGGGCATGTGGTCGCCGGGCGCCTCGGCGCTCTTCCTCTGCGGCTACCTGCTCATCGGCGTGGGCTCGCTGCTCTTCTACCTCGACGCCGCGGCGGCGATCATCAAGGTGCACGGCAACCTCGGCCGCGCGCTCGGCGTGCAGTGGCTGCTGCGCGGCACGATCGACCCCAACCACCCCAAGGCGGTGGTGGCGAGCACGATGGTCATCGTCTCCAACTCCCTGGGCATCATCGCGGGCGCGGTCGTGCTGGTGATGAGCCTCGTCAACATCTTCTTCCCCGACGTCGCGCTCGACCCGCTGTTCGTGAAGACGCTGACCTACTGGTTCGGCCACCAGTACATCAACGCGGCGATCTACATGGCGGCGATCGCCGTCTACGAACTGCTGCCGCGCTACACCGGCAAACCCTATCCGATCTCGCGTCCCTTCCTCTGGTCCTGGGCCGTCAGCACGGTGTTCGTCATCGTCGTCTTCCCGCATCACCTGCTGATGGACTTCGCGCAGCCGCGCTGGATGTCCATCACCGGCCAGGTCGTCTCGTGGACGGCGGGTTTCCCCGTCTTCCTCGTCACCGCCTACGGGGCGCTGACCAACCTCTACCGCTCGGGCATCCGCTGGACCATGCCTTCGCGCCTGCTCATCCTCGGGCTGTTCGGCTGGGCCGCGGGCATCGTGCCGGCGATCATCGACGGCACCATCCGCAACAACCTCGTCGTGCACAACACGCAGTGGGTGCCGGGACACTTCCACTTCTACCTGCTCATCGGCGTGCTGCCGCTGGTGCTGGCCGTCCTCTACCACGTCATCGGCAGCCGCGCCGGGCGCGCGCCGGCGCCGCCGAACTCCGGCGCGGACCGCCTGAGCTTTCCTCTCTACCTGGTCGGCGGGCTGGTCTTCACCTTCGCCTTCCTCGACGCCGGGCGGCTGAGCGTGGCGCGACGCATGGCCGAGCACTGGGACGCATGGATCTTCACCGACCGCATGGGCTCGGTCGGCGCGCTGCTCGTGGTGCTGGCGATGCTGTACTTCACCGTGCGGCTGAGTCTGGGCCTGCTCGGCGGCGCATCGCCCGGAGGTTCCGGTGCCGGCGCTGCGGACGCTGCTCGCTAGCCTGCTGATCCTCGCTGCGGGTTCGGCCACGCTGGCCGCGGCGACCGACGGTTTCCGCGCCTTCACCAGCGAGGCCGCACGCCGGCTGGCCGTGGCCGAGCAGCCGCGGCCCGTGCCTGCGGTCGTGCTGCAGGGATCGGGCGGCGAGGCACTGCCGCTGGCTGCGCTGCGCGGGCGCTGGCTGCTCGTCAACTTCTTCTACACGCGCTGCCCGACCTACTGCTCGATCCAGGGCAGCGAGTTCGCGCGCCTGCAGGACGAACTGGCCGACGCGATCGCCGCGCGCAAGGCCGCGCTGCTGAGCATCAGCTTCGATCCGGCGCACGACGAGCCGCGCGAACTGGCCGCCTATCTCGAGCGCTCGCGCAGTCGCGGCGAGGGCTGGTTCGCCGCCCGTCCGACGGATGCCGCCGACCTGCGGGCCCTGAAGCAGGCCTTCGGCGTCTCCGTGATCGCGGATGGTCTGGGCGGCTTCGAGCACAACGCGGCCATCCTCGTCGTCGACCCGGCCGGCCGGCTGGTCTCGGTGATCGACTGGGATGCGCCGGAGGACGCCCTGCGCGTCTTGCGCCAGGGGCTTGCGCCATGACGGCGCGGCCTGGCCTGTTGCTGTGGCTCGTGCTCGCGCTGCCGCCGGTGCGGCATGGGCTCGAGGCGGCGATGAGCCTGCAGATGCTCGTGCAGATCCCGCTGCTGGCGCTTGCCGGCTGGTGGCTGCTGCCGCTGCTGCCGCGGCGCGCGCTCGACGCGATCGCCGATTGGAACCGCAGCGGCATCAGCGGGCTGCTGCTGGCCACCCTGGTGGCGATGGTCTGGATGCTGCCGCGATCGATGGACGCGGCGATCGAGTCGTTCGCCGTCGAGGTGCTCAAGTTCACGAGCGTGCCGCTTCTCATCGGCATGGCGCTCGCGGCGAGCTGGCCGCGCGCGGGCTTCGTCGTGCGCGGCGTCTTCCTCGTCGAGGCGATCGCGACCGCGTTTCGCGTCGGCTGGCTCTACGAGGCGGCGCCGCAGCGCCTGTGCACCAACTACCTGCTGGGCGACCAGCAACTGCTGGGCAGGCTCCTGTTCGCGCTCGGCGCCGTCGCCAGCCTCTGGCTCGTGGGCCGGCTCGTCTGGGGACGCACCGACGTCGGCGAGCGCATGCTGCGTTGAAGCGGCAGGCGAGGCGGCACGGCGCGGCCTTCGGCGCCCCGAGCCTCGTGTCGGCGCGGCAGCATGGCCTGCCTGCAGCAGCGCTGCACGCGCGCGAGCAGCGCCCGGCACTGCGCCGCGTCCAGCTGGATCGCGAACTGCGCCCAGCGCCGTTGCACGCGGCCGTCGGCCCAGGCATCCTCCATCGCCCACTGCTGCTCGATCTCGTCGGCATCGAGCGCGATCGCCATCAGGCGCGCGGCCAGCGCACCGACGAAGAGGTTGAAGTCATGACGCAGCGCGGCCTGCGGCAGTGCGTCGGCGATGGCCGCGGCGCGCCGGCTCCAGCCCGGCAGGCAGAGGCCCTGCGTCAGCGCAGCCTGCAGCGCCTGCACGGGGTTGCGCAGGCGCGCCCCTGCCGGCGGAAGGGCGCGCAGCGGCACGCGCACCGCCTGCAGTTGCGGCAGCGGCGTGGCCAGGCTGGTGAGGCTCGCCAGGCGCGCCCAGGCGGCGGCGTCCAGCCCCGAATGCGTCGACAGGCCCTCCCGCTGCATGCGCTCGGCCTGCTGCACGATCTGCGCCGCGGTGAGCCCCGCGCGCGCCTGCGCCGCGCTGCGGCTGGCGAGCACCAGGTTGTCGCGCGCGGGCGGATGTTCCTCGCTGAGGCGCATCGGCATCGGGGCGACGGCGTCGTTCGGACCCAGAGCCTGCCTGGTGACCGGGCAGTACGCGCTGGCGTGAGGGAGGGGGCCGGGCGGCGCAAAGCGGGCGGAGCCGCTGCCGCGCCCGGGCCGCTGGGGCCCGCAGGCGGTGCCCAAGGGGGCCGTGGTGTCGGCTTCGAGGTCGAGGGTGGCCTGGTGCATCGCGTCCTCCTGGGCTTGCCTGCGCGGCGGGATGGACGCATGTTGACGCGTCACTGGCTCATAGCATGAGCCAGTGAAGACGTCACCGCGCGGATCGCTGCGAACGGGGAACCCGCGGCCGACGCGGCTGCGTCGGCGCAGGCGCGTCAGCCGGGCCGGAAGGAACGGACGGTGGCCTCGATCCCCTCCTCGTAGGGCGTGATGCGGAAGGCGGGGTAGCGCTGCATGAAGCGCTCGCTCGAGAGGACGAAATCCTGTGCGTGCTGGTAGCGGATCTCGCGCAGTTCCCGCAGGATGGGCACGAAGAGGCCCAGCGCCGACTGCATCGCCGCGGGCAGCACCTGCACGCGCTGCGGCGCTCCCAGCAGGCGGGCCGACATCTGCAGCAGCGCGCGCGAGGTCGGCGCGGGCGACATCGTCGGCAGGTGCCAGACCTGCCCGTAGGCGCCCTCGTCCAGCGCCAGTTCGACCAGGCCGCGCGCGGCGTCGGGGACGTAGGTGTAGCTGTGCAAGCGGTCGGGGTCGCCGAGCCACTGCGCCGCCTTGCCGCGAAGCTGACGCTCGATCGCCGCCGCGAAGAGCACGGTGTTGCGCACGCCGGGGCCGTAGAAGTCCGAGGCGCGGGCGATCAGAACCGGCACCCCGTCCTCGCGCGCCGCGCGCAGCAGGCGTTCACCGATCGCCTTGCGCACGCGGCCCTTGCGCGAGGTCGGCTGCTGCGGATGGTCCTCGCGGATCGGCTGTCGCAGCGGCACCGGCCCGTAGCCGTAGAGGTTGTCGAACATCACGAGCCGCAGGCGGTGGGCGCGTGCGGCGGCGATGGCGTTCTCGATCACGCGCGGCCAGTCGCGCTCCCACACGCGAGCGTCGTAGGGCAGGCCGAGCGTCAGGTGCAGGTGCGAGGCGTCGGCGCTGGCGGCAAGAAGCGACTCGGCATCGAGCGCCTCCACGCGCCGGTGCGCGCCCGTGCCGCCGGGCGCCGTGTTCGCGGGCGGCGTCCGGCTGGCCAGCGCGTGCGGGATGCCGCGGCGCGCGAGTTCCTGCGCGGCTGCGCAGCCGACGACGCCGTCGCCGAGGATGAGGTGCAGGGGCGGGTTCATCGTCGGCCTCGTCTTGCTGGCGGGGCTGAATGGTGCCGCGTGCGCGGGCGTTTGAACAGCCGCGCCGCGTCCGGCCGCAGGCTCAGCCGGTCGAGCGTGTGGGCACGGCCTCGATCGGCGCGCGCCCGCCGCGCAGGCAGGGCAGCGCCAGCAGCAGGCCGAACGCGATGCCCACGGCGTCGGCCAGCAAGTCGCCCCATTCGGCGCTGCGCGTGGGCAGCTGCGACTGGACGATCTCGATCACGCCGCCCCACGCGAGCAGGCCCAGCGCGACGCGCCAGCGGTGCCCGCGCTGCGGCCAGACGGCCAGCTCGGCGACCCAGGCCAACGCCGTGAAGGCCAGCGCGTGGTGCAGCTTGTCCCAGACCGTCTCGAGCGTGCGCGGCGGCGCCGGCGTGAATGCGAACCAGGCGACGACGACGATGAGCAGCGCCAGCAGCGCGCCGAAGCCGCGTCGGGCGGCAGGCTGCAAGCACCAGCGCGCGGGCGCGGCGGCGTGCGCATCGGGCACGGCGGACGGTGCGCCGCCTTCAGCCACGCGTGATCGCGGCGATCGCCGCGGCCGCCTCGGCGACGATCGCGGGCCCGCGGTAGATGAGGCCGGTGTAGACCTGCACCAGGTCGGCGCCGGCCTCGATCTTCGCGCGCGCGTCGGCGCCGCTCATCACGCCGCCGACGCCGACGATCGGAAAGCCCGGCCCCAGCGCCGCGCGCAGCGCGCGGATGACGCGGTTGCTGGCCTCGCGCACCGGCGCCCCGCTCAGTCCTCCGGCCTCGTCGGCATGCGGCAGGCCTTGCACGGCGTCGCGCGCGATCGTCGTGTTGGTGGCGATCACGCCGTCCATGCCGTGGCGCTGCAGGGTGGCGGCGATGAGTTCGATCTGTGCGGCGTCGAGGTCGGGCGCGATCTTCAGCAGCATGGGCACGCGCCGGCCAAGTGTTGCGGCCAGCGCGTCGCGGCGCGCGGCGAGCGCGCCCAGCAGCGCGTCCAGCGCCTCGTCGCCTTGCAGCGCGCGCAGGTTCCTGGTGTTCGGGCTCGAGATGTTGACGGTCACGTAGTCGGCGTGCGGCGCCACCGCCTGCAGCCCGAGCAGGTAGTCGTCGACGGCGTTCTCGATCGGCGTGCTGGCGTTCTTGCCGATGTTCAGGCCGACGATGCCGCCGCGCGCACGAAAGCTGTGCGCGCGCCGCACGTTGGCGAGGAAGCTCTCGAGCCCCTCGTTGTTGAAGCCCAGCCGGTTGATCAGCGCCTGCTGCTGCGGCAGCCGGAACATGCGCGGCTTGGGGTTGCCCGGCTGCGCCCGCGGCGTCACCGTGCCGACCTCGATGAAGCCGAAACCCATCGCGCCCAGGCCGTCGATGCAGCGGCCGTTCTTGTCCAGGCCCGCGGCCAGGCCGACGCGGTTGGGGAAGCGCAGGCCGGCGAGCGTCACCGGGTCGTCCACGCGCGCGCCGGCCCACAGGCACTGCGCCGGCGTGTTCTGCAAGCGCGCCAGCGTGGCAAGCGTCAGCTCGTGCGCCTCCTCGGGATCGAGGCCGAAGAGGAAGGGGCGGGCGAGCGCGTAGGGCACGATGGGCATGGGCGGCGATTGTGTCAGCCCCGGATAATCGCCCCCTCATGACGCAGGACGAACTCAAGGCCCTGGTGGGGCAGGCGGCGCTGGAATTCGTGCCCGAGGGCGCCGTGGTCGGCGTGGGAACGGGCTCCACCGTCAACCACTTCATCGACGCGCTGGCCACCGTGAAGGGCCGCATCGCCGCGGCGGTGTCGAGTTCGGAGGCCAGCAGCGCGCGGCTGCGTGCGCACGGCATCCGCGTGCTCGAGGCCGAGGCGGTGACGCGCCTGCCGGTCTACGTCGACGGCGCCGACGAGATCGACGCGCGCGGCTGCATGATCAAGGGCGGCGGCGCGGCGCTCACGCGCGAGAAGATCGTCGCCGATCTCGCCGAGCGCTTCGTCTGCATCGCCGACCAGAGCAAGCTCGTGCCGGTGCTCGGCGGCTTTCCCCTGCCGGTCGAAGTGATCCCGATGGCGGTGGCGCAACTCACGCGCCGCTTCGCCGCGCTCGGCGGCCAGGCCAGCCTGCGCGCGGGCGTGCGCACCGACAACGGCCTGCCCATCCTCGACGTGCGCGGCCTGGCCATCACCGATCCGGCCGCCCTCGAGGCTGAGATCAACCAGTGGCCCGGCGTCGTCACCGTCGGCATCTTCGCCCGCCACCGCGCCCGCGTCTGCCTGCTGGGCACGCCCGAAGGGGTCAGGCGGCTGGACTTCGAGGCGGCGTAGCGCGCTCCTCAGCCGCCGCCTGCGGCACTCGCGGCGCGCGCGGCGCGCACCTGGAAGCGTCCGGGGTCGACGGCGTCGATGAGTTCCTGCTCCAGCGGCAGCGGCGTGCCGGTGATGCGCGCGGCGACGAGTTCGGCCAGCAGCGGCGCCAGCGTCAGCCCGCGCGAGCCGAAGGCGCAGGCCAGGTGCAGGCCGGGCTCGCGCGGCAGCAGCCGGGCCTGGTCCATGCGCGCGCCGGCAGGCATCTGCAGCGCGGGCAGGGGCCCGGCCAGGGGCAGGCGGTCCGCGCTGAAGACGCGCCAGCCGACGCGGCCGTGCCAGAGTGCGGCATCGGCCGGCGGCTGCAGGCCGCACAGGCGCTGCAGGCGCTCGAAGTTGGCCTCGTGGTCGGCCAGGCGCAGCTCGGGGTCCTCGTCGCTGGGCTGCCGCGTGGCGCCGCAAAGCAGGCCGCCGCCGGGCAGGGGCAGGGCGTAACCGTCACCGGCCAGGGCGCAGCCGAGTGTCGGCGCGGCGTCGAAGCCGCTCACCTGTCCGCGCTCACGCGCCAGCGCGAAGGGCGCGGCCGGGACGGTGGCGAGCAGCGCGTTCGCGGCGTCGGCATTGGCCAGCACCAGATGCGGCGCCTGCGCGAGCACGCGCCCGTCGCCGTCCAGGGCCTGCCATTGGCCGTCGATGCGACGCAGCGCGGCGACCGCGCTTGCCCACAGGCAGCGCACCCCGGGCCGGGAGAGACGTTCGGCGACGAAGGCGATGGGGGCGATCCAGCCGCCGCCAGGAAAGTACCAGGCCGGACGCGCGAGCGTGGCGCCGGCGCGCGCGCTCGCCGCGTCGGCGTCCAGCGCCTGCACGAAGTCGGGCGGCAGCTTCAGGCGTTGCAGCCGCGCCTGCATGGCGCAAGCGTCCAGTTCGCGCTCGACGCGCAGGAGGCCGTGGCGATCGTGCGGCACGCGGGTCGGATCGAGGCTCGCGAGCACACGCGCGGTGTGCAGGGCGCCGGCGCGCAGCAGCCGCGCGTGGCGGCTGTCGTCGGCGTGCACGGTGGCGTGGAAGATGCCCGCCAGTCGCTCTTCCTGGAGCTGCTGCGGTTGCGGCGCGGCGCGGCGCTCGAGCACCGTGACCTCGCAGCCCTGCGTCGCCAGCGCCGCCGCGCAGCAGGCGCCGGCCAGACCCGCACCGACGACGATGGCCCGGCGCGCCGTCTCGTTCGCGCTCGCCTCATCGATCAGGCCACGCTGTCCCTGACGCGGCGCATGGCGCGCGCGCAAGACCTGTCGCTTCCCGCCGCTGCCCTCGACGCGCGCGCAGACGAAGCCCGCGCTCGTCAGGCCCTCGCGCACGCCGCGCGCCACGCTCCAGGTGGCGGCCGTGGCGCCAGCGGCGGCGCGCCGGCCCAAGGCCTTGAGCACGCGCGCGTCCCACATGCGCGGGTTGCGGTCGGGGGCGAAGCCGTCGAGGTAGAAGGCGTCGGCGCGCAGGACGAGTTGCGGCAGCAGCTCCTGCACGTCGCCCAGCGCGAGCAGCAGGCGCAGGGCGCCGCCTTCGAAATCGAGCCGATGCACACCGCGCAGCGGCGGCGGCCAGGCCTGCAGCAAGTGCTCGGCCAGTGCCTGCTGCGGCTGGCCGGCATGCGCGCGGGCCAGATCCTCGCGCCGCGGCGGCTGCGCCTCGATGGCGACGTAGTGCAGCCGCGTCGGCCGCGCCGGATCGTCGCGCCACGCCGCCCAGGTGGCCAGCAGGTTGTGCGCCAGGCCCAGGCCGGTTTCGAGGATGACGAAGTCGCGGCGTCCGGCCCAGCGCGCGGGCAGGCCGTTGCCGGCGAGGAAGACGGCGCGCGCCTGCGCCTGTGCGCCGCTGCGCGGGTGGTAGACGTCGCCGTAGTCCGGCGCCAGCGCCGTCCCGGCTTCGTCCCACGCGATGTGCGCGTGCGCAAGACCCGGCGTGCTCAAGGCCGGCCTTCGTTGTGGCCAGACGAGAAGGGGCACCCGCGGGTGCCCCTGCTGGCAAGCGCCGTGGCGGCGCTCACACGCGCTTGCGGTACTCGTGGGTGCGCGTGTCGATCTCGATCCGGTCGCCGCTCTCGACGAAGATCGGCACCGCGACCTCGAAGCCCGTGCTCTTGAGCTTGGCAGGCTTGAGCACCTTGCCCGAGGTGTCGCCCTTCACGGCGGGGTCGGTCTCGATCTCGCGCACGACGGTGGTCGGCAGCTCGACGGAAATGGCCTTGCCGTCGTAGAAGGTGACCTCGACCTCCATGCCGTCCTCGAGGTACTGGATGGCATCGCCCATGTTGTCGGCCTCGACCTCGTACTGGTTGTACTCGGTGTCCATGAAGACGTACATCGGGTCGGCGAAGTAGGAGTAGGTGCACTCCTTCTTGTCGAGGATGATCTGGTCCATCTTGTCGTCCGCCTTGAAGACGAGTTCCGTGCCCGAGTTGTTGAGCAGGTTCTTCATCTTCATGCGCACGGTGGCGGCGCCGCGGCCACCGCGGCTGTACTCGGTCTTGAGCACGACCATCGGGTCCTTGCCCTGCATGATGACGTTGCCGGCGCGGATTTCCTGAGCGAGCTTCATGGCGTGGTTCCTGCGGGAGAGAGGTCCGCCTCGGGCGTCGGCACCCGGAGGGCTGGACCTGGGGTCTGAGGTCGCTGCTGCGGTGCCCTTCCGTTGCCGCAAGGCCGCAGCGAGAGGCTTGCGCGGGACGCGCAAAGCTCCTGATTCTAACCGCGGCTAGCGGCCGCCAGCCGGCGGCGGTCGCGCAGCGCCCGCGTGCTTGCGCGCGACGAAGGCGAGCAGCTGTTCGACGAGCTCCGGGCCGGCCGCGAGGCGCGCGCGCCAGGCCGCGTGCACCGACTCCCAGGCGGGGAGCGGGGGCAACGCCGGCGGCCAGGCGGCGAGGCCGTTCCAGGCCAGGTTCAGGCGCCGGATCTCGCCGGCCAGCGGCGCGTCGAGCCCGTGCAGCAGCAGGTCCAGCCACGCCTGCAGCTTGCCGGCATGCACGCCGTCGTGCTGCGGGTAGATCTGCCACAGCATCGGTCTGGCCGCCCATTGCGCGCGCACGAAGGAATCCTCGCCGCGCACGGCGTTGAGGTCGCAGCTCCAGAGCAGGCGGTCGAAATCGCGCTGCTCCAGCCAGGGCAGCTCCAGCACGCGCAAATGCTCGGGCTTCTCCAGGGCCCGCAACTGCCGCTGCGCCGGCCCGGGAGCGGCCAGCAGCAGCGTGGGCCGCCGCGCCAGCAGCGGAAGCCAGGCCGGCAACGCCGCTTGGGCGTAGCAGAACAGGCTGCAGACGCGCTCGTGCGCGGCCGGCGCCCAGCCGCGCGCGGCAAGCCAGGCGCGGCCGTCGAAGCCTTCCATCGACTGCAGCAGGCCGCGCTCCAGCAGCAGGCCCCCGGTACGCGTCGTGAAGCCGGGATAGAAGAACCACTTGACGAGACCGCACGCCTGCGGCGAGGGCAGGCCGTGCGAGCGCTCGACATAGTCCTCCGCGCTCAGGTACTCGAGGTTGAGCCACACCGGGGGCGGCTGCCGCCGCGCCATCGCCTGCACGAAGGCCGGCGGCGGATCGCAACCGAAGGCCTCGACCACGACCTCGCCGACACGGTCGGGTGCGGCTTCCGTCCACGGTTGCACCTGCACGCCGGCGGCGCCCGCAGGGGCCATCCATGCCAGGGCGCGTGCGTCGTCGACCCAGAGCCGCACCCGTTCGCCGCGCGCCGCGAGTTCGGCCGCCAGTCGCCAGCAAAAGCCCAGGTCGCCATGGTTGTCGACGACGCGGCAGAAGATGTCCCAGCGCATGCTGCGATTGTCCTTGGCCGCGCTGCACAATGCTGGCTGCGATGAGTGCCCATCGGCCTGCCGACCCCAGCGACGCTGCGCGCCCCGAGCCGGCCGCGGCTTCGGCGAGCCTCGAGGTCGGCAGCGGTGGGGAGGCGCGCGGGCGGCTGCTGGCCGAGGTCGCGGCGCTGCCTGCGCTGCCCGGCGTCTACCGCTGGATCGACGACAAGGGCCAGGTGCTCTACGTCGGCAAGGCGCGCAACCTGAGGAAGCGCGTCTCGAGCTATCTGCACAAGGACCACGGCGGCACGCGCATCGGCCGCATGGTGTCGCGCATCGCGCGCCTGGAGACGACGGTGGTGCGCAGCGAGGCCGAGGCGCTGCTGCTCGAGAACAACCTCATCAAGACGCTGGCGCCGCGCTTCAACATCCTCTTTCGCGACGACAAGAGCTACCCCTACCTGAAGATCACCGGGCTGCGCGTCGCCGAGGGCAGCGCACCGATGAGTGCCGCCGAGTGCCCGCGCGTGGTCTACTACCGCGGCAGCGTCGACCGCCGCCATCGCTACTTCGGTCCCTACCCGAGCGCCTGGGCGGTGAAGGAGACGATCCAGCTGCTGCAGAAGGTCTTCCTGCTGCGCAGCTGCGAGGACAGCGTCTACGCCAACCGCACGCGGCCCTGCCTGCTCTACCAGATCAAGCGCTGCTCGGCGCCGTGCGTGGGCTTCGTCTCGCGCCAGGACTACGCGCGCGACGTGCAGGACGCCGAGCGCTTCCTGCTCGGCCGGCAGCAGGAAGTCGTCGATGAATTGCAGGTGCAGATGATGCGCCACGCCGACGCGCTCGAGTTCGAGCAGGCCGCGGCGCTGCGCGACCGCATCGGCGCGCTCTCGCGCGTGCTGCATCGGCAGGCGGTGGAGGAGAGCAGCCTTTCGGCGGTCGAGCGCGAGGCCGACATCCTCGCCGTCAAGGTCGCGGGCGGACGCGCCTGCGTCAACCTGGCGATGGTGCGCGGTGGACGCCACTTGGGCGACCGCGCCTACTTCCCGGCGCAGGTCGACGAGGGCGCGGCATTCGGCAGCGATGCGGCCGGGGACCGCGCCGCGCGCTCGCCCGAGGTCGCGGTGCTCGAAGCCTTCCTGTCACAGCACTACCTCGGCCAGCCGGTGCCGCCGCTGCTGGTGACGAGCCATGCCGTCGACCCGGCGCTGGTGGCTGCGCTCTCGGAGGCAGCCGGCACGCGCGTGCGCAGCGTGCATCAGCCGCGCGAGCAGCGTCGCATCTGGCTCGAGATGGCGGTCAAGGGCGCCGAGCTGGCGCTGGCGCGGCTGCTCGCCGAGGAGGGCAGCCAGCGCGCGCGCACCTGTGCCCTGATCGAGGCGCTGGCGCTCGAGGTCGACGATCCCGATGCGCTGCGCATCGAGTGCTTCGACGTGAGCCACACCGCCGGCGAGTCGGCGCAGGCCTCCTGCGTCGTCTACGAACGGCATCGGATGCAGAATGGCCAGTACCGCCGCTACAACATCGAGGGCATCACCGGTGGCGACGACTACGCCGCGATGCGCCAGGTGCTGACGCGTCGCTACGCGCGCCTGGCGGAGATGGCGGCGGCGTCGCAGGCGCGGCTGCCCGACCTCGTGCTCGTCGACGGCGGGCGCGGGCAGGTCGCGGTGGCGCGCGAGGTGTTCGAGGATCTGGGCCTGGACATCGGCATCCTCGTGGGCGTCGAGAAGGGGCAGGGGCGCAAGGTGGGACTCGAGGAACTGGTGTTCGCCGACGGGCGGCCCAAGGTGTGGCTTGGCCACGATTCGGCAGCACTCATGCTGGTGGCGCAGATCCGCGACGAGGCGCACCGCTTTGCCATCACCGGCATGCGCGCGCGGCGCGCGAGCGTTCGCACCGGCGCGAGCCGGCTCGAGGACATTCCGGGAATCGGGCCGCGCAAGCGCGCGCGCCTGCTGCAGCGTTTCGGCGGCGTGCGCGGTGTTGCCGACGCCAGCGTCGACGACCTGGCCGCGGTCGACGGCATCTCGCGTGAACTGGCGCAGGCGATTCATCGTGCACTGCACTGATCGCATCGGCCCTTGGGCACGGCGCCTGGCCGCGGCGGCGCTGCTTGCCGCCGTCGGCGCGTGCACGCTGCCCACACCGACGCGGCCGCCGCCTCCCGTGCCCTCGGCGCCGCCGGCACCGCCGCCCGAAGTCGCGCCCACGCCGCCTGCCTTGCCGCCGCCGCGCGCGGCGAGCAACTGGGACGAATTCCGGCTGCAGGCGGCGCAGCGTCTGGTGCAGGCGCATCCGGGTGCAAGCTACCTCGGCCCCGTGCCCGAGCCGCTGCTGGCGATCCCGGTGCTCGAGGTCGAGCTCGACGCCGAAGGCGCCGTGCGCAGGGTGACCGTGGTGCGCTATCCGCGCCAGGCGCGCGACACCGCGGCGCTCGCCGTCGCCGCAGTCCACCGCGCCGCACCCTACGGCTCGATGCGGCGCCTGCCGCGGCCGTGGAAGTGGACCGAGGTCTTTCTCTTCGACGACGAGCGCCGCTTCAAGCCGCGCACGCTCGACACCGACTGAGGCGCCGGCACGCGACCAGAGCCTGTCGCCGGGACGGTTTCCGTGGTCATCGTTTGGGTACCATCGGCCGCATGTTCCTCACGGTCCCCACGCTGCTGACCTGGGCGCGCATCGCGGCGATTCCGCTCATCATCGGCGTCTTCTACTTGCCGCTGGACGTGCCCACGCGCAATCTCGCGGCGACCGTGATGTTCATCTTCTTCGCCCTCACCGACTGGCTGGACGGCTGGCTGGCGCGCAAGCTGAACCAGACCTCGGCCTTCGGCGCCTTCCTCGACCCGGTGGCCGACAAGTTCCTCATCTGCGCCGCGCTCATCATCCTGCTCAAGCTGCAGCGCGTGGACGCGCTGGTGGCGCTGATCATCATCGGCCGCGAGATCGCGATCTCGGCGCTGCGCGAATGGATGGCGCAGATCGGCGCCGCGCGCAGCGTGGCCGTGCACATGCTGGGCAAGCTGAAGACGACGTCGCAGATGCTCGCCATTCCCTTTCTTCTCTACGACGGCGCGCTCCTGGGCGTCGTCGACACGCGCTTCTGGGGCACGGTCTTCATCTACATCGCCGCGCTGCTCACCGTCTGGTCGATGGCCTACTACCTGCGCAAGGCGATCCCCGAGATCCGCGCGCGGGTGCATTGATGGGAGCGCCTTGAGCACCCCCCGGCTCGAGGCCGACGCGCACGCCGGCGCCTGGGTGCAGGCGATGCCGGCGGTCTTCGTCTTCATCTGGAGCACCGGCTTCGTCGTCGCGCGTCTGGGCATGCCGCATGCGCCGCCGCTGTCCTTCCTGGCGCTTCGCTTCGCGCTCTCGGTGCCGATCTTCATCGTCTGGGTGGCCGTTGCGCGCGCGCGCTGGCCGCGCAACGGCATGCAATGGCTGCATCTCGCCGTCACCGGTGCGCTCATGCACGCCGGCTACCTCGGCGGTGTCTGGGCGGCGATCAAGGGCGGGCTCGGCGCAGGTACGGTGGCCTTGATCGTCGGGCTGCAGCCGCTGCTCACAGCCGTCTGGCTCGCGCGACAGGGGCCCGAGCACCAGGTTCGGCCGCGGCAATGGCTGGGGCTGCTGCTGGGTCTGGCCGGGCTCGTGCTCGTCGTTCTCGATCGCCTGGGTGCGGGCGAGGCGACGCCCGCCAACGTGGCCTTGGCGCTGGTGGCGCTGGCGGGGATCACCGTGGGCACGCTCTACCAGAAGCAGAACGTCGCTCCTTGCGACGTGCGCACGGCCTCGGTGGTCCAGCTCAGCGCGGCTTTCGTGGTCACGGTGCCGCTGGCCCTGCTCGAGCAGGAGCCCATCGTCTGGCATCCGGATCTGCAACTGGCGCTGGCCTGGTCCATCTTCGCGCTCACGCTGGGCGCGAGTTCGCTGCTCTTCCTGCTCATCCAGCGGGGTGCGGCGGCGCGCGTCAGCAGTCTCATGTACCTCGTGCCGCCGTGCACGGCGGTGCTGGCCTGGCTGCTGTTCGACGAACCGCTCGGAGCCGGCGTGATCGCCGGCATCGCCCTGACGGCCCTGGGTGTCGGCCTGGTGCTGCGCCAGAGCGCGGCGCCGGCGCGTTGAGACGTGTTGAGGCTCGTCACGCTTCGCGGCATAAACCCGTGACCGGGTGTTCTCGTGGCCATAGAATTTCGCGCCGTCCCTTGACACTGTCCGGGGCGGCGGCTGTAATGAACCGACGGTTTGCTCGTGTGCTTGGCGCGCTTCTCCACACATCGACACCCGACCGAACATCCCGAATAGACCAGAGAGAGAGGGCCAGCACGTGAACAAGACGGAACTGATCGAGCACATCGCCAAGCAGGCCGACATTTCCAAGGCGGCGGCGGCGCGGGCGCTCGAGGCGCTGATCGGCGGCGTGAGGACGACGCTGAAGAAGAACGACAGCGTCAGCATCGCCGGCTTCGGCACTTTCGCGGTCACCAAGCGCAAGGCGCGCACGGGCCGCAACCCGCGTACCGGCGCGGCCATCAAGATCAAGGCGGCGAAGGTCCCGAAGTTCAAGCCCGGCAAGGCCCTGCGCGACGCGCTCTGACGCACCTCCGCGGACGGGCGCGGCCGTTCCGGCTGCGTGCGCGTCGTCAGCGAGGCAGCAGTGGGTGCTTAGCTCAGTTGGTAGAGCGGCGCCCTTACAAGGCGTAGGTCGGCGGTTCGAGCCCGTCAGCACCCACCACCGCGCGCGCCGGGCAGTACGGCAGCCCCGCTAGAATCGGTCCTCGAGCCGTCGGCCTACCGGCCGCAGACCCAGCAAGGCGAACCACGGTTCGCCTTCTTCGTTTGCGCCGGCGTGCCGCCCGTCGTCCCACCCCTCACCACCGCGGGGCGCGTCCGTCGCGCCCCGGGCAAGGCCCGCGCCACATGTTCGATTTCATTCGCAAGCACACGCGGCTGATGCTTGGCTTGATCGTGCTGCTGATCATCCCGTCGTTCGTGTTCTTCGGCATCGAGGGTTACTCACGCTTCAGCGACGAGTCGATGACGAACGCGGCCATGGTCGGCAGCCGCGGCATCTCGCGCGCCGAGTGGGAGGCGGCGCACCAGCGCCAGGTCGAGCGCATGCGCCAGCAGATGCCGGGCGTGGACGTGAGGCTCTTCGACACGCCCGAGGCCAAGCGCCAGACGCTGGATCTCCTCGTGCAGGATCTGGTGCTGCGCCAGGCCGCGGCGCAGATGCACACGGCACCGGGCAACGAGCGGCTCGATCGCCTCTTCAAGACGGACCCGGCGATGGCGGGGCTGCGCAACCCCGACGGCAGCGTCAATCGCGACCTGATCGCGGCGCAGGGCATGACGTCCGAGATCTTCGCCGAACGCCTGCGTCAGGACTACGCGGTGCAGCACGTGCTCGACGCCGTGCGCGACAGCGGCTTCGTCGCTCCGGTCATGGTCACCGCGGATCTCGATGCGCTGCTGCAGCGTCGTGAACTGCAACTGCAACGCTTCGACGCGGCGAACTATGCCGCCACGATCAAGCCGAGCGAGGACGAACTGGCAGCCTACCACAAGGCGAACGCGGCGAAGTTCATGGCCCCCGAGCGCGCGACGATCGAGTACGTGGTGCTCGACCTCGAGGCCATCGGACAGGACATCACGCTTTCCGAGGACGACCTGCGCAAGTACTACGACGAGAACATCGCGCGCTACACCACGGCCGAAGAGCGACGCGCCAGCCACATCCTGATCAAGGCCGACAAGGACCAGCCCGCGGCCGAGCGGGCCAAGGCCAGGGCGCGCGCGGAAGCCATCCTCGCCGAAGTGCGCAAGGCGCCCGCGAGCTTTGCCGAGGTCGCGCGCAAGCAGTCGGAGGACACCGGTTCGGCCGGGCAAGGCGGCGACCTCGGCCTGTTCGGCCGCGGCACCATGGTCAAGCCGTTCGAGGACGCCGTGTTCGCGATGAAGAAGGGCGAGATCAGCGACGTCATCGAATCGGACTTCGGCTACCACATCATCGAGCTCACCGAGATCAGCGGTGGACAGAAGAAGCCCTTCGCGCAGGTGCGCGCGGAGATCGAGGCCGAGGTGCGCAAGGCGCTGGCGCAGAAGCGCTATGCCGAGGCCGCCGAGCAGTTCAGCGAGATGGTCTACCAGCAGTTCGACAGCCTGCAGCCGGTGGTCGACAAGCTCAAGCTGAAGCTTCACACGGCCGTCGTCGGACGTACGCCGGCCCCCGGCGCCACCGGCGTGCTCGCTTCCGAGAAGCTGCTCGCCGCGGTGTTCGGCAGCGAGTCGCTGGTCAACAAGCGCAACACCGATGCAATCGAGGTCGGGCCCAACCAGATGGCTGCGGCGCGCATCGTGAAGCACGAGCCGGCGCACGCGCTCGCGCTCGCCGAAGTGCACGATCAGGTGCGCGCCGCGGTGGTCGCCGAACAGGCGGCGGCACTCGCGCGCAAGGACGGGGAGACGCGCCTGAAGGAGGTGAGGAGCGGGCAGGCCGGTCTCGAGAAGACCGAGACGATCTCGCGTTCGCAGGCACAGGGCCTGCCGCGCGAGGTGGTCGACGCGGTGCTGCGCGCCGACATCGCGCAGGGGCCGGCCGTCGTCGGCGTCGATCTCGGCGAGCGCGGGTACATCGTGGCCAAGGTGCTGAAGGTCCTGCCGCGCGAACCGCTTCCCGGCGGCGACGCCCAGGCGCAGGCGCAGATCGCGCAGGCGCTGGCGGCCGCGGAGACGGACGCCTACCTCGCCGCGCTGAAGAAGCGCTACAAGGCCGAGATCGTGCAGTCCGTCGTCGACCAGGTGGCGCGCGCGGCGTCGGCGCCCTGATCGGTCGCGCCACGCGGCGACAGGCAAGGCGGGCGCACCGGCTATAATTTTCGGCTCGGCGGTGGCTGTAGCTCAGTTGGTAGAGTCCCAGATTGTGATTCTGGTCGTCGTGGGTTCGAGTCCCATCAGCCACCCCATCCCAGCGTTTCATCAGGTCCCATGCCGGACCGAACTTCCCGCTAAATCAACGACTTAGACAGTCGCTTGAGTCAGGAAGGCTCCTGCCGTCTCACGGCAGCGCAGCGAAGTTGGGGGAACATCTGGGGGAACAAATGGCGTGTTCGCAGCCATTTGACGTTTTGTTCCCCCATGCTCACCGACAAGCAGTGCAAGAACGCGAGTTGCGACGCGGGTAGGCCCCGCGTGCGCCTGGCCGATTCCGGCGGTCTGTACCTGGAGGTCTCGCCCTCTGGGTCCAAGCGCTGGTTCTGGAAGTACCGCTTCGACGGGAAGGAGAAGCGCCTTGCCCTCGGGGGCTATCCAGATCTGGGTCTGAAGGAGGCCAGAGTCGCACGTGATGATGCGCGCAAGCAACATCAGTCGGGCGCAGATCCGGTGCTCACGCGGCAGGTGGAGCGCCTCAGTTCCCGATTCGACGCCAACGCCAGCTTCGAGGTGACCGCGCGCGAGTTCCACGCGACCAAGAAGGTTGGCTGGAGCGATCACTACGCCAAGCGCTGGATGGAGCGCCTCGAGAAGGACATCTTCCCCTGGCTGGGCAAGCTTCCGCTCTCCCAGATCGGCGCACCGATGCTGCTGCAGACGCTGCGGCGCGTCGAGGCACGTGGCACGCGCGAACTGCCTCACTCTCTGCTGGAAGTCTGCGGGCAAGTGTTTCGATACGGCGTTGCGACCGGACGTTGTGAGCGCAGCCCCGCTTCGGATCTGCGCGGCGCACTGAAGCCGGTGCTGACGAGGCACGTCTCGGCGATCGTCGAACCGGATCAGGTCGGCGACTTGATGCGCGCAATCGACGGCTACCACGGTCACCCCGTCACCCGGGCGGCACTGCTTCTGTCGGCACTGCTCTTCCAGCGGCCAGGGAACATCCGGCAGATGGAGTGGGCCGAGCTGGATCTCGAGGCAAGGATCTGGGCGATCCCCTCCGCCAAGATGAAGCGGACAAAGCGGGAGAAGATCAACGGAAGGCCGCATCTGGTTCCGCTCGCCACCCAGGCTGTAGACGCTCTGGAGGACCTGAGGCCGCTGACCGGCCGAGGGCGGTACGTGTTTCCGTCCCTGATCAGTGCCAAGCGGCCGATGAGCGAGAACACGGTCCGCGTTGCCCTGCGCCGGCTAGGCTTCGACAACGAGACGATGACTCCCCATGGATTCCGGGCGATGGCCCGTACCGTGATGGTGGAGCGGCTCAACGTGGCGCCGGACGTGATCGAGGC
>Ga0116142_10000356_pt1 | contig 61685 bp, 46 predicted proteins | sample AD_UKC033_MetaG_FD_89785 | JGI IMG/M metagenome (GOLD analysis project Ga0116142, IMG submission 89785) | Active sludge microbial communities of municipal wastewater-treating anaerobic digesters from USA - AD_UKC033_MetaG | ecosystem: Engineered > Bioreactor > Anaerobic > Digestate | place: USA... | reverse complement strand
TGGAGTCCCCTTCGTCTTGAGCCCGCTTGCAGCGGGAGACTTGCAGTCGGCTTCAGCCGGAACCCTCGGCTTTAGCCGAAATAATGAAGCCCTCGCCTTTAGGCGAGGGAGTATTCACTCGCCCATGCAGGAGCCGTACGACTACTTCGGCAAACCGATGCACGACGCCTTCTGGGCCGCCCTTGCCAGCGGCAAACCGCCGGCCGAGGCGCTGTTCGTGGCCAAGAGCGAGTTCGCCCGGCTCATGCCGCACGGGTGTGCCGACCCATTCAGTCGTGCGGTTGAGGTGAAGATCCTGCGGCAGTACACCTGCCTTGGATTGGGCTGGTGATCCGCGGATCAACCATCTGGGCAGTAGGAACCGACCGCCCAGTATGGTAGAATGGCGACAGATGGAGAACAGGTGAGTTATGGCAAAGAAGACACCGAAGGATAATGCAAGCCGGACCGCGGAAGACATCGTGAAAGAGAGTCTGCCGGACATGGAGATCGTCGATTCGTCGTCGAGGGCGAAGCAGGACGCAGCGCGATCGCCGGTGAAACCCGGCGCGTCCATGGACAGGCTGCGGGAGAAGTACCTCGGCTCGGCCGCCCCGCAGAAGGGCGTATTCGGCGCCGACAGCGGCGCGCCCGACGAGCAGGATGTGGAGGTCCGACAGGTGCGCCCGAAGAAGACTCCCGCTGATCCCGTAGATGATCCCGGCCCGCGCGTGGTGATCATTTCGAAGAAGAAAGGCATCCTCGGCTCGCAGGGCTAATGCCGAGAGAGCGGTCCGCAGGGTATACCTGCCATGCGGAGCCCGGCCTCGTCGTGACGAGAGAGGCCGGGCGATACACACAGGCTGTTGCCGTTGCTGCGAGGAATAGGGTGGCCGCACTCGTGGCGATCACTGAACTCTCTTGCCCACGGCTTCTCGTGTGCCCCTGGGGCTTGTCATTTCCCCTTTGAGGGTGCCTGCCTCCAGCTTGCCCTTGAACTCCGTCGTGAACTGCTGATCGTTGAATGTCATGGTCACCTTGAAGCTCACTTGATCGCCGTCCACCTTCAGATCCGTGACGGGCACCTCGTTGTCCCGCATCGAGTACGTGGCGGTCATATCCGGTTTCACGGTCAGCGTGTTCGTCCGCGTCCCCTGCTGGGTCTCCCGCGTGAATTCCCACTTGCCGACGAGCGGGGAAGCGACGGGAGCCTGCAATTTCCTTCCCGTGATCTCGAACGAGCCTCGCTCGGAGCTGCTCTGCCCAGTGAACGTGTTGCCCTGGAGCTTGAGCTTGTAGTCGATCTTGAACGTCTGATCGCCGAAGCTCAGCTCGAGGGCGTACGCGACCTGATCGCCGTCGAGCTTGAGATCCTTGATGGGCATCTCGCCGCCGAAGAACTCCTGCCGCCCGGTCAGGTCCGGGTAGACCGTCAGCGCAGAGGGCATCGGACCCTGGTCTGTGTTGGCGGTCATCTCCCACTTGCCGATGAGGGCGGCGCCGAAGCGGGTCCCGGCGATCTCGGTCTCGCCCATGTCGCTCTTCGACACGCCGGTCAGCTTGTCGCCTTGGGCCGTCCCCTCGAAAGCCATCTTGAACTCGCGGTCGTTGAACTTGACCGTGCGGTCGAACGTGAGCTTGCCGCCCTGGAGTTTCACGTTGGAGATCATGCTCTCGCCGATCACGCCGGCCCACTTGGCGTCGAGCGATCCGTCCGCTTTTTCCGATACGGTCAGCTTGGCGGTGACGTCGCGATCCCCCAGCTTGTAGGCCAGGTCCCACACCCCGACGGCCGGCGGCTTCGGTTTCACTCGGACGCCGTTAGCGCCGAACTCGCCCTGGTCGCTGGACAGGGCGCCTGTGAGTTTTCCATCCTTCAGAGTCCCGGCGTAGTCCAGTGTGAACTCGTTGTCTCCGAAACGGACCGTCCGTGTGAACGTGAGCTTCTGCCCGTCGAATTTGACGTTGGACAGCGCGTCTCGACCCCATTTGCCGGCGAGCGTTCCGTCTGCCTGCCGGGTGATGGACAAGGTGGCGAAGCTGGACCGGCCCCCAAAGTCCATCGTCATATCCCAGTCGCCTGCGATGTCCTCGGCCGCGAGCGCCTGGCATGTCCCGAGGACCAGGACGAGACCGAGGATCGAGAACAAACGCGAGGGTACCCTGGTGTGCTGTGTCGCATGACTCATGACATTTCCTCCCAAAACGCTGTGGGCGAACCGCCGGCGGCACCTACGTTGGCCTGTGACACAGTCGGTCGTGCCCGCAGGCAGCCTGCCCGCACTTTTTTCTCCCGGTGCCGTCCAGAGGGATTCTATCACAGTCCCTCGCCTGTGGGAACAAGAATCTTGAACTCCCCGGTGCGGATTGTGCGGATCGACATGCCATTCCGGACGGCCGAGTCCGCCGGAGATGATCCGCGATCCTATCCTTGCCGCTTGTCGCGGATCTTGTTCTCCGTTCCTGCCAGGAGCCTGCGCATATTGGCGCGGTGGCGGACGATGACGAACGCAGGGATGACAACCGCCGCGATCACCAGCGGCCACAGGTGGGACAGATCCCAGTCCGGACGAATCAGAATGCCTGCGAGCAGCGCGATCGGGAAGGCCGCCGACGCGCAGATGGAGGCCAGGGAGACGTATCGCCAGACCAGCACGGCGCCCACCCAGACGGCCAGAGCGATCAGCCCACAGATCGTGAAGTAGGGCCACAATCCGAGGGTGACGCCGAAGCTGGTGGCGACCCCTTTGCCGCCCTTGAATCGCAGGAAGACGGGAAAGACATGTCCCAGGATGGCTGCGACGCCCACGGCCAGCCAGAGAGCCAGCAGGGCGGGCCTGTCCGGCGGGCCTGCGATGGCCCGGACCGCGACCACCGGGATGGCGCCCTTCAGGACGTCCAGGGCGAAACAGACGTAACCCCAGGTGCGCCCGACCGCTCGGGCCAGATTCGTGGCGCCGATGTTCCCGGAGCCGATGGTCCGGAGGTCCTTGCCGTGCAGCTTGGCGATGATCTGGGCGAACGGGATCGAGCCCAAGACGTACGCGACGACGATGGCTGGGACGAATATGCTGGGCATCATGGTTCAGGTCCGAAATGGGTGTGGCTGCGCGTTGCCCTGCTCGGGCACCCGCTCAGGTGGGATCTCTGGGGCTTCACTCTGATTTGGTATGGTCAATGGGGTGCCGCTGGCGTTCAGAGGCAGCATCATGATCTTCTGCCAGATCTTGTGCGAGAGGCCGTTGGTCAGATCCTCCAGATCGTTGACGGCCTCAGTGGCTACGGGGTCGTGGTAGTCCTGCACGTACAGAAAGCCGGTCTTGCTCACGAGGGCGAGCATCTCCGTGCAGTAGTCAAGGTAGCGGGCCATCTCGTATGGACCGAGCGTCCGCCGGGGTGAGTGAGGGGTGGAAACCGCGTGTTCCGCAATGCTGTCTGGGTCTTTGGTGAGTTGGTGCATGTCGACGATGTGGGCGATGCACCGCAGGCGATTGACGGAGTGGATTACCCGGTTCCGTTTCCTTCGGTTCTCCAGCGTGACGAGAAACAGGATGCCCGCGCCGATCAGCACAAGACTGTTGAGCCCGGAGTCGATCATCTGCACGAGGTCCGCGAGGTTCAACCCGTCGGCGCTGACGTTCAACTGCAGCAGAGACTCGACGAACGCTAGAACCGCGATCAGGATGAGGACATACGTGCCCAGACGCAGCAGGTAGTTCGGTCGGGCGATCCACTGAACCGTATGGTCCGTTTCCTTCGAGATCTCGTACAGTTCCCTGCAGATGTTGGCCAGGTTGGACTCGGGGAACCGGTCCCTCATTCGCAGGTGCAGCCTCTCGATGGTCCTGCGAATCTCCTCAGCGATGAGAATGCACTTCGGTCTCTCCATGGCGTCCCTGCAGAACAACCGCTTTGCGTGCGCCGACGATCCGATATCCGCTGTCCTCCAATCTGCGTCTCGCCCCGCCCACCGTCAACGACGCGTCTGTGAACAGCAGAGAGACGACAGGATGCCACCGAAACGATTGCCTCGTCATAACGATTCAGGACTTGTGCTTCCTTACTCCAGATGCACCGTCCTGATCAGCCGACCTTGTTCCGTGTCGGCGGTATAGGATACCCACAGACCGCCCTTCGTGTCAAATGCGGCCGAACAGTATCTCCGATTGCCCTCGCCTTCGTCTATCTAGTTCTTGGAAGTCCGTGGAACGACAGGGATTCTCACTGTAAACGTGCTGCCTTGGCCGGCCTTGCTCTCGACGGTGATCCTGCCCAGGTGGGCATCGACGATGAACTTGGCGATGCTCAGGCCCAGGCCGCACCCCTCGGCCCGTCGGGACAGGCTGCGATCCACCTGGTAGAACCGCCGGAAGATCTTCTTGAAGGCCCGGCGGGGAATGCCCACCCCGTTGTCGGACACGGCGAATCGCACCTCGCCGTCTTCGCTCGTCACATTCAGTCTGATCTGTTTCTCGTCCCCGGAGTACTTGTACGCATTGTCGAGCAGGTTGACCAGGACCGTGACCATCGCGTCGTGATCGGCCCGAATCGCGGGCAGTTCGTCGGGAATCTGTATCTCGAACCGGCAGTTGCCCCGGCTCAGCTTAGTCCGAGCGGCCTCGGCCGCTGTGCGAGCGATGCTCATCGGACTGACGTTTCGCATCTGGAACGCCTGCTTGTTCCGCTCCATCCGCGAGAAGGTCAGGAAGTTGTCGATCAGCCGGCTGAGGCGCTCGTTCTCCTTCGAGACCAGTTGCAGGTACTCCGTGACTTGCTGCGGATTGCAGTAGCTGCCTTCGAGCAGGGTATCGACCAGGATGCGCATGGACGCCAGGGGGGTCTTGAGTTCGTGCGTCACCGTCGCCATGAAGTCGTTCTTGAGCTTGTTGAGACGGACCTGTTTGCCGACGCTCTTTGCGGCTACGACGCCGATGGCGACGATCAGGCCGATGACGAACAGGCCGGTCCAGGTGTACAGGGCGATCCGCTCTCGTGCCGCCCGTTCGAAGACCTCGTTGCCCTTGAAGAACAGGCGGACTTCCCAATCGGGGAACGCCGGACCGACCGAGCCCGCGGCGAAGGGCTCGCGGCTCGTCTCCTCGATCCCGGCGATCCTCCGGCTTGAAGCGTCCACAATGCAGTAGTCCACGTTGTCGTCTTCAAAGCCCGCGAAGTCCGCGAACGCTCGTGCGATCTCCCGCGAGGAGAGCAGCGCCACACACATTCCGCCGCGCGAAGGCTGGATCATGCCGTAGAAGTCGTTGCTATCGATCTGGATCGGGCGGAGCCTGCCTACCTCCCAGTCTGCGAACAGATCGAGCGTCGGGAACCGCTGGGCGAGACGGAGCGAACGTTCCTCTGCGTCAACAAGCCGTTGCAGGTCGGTCCCGCGAAAGAGATCCCCCTGCTCGGGCGTCAGGCCGGTTTCGCGACCGATTTCCATTGCCCTGCGAGCGAGGAACAGGTTCTCATCGGTGTGTAGCGAGAATCCTGCGTCGTTGTCGCTGTAGAGGATCGCGAGCATGTCGCGGTACGTCTGTTCGCGGACCTGGGCGTAGGCGGGCTTGTCCTTCATCCAACCCAGCAGGAGCAGTCTTGCGTTGGCGATCAGAGCCATGCAGCGGGAGTCGCCCGTCTGAGCCAGCGGACTGGACGCGGTCCGGCGGCATTCGACGATGGCCTCGTCGAGCCGGCCGAGCTTCGCCAGCGAGCGGGCTTTGCCGATCCATGCAGCCAGTCGGTCCTCGTTGTCGCTGATCCAGGCATACTGCTCATACCGCTCGATGGCCCGGTCGTACTCCTGCCTGATCTCCATCTCGACCGCGTCGGCGAAGTTCTCGAAGGGGCGTGCTGAGGACCCGGCGTCCGCGGAGAGCGTCGGGTAGAGGCGTCGGCCGGCGCCGTCAAAGACGAGCAGCCCGGCGCAACCGAATTGCCCGACAGCGGAGACGAACCGCCGATAGGGATGGGCCGTGGATTGCTCCTCCAGAGTCTGTCGTCGCTCGTTCCATTTCCGTTCGGCGTGGCTCGTCACCTCCGTGAGCCGGCCTTTGTAGTCCGTCGTCAGACGCTGACGCACGGCCAGACGCTCGTTCTGGGCCGCCTGGCTCATGAACCAGAGCAGGCACAGAGCCGGCAGGATCACCGCCGCCGCCAGCAGCAGGACAACCCGTCGGTACTGGCCGTAGCCGGGATTGATGCCGCGTATTGCCTTTGTCAGTGACCGCATGGTGCAGATTATACCACAGGGCGCCTCAGACCGCCGCTCATTTGCATCGCGAGGATCTTCGTTCAAGATCCAAACGCAAGAGGCCGGAGCGAACTCCGGCCTCCGCGTGTCCACCTCATACAGAGGGCATCACTCCGCCTACTGTCCCTGCGACAGCTCTTTCACCTGTGTCTCGGACAGGCCATAATTGTAGACTCGCACGTCGTCGATCAAGCCGTTGAAGAAGCGGTCCCCCATGTCGGTGTTCGATCCGATCTGGAGGGCGGAATCATTCTGTCCGATGACGCCCGATGCATCCTGCGAAGCGTCGATCTCGCCGTCGACGTACAAGAACATGCGTTTGCCGTCGTAGACACCTGCGGCGTGATGCCATTCTCCTAGGCTGATATCCCTGGTTCCGTACAGGCTTCCGTACTGACTGCCGCTGGGGATACTCAGGCCCGAGCAGGCGAATTCGAGCGTGCTGGCTTCGTTGTTTCGCTGGATTCGCCATGCAGTGTCGCCCTTGGTGACGATGGCCTGCCATGGCTTGTCGAAGGCGTTCACCTTGATCCATGCGGCTACGGTAACGCCGCCCAGGAAGTCGAAGGCCGATTCGTCGTCGAGGTCAAGGAAGTCGCCGTCGCCGCCCAGCGAGATCGCTCCGCCGACCTTCCCGCCGGAGGGCTGCCAGTCTGGGTCGCCCTGGACCGTTGCGTCGTGGCCGTTGCCGGAGGCATCCGCGGCAGTCCTGCCTTCTCTCTCATCGAGCTTCCACCAGGCGACCAGCCCCGCCAGATCCCCGGTTCCCAGGGCGCTGGGATGTTGCCAGGCGTTGTCGTCGGTCGTGCACCACATGAGCTTCGTATCGCGATCGCCGCCGTCGTCATCGTCGTTGACGTGTACGTCGATGCCGATCTGTCCACCGGCTCTTGGCGTAGTCCCCAACGTGGACCAGGGCAGCTTGATCTCCACGCGATAGCCGCCATCGGTCTTGGCGAAGGCGTACTTGACGCCCTCGGTCCGGTTGTGCTTCGTCTCGCCCAGGGTCGGCACGGAGGCGTCCCAGGAGAAGTAGAACACGTAATCGCCATCGCCATAACCGTTGGACTTGCTGTTGTCGGCGTCGAGGAAGACTTCCACCGTATCGTCCAACCAGAAATCGTCCGAGTCGTTGACGAGCCTGTCGTCGGTGACATCGACCAGCAGATAGAGAGCCTGGTTGTCATACAGGGTCTTGAAGCCGGCCGAGAAGTCCTTGTCGTCGGAGGCAGGGGAGTAGGCCACGTTGCCGATCGGATTCGACTCCACGTTGGACCAGGCTTCGTCCACCTTGCCGTCGATTTCGGGCGGCCGACTCGCCTGGAGGATGCAGACGGCCTTCGTCGGCCGGTCCCACTCTGCCTGGCTGGGCGACCGGGTCTCTTCCATGATTTTCGCCAGAGTCGCGATCGGCCCGATGATCTGCTGAATCGGCGGCAGGTCGTTGATGCTCAGTCGGATGCTGAGACTGTTGTCCTGCTCGCTTGTGTGCAGACGCACGGTCGCCTTCTCGGTGGCCTTGGCCAGCTCATCCAGCGATTGACGAACCTGGGCGGCCGCCTCTTCCGACGGGAACTTTGCGCTTTGCGACGCGAGCTGGATCGCGCCTGCTACGTTGATCAGGGCCAGCTTGCTCGTCGCAGGCGGCAGGGTCGCCAGTCCATCCTGGAGCACGCCGGCGCTGACAACGGAGGCGTTCTGGCTCCCGGCCGTCGCGGCGGCGTCGATGACCTGCGAGTTGATCGCCAGGACCATTGTCCTGTTCGCCTGGGCCGTGTTGCCGAAGAGCTTCATGCCGTTGCCCAGCGTGAGGTCAAATCGCCCGCTCGCCGGGATGGCGGGCGCGTCCTGAGCCAGCAGGCCGGCTGTCTGGAGCAGGGTGGTCAGGAGCTGATGCACTTGCGAGGGATTCTTGCTCGTGATGGCCAGGCCGAGCGCCTGCACCGCGGCGGGGATCGGAGAATCCTCGGCGGCCACTGCGTTCTTCGACGGGGCCGCGAACAGCGTGATCTGTTCGACGTTCCCGAAGATCTGAGGGCCGAGGTCCATGCCGATCTTCTCCTTGATCTTCGCGCTGAGGGCCTGGGCCTGCGCCGAATCGGCGCCGCCCAGCGTCAAGCTGATCAGGGCCACCGCCTGGGCCGGGACCACCTTGAGTGCGTCTCGGCTGAGGTTGGGAGTGCGAATCAGATTGTAGAACATGGACTTGGCGCCGTCCTTGAAATTGACGTTCGCGTCAAGGGCCGCGCCGGTCTCCCGCAGCGAGAAGGAGGCGATCAGGTCGTCCACGTTCTGGAAATCGACGAAGCCGTTGGCGATCTGGATGTGCTCGGGGATTTGATCCGGGGGGACCATCTTCATGAATTGCCCGTAGGTCTCATCGACGTTCAGCCACAGCGTGACCGCGTTCTGCTGGCGGGCCTGCTTGCTGATGCTGGTGAAGGACCGGTTCGCGGAAGCCAGCGAAGGCTGGCGGGCTTTGCCTTTGTACCGCACGATGGCCTGTTTGAGCATCTCCGGGCGAGTGGACGCAATCACGACCGTGTCGTCGTAGGCCACGCTGCCTTCGTTCTCGTCTCCGAAGGTCACGACCTTCATGCCCTCGACAGGGTCGCCCGCCCGGCCGAGGCCGGTCAGGGCCATCTGGAGCAGGCCTTTCAATGCGTCGCTCTTGCCGGGGAAGAAGACAATCAAGGCGGGCGGGTTGTCCTCACTCAGCTCTGTGATGCCCAGGCCGATGCCGCGGATCTTCTTCAGCTCCGCCATCATGGAGGGATTCAAGAGGCCGCGGATCATGGCGGCCGGCCCGCCGCCCTGCCAGCCGGACTCCTGCCTCAGGCTCGCCAGGGCCTCCTCCACAGGCGTCCCCTTGAGCATGTTCAGGATGGTCTCGACCTGCCGGCCGGGACTGCCGATCTCAATGTACGCGATGGTCTCGGGCGGCATCAGCATGGCCGGGTCCGAGTTGCCCAGTTCCTCCAGGATGGGTTTGACCTTCTCGACGATCTCCGTCTGGTCGCCGTAGCCGTCCACGAGCTTTGTGAAGATCGTCTTGGCGTCTTGTTCCCGCTTCTGTTTGAGGTAGATGGAGCCCTGGCGGTACAGCGCCTGGGCGACGAGGTTCTTCGGCGCCGACGCGTCGGCGACGACCTGCTGGTAGATCCCGACCGCCTTGTCGAGATCGCCTTCGACCTCTTCGACATAGAGCCCCTCGCGGAGCCGTTCCGCCGCGGTTTTGGCCTGCGCCGCCGGGGCGACCACCGCCGCCAGCAGCGCCGACACGATCAGTAGTTTTGTGGATGTCTTCATCGCTACACTCCTTTCAGGAAAACGGGTTCACCGGATTCTCGATCTCATACAGGAGTAGTGTCGTCCCGGCGTGTTACCGTTGTGTTACCGCTTCATCCTTTTTTGATGATTTCATCGCAAGACTCGAATCCTGGAGACGCAAGGCATATACTGGCGACTGCATCGCGGGAAACGACTCGATGGCACGGTTTTCACGGCTGCCTTGAGAAATGGAGCGAAGGGTTTTCGCTCGTCCGCCTGTATAGGGAGTGAAAGCCGTACCGTTGTTCCGAGCGCGTTCATGGACCAAGCAGAAGAGAAGGCTCTTGTCCGCCGACTGGTCGGGATGGATGACCGGGGGTGGGAGGGGTTCTGCCGGGAGTGTTCCCTGCCCTTGTTGGCCTATGTCCAGGCGCACTTCCTGTGCAGTCGCGAATTGGCGGAAGAAGTGGTGCAGAGGTCTTTTGTCCGATGTGTGAGGTCGATCAAGAGCTTCGATCCGTCCCAGGGGCGCTTGCTCGCTTGGCTCAAGGCGGTTGCCAGGAACGAGGCGCACACGACGCTGTCCGGTTACCCGGTGCGACCGGCGGGCGAATCGGAGATCGCGTCGGAGGCCATCGAGAGGCTGGACGAGGCCGTGTTGCCCGACGAGGTCCTCGCCCGGAAGGAGACGCAACGGATGGTGCATGAGGCCCTGATGGGATTGCCCAGTCGGCACAGGAAGGTGCTGATCCTGAAGTGCATGGACGACTGCCGGGTTGCCGAGATCGCCAGGCTGCTCGGGCAATCGGAGAAGGCGGTCGAGTCGCTGTTGACCCGGTCCCGAAACGCCTTCAAGGCGGCGTTTCTCCAAGAGGCCAAGGACAGTCGGGCGCACGAGAGCGGGTGTATCGATGGGATCTGATCGCGACATCTTCGACGAGAACCTCAGGCGGTTGCTGGCGACTGCCCGAGCGGAGGATTCGAGCTTCCAGACGCGGCTTCTGGCCGCTGTGCGGGGAGAAGTCGGCAGGGAGCGTGCGATCCTCCGCAGGAGATGGGTCCTGCGAATCGCCAGTGCGGCGGCCGGTGTCGTGGCGGTCCTGGCGGTCGCATGGTCCCTCATGGGACTTCAGGCGCACCACGTCGGTCAGTTGCAGCTCCTCTATGGAGCGGCCGAGCTGATGGACGCCCGCGGATCGAGGGTTGCCACGAGCGGCGAGCCGATTCTCGCAGGCGGTTCGGTCAGGACCCTGTCGGGCAGCAAGGCTGCGATCGATCTCAAGGACGGCAGCAGGATCACCCTGGCCCCGCGCACGGTCCTGGAGGTTGCCGACGGAAGGCGGGGACCAGCTATGGTGTTGAAGGCAGGAGCCGTCGATATCGAGGCGGCCAAACAACGCGCCGGCAGGAGACTGGTGATCTCGACTCCCGGCTCGCGCGTCACCACCCTGGGAACCGAGTTCACCGTGCAACTGAGCACGAGGCCCGATGGGACCCGCAAGACCAGGGTCGGCGTCACGTCCGGCCTGGTCGAGTTCGAATCGGGCGGACAGAAGGTCCGATTGCCTGCCCGCACGGAGGGGACCGCGGAAGAAGGGCAGGCTCCGGAAAAGCACCTGGCGAACTTCGAGCTGAACGAGGTGCTCCGTCTGATCCGCAGGAACGCGGAACTGGCCGAGCGGCTGAGCAAGAAGGAAGGACTGCCCGCCCTCATCCAATGCAAGGACGGCAGCACCGCTGCGATCTGGACGGTTGTCCGCGTGGGGGACCTCCATGACGCAGGCAACGGACAACGCTCGCTGAGCCTGAAGTCGCCTGCGTCCGGCGCCAGGCTGTTCACGCTGGAGGGGCGTGAAATCCCCGCCGACGCCCAGGGACTTGACCTACGGGTCGATGCGTCCTCGCTGGGCTGTGACGCATCGCAAGGTGCGAAGCTGATTCTGGAGTTGCAGGACGTGAAGGGGGTCTTCCAGACCGATGCCGAGGGCGCTACGCGGCTCCTGATTCCCGCGGACGAATCCGGCGCCGTGGCGCTGCTGGAGCTTCATCTTCCCGCCCAGGCGAAGATCGAGCGAATCCAGCCTGAGCCGGTGGAGAGTACGACGACGTTGAATCGCCTGGTGCTGACGGTCGCAGGCGAGATCGAGGGGCTTGGAGTTCTCGAGTAGGACTCTTCTTCTGAAAGGCGAGGTGCGATCATGATGTGGCGTAGAGAGTCTGTCAACATATTGGCGTGTATCCTGATGTCCTTTCCCGCGGTCCTCTATTGTGGTGCGAAGGCCGGCGGGAAGAACGCAGTGGACCTGCGGTTCTCGACGAAGGCCGATCCCGTCACCGTCTCCGTCTCGGGCAAGGTGACCGACAAGAGCACGGGTCTGCCCATCGCCAATGCGCTCGTGCGGGGGCACATCGTCCTCTGGAAGCACCAGGGGCCGGAATTGTTCGAGAAGGCCCCCTACGCAGAGACGAAGACCGACGAGCGAGGGTCGTACTCGCTGCAGTTCGTCACTGCCCTGACTGTGTCCGGCCCGCGCAAGGGACAGGACGGCTTGTGTGTCTACGTCGGGGCGCCCGGGTATGAGACCCTGCCGCAATACGCACGACAACGCGTGACCACTGAGAACACCCAATGCGAGAACTTCGATTTCGCCCTCGACAAGGGCCAGCGGATCGCCGGCGTGGTCGTGGATCAGGACGCACGTCCGGTACAGGACGCTGTGGTCCGCCTCCAGGGCGGCGAGAACGGCGACTGGGACTTCTTCGGCTCGACCGGTCAGACGAAGACGGACAAGGAGGGCAAGTTCGAACTCTGGATCAGCAAGGGCCAGGGGCGCTGGCTGAATGTCACGAAACAGGGCTACGGGACCGCGTTGTTCTGGGATTACCTCGAGAAGAACGACATGGGGACCCTGACCCTCGCTCGCGGCGGCAGCATCCAGGGCAGGATCGTCGGTCCAGACGGCAAAGGGCTGGCCAATTGCGAGGTGTCCATCCGGGAGTATCCCTGTGGGTTGGCGATCGACAAGGTCCTCACCGATAGCGAAGGCAACTACGTCCTCCACGGCGTGCCGGGTGCGCCGAGCATTATCGACTTCTACAAGAGAAAGAACGGTCGGTACATAGACCAGTGGGGTCAGTGCAACGTTCAGGCTCGTCTCGATCCGCAGATGCCTCTGGCGAATGCGCCGACGTACAAGATCCTGGCCAAGGATGGGCAGACCGTGACGGGTCCCGATCTGACCATCGGCGCCAATACGACGGTTTCGGGCCGTCTGGCGGCTGAGCATCGTACCTATGCTCTGGGCGGGCTGCTCGTGCGTCTGGACACCAGTTGGGGCAACATGGTCGAAGCCGACGCCGACGGCAAGTTCCACTTCCCGTTCGTCTCGCCGGGCAAGCACAGCCTGACGGCCTATCTGCCCCACAATCTCAGAGGCGATCATGGCATCGGCCGGACCGAGGTCGAAGTCGAGCCGGGGAAGTCGCTGGGCGACGTGCAGATCACGCTGGCCGATCTCGCCGAACTGCGGGTGCAGTACCTGGATGCCAATGGCAATCCGCTGGCGGGCGTCACCGCGGGCGCCACGTGGTCGCCCAGCGGCGACGGCGGCTGGACCGAGGGAACCAGGTCCGACAAAGAGGGTTGGGCGGTCCTTTACCTGTATCCCGAGGGGGTGCAATATGTCCGCGGGTTTGACCATTCCGGCACGCTCGTCGCCGAGGCTGCGAAGCAGGTTCGCCCGAAGGCAGGCGAAGTGCTCAACAACCTGCGAATCACGATGCTTCCCTGTGCTCAGCTTCGCGGCCGACTCTTGGACGACAGGGGTAAGCCTCTGGCTGGAGGGACCGCCCTGTGCGTGCTGGCCTTTGCCGACGGCGTCCGGATTCAGCGGGGCATCCGAACCGACTCCGAGGGCCGCTTTCTTCTGGAAAGGCTCACGCCGGGTTTCGTGGCGCTCTCCGTGGAGGTGGACTCCGTCCTCTTCAAGGACGTGACGAAAGGGCCGTTCGAGCTCAAGCCCGGCCAGGATCGCGATGCGGGCGTCCTCACCCTCAAGGACGGCCTGAACAAGAGGCAGATTGCCCAAGACCGCAACTCGCGCGGGATGGAGCATGCCCAGGAGGTCCGTGCGGCTGCACAGAGCCTCTTCGAGAAGATCAAGACCGCCGACTACGAGCACTACCTCAAGCCCGCGGTGCACTGGAGTGAGTTTCCCATCGTCGGATACTACCAGACCGATCACTGGTTCGATGTCCTCGTCCAGTGGATGTGCACCACGTTCAAGGACAACCCGATTGTCAACGTACAACTGGGCCGGGTGTTCCTGAATCCGGCGGAGATCAACGGCAAGAAGGACCTTCCCACCGTCCCCTACGAACTCACGTTGAAGAACGGCCGGAAGTTGAAAGGCAACCTGCCCTTCGAGTATACCTTCGACGATGGCGAACCCCACTGGCACGGCCTCCATGGCATCGATTGGCACCTCAGCGAGGCCAACGGGAAATAGGCAACCCCGTGCGTCGCACACCGTGCCGCGTGGGCCCGACCGGCGGGAGCGGGAATCCACTGTCCATGATGCGCCGGGTCCAACGGTTCCTGGATTCCCGCTTGGCGCAGGAATGACAGGGTCGATTTCCAGGGGTTGGGAGAACCTACCGACAGGCACGAGTCGTACCCGACCGGCGGGAGCGGAGCGTCTCGATGATTCTCTCGTTGGCGGCGGGGAAGGCGTAGCGGCCCAGGTCGGACGGGCGGACCCACTTGAAGTCGGCGCAGGCGATGCAGCGGGGGTTGCCCGAGACGTGTCGGCACTCGAAGGCGTGGATGCGGACGCGGAAGTGGGTATAGGCGTGATCGACCACAGCGATCTCGGTGCCGACCTCGATTGCGATGTCAAGTTCCTCGCGGACCTCGCGCCCCAGGGCGGCTTCGAGCGACTCGCCCGGCCGGACCTTGCCGCCGGGGAATTCCCACAGGCCGCCCAGCAGACCCTCGGGTTTTCGTTTGTCGATGAGCATGCGCCCTCCGCGATAGATCACGCCCACCGCAACGATGTGGAGAGGCAAGGGCTTCTTGCGTGCCCGCGCGGGCAGCGAATCCTGGTCGCCGTGGCGTCTGGCTTCGCAGAGCTGCTCGATAGGGCAGTCGGTGCAGCGAGGGCTCCGCGGCGTGCAGACCTCGGACCCCAGTTCCATAAGGGCCTGATTGAAGTGGCCGACCTCCTCGTCGGGCAACAGCTTCTCGGCAAGCGACCAGATCGTCTTGCGGATGGCGGCGTCTTTGGGATTGCCGCGAATGCGGAAGACCCGGCACAGGACCCGCTCGATATTGCCGTCTACCAGCGGCTCCCGCTCTCCGAAGGCGATGCTGGCAATCGCGCCGGCGGTGTAGCGGCCGATCCCCGGCAGGGTGAGCAGCTCGTCTCTGCTCCGTGGCATCTGTCCGTCGAATCGCGAGACGATCTCGCGTGCGGCCTGGTGCATGTTCCTCGCGCGCCCATAGTAGCCGAGCCCTTCCCAGAGCTTGAGCAGCGTGTCGAGACGGGCCCTCGCAAGCCGGCGGACCGCGGGGAATCGCCTGAGGAATCGCTCGTAGTAGGGGATGACCGTGGGGACCCGCGTCTGCTGGAGCATGATCTCCGAGACCCAGATGGCATAGGGATCGCGCGTCCTGCGCCAGGGGAGATCTCTCGCGGTGGCGCCGTACCAGGTGAGCAGGGCTCGCCGGATCTGGGTGTACCGTTTGTGCTTGTTCATTGCGGAGAGGCCGGCGGGGCAATCGGGTCCTTCTTGCGATACACCATTCCCTCGAACTTGGCGACCAATTCGCCTGCGTCGTCTGTGACCTCGATGGAGTAGACCGCCAGCTTCGGGTTCCGCGAGACCTCCTTCGCTTCGGCGTACAGCGTTCCCTCCTTGGCGGCCTTGACGAACCAAATACTGGCGTTGATCGCGACGGCGACGGTCCCATGGGAGTTCGAGGCCACCGCAAAGACCAGGTCCGCCAGGGTGAAGATGGCGCCGCCATGGACGAGATTCACGCCGTTGCGGTGGTAGTCCCGAATGGGCATTCTGGCCTTGGCGTGGCCCTCCTCGATCAGAAGCAATTCGATTCCGCTATGCTCTGCGAACCTGTCACGCTTGAAGAACTCCCGAATCGCCTGCATGGCAGACCTCCAAATAGATACTTTCTGCGGTGTGCCCTTGGTGCCGTGGGTTCACACCGGCGCACAAGTGAGAACAGACACGCCAGGCGGCGATGCTACCCCAAGTCGCCGGCCCGATCAACTCCCCATGAGTCCAGGCTATTGCGGAGGGGGCACGGCGCGGGTAGAATCGCGGGCTGACCGAGGACGATCTTGTGCCGTACAGGACTCTGACCATTCTGGAGGTGGCCCGGATGTTGGGGGCCGATATGCGTCGCGTGGAGCGAATGGCCCAGCGCGGGGAGATTCCCTGCCAGAAGGTGGGCGGCCAGTTCCGCTTCAATCGGGCGCAGATCACGGAGTGGCTTCAGCAGAAGATGGGGGGTATGAGCCACGACCACCTGGCCGGCGTCGATGCGGGCATGACCGAGCAGCGTCAGACCCAGCAGGACGAGGCGATCATCACGCCGCTCCTGAAACCTGATGCGGTCACGACGCACCTCGGCTCTCGCACGAAGGACAGCACGTTGCGGGAATTGGTGTCGCTGGCCGCAAAGACGGGCCTGGTCGTGGACGAGCGGACCCTGTTGGAGGCTGTCCTGCATCGCGAGGAGTTGTGCAGCACGGCCATGGAGAGGGGCATTGCGATCCCGCACCCTCGCCGGCCGCTTCCCGAGGCGATCTCCGGACCGATCCTCGTCGTAGCCAAGACGCCCCAGGGAATCGCCTTCGGCGCTCCCGACGGTCGGATGACCACACTGCTCTTCCTGACGGCCTCGCAGGACGACCGCCACCATTTGCACGTCCTGGCACGTCTGTGCCGGATGCTGCACGATGACCACTTTCCTGACCGCCTCGAAGAGGCCGAGACTCCCGAGGAAATCGTCGAATTGCTGACGAGCCGCGAGAGCGAGGTCCTCTCCCTGTGACAAAGACCGATTTCGATATCGTTGTGGTCGGTGGTGGCATTGTCGGACTGGCGTGTGCGTACAAGATCGTGCTGGCGCATCCGCGTGTCCGGATCGCGGTGCTGGAAAAGGAAGGCCGGCTGGCCTCGCATCAGACGGGCCGCAATTCCGGCGTGATCCATTCCGGGCTCTACTACAAGCCCGGCTCTGCGAAGGCCGCGACGTGTACCGCCGGACGTAAGGAACTCATCGAATTCGCTGGATCGCACGGCATTCGTCACGACCTCTGTGGAAAGATCATCGTAGCCACGGACCCGGCCGAACTGCCCGCCCTCGAACGGATCGAGCAGAACGGCGCGCAAAACGGAGTCGAAGGACTCCAACGAATCGGGCCCGACCGGATCAAGGAGATCGAGCCGTTCGCGGCCGGGATCGCGGCCCTCCACGTGCCGTCGGCCGGCATTATCGACTTCGTCGCAGTGGCTCACAGGCTGGCGGATCTGGTCCAGGACGCGGGCGGACGCAACAAGGTGCTCCTCTACCACCGGGTCCTGGGCTTCGACAAGCACGACTTCTATACGAACGTTCTGACGACCAAGGGCAGGCTCAGCACGCGTTACCTCATCAACTGCGCCGGCCTGCACTCCGACCGGGTGGCGCGAATGGACGGCGTCGATCCGTCGGTCCGGATCATTCCATTCCGTGGCGATTACTCCGTCCTGAGCGGTGCTGCGGCGGGCAAAGTGCGGAACCTCATCTACCCGGTTCCCGACCCCCAGTTTCCTTTCCTCGGCGTGCACTTCACCAGGATGGTCAACGGGACCGTAGAGTGCGGGCCCAATGCAGTCTTTGCATTCAAGCGGGAAGGATATTGCAGAACCGACTTGAGCCTGCGTGACACATGGGAGTCCCTCTCCTATCCCGGCACCTGGCGGCTCTTCGCCCGACACTGGCGATACGGTCTCGGGGAGTATGCCAGAGCCCTGCGAAAGAAACTCCTGGTCGAGCAGCTCCAGCGATTGGTTCCCTCGCTGACAGCCGAGGATATCCAGCCGGGCAACGCCGGCGTCCGAGCCCAGGCCCTCGGACCTCAGGGGGATCTGGTGGACGATTTCAAGATCGAGGTTCGAGGCAATGCGATCCATGTGCTGAACGCCCCGTCGCCCGCGGCCACGGCATCCCTCGCGATCGGCAGTCACATCAATCAAGTAGCTACGGAGCGGTTTGACCTGTAAAAGGAATGGCAAATGGAGAATCTTGCCCATGTTGTCCATAAGTGCCCGTTCACGAAAGGCAGACGATGACTGATCCGGCCGGCAAAGACTACGTCGTCATCCTGCAGTGCCATATCGTCAAGGAGCGATGCCCCGGCTATCTCTGCGAGAAGGCTTTTTTCGAGCGGACAGGGGGCTTCTCGGAGTACCCGAAGGACCGTCCCATCCGGCATCTGAGCATCACCTGCGGCGGCTGCTGTGGTCGGGCCAGTCACCGCAAGCTCACCAACCTGCTCCGGACCATGGCCAGGAAGGAGGGGATCACGAAGGACCGGATCGTGGTTCAATTGTCCTCCTGTATGGTCAAAGACAACTACCATGCGCCGCCCTGTCCCCACCTGGGCTACATCCGGACCTTGATCGAGCGGATCGGGCTGGAGGTTCGCGAGGGGACTGTTATCAGCGAGAAGTCCGAGCATCGTCGCAAGGGGGGGACGTACCATCGGTAGGACAAGATGTCGCTGCTGCTTGCGAGAATTACGTTCCTCTTGCAAGAAAAGTGGATATAATTCTTGCAGTGTGTCGTCGCTCTTGATAATCTGATACCGATGTCGTATGGAATGAAGTCGGATGGTGTGTCTGGATTGTGGAGTTTGCACTGACTGATGGCTTGATTTCCTGCCCCTGATCCCCTCTTCTCTGTGGATTCCGGATGGTGTAGAGTGAACGGTCGCTCGGGACACACGTGCTGTCGAGTTACCTTGTGGTGGCTGGCGCCGGAGAAGTGCGGGCGGCGTACGATGACGTGTAAAAGGAGAGAAAGACAATGAACATCTATGTGGGAAACCTCGCATTCGCGGTTAGCGATGACGACCTGTTGCAGCTCTTTCGAGCGCACGGCGACGTGACGTCCGCCAGCGTCATCAAGGACCGGTTCAGCGGCGAGTCCCGTGGCTTCGGCTTCGTCGAGATGCCTTCGCGGGAAGACGCGATGGCCGCGATCGAGTCGCTCAACGGCACCGACTTCAAAGGTCGGTCGATCACGGTCAACGAGGCCAAGCCGAAGGCCCCCAGAGAGGGCGGCCGGCAGGGCGGCGGTCGCGGCGACCGTCGATACTGATCGCGAGAGAGGATATGCTGTAATCGGCGGGTCCACAGCGGCCGGGATGCCGGAGCCGGGGCCTGCCGGTCCTTCGAGTACAGATTTCCGTTGGGGGCGCAAGGGCTCTACATCCGACGTGGATCAGGCGAGGAGCAGAGAGGGTGGTCTGTCTACCGAGCAGAGCCCCCGGATTCGCGCATAATCTCATTGGCCCGTCACCCCAACGTCCCGAGACCCCGTTTCGTTAGCCTGCGGCGCGGATCGGGCCGTAGGCCCACCGCTTTGCCTTGGGAAACCCCCTAAATCCCAGCGGCTACAGAACTTGCCTGCCTTCCCCTTTTTGAATGAGGGGAACATACACTTGCAGTTCGCCAAGGGTGGCCGGGTCGGTCAGGTCGATGACCTTCCTGCGCTCGTGCGACATGTAGGCGGCCATGATGAGCAGGGTGATCAATCGGCCGAATTCCAGGTTGAGCAGGGCGTCGCGACCCTGCTCGAACGCCGTCAGGGCGTCGATCCACTCGGCGACATAACCGTACAGACTTGCCTCGTCCGGCTGGAGAATCAGCGAACCACGGCTTGCCTGCGATTTCTCCAGGGCCAGTTCTCCGTCCATGACGGCCGTTGCCGCCGCATCGCTGATGAACAAGCCGGCGGGCGACTGGAGCGAGTTGACCGTGTAGGAGTAGCCGGGACCGAAGGTCTCCATGAGCAGTCGCAGCCCAGGGGCGTCGTACATCCAGGAGTTGGTGGCCTGGACGATGCTGCCCTGTCGGGTCTGCGGGTCCTCGAATTCGACGGTGACGCTGGAGTAGTCCTCGGCCGGGATCTTCGAGTAGTCGACGCCTCGCTGCTTGAGTTGCCCGAGCCAAGGCTCCTTGACCCATTTGAGCAAGGCCATCGTAGCGTTGACGCGAAGAGGTTTGAGGTAGTTCACCGGCTTGCCCTGGGGGGTCACCATGTACATGCCGCAGGCGATGCTGTGGCAGCCCATGTCGCAGCAGACGCCGCCGCCCTGGGTCGTGGGGTCCCAGAACCAGGGTTCGTGCGGGCCCCCATGCTCCTCGGCACTGCGGGCCAGATGGGCGGCGCCCATGGCCTTCTCCACCTGCGCCAGTTGGGCGCGGGCCTGGACGATCGCAGGCATGTGGATCTGGTTCTCGAAGTACGCCGTGGGCACACCCATGGCCTTGGCGATCCTCGCGAGTGTGTCGGCCTCGCCGAAATTGCGGGCCAGCGGCTTCTCCACGATGATGCCCTTGATTCTCGCGCCGCCCTCGACGGCCGCCGCGATCTGCCGCATCATCTCCACGCGGGCGAAATTCGGGGCGAACACGCAGACCACATCGACCGCTCGGGTCAGTTCCTCGATGGAACCGTACACCTTGGTGTTCCCCAGGCCGTTCTGACGGGCGGTCTGGGCCAGGGCCTCGGCCCCTTTGAGGGCGCAGACGCCGGCCAACTCCGCGTTGCGAACCGAGCGCAGGGCCCGCTCGTGAAATTTCGCCACAAATCCCGCACCGATCATCCCGATTTTCAGCATGGGTCGATCCTCACACATGTCTTGAAGTTGTCGTTTCGAGCCAAGGGACGTGCGCGCCTCGAAGCTCCATCGCTTGCCCTATCTAGCGGAACCGCGAGCGGAATGCAAGAACAAACAATGGCACAGGCGAGGCAGCAGATGATAAAATCACCCGCGCTCAGGCCCGTCGCCCACAGGCGTCGCGGCGGACCGGGCCGGATGATTCTGTTGGGAAAGGAATAGGGATGCCGCATGGAATGACTCGGCGGGAGGTGATGCAAACCGGCATGTTGTTGGCGGGGGGGATCTGCGGATGCCGGACGACGGGGCATTCGGATGCGCTTCGCTGCTCCTGTTGCGACACGCCCGAACTGGAGCCCGAAAGCCTGACGTTCGGACCGGGTGGTCTGACGATCGACCTGTTGAGGGCCCCTTCGCTGCGCGAGGTCGGCAGCGCCGCCTATCTCGTGCACAGGGACAAGCCTCTCCAACTCATCGTTGTCCACGCGGACAAGCTGCTGTACTGCGTGCTCTCTCGCCTGTGCACCCACGGCGGACAGGTGGTCAGCTACAACCGCCAGCGGGGCGTGCTGCAGTGCAACGGCTTCAATCACTCCATTTTCGACCTGAACGGCTCCGTGCTGAAAGGACCGGCTGAGAAACCGCTGAGAGCCTATCCCGTTGTGTTCGTCGAAAACGCCCTGGTGGTTTCCATCTGACAGGAGGGGAGATGTTCCGCAAATTGTTTGTCCTGACCTGTCTGGCCAGCCTGAGCCTGTTCTCTTCATGTGCGTCCCGGAGGACCCTGTTGCGCAACCCGAAGGACGGCATGACCTTCGTTTGGGTGCCGCCAGGCAGCTTCACGGCACAGGTTGCCGCGGAGCCGAAGACTGCCGGCGACTCGGAGAGGACCGCCCCGCAGGAGGTGGCATTTGCGCAAGGTTTCTGGTTGGGTCGCACGGAAGTGACTGTCGGACAATTCCGTCGGTTCGTGCGGCTGACGGGTCGCCTCACCGACGCGGAGCGGGCGGGGAGTCGGTTCACGTGGAAGAATCCCGGCTTTCCGCAGGGAAGGGAGCATCCCGCGGTGTACCTCAGCTACCGCGATGCCGTGAGCTATGCCCAGTGGGCGGGCGTGGACCTGCCGACGGAGGCCGAGTGGCTCTACGCCTGTCGCGCCGGCTCGACCACGAAGTTCTACTGGGGCGATGTTCTCGATGACCGCTGCTGCTGGAATCGGTGCAACACGCAGGGCACGGGCTCGCGTCCGGTGGCCCGCAAGCGACCGAACGCTTGGGGTCTCCATGACATGGTCGGCAACGCTTGGGAGTACTGCAGAGTGGGCGGTGCGGATTTCGCCCTACGCGGCGGGTCCTGGACCCGTTGTCCCCAGTACCGGACCCGCCAGGGGATCATGGCAACCGGTCTCCTGGAGGAGGCGGTTTCGCCCCGACTGGATTCCGGCCTTGCCAATTCCGAATTCCCCGCGTACCCCTGGGACGACGACCGGGGCTTTCGCTGCATTTATCGCGTTGTGGACGCGTCGCGAAGCTCGGCCCAGCCGGACAGTCGGGCGACGCTCTCGTCTCATCAGGGAGACTGAGAATCTTTTTGCGCAGCAGTCGCACGCGACCGCGCCTGGCGGTCGCGGCAGATCGAGGATGCACGACATGGATTTTGGCGTGACGGACAAGAAGCAGGCGGAACTGGAGACGAGGATGGCGTCACTGGGTTTGCGCGAGCAGGACCTCCTGGAGAAGTTCATTCATTCTTCCGGCCCGGGTGGTCAACGGGTCAACAAGGCGGCCAGTTGTGTCTATCTGAAGCACCTGCCCACGGGTCTGGAGGTGAAGATGCAGCGGGAGCGGCAGCAGCGTCTGAATCGCTACTACGCCCGCAAGCGTCTGTGCGAGCTGGTGGAGGAGCAGACGCTCGGCGAGAAGAGCCCCGCCTCGCTGAAGGCTGAGAAGATCCGAAAACAGAAGCAGCGGCGCCGGCGGCGCAGTAGCAGCAGCAGCAGGTAAAGTCAAGTGGGCGCGAGGGCACGCTCAGCAAGGGGGACCGAGGGGGGCCGCCACGACGGATACCCTCATCGCGGAACGTCCGGGAAACACCTTCAATCTCAGCAAGGAAAGCCGCTTTTTCGGGGGCTGGTGACGCGAATTGGCGAGACACGTGAGCGTATTTTCCCCCGATTTTGCTTGACCAGCGGCGGCCGGGTCTGTAAAATAATTTTGATTTTGGTGGGGAGCGTGCTTTCCTCCCTCAAAAGGTGTGCTCCTCAGCGAAACCACTGTGCAGTTTCTATGTAGTAGCGAGGGGTCAAAAAGGAGCAGTACTGTGAGTAGAGGCAAGGTCAAGTGGTTTGACGCGAAGAAGGGGTTCGGCTTCATCACGCCGGACGACGGAGGCGAGGACCTGTTCGTGCACTTCTCGAACATCCAGGCCGACGGGTTCAAATCTCTGATGGAAGGGCAACCGGTGGAGTATGCCGTCGGCGAGGGTCGTAAAGGCCCCCAGGCGACGCAGGTCCACCTGTGCTAGCGCGGTTGCCCTGAGACTGGGAGGTCGTAAAGGTCCGGTCGCCAAGACTGGACCTTTTTTTATTGGTTTGCTGGCAGTCGCTTCGCCTGGCCGTGGAGTGCGATTCTCGTTATCGGCCCTCAGCCTTACGAATCACGACGGCGCCCCGCGTTCCACAACCGCCCTTTGGGGACAAAAGCGATAGCCTCACACCAATAATGGATTGACATTCGTCCGCGGAACGAGTATACTATAGCGCATAGACGGATCGATGTGCGCCTGCAACGGCATGTAATCTCGTTCGATCCCAGAGGGGGGTGCGTTTCGTGAAAACCATCGCGATGGTCAATCAGAAGGGCGGATGCGGAAAGACGACCACGGCGGTCAATACCGCAGCGGCCCTGGCCGAAATGGGCAAACGGGTTCTTCTGATCGATCTCGATCCTCAGGCCCACGCCACGATCGGGCTCGGCTTGGATCCAAACTCCTTCCCCCGGACGATCTACGACGTTCTGACGAAACCCCGCACGGGGATTGCGGATGTGGCGGTCTGCACGCGGATCAACCGACTGCACCTGGTGCCCTGCAATGTCCTGCTGGCCAGCGCCGAAATGGAACTGGCAGGCACGCCGGGAAAGGAACTGCTCCTGGCCCGCGGGCTTCGCGACGTGCGTGACAGCTACGACATCTGCGTAATTGACTGCCCGCCTGCGCTGGGTGTCCTGACGCTCAACGCCCTGGTCTGCAGCACGGACATTATCGTCCCTGTCCAGGTGCATTACTACGCCCTCGAAGGGCTTCGCCGCCTGCTGGAGACCGTCTCCATCATCCGTCAGCGGTTCCATCCCTTCTCCATGGAGAGCATCGGCCTGCTCCTGACGTTCGTCGAGGAGCGGACCACGTTCAGTCGGCAGGTGCAGCAGCAGTTGCGAGAGATCTTCGGCGATCTGGTCTTCAGCACGGTGATCCATCGGAACGTCCGTCTGGCGGAGGCCCCGAGCGCGGGCGAGCCGGTCCTGACGTACGCCGCACAAAGCAAAGGCGCAGCCGATTATCGGGCACTGGCGGCCGAGATTCTCCAGACCACTCCCACGATGGCCGAGCCCGTCGAGGAACGGATGCGACGCGGCCTCCAGAAGCAGCTCAGCACGATCTTCGCCGGAGTGTGGATTCCCCAGCGACAGGCGCCCGCGCAGCCGGCGGTGCCCATTCAGCCGCAGTCGATCGAATCGACGTGAGCCGCCGATGCGGCATCGGAATCTCGATATCGTGACTTCACAGGCAGGGCCCGCATGCCTGTCCGATGCTCTCACTCTTTTTGCGTCATCGTCCTGAGACGTTCCTCGCCCCGTTGATCTCACTCGCTTGACATTTGCTCTGCCTTGGGGTAGACGTGGTTGTGGACTGTTCTTGGGAGGTCACGCGGTCATGATGGATATGTCGCAGGTGGACGAACGCGGATTGGAGGACCTGCTCAGCGAGCCTGTGCCAGGGACGCGCGAGACATTGGCACAGATACCGGGCGATGTGGCAATCCTGGGCGCCGGCGGCAAGATGGGTCCTACGCTGGCCCTGATGGCCAAGAAGGCAGCCCCCGAGAGAGTCGTCTATGCGGTCTCGCGCTTCACCGACAGGAAGATGGCGGACCGTCTGGCTGACCGGGGCATCGAGATCGTCGAGGCCGACCTGCTCGACGAATCAGCCTATGCCCGTCTGCCTGAGGTGCCCAATGTCCTCTATCTGGCGGGGAGGAAGTTCGGCGCCACGGGGAATCAGCCCTTGACCTGGGCGATGAACGCGTACGTGCCCGCGCTCGTCGCCCGGCAGTACAATCGGTCGCGGATCGTCGCCCTCTCGACGGGCAACGTTTATCCGTTCGTCGATCCTCGCACGGGCGGCGCGAAGGAAGATGATGACCCAGGCCCGGTCGGCGAGTATGCCCAGTCCTGTCTCGCTCGGGAGCGAGTCTTCCAGTACTTCTCGGGCTGTTTCGGCACCGCGGTGACTCTCATCCGGCTCAACTACGCCAATGAGCCGCGATACGGCATTCTTGTCGATTTGACCTTCAAGATCCTTCACGACGAGCCGATCGATCTGACGATGGGGGCGGTCAACCTGATCTGGCAGGGCGATGCGAACAACTACATCCTCCGCGCCTTGAGCGTGGCAACCAGTCCGCCCGCCATTCTGAATGTCACCGGTATCGAGACGCTCAAGGTCCGCGACATCGCCCAGCGGATCGCCGGCGTGCTGGGCAAGACGCCTCAGTTCACGTCCCGCGAGGCGCCCACCTCGCTATTGTCGAACGCATCGAAGTGCGTCGAACGGTTCGGCAAGCCTGCGGTGAGTCTGGACGAAATGATCGTCGCCGTCGTGACGTGGGTGACCGCGGGCAAGCCCGTTCTGAACAAACCCACCAAGTACAACGTGCGCGACGGGCGGTTCTAATCCGTTGCGACCCGCAGAATCGTGAGTGAATTCCCCGGAAACCTGTGGACGAACCCTCCCTTCGCCGTCTGAATCCGCCTTTCGGATGGCGCCACGCGCGTCGGTTCGTCGAGACTGTTGTTGTCGGAAAGACTTGCCGACGTCAGGACAGTGACCGACGCATCCGGCTTGACGCCATTGACGTTGCGCAGAGCCAGCGTAGCGGTGACCGGATCGGAAGCGGTGTTGATGGCCTTGACGACCAGATCGCCGCTGGCTTCGTCGCGGCCGGCGACAGCGTAGAAGTGCTCTGTTGCGGGAGCGATCTCATCGTGGATCAACTGGCCGTCGAGGGAGCAGCGGATTCGATTGCCCGCCAGCTCGATCTTCACATCGTACCAGCGTCCCGTCTCGATCCGGCCCTGCACGTGCCGGCCGACGGCACTCTGGTTCAGCTCGACGGCGTGCTCGCGATTGCCCCAGCCGCCGACGTTCCACCAGTACTTGCTCTGGCCCTTGCGGCCGAAGACGACGAGGAACCCTTCGTCGCCGCGGAGCTTTCGGGCCTTGAGCGTCAGCGTGTAGTCGGACCACGTCTCGTCGCCGAAATAGCTCAGACCCACCGCCTGGCGACCCTGCCGATAGGCTCCCTCCACGCGCGACCATTCTCCGCCGTCCGGCCTCCAGTCCGCGGAGCCATCTGAAAAGTCCGATGCGTAGAGGACTTGGCCGTCTTTCTCCACGCGGATATCCTTGAACTCCGCGGCAGTGTTCCACGTGCCGACGCCAATGGCCCCCGCAACGGCCGGAGGCTTGGTTGGTTCGAGTTTCACGTCGGTGCGGACGGTGTAGCTCGGCCGATTCTGACCGAAGAGCTTCCAGAGATAATACGACGCGGTGCCGAAGACGCGCGTGCCGTCATGGTAGATCATGGCGTGCCAGTCCCAGGTCCGTCCCTCGACGTGGGCCAGCAGGGGGGCATAGGAGACCATCTGCACCGCGTCCGCGTTTCGCTCGCAGCCCATCAGGAACACGCCCTCGGCCAATGCCGCCAGGAGGTTGCCGCGATAGGGGCCGCCATCCTGGCTGGTCACGGCCACCTCGCCGAGGTAGAGCGGCGTGAGACCGCGATCTCGCGTGTCGTACTCGTTGAAGCGGTTCATGAACCACGTCGGGTTGTTGTAGTAGTGACGGTCCGCGATCTGGTAGAGCCCGGCGGGCATGCGATAGTACGAGAGGTCCGCCAGGTAGATCAGGTCAGGGTACTTCGCCTTCATCGCGTCGTAGATGAACCGGTAGCGTTCCTCGTAGGCCCGCTCGGCGTTCTCGTTGCCGATCTCGACGTACTTGAGACCGAACGGCGAGGGATGGCCTGCGTCGGCGCGGAGCTTGCCCCACTTGGAGTCGGTGGGTCCGTTGGCGTACTCGACGATGTCGAGGAAGTTGTCCCGGACCCAGCCCATTTGGTCCATGGGCACGTTCTCCAGTTGTCGGAAGATGCAGGTCTGGCCGCAGAAGCCCACCCACAGAGGCTCGGCGCTCAGGTCCTCGCAGAACTGGAGGTACTCGTGGAGCCCCATGCCGTGCGTGAAGCGATAGTTCCACGGGCCCCAGCGTTCTTCGCGATTCTCGACGGGCCCGACGGTCCGCTTCCAATTGTACGCGGTCTCGACGGTGCCACCCTCGACGACACAGCCGCCAGGAAAGCGGACGAACCCCGGCTTGAGGTCCGCGACCATCTGGGCGATGTCGGGACGCAGGCTGTTACGCCGGCCCTTCCAGGTCTGGGCGGGAAACAGCGATACGAAGTCCAGCCACAGGGTGCCCTGGCTCTCTGCGAGGAGGACCAGACGGGCCTTGGGATCGGTGACTGAGGCGGTGAGTGTGGCCTCGAATTGTCTCCAGCCTTCGCCGATGCCCTCGATGCGGATGACATCAGAGGCCACCTTGCCCGACGCGCCTGTTAGAATCGCGGACACCGTTGCGACGGAACCTCTGGCGTAGAGTGACAATTCGTACTTCTGGCCCTGTTTGACGCCAATGCCGAAGAAGCCTTCGTTGGCCACTCCGAAGCGTCCGTCCGCGGTGGTCTCGACGTCGAGACGCAGACAATGGCAGGACTGCTCGGTGATGCCGCCGGTGGTTTGGAGGGACATGGTTCCACGGGCGTCGCCCTCCTGGACGAGCGACCAGAAGGGGACTCCATCGGTCTTGTAGCCGAACTGGTCGAATCCGGCGTCGTAGCCCTTGGCGTCGAGCCAGCGGCCGTTTCGCAGCGTGAAGCCCTCCGGCGGGCGCGAGTCCTCGAAACCCCGGTTGCGGATCAGCTCCGCGTACAGGCCGCCGTCGACGCCGTGGTTGATCTCCTCCAGGAAGATCCCGTACATGCGAGGATTGATTGCCGGACCCTTGTCTGCGGCGTCGATGGTGACTGTGGCGGTACCCGCTGGAAGGGAACTGGCCAGTAACAGAAGGGTCAATGTCGTGAAGATGGCAAGTCGCATTGTCGTGCTCTCGTTTTCTCAGGTCAGTTCGCGTTGCGGTCGGGCGGTTCGACCCCGCGCAGGTGGCGGACGAAGAAATCCTCCATCCGTCGCTGGCCATAGGCGCCGCCCAGGCCGTGGCCCATGCCGGGGACGACGACCAGGTCGAAGTCCTTGTTCGCCTTGATGAGGGCGTCCACAAACCGCATCGTCGATTCCACCGGCACGTTGTCGTCCAGTTCGCCGATGATCAGGAGCAGCTTGCCTCGCAGGCGGGCGGCGTTCTCGATATTGGAGTTCTCCGCATACCACGGCCCGACGGGATAGCCCATCCACTGCTCGTTCCAGGAGGCCTTGTCCATGCGGTTGTCGTGGCACCCGCAGCCGGCTGCGGCGACCTTGTAGAATTCGGGATGGAACAACAGCGCGCCTGCGGCGTTCTGTCCGCCGGCAGAACCGCCGTAGACGCCCACGCGAGTGATGTCGTACCAGGGATGCTTGGCCGCAACCGCCTGATGCCAGAGAATGCGGTCGGGGAGGCCCGCGTCCTTGAGATTGTGCCAGCAGACGTCGTGGAAGGCCTTCGAGCGGAAGGCGGTGCCCATGCCGTCGATCTGGACGACGACGAAGCCCAGGTCCGTGAGGGAAGTGAATCGAGAGAAGGGACTGAAGCTCTTGGGCACGTACGCGCTCTGTGGGCCGGCATAGATCTGCTCGATGACCGGGTACTTCTTGGCCGGGTCGAAGTCCTTGGGTCGGCAGATGATGCCCCAGATGTCGGTCTTGCCGTCGCGTCCCTTGGCGACGAAGACTTCGGGTGCGGTCCAGCCTTTGGCGACCAGTTCGCTGATCTCGGCCTTCTCGAGCGGGCAGACCAGCGAGCCATCCGAGGCGCGGCGCAGCTCGTGCACCGGCGGCGCGTCCACGCGACTGTAGCTGTCGATCAGGTACTTGCGATCGGGCGAGTACTGGATCGAGTGGTGGCCGTTCCCCTCGGTCAAAGCCACGAGCCCTGTGCCGTCGAAATCGACGCGGTAGTAGTGGACGAAGTACGGGTCCTGATCGGCGTTTCGGCCGGAGGCCTGGAACCAGATCTGCTTGGCGTCTTCATCGATGCGGTCGATGCCGCGAACGACCCAGTTGCCCTGGGTGATCTGGTTGCGGATCTCGCCTTTGGCGGCGTCGATGTAGTAGAGGTGCCGCCAACCGTCCCGCTCGGAGGTGTAGATGAGATCGTCGCTCTTGTCCAGCCAGGTCACGTTCGAAAGGCCCAGATTCTCCGTGTGGGCGGTCCAGATGAAGGTCTGGGTCCGCTCGTCGATGAGGTTGCGGGCCTGGCCGGTATGCGAATCGACCTCGATGACGCGGAACCGCTGGTGGCCGCGATCTATCTTCTCGTATGCGAAATGCCGCTGGTCCTTGCGCCAACGAAGACGCGGCCTCTCCCAGTCCAATTCGAGCTTGTCCACCTCGGGCTTGATCTGCCTTCGCCCGGCGATGTCGAACAGGTTCAGCTCGTATGTCGCGAACTTGTCCCCCGGCAGGGCATACGGCCGGCTGGAGAACTTCGCCCGACCGCCGCCGGCGGGCGAGGACTCGATCAGATACACTTCCTTGTTGTCGCCCGGCTCGACGCGAAAGGCCACCAGAGTCTGCGAATCAGGCGCCCACGCGAGCAGGTCGTAGGCGTTGTTCTCGGCGCCGTCGGTGCTGAGCGGGATCTCCTCACCGCCCTTGCGGGCCCTGAGGAACACGTTGTGGTCCTTGACGAGGGCGGTCCACTTGCCGTCGGGCGAATCGGGAGACGGGCCTCGGCCCTGGCTCTCGGGTCTCCGCGGGCGCCGTCCAAATGGCGGGCCCTCCCGGTCCGGGCCGGAGGAGTCCGACATCGTGGCACTCGACTTGACACACGCGTAGGAGGCCAAATCGCATTCCCAGGTCGTCTGCTCGACGAGGAACCTGACGGTCTTGCCGTCTTCCGAGAACTCGATGGCGTCGAAGGGCAGTTGGTCGGCCTTGTGTTCGGCGCCGGCGGCCTGCGACAAGGCGGTGGCCAGTCTGGTGTGGTCAAAGGCGCGTTGGCGCGTCCCTTGTTCGGCGTCCACCAAGATGAATTCTCTGGCGTTGCCGCTCAGGTCATTGCGGTACCAGAAGCACTTGTTCTCGTTGAACCATCTCGGCGAGATTCGACCCTTGTAGTACCCCTCCACCCGGCGGGGCGGCCCGAATCGGCCCTGTGGTGATGCCTGGGGTGCGCCGGCCCCAATGGACGCGGCGAAGAGTGCCATGACGAAGGTCGTTCCAATCGATCTGACGCGTGGGGTCACAGTCATCGTATTCCTCGAAACAAAAGGATCATCATTCCTGCTCTGGTCCGGCGTGCTCGATCCGACCGAGCGCCGCGCGGTCGCGGGCCAGCCAGACGGCCATCTCCCCCGGCCCGCGATGCGCCCAGGCGTAATAGGGGATCGCCGTGAATTCCTGGTCCCGCAGCGTGCCGTCGTCCTGGAGGGCTTGGGCGCGGCCTGTGAGCGTCATGACACCGCCCAGAAGATCCGCTCGCCACCGCGGCTCCAGACGGCTGTCATCGGCCAACACCAGGTTCAAGGTTCGTTTGCCGGGCTGGTCGGACCATTCCGCACAGTAGACCAGCGGACCTCGCTGAATGGCCACACGTCCGAGATCGGCCTGGACCCTCTCATCGGCGATGATGTGTCGAACAGTCATGGGCAAGTCTAATTCGATGACATCCCCCTTGGACCATTCCCGGCGAACATGGGCAAAGCCGTCTGTGACATGGATGGGAGTCTCCCGGCCGGCGACCTTGAGTGCGGGACGAACGTCACTGTGGTCAAGAAATCGGTATAGGCGGCTCGGGATTGCTTCGCCTCTCGCCCAGCCGGGGATGCGGACCGCGATAGTGAACTCACTCTCCGTTTGCGGCTCGACGACGATCCGAATGGAGCCTTCCCACGGATATCGCGTCTGCTGAGTCACAACGACCTTGCGTCCACCCAAGTCCACTTGCCCACGGCCGGCCACGAACAGATTCACGTACAATGTGTCGCCGCGATGGGCGTAGATGTAGCCGGGGAACGAGGGCAGGAACCTCGCGACGTTCCCTGGGCAGCAGGCGACCTCGAACCAGGGCGCCCGTTCGGCGGAACCCTGATTGAAGCGGAACTTGCCGTCGGAGGACAACGGGTTGGGATAGAAGAACCGGTCGCCGCTGAGGGAGACGCCGGAGATCAGCCCGTTGTAGGCGGTGCGTTCGAGCACGTCGATGTACTTGGCATCGCCGTGCAGCAGGAAGAGCCGATGATTCCAGAGGACGTTGCCGATGGCGGCGCAGGTCTCGTTGTACGCGGTCAGATTGGGCAGCTCGAAGCCATCGCCGAACGACTCGTGCGAGGGACGTGCGCCGATGCCGCCTGTGATGTGGATCTTGCGGCCGACCACGTCGTCCCACAGGCGGTCAATCGCTCGGACGTAGTCCCGGTTGCGGGTAAGGGCTGCGACGTCCGCGATTCCCGAGAACATGTAGGCGGCGCGGACCGCATGACCGACGGCCTCGTTCTGTTCCAGGATCGACTTGTGGGCCTGGACCTGCACAGCGTCGTTGTAGACCGACCAGGGGGAGTCCGCCGGATACTGAGGCATGTAGTTCTCGATCCGGCCCCGCACGTCCAGGAAGTACTGGGCAAGCCTGAGGTACCTTTCGTCGCCCGTGACGCGGTAGAGCTTGACCAAGCCGATTTCGATCTCCTGATGGCCCGGCGTGCCCGCTCGTTTCCCTGGGCTCGGGCCGAACGTTCGGTCGAGCAGATCGGCATTGCGGATCGCCACGTCGAGCAGCGTGCGTTTGCCCGTCGCCTGGAAGTAGGCGACCGCGGCCTCGTACATGTGCCCGACGTTGTACAATTCATGGCTGACCGCCAGCAGCGACCATCGCTCTGGACCTGCGCCCGGCGCGGGATTGTTCGGGTCACACGTGCGGGCGGTGAAGAGATACCCATCGGACTCCTGCGCCTGGGCGACGATCTCGATGAGACCATCGACGTACCTCTCCAGATTCGGGTCCGGATGCTGAGTCAGCGAGTAGGCGGCGCCCTCGATCACCTTGTAGACGTCGGTGTCGTTGTACCGCTTGCCCTGGTAGGTCCCTCGCTTCAGGCGGGCGGCGACGCGGAAGTTGTCCATCCGCCCGGTTTCCTCGTTCTTGCGGAAGGCGAACGGGATCGTCACCATGCGGTTGGTCTCGATGCGCGACGCCCAGAACTCGTCCTGGACCTGCACCTGCGAGAACGGTACGGGGATGTACGGATAATCGACGACGTGTGCCTGGGCTGCGATGAAGAGAACAGTCACGAGGATCATGTTGGCGTCCCTCACTTCTCGTATGGCCGGTACCGCCAATCGACCTGGTTTTCATAGGCCATTGTCTCGTTGACGAGGGCGAACAGGTCGGAATCGTATTCCTTGAGCTTCTCCCTCGTGTCGATGGGGTGTGAGGCATCGGTGGGCACGTCATGGTGGCCCAGGGCGTCGAAGTAGGCCAGCACGCCTTCGACCCAGTAGGCGGTGCGATCCGCCGCAGCGGCGCTGCCTTGCCACTTGCCTGACGCCACTGCTTTCTCGAACAGGTCCTTGAGCCTGGCGTCGAATCGCTCGTCGAGTCGCTGCACCCGCAACTCGTACTGTTGCCAGATCCAGCGCGGACGGTTTTCGAAGCCCGGATCGACCGGACGCGTGCCCGTCACCCGCCAGATTGCGTCGGCGAAGACTCGAATCACCTGGTTATCGCCGACATACATGTCCTGCGGATCGGCCAGGACGTTCTCCTCGCCCACCACGAGCAACTTCATCTCGGGCGTGTACGTCTGATAACGCGAGAGGGCATCGACCGCGTTCGGATCGCCGAGTGCCTTGTACTCGGGCAGGTCGCTGATGTGCTCGCTCGGTCCGAGGATCACCAGCTTGACCCCGTCGGCGATGAGCGCCTTGAGGATGTCGTGACGATAGGCGAACATCCGGCGGATCGTCTTGTTGGCGTGGAGCAGGGCCTCATTGCTCGCCTGCCGACCGAGCACAGGGAACTCGCGGGCCCAGGTGAACTTCGTGTAGCAGGCGTCGATCTGGAACCTGGCGGGCGGGGGAATCACGCAGGGCAGCGTTTGGAGCCACTGGTACCGCCAGTCCAGCTCGGGCTGCAGGTTGAACGCGGTTCGGCACAGCTCGTAGCCCATCGGATCGTAGGCTTTGAGCTGCTCGCGATGGCCGATCGGCCCGTGATTCCAGTTGTTCACGCGATTGCAGTCGAAATAGGCCTGGGCGATTTCCGCCCAATACTCGGCAGGATTGGAAGCCGCGTAGGTGTTGTGGTAGAGCTTCCTGGCCATCGCATTGCGGAAGGCAGCATTCACACGACCTCGCCAGGTCGGGTCGATCTCGCTGAGCGTGCCGTCGATGGTGTGACAGAACTCGTGGACCGCGATGCTCTCATCGTCGTAGCGGTCGATGGGCAGGCTCAGGAGGTTCTCCTCGCCGAAGCTGGTAGGCAGGCCACCGGTGCCGCGGACCCGTTCGTTCTGGTAGTCCGGATTGCGGCTGTTGCGGTACTCCGGCATGTCGGTGTAGACCTGGTCCTTGCCGATGACGATCAGGTACATGCCCCGTTTGGCCATGGCCTCCAACACATCCGGCCTTCCGGCGAGCATATGCGTGACGATCTCATGGGTCCGTTGCAGCGCCAGGTCCGCGACCTCCCCTGCAGCCGCGACAGGCAGACCCTTGACGTCGATGTACTTCTTGTAGAACCCGCGGGCGGCCTCCCGGTCGTTCTCTCGGACCAGGCTGAAGAATGATTCCGGCGGGGCAGTCACCGTCGGAGCCTGGGCACATGTCCGTATCGGGGTGAGACCCCACCACAGGGAAAGCAGGGAGACTGAAACGGCCCTCATCAGTTGTTTCATCGATTGTATCTCCAGAATCTTCTCGGGAAACCAGTCGGCAGAGTGTAGGACGACGCTCCTGTCGCTGTTATTTCAGTTCTCGGCGGACCAGGTATCCAGAATGTACTGGCAGTTGACGACCTTCTCCACCAGGTCGAGCGGCAGATAGTAGTAATGGTTCGAAGCCTCGAAACCGATCCGCGAGTCATCGAGCGTAAGAGCGAAGAGCCGCCTGGCGGTCTCCATCTCGTCGCGGACGGCCTTCCTGGCGATTTCGACCTGGGCGTTCCGTTCCTCGTTTCTCAAGGAGCCCGAGAGCAGGGCGTCTCTGGCCATCACGAAGCGGATCTGGTTGGCGACGCTGCGGAAATGAAGTCCCGCGGCTTCCGCGATGCCAAGATCGGCGTGCAGGTTCGCCTGCTGCGAGGGCGTCACGGCCTTGCTCCGCGCCTGGCGGAGGCTGGATAGCCCCTCCTCCCAGCCCGCAGTGATCTTCTCGAACTGGGAGGCCAGCACCTCGGCCGGGTAGACGGCGCGCCATCCGTTCAGGTCGTCGTAGGGGAATCCGACCATGGTCGCGCGGTAGCCGGTGGATTTGGCGTAGAGCAGATTCGCTGGGCCGCACTGGACAGGACCGTTGTAGAGGAGACCGCCGTGAAAGGGGTACTCCGAGAACGCGTCGCTGAATCTGGACCACGCGGCCAGGACATCCGGCACTGCATCGCGACCATAGCGAGACTCGCCAATTCGCGTCAATGCCTGCTCGATGGTCGGCGCCGGCCTGGAATCGAAGCAACTCGCGAGTTCCAGGTTGGGCGATGGGTATCCGCCGACACTCCAGCTCATCATCAGCCCGTCGATGTCGGTCTGGGCCAGGTTGCTGTAGTGCTGGGCGACCAGGTTCATCACGGGCAGGCTGGGCACCGCGGAGAGTTCCCAGGAGCAGTTGGCCTGGATCTTCGCAACGGTCCTCAGGCCTCGCTTCTTGGCCAAGGCCCAGTGTTTGGAGGCTCGCGGGCCGGGACCGACTGCTGAGAGGGAGTATTCTCCGACGCCGCTGCCGACGCCGCCGCGAGTGATAGGTTTGCCCCATTCGCTCACGCACATCACGTAGATGTTGTCGGGGAGAGCGTCGATGATCTCCGACGCCCAGTCGGGACCACCCCATCCGGCGGGGGTGCCGTCCGGCCAGCCCCAGTCGTAGGCGATCACCTTGGCATGAGGATTCCCCGCCCACACCCCTTGGGCGATGGTCCGGTTGACCTCTGCGATCACTTCGGGTCCCGATCTCTTCGAGCAACGAGGACAACCCGCCGCGGTCCGGCCGTGACAGTAGCAGTTGGTCAGGTTCTCCGACCCAGTGATGGTGAAGACGCCGCCAAGACCGGGCACCTCCTTGAAGACATGGGTCAGCGAATCCGCGAGCCACTGGCGAACCTCGGGCGCCGACGTGCATAGAGCGAAGTAGTCGCCCTCCTGGACGCCTCTGAGGTGCTCTCGATCCTTGAAGAACGAGGCCTCCATCGCGCGAGGCTCGTTCATATAGAGGTAGATGTCGATCCCGTGTTCTCTGGCGCGGTCCACGAGTCGTCGCAAATTGGTGATTCGCCGCTGAGAATCTGTGCCCGGCTCGGGGAAGAGCGAGCCCGGCGCGAGCTGGCGGAGCACGACGTGCAACCAGACGCCGTTGACACCGAGATCGGACAACTGCTGGAGCAGACCGTCCGGATACGGATCGAGTTCGGGATTGAGCAGCGGATCACCGAAGACGCCGCAGTAGGAGTAGAGGAATCGGATCTTCTGTTCGCCTGCGTGGGCAGCGGCGCGTGTGGGCCGAGGCTGCGCGGCGGACAGGCTCCGCAGGAAGTCGAATCGCGGCTTCCAGGGCTTGCCGAATTCCTCCGCGAACTGCGAACGGACCACCGTCCGGATCTGCTCGCAGCGCCGGATGGCGGCCTCATTGGGTTCTGCATATGGCAGGGGCGGACAGGACGGCTTGAGCGAACCGAGCTTGATCCACAGGAAATCGTCCTCCCGCAGCGCGAAGGCGAGTTTCTCGGCGTCCCAGTCGAGCAATTCGAGCAGTTGTTCGTAGGGCAGCAGGTGCCAGTTTCGCCGGATGATGGAGATGTACCCTCGCTGCTGATACAACTCGGGCGGCGTCACGTGCGGCGGCAGGCCCATGGACAAGCCAACGGTCCGAACCCTGTCGGGGGTCGTGTCGAGGACCCTGGCCATTCGCTCCAGGGAAACCATCTCCCAGTTGCGCCAGACGAATGCGTGAAGGCGGTCGGGGAAATGCCCGACCTCGATGGCCGGCGGCCCATCCCCCGACGGCAGCACGTCCGCTGCGGCATTGTGGCTGGAGGGCATCGCACAAGCGACCACCCAGACGATGGCGAGCAACCTTGCGTTCATCATACGTTCTTCCTTCCGATGGGCGCGGGCCTGATTCGTTTGGAACTCCGGCCTGAACAGGCGCACAGACCGAGGGCTGTTGTATGCGTTTTCACGCGGGGATGCAAGGACATACAACCCGAGAAGGGGGCCGTGACATGGTATCACGACCCCCTCGAAGGAACGAACGTGTCTGACGACCGGCAGGCGACGATGAGTCGCCTCCCAGGCGGTCAGCGTCTCATTGCGAAGATGTTGTCGACGTAGATCTGGCCGTGGCCGCCCGACTTGGGCTCGACCGTGTCGCCCAGGCCGATGACCAGCTTCTTGACGCGGGCCATGTTGACGTTGGCTGCGGTGAGTTCACCGAATGCGATCTGCCACTCGACCCACTTGTTGGTCACCGAGATTTTGGGATCGGGATGAACTACGCGACAGGTATGGCCTGAGGAGTCCTCCACCACAATGTACAGAGGCGCCTTGACATTGTTGCCCTTGCCGCGGACGAAGAGAACGAGCGTGTTGACGTCGCCCTCGGTCCAGTCTTGCGCGGAATCGAACTCACGCTCGACCTCGCTGTAGAAGGGCGCATCCACGTTGTTGTACTTGATGGGCATGGACTGGGCGCCGCTACGGACGAGGCTCGTCTCCCCGAACGTGCCGTTGCTGGCGTTCTCATAGCCCACGTACGACCCGGTGTTGTTCGTGAGGCCGTCGATCCAGGTCTGGAAGATGGCCTCTCCGGCGTCCTGGTTGTCTGTGTAGGTTTCGAAATCTTCGATGGGCAGATGGGTTGTGAACGACCAGACCGGGCCAGGCATGACCCCGCCGGCTGCAAGGACCTCATCCACGCGCCAGTGGTAGGTGGCCACATTCTCAAGGTCGCCCGGGGCGAAGGACGTCTCGTCCGTCTCGCCTTTGTCGGCATCCGCGGCGCCCTGGCTGACCGCGTCGGCGTTGTCGCTGAAGTACACATGATGCTTCGTTGCGGACTGGCCCGCTGCCCAAGTGAGCGTCGGCCTCGGGGAGACATCCGCAGCCCCGTCGGCCGGATTGGGAACATAGGCGGTCAGCGCCTGCGCCGTGAAGCTCCAGACTGCGCCTTGGTTCACGGTGACGCCGTCGGCCTCGATCTCATCGACCCGCCAGTAGTAGACGACGCCGGGCTCGATCCCGGCGATGTGCCAGTACACCAGCGCCGAGGTGCCGGGTGCGACCAGGTCATTTGCATCCAGCTCCGGACTCGTGCCGAAATAGACATTGTGCAGGACGCCCGCATATCCCGCCTTCCATTGAAGCAGCGGGGCCTCGACCCCGATCGCGCCGTCGGCTGGGGAGGGGTCTTTCGCGATCCGCGAAGGGGGGCAGATCGTCGCGATGTCCGCCCCCGTCAGGGCGTGGTTGTAGATCCGGACATCGTCGATTCCGCCGGTCCAATCGCATCCCCAGCCATCCGAGCCGATCAGGACCGGCGTGTTGCTGCTGGTGATCGGGCCCATAGCGGTCGAATCGGTCTGCTCTCCGTTGAGATAGCACTTCAAGGTCGCACCGTCAAACGAGCAGGCGATGTGGCACCATTCATATTGCTCCAGGTTCCTGTTGACATAGGCCCAGGCCCTCGGCGACGTATTGAAGGTGAAGGACATGTAGGGTTTGGGACTGTTCCAGCCGTAGCGAACCTGCCAACTCCACGTGCCGGTTGCGGAGTCCGCCTTGGCCATCGGCGCGGTCTCGCCGCCGGAGGTGCCCTTGCCCTCCGGGTCGTTCGCGTCGGGCCGGATCCAGAGGGTTATCGAGGTCGGGCCCGTGATATTCAGGCTGGCGCCCTTGCCGCAGTCGATGTAGTCCTTGAATCCACCAGCGACGCCGGTGCCGTGGAATTCCAGAGCCGATCCCAGGACGCCCTCGATCCAGGCCGTGGCGCCCATAATGGTGCCGTTGTTGCCTTTGCCGGACGAATCGGCGGCCGTGGTGCCGCTGCCCTCGTCTAGAGCCCAGTGCCCGACCAGCTCGCCCAGCGTCGCGCCGGCCATGGCCAACACGAGCGCGCACGATACCGCAAAGATGGTTCTGTTGTGCATGGTGTTCCTCCTTCTTGTGAGTCTCTCAACCCTTCACCCGACATGGGCCACACACCGCGTGTCGGTGTTCTCACCAAAACCCGACGTCCCTATGGAACATGCTACCCATACATGAATCGCTGCCATCCTGTTTCTACTACATCGGTGCCGGAATTTCAACAGGAATCCTGGCGGGAACGGGTCAATGTCGGGAAAAGCGGATCTCCCTCTTGATCTGCCCCTGGGATTCGCGGTACAATAGAGGGGATTGGTTCGATTGTAGTGCAGGAGGACGGCCTGTGCGTATTCACCAGTTCATAGTCTGCGTAGGGGGCAACAGGCGAAGTCCGCGCAGTTTGTTTCACCCCATGATTTTTTGAGAGGAGATCCCATGAGCACATCGATCAGGGCAATGTCAGTGTTGGCGGTTGTCGGGCTGCTGGCTTCGGTTTGTGCTGCCAACTGGTCGGATTCGTTCGACAACGGTCAGTTCGGCCTGACGTGGACATTCGTGTCCTTCCCCCAGGTGACGGGCACCTTCAAGCAGACCCTCGCGTCCGACGAGGCAGGCAACGGCTACCTCACGTTCACCGAGACCACTGCGGTGGCCCAGGGCGGGTCGGCCTTTGCGGCTGGTTTCGGCAGCAATGAGAAGTTCAAGAACGTCCGGGTGGGCGCCACGGTGAACGTGACCGGCGACGACTGCCACTACTTCTACTACGGCTTAATGGCCCGCGCCAGCTACTTCATGGACCCGGACGGCAAGCTGACGGGCGTGGCCCCCGGCTTCGTCGCGGACGGCTACATCCTGCACGTCGACTACAGCAACGGCCCCGCCAATCTGGCGATCAACATCGAGAAGGTGAAGATGAACCAGAACGTGATGGACAAGACCGTCGCGGCCGCAGTCCCCGGCGTGCTGAACGCTCGCAGCTTCTACGCGGAGCTGGAGGTCGTCGGAGCGGGTCCGGTGACTGTGACGGGACGCCTGTATGAGTCCAAAGGCGGGGCGCTGGTGGCCCAATGCTCCTTCGTCGACACCAATGCCAAAGACCCATGGGAAGATGCGGCCAAGCAGGAGAAGGTCTTCACTGAGGGCCTGTGCGGCATCTTCGCACAGAATGAACAGGGGGATGGGGAGCCGGCCGGCTTCACGTGCTCGTGGGACGATGTGTCTGCGGTCTCCGACTTCACCGTGGAGCCGAGCCTGGCCATCGACGATTTCGAGGGCTATGCGGACGACGCACAGCTCGCGGCCGCCTGGGTCGACAACATCGACGGCTTCGATTACACCTTCGTCGACGGCAGCACCGTGGCGCAGGGCTACAAGTCCATGCGTTTGGGAGTCCAGAACCAGTTCGAGCCCTACACGACGGACGCAACCCGCACGTTCGCCACGGCGCAGGACTGGACCGCCGGCGGGACTGATCTGCTCTCCCTCATGTTCCGCGGCTACTACGTTGACCCCGAAAAGGAAGAAGCCGACACGTACGGCTGCAACAAGGAACAGCCCCTGTACGTGAAGGTGGTGGATGACGCCGGCAACGAGGCGACCTTCACGCTCCCGGGGTATGTCATCCAATCGGCGTCCTGGCGTTCCTGGAGCATTCCGCTGGCGGACATCACCGCGGCCGGTGCGGATGTCACGAAGGTCAAATCGCTGACGATCGGCGCGGGCAACGGAACGAAGTCGGCCCAGGAAGGCGACGATGTCGACGTGATCTACATCGACAACATCAGTCTGGGCTTCCTCGCGAACTAGCGCCACAGAGAAGCCCGCTTGCGACCGCAGGCAGGTCTGAAACAGAGCCGGCTGGCAGGACGCGACCGACGCGCCCTGCCAGCCATTGTCATGTACCGCGCCCGAGCGGCCGCGACGCTGGGAGGCGTTCCACAGGCTGATCTCGACCACTGACGCTACTTCAGGGGACTTGGCCGTCCTGTTGGGTGACGCGGAAGTCGTAGGGGCCTCGGCCGACGTCTGAGGGCGAGAGATTGACGGGCCAGCCGTCGGACGGTCCTGCCGCGAAGGTCCGGCGGATTGCCTCCAGCATCTCGAAACCGAACTCCGTGCACGGCTCGATGTAGCTGCCCTCTCCCCATTCGTTGACCGGGCCGAGGATCACGATGCCTTTTCCGTTGTCCTTGCAGAAGGTCTTGGCCCGTCGCAGGAGTTCCTCGAATAGCAGCGGCGTGCGACCTTCGATGACCATCGCCTTGCCGCCGTGCCAGGGCCGACTGTCCCAGCCGGTGTCCACGAGCGGACAGTATGTCAGACCATCCGCCAGCTCGTTCCTGCGTTGCCATGCGGCGGGGCTTCGCGTCACGACCTCGTCATACTGGAAGAGCTTCGCGGTCACCTGGCCGTCGATTCCCGAGCCCCACTCGTGGTAGGTGGTCGCGCCGAAGTAGCCCTCGTCCTTTAGGGCCTGGATATGACTGGTGGAGAAGTCGTAACCCATGGCGATCAGCTTGATCCCGCCGAAACCTGCGCCGCGGGCCATTTGTTTCGACTTGTCGAACGCCTCGCGCACCGCCTGCGAACCGCCGAGGTCCTCGCGAATGCCCTGTGGATTCCAGATGAAGACGGCGGGCTTGCCGTCGATGCGGTAGTAGCCGTCGAGGGGGAAGTATCGCTCGATCCAATGGCTCGCGACCTTGAGCCAGTCGTCGGCCGAGTGCGTCCCCGGCGGGTTGTGGTTGGCCCACATGATCGCGACCTTGAGCGAGTCCCGATACCTTGCCTGTCGGTAGGCGTCGAACCAGTGCGTCAGGTGCTGGCGGCCCTGGACCCAGTACCAATCGACGAGGAAGCACGAGATCCCGTTCTCGACCGCCCACTTGATCTGCCAGTCCACGCACTCCGGATTGGACTCGTCGTAATAGCCCAACAAGGGCTTGCGGATCGGGGCGACCTTGCGGACGCAGTCCCACTTCGTATCGGATTCCCAGCCGGGGAAGTAGAACGCACAGACGTCGATCTCCGTCCGCACGGGCCTGGGTGCGGGGACATAGTCAGCGGGAGGAACAGCAGGGGCCTCGGTGAATTCAAGGATTGCCGTCTGGTCGGGCGGGAGCAGACCCTTGCCGCTGAAACTCAGGCGAATCGAGTGACTGCCCGGCTTGTCGGCGGCGACCTCCCAGACGAAACGAGCAAAATCGCCATGTGCGATGCCCGGATGGCTCAGGCTTTCCGGCTCCAACAGGACCCGTACGCCATCCGGGACATTCAGATGGACTTGGCGAATTCCCTGCACGGAGCCGCCGACGTTCGTCACTTGCGCCAGCAGCTTGCACGGTCGGCCCGCGCGATTGACGCCGTTCTCGAAGCCGAAGTAACTGACGACGATTTCCCCCGGCCCGGATGGTTTTGCGCCGATCTCGATGTGATTGAGCCGAGCATTGGCATCCTGGGGCAGTTGGACACCGAAGGCGATGATTCGCCCTCGCCACGCGGAGTTCTGGGCCACGTGGATGTTGTAGAAGTGCGTCTTGCCGTCGCCGCGGAGCGGGAACTCCTCGCTTTGAAGGCCGATTGCGTCGGAACACGCCCACAGCACGGCGGCTACGGTCTCTTTGTCCGAGGTGGCCTCCACTGTGACCCAAGGTTCGTCGTTCAGGTCGATCTGGACGCCTGGAGCAAAGAGCTCCGGCGCACTTGGGCTGACTTGCCAAGAGCTTACGTCCCCGCCGAGACCCCAGACGCACACGTCGCTTGGGGGACTGCTCGACCGCCGCTCCAGGATGCGAATCCGGTCGATCTCGAACTGGGCGCCGTCGTACAGGTCCAGGCGAAGCTGGCGAATCGTCTTCTCCGTGTGCCAGAAGGGAAACAGGACGATCTCCTGCGACCGGTGGTCGCCCGCGACGGAGAACCGCAGCTTCTTGGCTTCCGTCAGACCGCCGTACTGGCCTTCCAGCGAGCCGGACCAGAACAGTTCGCCGATGCCCGCTTCCGTCGCTCGTATCCGGATCACCACATACTGACCGGGTGTGGCTTCCACCGCCATGTCTCGGCACAGGAAGAACGGGTCCGACCCGACCGCCCGGGCGGCAAGGATGCCATTTGCAGTCGCCACATCGCTCAAGTGAGCATTCGGTCGCCACAGATTCAAATCCTGCGGCGCGTCGAAATCCCACTCCTGGATTGTGACGGCTTGGGGCACGTCGCCGCCGGCCAGGGACACAAAGGCAAAAGCGACGAACAGAGATGTAACGCAATTCATGAGTCGGTCTCCGTTGTCTGCTCCAAGGCCGTGTGATCAGAGAAACTCGGCACAAGCTCCAGCAGCCTTGGCAGATACTGATCAAGCTGCATCTTCTCGAAGTCGTACCGTTTGATCTCGGCGATGTAGTCCGCCTTGACCGCGTCCCAGACTTCATCGAGCTTCGCGGCCCTCCAGAAGTCATTCAGGACCTTCGGCAAGTCCGCGAGAAGCCAGGCCGTGTACCAGTAGCCCAGCTCATCATTCCTGCGAATCCGCCTGAAGGGGTAATCCGTACTGAGGCTGAGCACGTAGTCCTGGTAAGCATATGTCCCCAGGTGCTTTCGCACGAGTCCCTTGCGGTACCTCCGCCAGGCTTTGACCTTCTTCGGATGTTCCGCCAGATTGGCCGCGACCATCTGACGCACCTTCACGCGGACGGGGTGCATCTGCTGACCCTGAGCCTCGTCGTCGAAGCCCGTCGCGTTGAGAAACGCCATGACGGCGAATTCCCGCCGATCCGCCAGGGCCATGAAGCCTCCGCCGCGGACGACTTCATCGGGATGGTCAAAGCTCGCTGGCTCCGGCCGCACTTTCGCGCCGCAGCATGAAAGACCGGAGCACCCAACCACCGACAGAACGAGCGCAACCGCAAACGAAGCGTGTCTCCCCATGCCGCCATATCTCCCATTCTCGAGTGTCGCCGGCGTCTATCCCACGCCAGCGACCTGCTGCGGAGCTTCCCATCCCCAGTCAAGTCCGCTCACAGCGGCCGGATCCAGATGTTGCGGAAGCGGACCGGGTTGTTGTGGCCGGAGAGAGTCAAGGGACGCTTGGGCTCGATCGGTTTGTCGTACTTGGCCAGGATGCGGTGGCCGGTCGGGCCGTAGATCTCCTGGTTGTGGTGGACCAGCACGCCGTTGTGCAGCATTGTGACGCGGGCAGGGCTCTGGAGTTTGCCGTCCTTGAAGACCGGAGCGTAAAAGATGATGTCGTAGGTCTGCCACTGGCCCGGCGGGCGGCACGCGTTCACCTTCGGCGGCGTCTGGGCGTAGACCGAGGCCGCCTGCCCGTCCGGATAGAGTTGCGTTGTGTATGTGTCGAAGATCTGGATCTCGAACAGGCCCATGAGCAGGACGCCGTTGTTTCCGTGATCCCAGTCGTCGCCGACCGGCGGATTCGGCGCCTGCCACTCCAGGTGCAGTTGACAATCGCCGAACGATTCGTTGGTGGTCAGGCTCCCGGTGACCGCAACGATCTCATTGTCCTCGACCTTCCAGTCGGATGGACGCCATTGGGAAAGGTCCTTGCCGTCGAACAGGACGACCGCGTCCGAGGGGGGGGCGCCTGCGTCTCCCGGCTGCACTTTGACCGGGGCAGGGCGGTCGGGGTCATGGACGTGATAGCCGCACCAGGGCAGTGTGGGCGTATCCTTGTACCCGACGATCCCCGAGCCATCCTTGGCCTTGACCAGTTCTGCTGCGATGACCGTGGCGGTGCAGGCCAGAAACAGACCTAATACGACGGCGACGCTGACCCAGAGAACGATGCGGCGCTTCATAGGAACTCCTTTCACAGACTCTTTCTGATCGAAGCCCGGCTCGGCTCGCGACACGATCCGCTCCTGCCGATACGACCGGTCGGACAAATCACTATATCCCATTCAAAGAGCAGGGACAACCGTCCGACGGAGGATTGCCCGTCGGCGGCCGCTATGGTACAATGGGAGCCGCTGAGCTGGGGTTGCGGCGTTGTGCGGACGGCGCCGCGAGCAGAATGGGCTGTCTGAAGGAGTTGGGATGGAGGCGACGGGTCCACAACTGGGGATGGGATACCAGCGGCGACTGACGGGGTGGCTGCTTTGGTCCGTTACGATCTCCTCTGCGGTCGCGTCCTCTGCCGGCGTCACCAGTCAGTCTCCAGTTGAGGATCGCCCAGTCAAGATTGATCGCGTCAGCGGGCCGGGATATACCAGCGTCTTCGTGGAGAACCGACGGGCCTACGACGTGACGGTCCGACTGAAGATCACGGCTGCCAACGCGACAGTCGAATGGAGGACCTCCGAGACCGCGGCCTATGCGGGCCACTCGCGGACCGAGGCAGTGAGGGTCCGCTCTGACGATCCCCGAAGAGCTTGGCAGTGGCGGTACTCGTTTCGCTGGACCAAGGGCTCGATCGATGCGAGACACGATCCCAGGACCCTCTATCGGCTCCCCTTCGAGACCGGACACACGTATCGCGTCTGTCAGGGCTACAACGGGCGGTTCTCGCACCGCGGCCTGGACCAGTACGCGGTGGACTTCGCCATGCCGGAAGGGACGACGGTCTGCGCCGCCCGCGAAGGCGTTGTGGTAGACATCAAAGAGACGTCGGATACCGGCGGACCCGAGGTGAAGCACAAGAGAGACTCCAACTACGTCTCCATCGCCCACGCGGACGGCACGATCGGCGAGTACCACCACCTCCAGTTCGAGGGCGTGCTCGTCGAAATCGGCGACCGCGTCGCGGCCGGCCAGCCCATTGCCCGTTCCGGCAACACCGGGTATTCGAGCATCCCCCATCTGCACTTCGGCGTCTACTCCGCCGCAAACGCCGAACACATGCAGTCCCATCCGATTGCATTCAACGCTGCCGAGGGAATCGTTACCGATCCACGCCCCCCAAGAGCTTACACCGCCGAATGAGACGCCATCGATGCAGGTGAAGTCGGTGCCCTTTTCAAAGGCATACCTGAAGCTGTTGCGCGGGTGGATTGCGCCGGCGGCCAGGACCTTGTAGCCGAGGCCGAACTCCACGTGCGAGGGAAATCTGGCGGTGGGGGGCTTGACGCCGGGGGGATTCTGTCTATGCTGATGCCTTTCACTTCTCGAATTAGGAGTATTGATCGTGCAGGGAAGTAAGTCTGCCGGACAATTCGCTTTCGAAGAGAGGGCTGCCGACGCGGTCCCGAGCGTGCTCTACGACGAGCACCTCAAGCTCACGGGCAAGGCGCACATGGCCGCCTTCGCGGGCTATCTGATGCCCTTGTGGTACTCATCGATTGCCGAGGAGCACCGGGCGGTCCGTGAGAAGGCCGGACTGTTTGATTGCACGCACATGGGTGTTTTGGAGGTCGAGGGCGACGACGCCGCGACCTTCCTCGACCTCGTCAGCACGAATCGGATCACGGATCTGAAGGTCGGCCGGGCCAAGTACGGCTATGTCCTCGACGCGGCTGGAAACGTACTGGACGACATCATCATCTATCGCCGGGGGGAAACCCGCTTCATGGTCGTGGTCAACGCCTGCAACGAGCCCAAGATCAAGTGCTACCTCAGCGAGCTGCAGGCAGGCCGGGTCGTCGTCGATACGGAGAAGTCGTCCTGGGGGGCGAAGTTGCTCGCGCTGAAGGTGTCGATCCGCGACATGCGGGACCCGAAGCGGCCCAAAGATCGGAGGGCGGACCTGGCGTTGCAGGGGCCGACGACGTTTCAGACCCTGGCCAAGCTGACCGATGCCTCCGCGGTTCAGCGGATCTCCGAGCTCAGGAGCTTCGGTCTGACCGAGGAGCGAGTGGGCGGCATCGATTGCCTGATCTGCCGGACGGGGTATACCGGCTCGAACGTGGGCGTTGAGATGCTCGTCGATCCCGCGGAGGCGGCCCGTCTGTGGAACCTGATCCTCGAAGCAGGCAAGCCCTTGGGGGTTCTGCCCTGCGGATTGGGTTCCCGCGACAGCCTGCGGATCGAAGCGGGTCTGCCGCTCTATGGGCACGAACTGGCAGGCAAGTACAACCTCTCTCCGTTCGAGGCCGGCTACGGCTGGGCGGTGAAGCTGGACAAGGAGTTCTTCATCGGCCAGGCCGCGATGAAGCGAGAGGCGGAGACCTATGACATGGAGGTTGCCCGGGTCGAGCTGCCCGGCACGAGGGGCGTGCGCCCGATCCGGCAGGATGATCCGCTGCTGCGTGGCACGGGCATCTTGCCCGTGGCGCCGAATCATGGGCGGGACACCCATGCTACTGAGCAGGGCCAGTGCGTCGGCTGGGTGCTCAGCGCCGCGAAGGTGGATGAGAAGCAGGTCGCGTTGGTCTACATCGACCGCAAGGCCGCTGCAGAAGGGACCAAGTTGGGTGTCTACTACCTGGCTCGCAGTCAGAGTCAGGCGGAGCAGGGCCGAAGGCAGGCAGTGGAAAAGGGACAGAAGCTCGACGCGGACCTCGCCGGGACGGTGGTGAGCCGGTTCGCGAAATTCTGAGAGAGGTGGTATGGGCATCCTGCCCATGCATTCTGGATCACGGGCAAGATGCCCGTGCTACTGAGGAGATGAGTATGGCGGTTGCACAAGGATTGTACTACACGAAGGACCACGAGTGGGCGAAGATCGATGGCGACATCGTCACCGTGGGGATTACCGACTACGCCCAGGAGCAGTTGGGCGAGGTTGTGTTCGTCGAGCTGCCCAAGGTGGGCAAGGAATTTGGCGTGCACAAGGAACTGGCGGTGGTTGAGAGTTCGAAGGCCGCGAGCGACGTGTATTGCCCGGTGGCGGGCAAGGTCACCGAGGTCAACAGCGAGCTCGATACGCAGCCGGAACTGGTGAACAAGGACTGCTACGGCGACGGCTGGATCTGCAAGCTGACGCTCGCCGACAAGAAGTCGCTGGCCAGTCTGATGGATGCGAAGAAGTACGAGGAATACTTGAAAACGCTCTGAGTGGTGAGGAGCGTCTGAAATTCGAATATCGAAATCCGAAACGCGAAACAAACACGAATGACCAAGATCCGAATCTCAAAACGTCCCCTTCGCCAGGCGGCAGCGTTTAGGTCATTTGAGTTTCCGTAATTGGGATTTGTTTCGTATTTCGAGATTCGAATTTCGGATTTAGGGTCTTTTGAGAGCATAGATATGGAATTCATTCCCCACACGGCCGAACAGCGCAAGGAGATGCTTGCCGCGATCGGCCTGACGATGGACGATCTGTTCGGCGACATCCCGCCGGAACTGGTGGCCCAGTCCTTCCATTTGCCGCACGGACTCAGCGAGCAGGAGGTCCGCAATCGGCTGGCCGACCTGGCGGGTAAGAACTCGATCGATCTGACGCTCTTCCTGGGTGGCGGGTTCTACGATCATTTCATCCCGTCGGCGGTCTACTCGATCACGTCCCGCAGTGAGTTCTACACGGCCTATACGCCGTACCAGCCGGAGATCTCGCAGGGCACGCTCCAGGCCATCTACGAGTTCCAGTCGGCGATCTGCCGGCTCACGGAGATGGAGGTCTCGAACGCCTCGCTCTATGACGGCGGCACCGCCCTCTACGAAGCCATGATGATGGCCCTCCGCTGCACGGACCGCAACAAGGTCATCGTGGACGACAGCGTCAACCCGATCTACCGGGTCATGCTGCACTCGTACACGCGGAACTTGAAGATCGAGCTGGAAGAGACGCGCTGCGAGGACGGTTTGGCGAATCGCGCCGCGATTCTCGACAAGCTCGACGACAAGACCGCCGCGGTCATCGTGCAGAATCCGAACTTCTTCGGCTGCATCGACGATTTCACCGATCTGGCCGAAAAGGCCCACGAAAACGGGGCCTTGCTGATCGTGTCCTGCTACCCGATCTCGCTCGGGATATTGAAGACGCCCGGCGCGATGGGCGCCGATATCCTCACAGGCGAAGGCCAGAGCCTCGGAATCCCGATGTCGTTCGGCGGGCCCTATTTGGGCTTCATGGCGTCGCGGAAGCATTACGTACGCAAGATGCCCGGGCGAATCGTGGGCGAGACGACGGACCACGAGGGCCGACGGGCGTTCGTCCTGACCCTCCAGGCCCGCGAGCAGCACATTCGGCGGGAAAAGGCCACATCGAACATCTGCTCCAACGAGGCGCTCTGTGCCCTGACGGCGCTGGTCTACCTGTCGCTCCTGGGCAGGAGGGGCCTCAAGGAGACGGCCCAACACTGCGCCAACAAGGCCAGCTACGCCTACCAGCGTCTGACGGCGATTCCGGGAGTCAAGCCGCACTTCCACGCGAAGTGGTTCTTCAACGAGTTTGTCCTGGACCTGCCCTGCGAAGCGGCGGATGTCGTCGCCAAGCTGATCGAGCGTGGTTTCGCCGCGGGATTCCCGCTGAGCCGCTACTACAAGGGAATGGAGAATTCGCTGCTGATCTGCGTCACGGAAAAGCGGACGAAGCAGGAAATCGGCATGTTGGCCGAGGCGCTGGAGAGTGTGCTGTGAAACGTAGCACGGGCATCTTGCCCGTGATCTTGGAGACATGGGCTAGATGCCCATGCCACGGTATGAGTCGCAACACGACGACAGAGAGAGTGCTATGAAGCTGGTGTTTGAGAAGAGCGTTCCCGGTCGGACAGGAGTCTTGCCGGGGCCGAGCGATGTCCCTGAGACGATCCACATCCGAAAGAGCCTGCTCCGCGACCGCTGCGCCGCGATGCCCGAGCTGAGCGAGCTGGACGTGGTTCGCCATTTCACCGAGCTGTCCCGCCGGAACTTCGGCGTCGATACGAACTTCTATCCGCTGGGGTCGTGCACGATGAAGTACAACCCGAAGGTGTGCGAGCGGATCGCCGCCTACCCGGGCTTCGCGCACCTGCACCCGCTGCTGCCGCAGTTGCGAATGGGCGGCATGCTCACCCAGGGCGCCCTGGCGATTCTCTATGAGATGGACCTGCTGCTCCGCGAGATCACCGGCATGGCGGGCTTCACGATGCAGCCCATGGCCGGCGCACACGGCGAACTGACCGGCATGATGATCATGGCCGCCTACCATCGGGACAAGGGCAACAAGAAGAGCATCGTCCTGGCACCCGACAGCGCCCACGGTACGAATCCCGCCAGCGCCGCGATTGCGGGCTTTCGGGTGGTGTCGATTCCCAGCAAGGACAACGGCGACATGGACCTCGACGCCCTCAAGGCCGCGATCACCGACGAGGTCGCGGGCATCATGCTCACCTGCCCCAGCACGCTGGGCCTGTTCGATCCGCAGATCAAGCAGATCTGCGACCTGATCCACAGCGTCGACGGGCTCGCGTACTACGACGGCGCGAATCTCAATGCCATCGTGGGCAAGGCCCGCCCGGGCGATTTCGGCTTTGACATCGTCCACTTGAACCTGCACAAGACCTTTGCCACTCCTCACGGCGGCGGCGGACCCGGCGCCGGACCGGTCGGCGTGAAGGAGAGACTCCTGCCGTTCCTGCCGATCTCCATCGTGGTCAAACGCAACGACGGCACCTACGCTCTCGAATACGACCGGCCGAAGTCCATCGGCTACATCGCGCCATTTTACGGAAACTTCGGGATCGTCCTGCGGGCCTACGTCTACACGCTCATGCTGGGTGGCGAGGGTCTCCGCAACGTCGCGGAGACCGCGGTCCTGAACGCCAACTACATCCGGGCCAGGCTCCGCAAATACTACCAGCCTGCGGTGGATCGCGTCTGCAAGCACGAGTGTGTGTTCAGCACGACGGAGAAGATGGCCGCCAACGGCGTCCACGCTCTGGATATCGCCAAGACGCTGATCGACATGGGCTTCCACCCGCCGACGATCTACTTCCCGACGACGGTGAAGGAGGCCATGATGATCGAGCCGACGGAGTCCGAGAGCAAAGAGACCATCGATGCCTTCATCGAAGCCATGATCGAGATCGCAGGTCTGGCCGAGACGGACCCCGCCAAGCTCAAGGCCGCTCCGGCCAAGGCCCCGATCTCCAGGCCGGACGAGGTCGCTGCCGCCAAGAATCTCAACATCGCGTTCCTGTGAGACCGAAGCCCGAGAGTGTCTGACCGAGAGTGTGTAGACGTGTCGCTATGTGCTCTTCTGTTGCTGCGAAGCATACCAGTCGATAAGCCGTCGGATCATCTTTTGATACGACGTATGGTGTTCCCTGGCCTTTCTCTTGAAGAAATCGACGCTCGATTTGTTCAAGGAAATCGTGATCTTGACGTGTTCCTCCTTCAGGACCAACTGCTCCGGCCGGGGAAGGAAGTCTTTGACGACCGCCAGTGCCCCCATCGGCTCGTCGCTATACTTCATTCTGCTGCTCATAAGTCTTCTTTCCTTTTCTCCATGTGCATCCTACCACAGGGAAGTCCTACTGACAATACAATTGTATGGCAGTTTATATGGGTTGACTGCTCACACAGAACAAGGAGATGCTCAACGCCTTCATCGAAGCCATGATCGAGATCGCAGGTCTGGCCGAGACCGACTCGGCCAAGCTCAAGGCCGCTGCGGCCCACGCTCCGATCTCCAGACCGGACGAATAGGACTCTCCCGTAGCCATCTCTCTTACTGCTGGTCCGTTTGTCGCTCCAGGTCGTCGAGGGCGAAGCCTTCGGCCGTGACCTTGTGGTTGATGTCGGTCAGGATCAGCCAGGGCAGCGATTTGACGGACCACGTCCAGAGGGTCTCATCCCTGTCGCCCTGGATCGTGCCGACCGGGAAGGGGATGGCGTTCTGCTTGACCCAGGCTCGCAGGGCGGTCTCGTCGCCCGGTGTGACGCTCACCGCTGCGATCGCGACGCCTTCTGCCTTGAGCGAGTCGGCCTGCTTCGCCAACTGGCTCACGCAGTTTCGCGAGGGCCTCTGCTCCCAGTCGAAGAAGCAGACGAGCACGCGCCGATCTGTGGGCTGCTCGGGAGCAAGGTCGATTCTGATCCCGTCGAAGCCGGGCAGGGCTCTTCCCGTCAACGGGGGCGCCTTTGCTGGGTCCGGCCTGACGACCAGTTCGAAGTCGTCGATCCTCGCGCCCTTGTCGAACACGATGGTTGCGGAGACCTCACCGTGAGAGATCTGCCACGCGCGGGGGAGGAACTCTGCCTTGTTGTGGTCCTCGCGGATCTGCGTGCAGAGGTGCTCGAAACAGAATCGGCCCTCGGCGTCTGTCACGGTTGTGCCGTCGCGGTCGAAGCCCAGATGGGAGAACGACGCACGGCTGGTCTGCTCGACCTTCACCTCCGCGTTCGGCATCGGGACCTTGCGGCCCTTCTCGACCCGCAGGAGTCGTCCGACGACGGTCCCGCCCTCCGGCAGCGTCACCCTCAGGTCCCTCTTGCCGACCGGCACGTCGTAGACGATGGCTGCGGCGAGTTGGGCCGGCGAGAACAGCAGGTTGTACTCCCCGTCCTCCTGGGTCGGAATGGCGAACCGGCCTTGGGCATCCGTGGTGTCGCTGAGTTCTCGGTAGTCGGCGAACCGCCAGGACATCCTCCCATTTCGCACGGCCTTATGGCAGCACACCTGGACCGGCACGCCCGCTACAGGAGAACCCTTCTCGTCCAAGGCGACGCCAGCGATTGCCTTCTCGTTCGTCGCGAGGACCTGCTTATAGCTCCTGCCTCCCAGGTACTGCACGGGGGCCCGTCCCTCCCGTAGGACGATCTTCAGATCGGCAGCGCCGCCGTCGGTGAGGATGTTCGCAGTCAGTTGCTTCGCACCTCGACCCGCCTGAATCCCCAGCGTGATCCGACCGTCGCAGACGCCGTCGAGCTTGAACCTGCCCTCTGCATCGGTTCTCGCTTCCAGCCGGTCGGGTTGCCCTTCGCCGTAGGTGTCGATTTCCGCGTTTGCGACGGGCGTGCCGTCCGGGTCCACCACCTGTCCGGTGATGGACAAGTTCGCGAGCGGCAGGGTGAGGACCCCGACATCAAGCACGCCATTCACGACGTTGTCGGCCTCGGCACGCGTGTCTTTCCGGCCGTAACCGTCGGCGCCGGCGTACAACGAGTACCTCCGACCGGCAGGGAGAGCCGGGATCTGGAAGCGTCCATCGCTGCCGGTCTCGATCTCGTTGTCGCTCAGAGAGGAGCCCCAGTTAGACACGTTCAGCATGGGTCTGATCCTGGCGCCGCTGATTCCCTGGCCGTTCGGGTCCACGACCCGGCCTGTCAAAGTGATGCCGGGATCGAGCTTGGCATCGAAGGTGGCATTTCCCTCGCTGAGTTCGAAGGCGCCAGCAAGATTCCGTTGCTCGTGACGGGCCACGAGGCAAAAGACCATGTTCTCCTCGCCCCAGGACCGGGGATTCCAGGCGATTTCGAACCAGCCATCCGCATTCGAGGTGACCTCGTCACGCGAACTGGGCAGAATGCGGATTCGTACGTCCGCGAGGGCCGCGCCGCTGGGATCTCGCACAATGCCTCGGATTCTCGGCATTTCCTTGAGGGATATGGTCAGGCGTTTGGTGGAGCCTTCCTCAATGACGACCGGCTGCGTCTTGTCGCCGGACATGTATCCCTGTTTGTAGGCGCCCTGGACCTCGTAGCTGCCGGGCGACAGACGAGTCCTCGCGATCCCCTGGGCGTCCGTCACGGTGCTGATCCATTGGTTGTAGGCCGGGACACGGATGCTCACGTTTGCCTTCTCTACAGGTAGGCCATTGGCGGCGCCTGAAACCGCGACCTCCAGGATACCGCCCTTGCTGAGTTCGATCTTCACGCCGGTCCTGGTTTGGCCGGCATCGAGTGCGACGGCAACCGGGACCCCCACCCACTCAGCCAGCTTGTTCTTGGGCGAGATCAGTTGCAGTCCATACTCGCCGGCGGGCAGGGCACTGATGCTGAACGAGCCGTCGGGTCCGCTCTGGACCGTTTGATCGTATCCGTCAAGCGGACGATTGTCGGCGCCTATCACAGCGAGCCCGACCCCGCCGACCGGCGTGTCGGCGCCTTTCTGCACGACGATTCCCTCGATTCTCGACTCGACCGGCTGGACCAAGCGGATGTCCGTGCGACCAACCGCATAGTGGAGCGACTGGCCCCTGTAGGTACTCGGATCGAATGTACACACGGTGGCCCGGCCGGGTTTCTTCACCACGAGTTCCGCGCTTGCCCCCGCGGGCAGACTGGGGAACGAGAATCGGCCCGCCGCGTTGGTTTGCGTCACCAGGAGTCTGGACGCGATCTGCATGCCCAGGCCTTGGGCACGCGGTTCCTGTCCGATCAGCAACAGGTAGATCCCGACGGATGCGTCAGCAATGGGCTGGTCCGCATCATCGACGACCACGCCGGCTAGTGGTGTGGGCTCCCCCAGTGTCAGGTCGAACGTCCGGCTCTCGTTCGTCTCGCCGGAGGCAAAACCGATAGCCAAACCCGACTTTTCCGCGACGAGGTATCCGCTGTCATACTCACCGTCCGGTGGCGAGAAGCTGAAAGCATAGGTCCCGTCCGACCCAGTCTGTGCGTCTCCCACGACTGAGAATGCGGATCGGGTGGGGGACTCGCCCGGCTGCTCGCGGTAGAATCTGACTCGGGCGCCTTCGACTGGCCGGCCCGCCGCATCGATCACCTTGCCGCTGAAAGTCAACTGCACGACCTGGGTACACAGTCCTCGATCCCAAAGGAAGGTCGAGAGAATCGCTGCCAGAGCTGTACACACAACCACGGTTCTGCCATCTCGCATCATGATGATTCTCCTTTCACCGCTGGTGTCATGCCGTTTCCTCGCATTCGCGCGTCGGTGTCCATGCTTCTCTGTGCGCAGTCTATCGATGGGGTGGATGCGTGTCAATCGAACTGTCCGGCGCCGCGGGCAATCGCAGGATGACGGAAGGGGCGAGAGCCAGACTGTCTATCCGCATCCTTCGAGTTTCGCGGTTACGCACGTCCGATCACTTGCGGAGGTCCAGGCAGACCACGTCGCCCTTGGCGTTGCGAAGGAAAAGGCGGCCGTTGGCAAGGGCAGGTGCGGACCAACACCGGCCGTCGAGAACCTTCGTTTCCGCCAGCGGCTTGCAGGCGTCACTGGCCGCTTCGACGATTCGAAGCTTACCGTCTTCCTGAAGGGTCACCAGTCTGCCTTCGACCAGGATGAGCGAACCCAATCCCTGTTTCGGACCCGTCCAGCGGACCTGGCCCGTCCGCCAGTCGAGGCACCGCAACTGCTTGTCGTCAAAGCCGTACAGGGCCTCCTTCCAGAGGATGCACGTGCTCAGATAGGTCCGCATGTTCTTGTTGCGATACAACTCTGTAGGGGCCCCTGTCGAGAGATCGAAGAGCGCGCAACCCACGCCGTGACCGGTGGAGATGAAGAGCTTGTCCCCTGCGATGATCACGTCGGAGGCGTTCTGATCCCACTCGGTTCTCCACGGGATCTTCCAGTGGACCTGGCCGTCGTCGATGCTCGCTGCGACGATCTCGTGACCGCTTGCGAAGGCGAAACACGGCTGGCGCTCGATTTCGAAGAGGATCGGCGAAGAATAGCCCGAATAGCCCGGGCCGTTGTCCCACAGGGTCTTGCCCGTGAGCTTATCCAGCGCCAGACCCGCGGTGCCGACAGGCAGGATGAGCCGGTCTTGCAGGACGAGGATCGAGCCGGCATATCCCCACCAGACTCTGTAGTCGTCCTCGGTTCTGGGCGGCGGCTCGAACTTGGCCGACCAGATCACGTTGCCGGTCTGAGCGTCGAGACTGAAGCAATGGCCGAACTTGCTGATCGTGTAGACGCGATTGCCCTCGACTGTGGGCGTGGCCATCGGGCCGCCCTCATAGGCCTTCGGATCGAGTTGGCAGGGATAGGAGTGCCGCCAGAGTTCACTGCCCGTCTCCGCGTCGAAGCAGAAGACTGTATCGACGTCGTCGCGATTTCCGAGAGTGTATGCCCGCCCGCCGGCCACGGCCAGGCACGAGAAGCCCGTCCCGACCGAGCCTTTCCACAGGACCTTGGGACCGTTCGCGGGCCACTGCCAATTCAGCCCGGTCTCCCGGGAGATCCCGTCTCTTGAGGGCCCTCGCCAGCCGGGCCAGTCGCCCGCGCCGGACGGGACCGCGATCAGCAAGATGACAACGCCGATCCGTCTGGACATTCCCACACTGTTCTCCTGTGCGATTCAGTTCCTCGACCGTGATGGCGATCCTGTTCATCGCCAGACAGCCCCACATAGACTACAGACCGATCTTGATCTTCGCCAGGTAGATGCTGGTCTTGCCCTCGTGGCTGGAGTAGTAGCTCACGTAGAGCAGGCCGTTGTGCCAGACGAGGCCGGGATAGCTGGTGTCGCCGCCGCTGGGGAGCTTCAGGAGCTTGGTCATCTTGTGCTCGGCCATATCGATCTGGCACAGAGCGGTATGGGCGCCGCCTTCGTGCATCCGTCCGGCGGCGAACCACTGGCCCGTCGGCAGTTGAATCAGACTCGGGCCTCCGAAGCCGTTGAACTCCGTGCCGAGGTCGAACCAGTCCCACTTCGTGTAGTCGCCTTTGCTGATCCCCAGGATGGCGCTGTGAGGCGCGTTGTCCTGCCTGTCCCGCCGGACCAGGGCGTAGCAGACATCATTTGCGTCGAAACGCAGCGCGACCTCGTTCGGGAACCCAACGCCATAGAGCTTGGGGACCAGCGATTGCCATGTGATCCCGTCGGCGCTGGTGAGCAACTCGATGTCGGGCGAACGTTCCGATGCAGGATAGGCGACGCCATAGGCTTTGCCTTTGTGCCAGGTGACGGACCAAAGCCATCGGCCGGGCTCGACGACGATCTGCGGCTTGGTCCATTCCACGCCATCCTTCGAGAACGCGACGAACGAGCCGGTAGGGGCGCCCTGTCCATCCTTCTCTCTCGGTGCAGCTCCTCCGAGGAGCATCAGCCTGTTGTCCGGCGTGATCGACAGATGTGCATCGCGGAGGTCATAGCCGGCAAGCTCCGCCAGATTCGACGAGGTCCATGTATCACCATCTTGCGAACGAATCACGCGGACCTTGCCGTCGGCCGAAACGTGTCCGCGGCCTTCGCGAAAGGCGCAGTAGAACTGGTCCTGCCACCGGACGAGGTCCGTGAAGGCGTTGTGCGGCGCCTGATCCCAGATCTTCCTGACACCGAGCAGTTCGACTTTCTCCGCCGAGGAAGCGACCGCGGAGACTGTCTGGAAAGCGACCAACGCGATGACCATCAATCGAGCCTGCATATCTCAGTGTCCTCTGTGTCTCTGGGGTGAGTCCCTCAGTACGCGCCCTGGACGCGGGTCTTGATCGCGTAGAGCGAGTCCATGGCCGTGATGAAGAGGGTATCCCGGTCCTTGCCGCCAAAGCAGACGTTGGCCGTCCAACCCTCCGGGATAGGAATTTGTTCGATCTGCTCGCCCGCGGCGTTGAAGACCGTGACGCCTCGGCCGGTCAGGTAGATGTTGCCCTCGGCGTCGATCGTCATGCCGTCGGAGCCCATTGAGCAGAAGAGCGTCTTCTCCGCGAGCGTCGCGTCCGGATTGATCTTGTAGCGATAGGTCTTGCGGCCGCCGATGTCGGCGACGTAGAGGAGCCGCCCGTCGGGCGTACCGATGATCCCGTTGGGCTGGACGAGATCCGTCGCGACGCGGGTCAACGTCTTGCCGTCCGGCGTCAGATAGTATACGTACTGGCCCTCCTGTTGCATGGCCGGGTCGCGGGTCCAGTAGTCGCGTTTGTAGAGCGGATCGGTGAAGTAGAGGCCGCCCTTGGGATCGATCCAGAGGTCGTTAGGGCCGTTGAGCAGTTTGCCCTGGTAGTTCTTGACCAGAACGGTGACGTTGCCCTTCGGATCGATCTTCCAGAGCTCGTTGTCCATGTCCGCGCAGGCGTAGAGGTTGCCCTGCTTGTCGAAGAACAAGCCGTTGGAGCGGCCGCACGGCTGGAGGAAGGTCGTGAACTTGCCGTCCACGGACCACTTGCAGATCCGGTCATTCGGCTGGTCCGTGAAGAACACGTTGCCCTCGCGGTCCGGCGCGGGCCCTTCCGTGAACTTGAATTCGCTGACGAGCAGGACGGGCTTCTCGCCCGGCGCGACGACGCCGACAGGCTTGGACTGTGCCGTCACTTTCACCAGCTCGATGCCCTCGTTCTTGCCCAGGTTGCGCGAGTACTGCCTGTCGTTGGCGTTGTTCCAATGCTCGTGGACGCCCAGACTGGCCAAGCGCACGACGCTGCCCTTGTGATCGGGATCATAGAATGTGCCGGAGGGCGGGTTCTCCGCCAAGGCGGCCTCGTGTAGGTAATCGTCCTCGCCGCCCATGCGGGAGTATTTGTGGATTGGTGCCTCCGCGTGGAGGATGTCCACGCCCACCGAGTCGATGGCCACCGGGTCCTGGGAGGCCAGCAGACTGGATGTCCAGTCGTTGTTGAAGGGGGCGGACTGGAACTTCCTCGGCTGGTGTTCCACGTAGTGGACGCCGCCGTAGAGTCCGTCGATGAGGTACAGAACAGTCTTGCCGCCGAGGTGGGAATGGCCCATCAGATCGACGAGAGTCCTGTACCGGCCTGTATCCTTGTGGAAGTCCTTGTGCATGTCAAAGCAGCCCTTCTCGTAGGGCAGACGGATCAGCGAACCGTAGTGGTTCTTCGCGGTAAGGGTGACTCCGGCGCTCGGATGGGCCTTGAGATTGGCCAGGTTGATGAGGTACTCGGCCTCGACGTATGCCGCCGGCACATGGTCCTGGGTGCAACCCTCGGGATTGCAGCTCCAGTAGAACGGGACCTTGGACGGACTCACCTTCGTCCGCCCGGGACCACCCTGGCAGTCGAGGTAGATCACGTCCGGGAACTGCTTGTGCAGCATGTCGTAGTAGTCCTGGGCGAAATAGGCGAGCCCGTCGCCGACGGCGATGTCCGACTGTTTGACGCCCGCGACCTGCGTGAGCTGCTTGAGCAGGGCTGCGATCATCTGCGGCGACGTGTTCATGTAGTCCACCCAGTCCTGCAGCGCGTAGGTCTGGCGATTCACCGCGTCGGTGGTTCGGATGAAGCCGACGAAGTTCACCTTGACCGTGATCTTCTCGCCGGGTTTGTAGCCGATGTCGCCCTTGCCGCGTCCCTTGTTGTAGTAGCGGAAGAGAGCGTTCCATGCCTTGGCGTCGGTCGATTCGCCGGTCAGCGTGCGGAGGGCCCTGGACATCATCTGCTCGCAGACGACTGGATTCGTGTGCTCATTCTGCCAGAGGTGGCCGTCGCCCGGACCGTTCCAGTCCGTCGCGTCGGGATCGTGTACCCAGACGACCCGGCCGGGATGGATGCCCTTGGCCTGCCCGATGGGGGCCAACCCGGGCTGCTCGGCGGCGATCACGTTGGGCTCGGGCATGTTCATCAAGGCCATGCTCCCGAAGACGGCCACGGCCGCCAGGCACGCGATCGCCAGGGGGACGCGCGACTGGCGCAGAAGTCCCTGGGCCTTGCGAAACGCGACCACCGAGCCTGCCAGTCCGATCAGCCAGGCGACGAATCCCGACGCCAGCGGCATGGCCATCCGCTGGCAGGGATACGTCGCCCGCGAGGGTTTCGGGATCACCCGGATGAGAAACCACGCCAACGACACGAGCCCGATCAGCGGCAGCAGCCAGAACAGCCAGCCGTTACGGAGCCTCTTTCGAAGGGCCATGCTTGAGGTTGGCTCGTGATGTGGGCAGTGATGATGTGCGTGCATGTCCGGATGATCGTGGTGTTCATTGGACGACGACATTGCTGGTACCTCCATCAGTCGATCCTGAGTTGTGAATCAATTGGAGGACCATTCTACCCGATGGCGGAGGGCAGGTCTCGGCTTTTTTCCAGGACCTGTTGGGGACGGGTGATTCGTTTGCGACGCTCTGCCGGGATTCCCGGTGCCGCGTTGCCTTGGCCGGCTCCTCGCGGTAAGATATCTGTCGGTAGGACGATGACGTGTGTTGACAACGGTGATTGGTGAGCATGACGGGCGATACTGTGGCATCCGAAGGGAGTGTGGTTGTTCTGGCTGCTGGAGTGGGTCTGGCGTTTTCCGTGTCCTTCCTCTGTTCGCTCATGGAGGCCGCGCTCCTGAGCATCACGCCCGGGCAGCTTGCGAAGCTCAAAGGGGAGAAATCCCGTGCCGGCTCCGTCATGGTGCGTCTGAAAGATGATCTGGACCGACCGATTACCGTCATTCTCGCGTTGAACACGGCGGCCCACACCATCGGCGCCACCATCGCGGGGGCTGAATTCGGCCTGCTCTTTGGCAACAAGGCGATCGCGCTGTTCTCCGGCGTGTTCACATTCTTCATGCTCCAGTACACGGAGCTTCTACCCAAGTCCCTGGGCGTCCGGTTCAACAAAGTCATTTGTGCGTGGATGGCCATTCCGTTGCTGGCGCTCACGCGAGTGCTGAGGCCGGTCATTCGTCTGTTGAGATTCTTGAACCGGCCCTTCGAGTCCCGGTCCCGGGCGGGTGAAACGTCTCTGTCACTGGACGAGGTCGTGGCCTTGGCCGGGCATGCCCGGCTCGTTCGTCTGATTACGCCGCAACAGGAGAACATCATTACCCAGGCGGCCTACCTGTCGAAGCAGACCGCCGCGGACATCATGGTGCCGGTCGAACAGATCACCTTCCTGTCCGACGATCAGACGCTTCCGCACGCCGTGGTGACCGCTCACATGGACCCGCATACCCGATTTCCCGTCATCAAAGGCGGCGACCGCAACAACGTCCTCGGATACATCAACTTCAAGGAGCTTGTCTACCGGGTGCGGACGAACCCGGCCGAGCCCACTCTTCACGGCGTCATCCGTCCGGTCCGCTTCGTGCGGACGGATATGCCGTGCCACCAGATCCTCCGTGCCTTCGTCGATGAGCATGAACACATGGCCATCGTCCGGGACGAGCAGCGTCAGACCGTGGGGCTCATTACACTGGAGGACGTAGTGGAAGTTCTGCTCGGAGACCTGCAGGACGAATTCGACCGCCTTCCGAAGATGTGCCAGAGCCTGCCCAAAGGCGTTTGGATCGTCGGCGGAGGCGTCCCGATGACGGAACTGGCCGAGCGATTGGCGATGCCCGCGATTGCGAGCCAGGGCACGCTTGCGGATTGGATGATAGCGAAGCTGGGCGACAACCTCGCAGTCGATCAGAGACTGCGTGTGGACCATCTGGAATTCGCGGTGCGAAGAATCCGACGGGGCAAACCCTTCGAGGTACTGATCTCGCCCGTGAGCCTTCCGCGAGGTTCCTGAGTCTGGCGAGGCCCGTCGCTTCGTCGGGCATGTTTGCGTGTTGCGGTGCCGACCCGAGTGCCTGGAGGATATGTCTATGAGGAGTCTGCCTGTGGTTTTGATGTTGGCTTTGGCCGTGCCGGTTGTTGCACAACCGCTCGTTTCGCCCGAAGTGCATTCCGACAGTCGTGTCACATTCCGGCTCAAGGCGCCGAACGCCAGGGAGGTCGCGATTCGCCTGGAGACGGTCGGATCGAAGGCTATGCAGAAGGACGAGCAGGGCGTTTGGTCGTTCACGAGCGAGCTGATGCCGCCGGACATCTACTCGTACGCGTTCATCGTGGATGGCGTGCAGATGATCGACCCCGCCAATCCGCTGCTCAAGTACAACCTGCTGAACACCGAGAACCAGGTCCATGTGCCCGGACCGGCCGCGTTGCCCTGGGAGATCAACGACGTGCCTCACGGCGTCCTCCATCGGCATCTGTACCGGTCCGCCATCCTGGGCGACGACCGGCCGTTCCTGGTCTACACGCCGCCAGGCTATGATCCCGCGGCTGCGAAGAGCTATCCTGTATTCTATTTCCTGCACGGTTTCAGCGACGCCGAGGATGCTTGGGTCTCCGTGGGCCGGGCGAACGTGATCCTCGACAATCTCATCGCCCAGGGCAAGGCCAAGCCCATGCTGGTCGTGATGCCGCTGGGCTACGGAAACAAGGAGGTCATCGCGAGCGGCTGGGCGGGCCTTCGCAACGTCGAGGTCTGGAAGGACAGCATCGCCAAGTTCCGCGACGTGCTGCTCACCGAGATCATGCCGCAGGTTGAGAAGGACTATCGCGTCTCGACCGACCGCGAGTCGCGAGCCATCGCGGGCCTGTCCATGGGCGGAACACAGTCCCTCTTCATCGGCCTGAACGCCCTGGATCGTTTCGCCTGGATCGGGGCCTTCAGCTCCGGCGGCCTCGACGAGGACTTCGACAGAGCTTACCCGGCTGTGAACGAGAGCACCAGTGCCAAGTCGCGTCTGCTCTGGATCGCCTGCGGCCAACAGGATGGCCTGATCGGGCAGAACAAGAAGTTGGTTGAATGGCTCAAGGCTGAGGCTGTCCGACACACGTGGGTCGAAACCCCCGGTAGCCACAGCTTCCTGGTCTGGCGCCGCTACCTGGCGGATCTTGCGCCGTTGCTCTTCCAGGACAAGCCGTAGGCGCGCGGCCAGACAACGAGCTAGTACGACAGCGCTATGACGAATCCATCTGTTTGTTGGCTCGACGCTGAGTGCGTTTCCGACTTTCATACGAGGCCTGATTTCGCCGTTGATAATACGTGCACCGCGCCGTGACCAAGGCC
>Ga0116142_10000353_pt1 | contig 62087 bp, 52 predicted proteins | sample AD_UKC033_MetaG_FD_89785 | JGI IMG/M metagenome (GOLD analysis project Ga0116142, IMG submission 89785) | Active sludge microbial communities of municipal wastewater-treating anaerobic digesters from USA - AD_UKC033_MetaG | ecosystem: Engineered > Bioreactor > Anaerobic > Digestate | place: USA... | reverse complement strand
TCAACCTCTTCGTGCTGCTGATGCTTGGCGTCGTCGCGCTGCTGTTCTCGGCGGTGCACGCGCTGCGCTCGCTCCTGACGCTGCCCGAGCGTGCGAGCCAGTGGCGCGCGCTGCGGCGCGAGCGCGCCGCACATGCGGCGATGCGCGAGGCGCTCGCCGAACACTTCAGCGCCCGTTATTCACGGGCGCACAAGGCGGCGCTCAAGGCCCTGGCCCTGCGTGACGACGTTCCGCAGCTGCGCTCCGATGCCGAGTTCGCGATGCTCGCGCGCATGCTGGCCGCGAGCAGCCTGCACCGCCTGCAGGACCGCCCGCGCCGGGATGCGTTGATGCAGGCGCTCTGGCAGGCGGAGGTGCCGCGCAGCAACGCGCACGGCGTGGAGGATGGCGCTCGTCTGCTTGCCGCCGAATGGGCGCTCGAGGACCTGGATGCCGACCGCGCCGCGGAACTGCTCGATCGGCTTCCGGCGGGCGTGGCGCGGCGGACGCAGGCGCTGCGCCTGAAGCTGCAGGCCAGTCGGCTGCAGCGGCGCCCGCTGCAGGCGCTGCATACGGCGCGGCTGCTGGCCAAGCACCAGGGCTTCACGCCGACGGCCGCGCGCGGACTGCTGCGCTCGCTCGCCGCCGAAGCGATCGACGAGGTGCACGACCAGCAGCAGTTGCAGCGTCTGTGGGAACAGCTGGACGACAGCGATCGGCACGATGCCGCGGTGGCCGCGCGTGCGGCCCGGCGCGCGGTGGTGCTCGGCGGAGCCCAGCTTGCGCGGCAATGGCTGCAGCCGTTCTGGGAGCATCTCGATGCGCTCGAGCGCGACGAACGCGAAGCGGTGGCGCTAGCGCTCTTCGAGGCCGCCGCCGGGATCGAGCACGACTGGCTGCCGCGGCTGGAGTCGGCGCTGGAGACGCATGGCCTGGAGAGCGCGGTGGCGGCCGCCGTCGGCATGGCCTACGCCGACCGCCAGCTCTGGGGCAAGGCGCGACGCCTGCTCGAGCAGAGCGCCAATGCGCAGGCGCTGCCGACGCGCGTGCGCCGGCGCTCGTGGCGCGTGCTGGCGCAGCTTGCGCGCGAGCGCGGTGACGAGCTCGCCGCCCAGGAGTGCGAGCGCGCCGCGGCGGCGCTGGATTGACGCTGGCGGGGTCGGCCGGCGGGTCGCGCTTCCCGCATGACGCGACAGCAAGCAGCGCGGGGACTGAACGTGTGCGCCGAGCGGCGTGCTATAGTTCGATGCTTCGCGCGGCTGTAGCTCAGTTGGATAGAGTACTTGGCTACGAACCAAGGGGTCGTGGGTTCGAATCCTGCCAGCCGCGCCACGAACAGCAACGGGTTAGCACCGCAACGGGCTAGCCCGTTCTTCTTTGCGGCGCAGCAGGACCGGCTGCTGCACCGCTGGCCACGATCCCGAGCCGCCATGAATCCCGTGCAACCGAAGCCGCTGCGCTGGCAATCGCTCGTCATCCCCGCCATCGCGATGGTCGCGGTGATCGTGCTCTCGAACTTCGCGGTGCAGTTCGTCATCAACGACTGGCTCACCTGGGGTGCGTTCACCTACCCGCTGGTGTTCCTCGTCTGCGATCTGACGAACCGCGCGCTGGGCCCTGCGGCGGCGCGTCGCGTCGCGTGGCTCGGCTTCGCGGTTGCGGTCGGTCTTTCGGGCTGGGTTGCGCCCTGGCGCATCGCGCTGGCCTCGGGCGCGGCCTTCATCAGCTCGCAGCTGCTCGACGTCCTCGTCTTCAACCGATGGCGTCGCGCGAGCTGGTGGAAGGCGCCGCTGATCGGCTCGCTCGTCGCCTCGGTCGTCGATACCGGTGTCTTCTTCTTCCTGGCCTTCGGCGGCAGCGAGCAGAACTGGATGCAGCTGGCCGGCGGCGATCTGTCGGTCAAGGCGGCGATGGCGGTGCTGCTGCTCGCGCCCTATCGCGCGCTGTTGCCCCTGCTGCAGACCTGGACGCCGGCGACCAGCCGTTGAGCGGTTCACCGCGCGGCGCAGGGACGGGAACCGGGTGATGAACAAGGCCTTCACGCGCGAGAGCGACGCGCCCGATCCGGACGTGCCGGACGATGACCCCCAGCTGTCGCCGCTGCCCGCGGGCACGCGCAACTACCTGACGCCGCCGGGTTACCAGCGGCTGCGCAGCGAGCTGCAGGCCTTGCTCGACGAGGAGCGCCCGCGCATGGTCGAGACCGTCTCGTGGGCCGCGAAGAACGGCGATCGCAGCGAGAACGGCGATTACCTCTACGGCAAGAAGCGGCTGCGCGAGATCGACCGGCGGATCCGCTTCCTCACCAAGCGGCTGGACCTCGCCGAGGTCGTCGACCCGAGTGTGCACCACGGCAGCGACCAGGTGTTCTTCGGGGCCACCGTGACCTACGCGGGCGCCGGCGGCCAGCAGCGCACGGTGACGATCAAGGGCATCGACGAGGCGGACAGCCTCGCCGGCGAGGTGAGCTGGGTGAGCCCGATCGCACGCGCGCTGCTCAAGGCGCACGAGGGCGACGAGGTGCAACTGGTGACGCCGGCCGGCGTCGAGCGCATCGAGGTGATCGAGGTGCGCTACCCTGCACCCGGGGGCGGCGTCAAGGCTTGACGCGCCAGACGCGCAGCACGACCGGGCTGCGGCGCAGCGCGCGCAGCACGTCGGCCAGGTGCACGCGGTCGCGCACGCTCAGCAGCAGCCGCAGCTCGGTGGTCTCGGCGGCGGTCTCCGGGCCCATGTCGAGGTGACGGATGTCGGCCTCGGCGCCGGCGATGGCCGCCGCCACCTGTGCCAGCACGCCCTTGCCGTTGTTGACGAGCACCGTGACACTGGTCTCGAAAGTGCGCGTGAGTTCCTCGGCCCACTCGACCTGCATCCACCGTTCGCTGTCGCGTTCGTAGAGGCGCTTGCCGGTGCGGCATTCGGCGGTGTGGACGACGAGGCCTTCGCCGCGGCCGAGGTAGCCGACGATGGCGTCGCCCGGGATCGGGCGGCAGCAGGGCGCCAGCTGCACCGAGGCGCCTTCGCTGCCATCGACGAAGACGACGCTCTGTGCCGGCGCGGCCTCGTCGGTGGCGAAGCGCCCGAGCGTCAGCGTCACCGCATCCGGGCGCGCGCCGCGCTCCAGCATCAGGTCGGTCAGGCGCTTGGCGACGATGATCGCGATCTTGCGGCCGAGCGCGATGTCGACCAGCAGCTCGCCGCGGTTGCGGTTGCCGCTCCAGCGCGTGAGCTGCTGCCACAGCGCCGCGCTCTCGCTGTCGGTCGGGTCCGCCGAGGGCATCTGCAGGCCTTCGGCGCGCATCGCCTGGGCGAGCATCTTCTCGCCCATCGCGCGCGACTCCTCCTGCTCCATGTTCTTGAGGTAGTGGCGGATCTTGGAGCGCGCGCGTCCGGTGCGCACGCTGTTGAGCCAGGCCGGGTTGGGGCGCGCACCCGGTGCGGTGATGATCTCGATCACGTCGCCGCTGTGCAGCTCGGTTCGCAGCGAGACCGGCTCGCCGTTGACCTTGGCCGCGACCGCATGGTCGCCGACGTCGGAGTGGATCGCATAGGCGAAGTCCACAGGCGTGGCGCCGCGCGGCAGCGCCAGGATCTTGCTGCGGGGCGTGAAGACGTAGACGGCGTCGGGATAGAGGTCGATCTTCACGTGCTCGAGGAACTCGGTCGGGTCGCGCGTCTCGTCCTGGATGTCGACCAGGCTCTGCAGCAGCAGCGTGCCCAGCTGCTGCGGATCCAGGCCCCTGGGCTCCCGGCTCTCCTTGCCGTTCCTTCGCTTCTCGCCGCTCTTGTAGAGCCAGTGCGCGGCCACGCCCTTCTCGGCGACCGCGTGCATCGCCTCGGTGCGGATCTGAAACTCCACCGCCGTGCCCAGCGGGCTCACGAGGGTCGTGTGCAGCGACTGGTAGCCGTTGGCCTTGGGGATCGCGATGTAGTCCTTGAAGCGCCCGGGCATCGGCTGGTAGAGCTGGTGCAGCACGCCCAGCGCCAGATAGCACTCCGGCAGCGTCGAGACGACGATCCGAAAGCCGAAGATGTCGGTGACCTCGGCGAAGTCGGTGTGCTTCTCGCGCATCTTGCGGTAGATGCTGTAGACCGACTTCTCGCGCCCGAAGACCTGCACACGGATCTTCTGCTTGGCGAATGCGCGCTCGACCTCCTCCTGCACGCGGTCGACGAGGTTGCGTCGCGTCCCGCGCGCGCGTGCCACCGCCTTGGACAGCGTCGAGTGCCGCCAGGGGTGAAGCTGCTCGAAGGACAGGTCCTGCAGCTCGAGGAAGGTCTGGTTCAGGCCGAAGCGGTGCGCGATCGGGGCGTAGATCTCGAGCGTTTCGCGCGCGATGCGGTGGCGCTTGTCCGAGGGCATCGCGCCCATCGTGCGCATGTTGTGCAGCCGGTCGGCGAGCTTGACGAGGATCACGCGGACGTCGCGCGCCATCGCCAGCAGCATCTTGCGGAACGACTCGGCCTGGCTTTCCTCGCGCGTGTTGAACTGGAGCTTGTCCAGCTTGGTCAATCCGTCGACCAGGTCCGCGGTCGGTGTACCGAAGAGCTCGGCGATCTGCGCCTTGGTGACGTCGCAGTCCTCCATCGAGTCGTGCATCAGCGCGGCCATCACCGCCTGCACGTCCAGTCGCCAGTCGGCAACGAGGCCGGCCACCGCCAGCGGGTGCGTGATATAGGGCTCGCCACTGTGGCGGAAGGTGCCCTCGTGTGCCTTCTCGGCGAACTTGTAGGCCTCGCGGACCTGCTTGAGCTCTGCCTTGGAGAGGTAGCCGAGCTTCTCGCTCAGCGCGGCGAAGGTCGAGACGTTCTCCGACTTCGCTGCTGGTGGCGGATGGGAAATGCGGCCCAGCCCGTGCAGCGCACTGGGCAGGAACTCGGCGGCCAGCGATCGGATCCCCATGCGCCGAATTTAAGTCATCCTGCAGGGTTTGCCCGCGACCGGATGAATGGGCGATGGCCCGTAGGGACGAAAAAGGGGCGCCAGCGGGCGCCCCTCGTTGCTTCGGCGAACCCCGGTCGGCCGTGCCGAAGCCGGGTCCGGGCCGTTTCTCAGCGCATCAGACCGGGACCTTGCGCAGCATCTCCAGGCCGACCTGGCCCGCCGCGACCTCGCGCAGCGCAGTCACGCCGGGCTTGTTGCGTGCCTCGACCTTGGGTGCGTGGCCCTGGCTGAGCATGCGGGCGCGGTAGGTGGCCGCAAGCACGAGCTGGAAGCGGTTGGGGATCTTGTCCAGGCAGTCTTCGACGGTGATGCGGGCCATGACGGGCGTCCTCGCGCGGGGCGTGTTCGGTTCAGATCAGGTCGAGCGCGGCAAAGACCTGCGAGCGGTTGCGCAGCTGTGCGCTGTACTTCAGGCGCTGCGAGTGCACGACCGTCTTGAGGTCAAAGAGCGCCGTCTCGAACAAAGCATTGATGATAACAAAGTCGAAGTGCCGCGCCTGGGCCACTTCCTTGCGGGCATTGCCCATGCGCTGCTCGATCACCGCGGCGCTGTCCTCGCCGCGGCGCATCAGGCGCTGGCGCAGCTCGTCCCAGCTCGGCGGCAGGATGAAGACGAGCACCGCGTGCGGGAAGCGCTGGCGGATCTGGAGCGCGCCCTGCCAGTCGATCTCGAGGACCACGTCCTCCCCGCGCTGCAAGCGCGCCTGCAAGGCCTTGCCGCTGGTGCCGTAGAGGTTGCCGTGCACCTGCGCCCATTCGACGAACTCGTCGCGTTCGACCATCGCCCGGAATTCGGGCTCGGCCACGAACCAGTATTCGCGGCCGTTCTGCTCCTGGCCGCGCGGCGCGCGCGTCGTGTGCGAGACCGACACCGACAGGTGCGAATCGAGCTCGAGCAGCGCCTTGACGAGGCTGGACTTGCCGGTGCCGCTCGGGGCCGAGACGCAGAACAGGTTGCCGGGGGTCTCCATCCGCCGGCATTCTAGAAGCCGGCGGCCGAGGGCCGGCCGGCCTGTCCGCCGCCGGCGTCCGGTCGCAGCGCTCGGCATCACCGTCAGGGGCTGATAGGCTTGCAGCCCCGAGGCCCTGGCAGCGAGGCGGACGTGTCCCTGATCGACAGCAGCGACGAGGAGATCGAGGCCTTCGACGAGGTCTGCACGCGGCTTTCGGGCTTCGACGCGCGCATCGCCACCGAATGGGTCGACGGCTATCTGACGGCGCTGGCAGCCGGTCCGCGCGCGCTTGGCTTCGACGAAGTCATCGAACGCTTGGCGGGTGACGCGTTCGCGCGCGCCTTCGCCGATCCCGAGGACGAGGCAAGAGCGCGGCACGCGTTGCAGGCGCGCATGCGCGTGCTGGCCAATCATCTCGACCCCGAGGCGCTGCTCGACGAGCCCGAAGCGCTGCGGCTGCGGCCGCTCGCGCAGATCTGGGACGACGAGGCTCGCCAGGTGCTGATGCAGGAGGGAGGGTTCTCCGAAGACGAGGCGGCGCAGATGGTGACCGGTGCGCTCTGGGCTGACGGCTTTTTCGACGCGATCGACGACTTCGCGGCCGATCTGCAGCCGCCCGCCTGGGTCGATGATGACGCGCGCGCCGCCTTCGAGGAACTGACCGAGCAGGTGGCGGTGCTGATGCTGCCCGAAGACGCACCCGAGCTGCAGGAGCACGCAAAGCGCTTCTGGAAAGACCAGTTGCCCACGCGCGAGGATCTGCTCGACGAAGCCTGCTACGCGATCCAGGACCTGCGCCTGTGGTGGCTCGATCACGCGCCTCGGCCCGCGACGCGGCGCGTGACGCCGCCGCCGGGCCGCAACGACCCCTGCCCCTGCGGCAGCGGACTGAAGTACAAGAAGTGCCACGGCAAGGGCGCGTGATCCGGCGCTGCCGCGGGCACTGCTAGAGTCGCGCGTCATGGCAAGCGAGTTCGAACTCCGGAACCGGCGCATCGTCCTCGGCCTCTCGGGCGGCATCGCCTGCTACAAGTCGGCCGAGCTCGTGCGCGAGCTCGTGCGTGCCGGTGCGCGCGTGCAGGTGGTGATGACCGAGGCGGCGATGCAGTTCATCACCCCGGTGACGATGCAGGCGCTCTCGGGGCAGCCCGTGGTGACGAGCCAGTGGGACGCGCGCGAGCCCAACAACATGGCGCACATCAACCTCTCGCGCGAGGCCGATGCGATCCTCGTCGCCCCGGCCAGCGCCGACTTCATCGCGCAGCTCGCGCTCGGCCGCGCCGACGAGCTGCTGGCCCTGCTGTGCCTGGCGCGCCCGATCGAGCGCTGCCCGCTGCTGCTGGCCCCGGCGATGAACCGCGAGATGTGGGCGCACCCGGCCACGCAGCGCAACGTCGCGCAGGTCAAGGCCGACGGTGCGACGGTGCTCGGCCCGGCCGCGGGCGACCAGGCCTGCGGCGAGATCGGCGACGGCCGCATGCTCGAGCCGCTCGAGCTGTGCGACGAGCTCGTCGCCTTCTTCCAGCCCAAGCGGCTGGCCGGACGCAGGGTGCTGATCACCGCGGGCCCGACCTTCGAGGCCATCGACCCGGTGCGCGGCATCACCAATCACTCGAGCGGCAAGATGGGCTTCGCGCTCGCGCGTGCCGCGGCCGAGGCGGGCGCCCAGGTGACGCTGGTGGCCGGCCCGGTGCACCTGCCGACCCCGCGGCAGGTGCGGCGCATCGACGTCGGCAGCGCGCGCGAGATGCTCGATGCGGTACTGCCGCGGGCGCCGCAGCACGACATCTTCGTGGCCACCGCGGCGGTGGCCGACTGGCGCCCGGCCAGCGCCGGCGAGCAGAAGCTGAAGAAGGACGGCAGCGGTCGCGTGCCGAATCTCGAACTGGTCGAGAACCCGGACATCCTGGCCACCGTCGCGCGGCTGCCGGCGGGCGATCGCCCCTGGTGCGTGGGCTTTGCCGCCGAAAGCCACGACCTCGTGCGGCACGCGCGCGAGAAGCTGCAGCGCAAGGGCGTGCCGCTCATCGTCGGCAACATCGGTCCGGCAACCTTCGGGCGCGACGAGAACCAGCTCGTGCTGGTCGATGCCGCCGGCGAGGTCGAGCTGCCGCCGGCGAGCAAGATCACGCTGGCGCGCGAACTCGTGCGGGTGATCGCCGAACGCTTCGAGCCGCGCGGCGCATGACGACGATCGAGCTCAAGCTGCTCGATGCACGCATCGAAGGCACGCTGCCCGCGTACGCAACGCCCGGCAGCGCGGGGCTTGACCTGCGCGCGTGCATCGACGCGCCCCTCGTACTGCAGCCGGGCCAGGCCGAGCTGATCCCGACGGGCCTCGCGATGCACATCGGGGACCCGGGTCTCGCGGCGATGCTGTTGCCGCGTTCGGGGCTCGGGCACCGGCACGGCATCGTGCTCGGCAACCTCGTCGGCCTGATCGACAGCGACTACCAGGGTCCGCTGATGGTCAGCTGCTGGAACCGCTCGGAGCGCCCGTACACGATCGAGCCGCTCGAGCGCATCGCGCAGATGGTGATCGTCCCGGTGGTGCAGGCCGCGTTCCAGCGCGTCGAGGAGTTCGCGGTCTCGCAGCGCGGCGAGGGCGGCTTCGGTTCGACCGGGCGGGGCTGAAAGCGGACGGAAGCCGGACCGGGCCCCTGCGCTCAGTGCAGCGTGTCGTCGTGGCGCGCGCGGGCAGCGATCGCGACATCGAAGAGCGGCGCGGCCGAGCCGACGCTGCGTGCGGCGATTTCGTCCTCGGTGGCTTCGCGCACGGCAACGACCTTGATGCGCAGCCGCAGCGCCATGCCTGCCAGCGGGTGGTTGCCGTCGAGCACGACGTGCGAGGGGTAGATCTCGGTGACGTGGTAGATCGCGTCGGCGGGCATGTCCGGCGTCGCGGCGCCGGCGGGCAGGCCCTCGAAGGCCATGCCGGTCTCGAGCTGCTGCGGGAAGAGCCGGCGGTCCTCGAAGCAGACGAGCTCGGGCCGGTACTCGCCGAAGGCGTGCTCGGGCTCGAGCTGCACGCTCAGCTCCTCGCCGGGCTCGTGCCCTGCCAGCGCCTCCTCGATGCGCGCGAACAGGTCGTCGCCGCCGACGAGGAATTCCACCGGCGTCTGCAGTTCGTCCAGGGGCCGGTTCTGGGCGTCGGACAGGGTCCAGGTGAGCGTGACGACGCAGGGCGCTTCGATGTGCATGGATCAATGATCGCACGGCACCCAGGGGTCAGAATGCCCGCATGGATGTCGACGCCAGGATCCCGCTGCTGGGCGGACTCTCGCCGGCGCAGTTCATGCGCCGCCACTGGGGCAGGAAGCCGCTGCTCGTGCGCCGGGCCTGGCCCGGCGTGCAGCCGCCGCTCTCGCGCGCGCAGCTCTTCGCGCTGGCGGCCAGCGACGACGTCGAATCGCGCTTCGTGCGGCGCCAGGGCAAGGCCTGGGAAGTGCGGCACGGGCCGCTGCCGCGCCGCTCGCTGCCGCCGGTCGCGACATCGGGCTGGACGGTGCTCGTGCAAGGCCTGGATCTGCACCTGGATGCAGCGCGCGCGCTGGTCGAGCCGTTTCGCTTCGTGCCGGAGGCGCGCTTCGACGATCTGATGATCTCGTGGGCGAGCGAGGGCGGCGGCGTGGGCCCGCACATCGACGCCTACGACGTCTTCCTGCTGCAGCTTGCGGGGCGGCGGCGCTGGCGCGTCGGGCGGGTCGCGGACCCGAGCTTGATCGAGGGCCTGCCCTTGCGCATCCTGCGCCGCTTCGAGCCCGAGAACGAATGGGTGCTCGAGCCCGGCGACCTGCTGTACCTGCCGCCGCTGTGGGGCCACGATGGCGAAGCCTTCGGCGGCGAATGTCTGGGCTGCTCGGTGGGTTTCCGCACACCCGAGGCGCAAGGCCTGGCCGCCGAACTGCTGCAGCGCCTCGCGGATCTCGACGACGAGCGTGTGGCGCAGCACTACCGGGATCGAGGACAGCCGGCGGTCGCGAATCCGGGCGAGATCCCCGCGGCCCTGGTCGATTTTGCGCAAGAGGCCGTGGCCAAGCGCCTGCGCGAGCCCGACGCGCTCGCCCGGGCGCTCGGCGAGGTGCTGAGCGAACCCAAGCCGAGGGTCTGGTTCGAAGACGGCGCTGCTTGTTCGCTCGATCACGGCGTGCGTCTGGATCGGCGCACGCGCATGCTCTACGACGCGCGGCATGTCTACATCAACGGCGAGTCGTTCCGTGTCGGCGGCCGCGACGCGCGGCTGCTGCGCCGGCTCGTCGACGCGCGCGCACTGTCGGCGGCAGACTGCGGCCTGCTCAGCGTGCAGGCGCGCGAGGTCGTCGGCCACTGGCTTGCCGATGGTTGGCTCCGAGCGGCGGAGGAGGAGGAATGAACGAACCGAGCCAGCCGGCGCCGATGCCCGCGGCGCTGCGGTCACGAACGGACTTCCACGACGCCTTGCGGTGGTCGATGGCTTACGCGCTGGCCAACCGCTCGCGCGAGCTGACCTGGCTCGACGCGGACTTCGCGATCTGGCCGCTGGATGACCCGCTGCTGCTCGACGCGCTGGTCGGCTGGCTGCGGGAGCCGAAGCGGCGCCTGCGGCTCTTTGCGCACAGCTTCGACGCGATCGTGCGGCAGTGCCCGCGCTTCGTGCGCTGGCGCCGTGACTGGACGCATGCCATCGAGGCCTGGTCGCCGTCCGAGGGCGTCGACGTGCGCCTGCCGACGCTGCTGATCGACGACCGCAAGCTCTGCCTGCAGCTGATCGACCGGGTCCAGTGGCGTGGCCGGCTGACGCTGGACGAGGCTGCCGTTGCGCAGTGGAAAGGCGAATGTGATGCGCTCTTGCAACGCTGCGAGCCCAGCTTTGCCGCGCATCCCCTTGGGTTATAGGGATTGCCCTAGGTCTGCATACAATCGCGCCCACAGGCAGAGGCAAGGGGATGGCCTCGCCACTGCCTTGCCGACAGGTGACGAATGTGTTCCGCCGTGCGATCGCGGCTCGGAGCCAGTTCGCGCCTTCGCAGAACACGAGGCTGTCCGGACCCACTCCCCCTTTCGAGGACATCAATGAACAAGTCGCTTCTGTTGACCACCCTGGTCGCCGCTGTCGCCCTGGTCGCTTGCGGCCAGAAGGAAGAGGCGCCCGCCGCCCAGTCGACGACCTCCGCTCCTGCTGCTGTCACCGAGGCTGCATCCGAGGCCGTTGGCGCTGCCGAATCCGCCGCCTCCGCGGTGGCCGAGACTGCTGCCGACGCGGCTTCGGCTGTTGCCGAGACCGCTGCCGGCGCCGCGTCGGCGGTTGAGAACGCTGCTGAGGCCGCTGCATCGGCCGTCAAGCAGTAAGACCCGGCTGGCGCCCTGCGTAAATGCCGCCTTCGGGCGGCATTTTCGTTTCGCTCGCGAAAAAGACGCTGTGAGTCCTCGTCAACGGATCTCGGTTGGTTGGCGTCGCGGGGGCGGTCGGGAGCTTCGACCGATGCTTGTGCGCAGCGCGGTGCCGCAATCGCCGCAGACTTATCCGCCAGCAGGATGCGTGCGCGCCAGCAGCCAGCCGACCGCTGCCGCCCACCAGTGCTGGTCGACGCGCGCCATCCAGTCGTTGTGGCCCGCGCCGGTCAGGGTCAGCAGCCGCTTGCGCTCGGGTAGCGCCGCGGCGAGCGCTTCACCGAAGGCCGGTGGCACGATCGCATCGGCGCCGGCCACCACCACCAGCTTCGGCCCAGCGTAGCTGCTCAGGTTGCGCACGCTGTCGTAGCGGTCGCGCAGCAGCCAGCCCACCGGCAGCCACGGGTAGTGGTGCCTGGCGACCTTGCGCAGTTCGTCCCACGGCGTGATCAGCATCACCCCGTCCACGGCATCCGGGCTGCGCGCGACGGCCGCCGCCGCCACCCCCGCGCCGAGCGATTCGCCGATCACCAGCAGCGGCGCGCCGTAGCGCTTGCGCGCCAGGCGGATCGTCTGCACCGCATCGGCCGCCAGCGGCTCTTCGCCCAGCGCGCCGTCGCGCGGGCCGTAGCCCGGGTACTCCGCCAGGATGGTTCGCAGCCCCAGCGGCGCCAGCGCTGCGGCGTAGGGCGTGCGGTCGCCCGCATGCCCGGCGTTGCCGTGGAACACGACGGCGGTGGCGCGCGCCGCCTGCTGCGGCTCCAACACCAGCCCGCGAAAAGCCTGCGCGTCTGGCCAGGGCTGCAGGGCGCCGCGCGCAAGCGCGCTCACCGAGGCCGGCGAGGGGAAATACAGCAAACGGTTCTGCAGCATGGTCAGCGCGACGAGAAAGGCGGCCACCGCCAGCAGCCACCCGGCGAGCCTACGCCGGCGCGTCCTGGGCGATCGCCTCGTTGTCGACGCCGCTTCGGTGCTGGCGCGGGGATATCTTGCGTCCACGGGCGCGGAGTCCTCCAACACAGCTTGGCGGGCTACGGGGCAGCGCGCACCGCACCCTGCGCCGGCGCGTGGCGCTCGGGCGGGCCTGCGGTGCACCGCGGGGGCGGTGCACCCGGCGCGCACGCCACGCTGCTGCACCCATGCGGGCGCCAGGCGACACGCGATGTCCGGCCAAGGTCCACTCAGCTTAACCCGGCCCTTCGCGTGAATCTGCATCGACTGCCGTGCGCGGTGGTCTGCACGGAAGGCGCCAAACGTCGCTTGAGGGCTGTGGGGATGCCAAAACCCCACATCCGAAGCGCACGCTGAGAGTTGTGCGCCCGCCTCCTGGCATCAACCCCAGCTGTTGGTGCAGAGGATCTGGTCGCGGTAGGGAGCGTCGCCGGGCGGGTCTTGACGCCGAGGCCTTCGAGCACGGTGACGGCCTGGCATCAGGCGACGGCGACGTGGACAACGTCATGTCTCCCGACTGCACGGTGTAGATGCAGTGCTACTTCGAGTGGATCGGTCAGCGGCTGCAGGCGTTGGTCAGCATCCGGCACGGCGCCGGAGTCGCTCATCACGCGCTTCGGCGGCGCCCGCCAAGCGCCGTCCGGGTGCATTCGGAAAATGCGAGGTGGGATGGGCGGTAGGTCGCGCGGATCGCCATGAAACCCGCATGAAACCTAGGTGTTTGGCGGAGGGAGCGGGATTCCTATGATGGCCTGAAAGGCCTATAAACACACCGCTTTACGCTTGCGCAAATTCGTGCATGCCCCCAAGCATGCCCCATACATGCCCACAGTCCGCGAGGGGTTCTCAAGACGCCGGTCCATGCCCGCGTGATCCTACCTCCGGGGAGATCGCACCGCCTTGCCCCAGTTCGTCGACATCCTGTCGGAACTGGCGGATGACGATTCGCCGTTCACTCCAGTCTACGATGCCTGCGTGCCTTGTCCGGCACCGCTATACGTTGAAGGCCGTCGGACTTCCCCGGTGGTCTCCGGTGGCCCCAGCACTTCCCCGGCTGGGGCGAGAGGACAGCCAGACGAACCCGAGGACAGATCGCATCGGCCCACCAAGGGGTGTGGAGTCATGAACGATGACGATGACGATGACGAATGCGGTCACCCCACCGCTGCTGAGACTGCCCCAGGTGCTGGCGCTCTTCCCCGTGAGCCGCTCAAGCTGGTACGAAGGCGTGAAGACCGGGCGCTATCCGTCGCCCGTCAAGCTCGGCGCGCGCGCCGTCGCTTGGCGGCGTGAGGATCTGGAGGCCTTGCTGGTGAGCTTGGAGGCCGCCGACCGCGAGACGATGCAATCTCTGCCCCGCAGGCAGAACCTTCTCCAGTAGGCGCCACCACCTTGCCTGCTGCCCGATGACCTTGCGGCGCGGCAGTGAACAGTGCGGCTGGCGACTCACCAGCACGCTGCGCGTCCCGATCCTGGCGAGACGCGTCGGGCGCCTGCGTCGCTTCGCCCGCTGGCGCGACGGCTGCCCGCGGGTGGTCAGCGCCTGCGCCAGACTGCCGTCGCTCAGCCGCGACCGATCGCACCGACACTGTCAGCCTGCTGCAACACCCGTCGCCGATGCGGGATTGACGGCTAGCACGCCAGTCTCAGAATTGAGTTCTGACCGGAAGGGAAGGACGCGCTTCGAGCGGAAAAGTCCTTTCATACCGCCGAAATTTTTGGCAATCTATCGCGCCGCGGTTCTGATCCGGAAGCGTACTCTGGAGTGTAATGATGAGTGCGTCCGGCACGGAGCATGAGTTATGCAGAGGCGTCTTAGGCTAAATGCGATTCATTCCACCTTTTAGTCCAATTTGCGTTAAGCTCCCTATGAACAAGCCCACCGCCACTTCCTAGTCAAAACGGAGATTACTGTGGCCGCAAAGAAGGATGACCTTGAGAAGATCGGAGACGTTCTCCTTGAATTCTTTAAGTCTGAACGCATCGTCAAGTCGCTCGATGAAATTCATAAGTTCGGCCTATCTGGATGGGAAAAATGGTGGCAGACCGAGCTCGCACTTTTCTTGGCAAATGCCGATCACATGATTTCTGAATGGGATATGGAACATCCCTTTGACGTCGACAAGCGCACACGGCTTTCCCAGTCTCGCATGGCGCTAGACATCGGGTTTCGACTCAAGAGGCACGCCAAAGACGAGTGGCATTTCATGGAATTGAAACAGGATAACGACTACAAGAGGTGCGTTGATAGAATGGCCCGCGACGCCGACAAGGTTTTCTCCGCTCGAAAGAACTCGTTTGATGGTCTGAAGATTCGCTACATCGCCTGTGCCGGCGCTTTTCTGACCGTCAAAGACGAAGATGAAGTCCTTGACTATGCCGAGAAGGCGCTCGATAAGTTTGATATTGATTCGTCAGACGGCTTCTATCTCGAAAAGGTCGGAAAGTATCACTCGATGCTTATTCTCTGAATGCTACCTGACATTGTCAGAGGCGCTTCCCAATGGCTCTCGAGTAACCCATCATCTGTATATATTTTCAGATTGAATTATAGGTGCCGATTGTCTCTAACCGATTTTAAATTCTTACCATGGGTGCCGGAGAAGGATCGCCAAGAGATTCTAGAATTATTCGCTTTAATCGAGAAAGTAAAGAAAGAGCCAGTCAAAAAAAGGAGGCGTACGCTGGACGTGCTGGAAATGGACTACTATCAACAATATCTTAAGTCCGCACGTTGGCGTAAAATCAAAAGACGCATTCTTGATCGAGATAAGAACATCTGTCAATGCTGCGGAGGGCATGGAACCTATGTACACCATCGAAATTATTCTCGTGAAACATTGATGGGTGAGGATGATGCTAAACTTGCAACCGTATGCGGTGGTTGCCACAATTTAATCCATTTTGATGACAATGGGGTCAAGCGATCCGTCGAAGAGGTTGATAGATTATTTCTCGCTGGGCAGTATCAGAAAAATATACCCGAGATTGATCTTGATCTGCGCCGGAAATTTTGTTTACCTCCGGGCTACGAACGTATGACAGCGGTTCAACGAAAGCTATGGAACGAGGAATATTTGAAGCAGCGGCGTGCAAAGTGGCTGAAACTCCATCCGAATCGGCCGTTCCGCGGGCCTAGTGGTTTCTTCAAGCCGGAGCTCTGGAGTCAAGCGACTGAGGAAAGTCAATTTGCTATCAATGCCTAATCAGCTTCAGGCCGCAGTGCGCGGCCGGCCGCTCGGGCACGTGACCGAAGTTGAGCGCGCCATCACGCATGAGAACGGCCTCGATCACCACCGCCGCCGCCTACCCCAGCTCCATCCGCTCCCCGTGGCTGACCTTCTGCACGTAGAAGAGCTGCGGCAACCCGCCTGCGTACCCGCCGTGCCTTGCCGCCTGGCACAGGCGCCGTGTCTGCTCGCGCACCCCGTGAAACCCCGGCTGATGAGCCAGGCGCTGCAGCAGCGCCGCGGTGGCCGCGTGGTCGCGCCGGCGCAGCAGCTCCTGCAGCAGCGCGAAGTGCTCGCTCATCTCCTGCCTCGGACGCCGCCAGGTCCAGGCAGCCCTGGCCGTGGCCTGCCCGTCCCCGGCACGGCGCACCAGTTCATAGCCAAGCCACTGCGGCCGCGGCTTGGAGGCCAGCATCCGCAACTGCGGCTCCGATGAGTCGAGCTCGCCCGCGGTGAAGAGCATCATCCACGCCACGCGCGCGGCATCCTCGGGCCAGTAGACCGCAAGCACGGCGTTGGCCTTGCCCGCGGCCTTGCGCACCGCGCGCTGCCCCGGAGTCGCGCCGATCGCGTGCCGCAGGTGCAGCTTGGCGACCATCCGCTGCGCCTTCTCTGCGGCGACCTCGCCCATCACGTAGCGCAGGTAGCCCTTGGCCGCACAGTCGTTGACGCGCGCAAGCGCTGCGGTCTTGCTGCGCGCGATCGGGGTCGAGGCAGGCATCGGCTCTCCGGAGTTCGGTGTCCTCCCGTATAGCGACAGCACCCCCGGCAGATCCGCAAAAACTCGTTGGCAGCGCAGTCCGATACCGCCGCGCCGGCGCAGACATCATGATGTTCCTTGTAGAAGACGCTATACCGGACGTGAAGGACACACGCCGCGCGCGACTGCAAGATGTCGGCGCGACTTGCATCAGGCGGCCTGCCCGATGCCCGGTGCACCCCCTCTGGGCATCGGGCAGGCCGCCGAACTGCAACACACACGCTCGAGAGAGCACGCCGGGGCGCCACCCCGGCAGGCACGGAGTCGCCAACTCCGTGCCGAGCAAACGCTGAAGCCGCGTGCCTCTAATAGGGCTGGCGCGGCTGCGAAGGGCGCTGGAGGGTGCAACCCCCTCCTTCGACCCGATCGCGCGGGCCGGCGCAGCCGGCCGCGGTGTTGGGCGACGTGGAAACGGCGATGAGGAGGCAATGCCTCATCGACCTGGTCACGGTGAAAGCGGGTGCAAGACCCGCCGTGGGGGCGTACCGACAAGGGCGCAACCACTGCCGCGCAGGATGGCTTCTGAGCACGCCGCAAGGCGTGAGGGCTGCAAGGGGAAACCTGGCGCAGCCGGCACCTCGGGAAACCGGGGGTCGATGAATAGCTCAAACCTGTAACGGCGCCCATGCAAGGGCGCTGCGCGGAGCAACGTAGAGCCGCAGGCATGAAGCCGTGGTTCGTAGTCGATGATGCATGCCCCGAGTACCCCAGCCGCTATGGAACATCGGGCGGGGGAAATCTGCGGAAAGCCGGCAAGGCTAGGACGCATGCGGAGACGACGGCGCTACGTTGCGCAGTAGCCGTGATCTAACACGGGAACCTCTGGCCGGAGCGTCTCGGGTGGCACCGGACGCGACGAAGGCCAGAGGGGGAGACCGACCGACTAGGGCTTGACCCGTTGCGCGATACGACCGAAGCGCATGGGGAGCTGCAAGCAGCAGCGGCACGGCTGGCACCGTGTCCCGAAAGGTTGGAGCGTTTGCGAAAGTGTGTGGACTCCTGCAGGAGTCTCGGGCTGGCGGCCCGATGCAGCGCCGATGAACTTCATCGGCACCGATAGCCCGGACCCTTGGCGGGGATCAACGGGCGAACACCGCGGCCCTGGCCGGCCGCGAGTGCGAGTCAAAGGGAAGATGTCATGCCGCTCATGCCCCCAGGGCAGCCCCCGGCGTGCAAGCAAAGGCCATATCTCTCTCGGGCGCCCCCATCTCTTTGGGGGCGCCTTTCTTTTGGGCAGACGAATGCGCCTGTCAGCCAGACGGCCGCGGTGGCGGCCGGCGTGCATCGCGGCGGCTGGCCGCGCCCTCAGGCAACCCGGCGAATCGGGTTCGCGCGCACGCCCGTGCGCTGGGTATCGAGGTGGTCTGCCCAGGCCTGCAGCAGCCCTCGGCGTTCGGGCAGGTGCTTGGCATGGTTGTAGGCGGCAGCGACCTTGTCGCGCTTCACGTGCGCGAGTGCGGCTTCGACGACCTGTGGGGCGTAGCCCGATTCGTGCGCCCAGGTGGAGAACAGTCCGCGCCAGCCGTGTCCGGTCATGCGGCCGAAGTAGCCCAGGCGCCGCAGCATCATCAACAGGGTGTTGTTGCTCATCGGCTTGTCGTGGTCGCGCTCGCCGGGGAAGAGCAGTGTCTCGGGGCCGCCGCCGGCCCAGCGCAGGGTCTGCAGCAGGGCGAGCACTTCCAGGGCCTGCCTGCTCAGCGGGATGACGTGCAGCCGGCGCTTCTTGGTGCGTTCGGCCGGGACGCGCCACTCGGCGGCTTCGAGATTGAACTCGGCCCAGCGCGCACCGATCAGTTCGCCGGTACGGCATGCGGTGAGCGCCAGCAGCCGCATCGCCAGCCGGGTGCGGGGCGCACCCGCATAGGTCTCGATGGCGCGCAGCAGCTTGGGCAGTTCGTCCAGTTCGACGCGGGCGTAGTTCTCCTGGGCGTGGGCCTTGAGCACGTCGGAGGGCTTGACGTCGGCGACGGGGTTGCGTGCGGCCAAGCCTTGAGCGACTGCGTAGCGCATGATCTGCGAGCAGGATTCGAGGACACGCCGGGGCAGGTCGCGCACGCCCCGGGCTTCGATGCGCTTGGCCATGTGCACGAAGTCCGGCGCCATGAGCTCGCCCACGGCCTTGTGGCCGAGCACGGGGAAGGCGTCGCTCTCCAGCCGGCGCCGCACGTAGCCGACGTGCCGGGGGCTCTTGCCGTGCCCCCAGTCCTCCAGCCAGCGTCGGGCAACGGTTTCGAAGGAGCGCTCGGACAGCGTCAGTGCCGCCCGCCTGGTGTCGCGGCGGGCTTCGCCCGGGTCGGTGCCGGCCTCCAGCAGCCTTCGGGCGTCGTCGCGCTTGCGCCGCGCCTCGGCCAGCCCCACGGCGGGATATGCCCCCAGGGCCAGCCGCTTCTCGTGCCCCCGGCTGCGGTACTTCCAGCGCCAGAGCTTGGCGCCCGCGGCGGTGACCTCCAGGTACAGCCCCGCGGCGTCGGTGTGTCGCTTGTACGGCCGTCCTTCGCTCGTGGCGACCCGGCAGGCGGCGTCCGTGAGTGCCATTCTTGCCCCCATCGGTGGGCCTGGGTGCCAAATGCCCCCAGCTGCATGCCCCCGATGCCCCCAAATATGCCCCCAGGTCGGCGCCGATGTCAACGGATGCCGTCGGACGCCACAAAACAAAAAATCCGCTGAAATCAGCGGCTTAAGTCTGTTTTTCGGATCTCTCTGGATGTCTCTGGAACCCATCTTGGCGGAGGGAGCGGGATTCGAACCCGCGGTGGGCTGTTAACCCACACACGCTTTCCAGGCGTGCGACTTAAACCACTCATCCATCCCTCCGCAGGGATGAGGCTGTCCGCATTCGCGGTGGGCCAGGGCAAACGCGCATTCTAGCGAGGGGCGTGCGCAGCCGCCGCGCAGTCGTCCCCGCTCAGGGTCGCGCGGCGGGCAGTCGCTCGCCGCCGGTGCCCTTGACCAGGGCCATCGCGCTGCCGATCAGTGCAGAGACTTCGGTCATGTTGCCCGGGACGATCATCGTGTTGTTCTTCTGCGCGAGCTGGGCGTAGGCCTCCACCGCCTTCTCGGCGACCTTGAGTTGCACCGCCTGCTCGCCGCCGGGCGCGAGGATGGCATCCGCGATCTGCCGGATCGCCTGTGCGCTGGCCTGCGCCACGGCGACGATCGCCGCCGCCTCGCCCTCGGCCTTGTTGATCTCGGCCTGCTTCTCGCCTTCCGAGCGCGCGATGAAGGCTTCGCGCTCACCGGTGGCGAGATTGATCTGCTCCTGGCGCTTGCCTTCGGACGTGGCGATGACGGCGCGCTTCTCGCGCTCGGCAGTGATCTGCGCCTGCATCGCGCGCAGGATCTCGGCCGGGGGCGTCAGGTCCTTGATCTCGTAGCGCAGCACCTTCACGCCCCAGTTGAGCGCCGCCTCGTCGAGCGCGGCGACGACGCTGGCGTTGATCACGTCGCGCTCCTCGAAGGTCTTGTCCAGCTCCATGCGGCCGATCACGCTGCGCAGCGTGGTCTGCGCCAGTTGCGTGATCGCGACGATGTAGTCGCTGCTGCCGTAACTGGCGCGCATGGGGTCGGTGACCTGGAAGAAGAGCACGCCGTCGACCTGCAGCTGGGTGTTGTCCTTGGTGATGCAGATCTGGCTCGGCACGTCCAGCGGTACTTCCTTGAGCGAATGCCGGTAGGCCACGCGCTCGATGAAGGGGATCACGAACTTCAGACCTGGGGTCAGCGTACGGTCGAACTTGCCCAGGCGCTCGACCACCCAGGCGTGCTGCTGCGGCACGATCTTGAAGGTGCGCACGACGAAGATGAGCGCGATGACGGCGATGACGAGAACGACTTCCACGGGTCTTGCTCCTCAGCTCGGGTTTCTCTGTCGCGGCGCCAGGATCAACTCGTTGCCCTGCACCGCGACGATCACGTGTTCGCCGGAACCGGCGGGCGCGTCCGGTGCGAGCCGCGCGCTCCAACCCGCGCCGCGGTACTGCACGCGTGCGCAGCGCTCGCTGTCCCAGGCCTGCACGGTCACGAGGGCGCCGATGTCGAGGTTGGCGTCGCGATTGCGGTCCACCGGTGCCGATCGGGGAGCGCTGGCGCGCCGGTAGTGCCAGATCGCGGTCGCGCCGGCGCCGCAGAGCGCCGCGACGGCGATCTGCCACTCGCTGTCGACCCCGGCATGCGCGGCCAGGGCACCGGCGGCGCAGCCGAGTGCGAGCATCAGCAGGTAGAAGGTGCCGCTCAGCAGTTCGGCGACCACCAGGATGCCGGCTGCCAGCCACCACCAGGTCGGTGCACTCCAATCCATCCGGGCAGCCCCCGCGCTTCAAGCTCGATGGCACAGTGTAGCCAGTGCCGCCAGGTCGCTGCCCGCGGCATCGTGCGCACTGCGCCTACACTTCGCGCCTTCGCGGCGGCCGCAGGTGTGGTCGGCCGCGCTTTTCGTCTCCGCGTACGCAGCGCCTGCCGGCGCGTGCACGATCAGCCTTGAAGGCTTCCGTTGCCATGCTGCGTTTTCACTTCCCGATCGTCATCATCGACGAGGACTTCCGCTCCGAGAACACCTCGGGTTTCGGCATCCGGGCGCTGGCCGCCGCGATCGAGAAGGAGGGCTTCGAGGTCGTCGGCGCAACGAGCTACGGCGACCTCGCGCAGTTCGCGCAGCAGCAGAGCCGCGCGAGCGCCTTCATCCTCTCGATCGACGACGAGGAGTTCACGGCCGACGCCACCGAGCTCGCGCCGGCGGTCGTGAACCTGCGCAAGTTCATCCAGGAGATCCGCTTTCGCAACGCCGAGATCCCGATCTACATCTACGGCGAGACGCGCACGAGCCAGCACATCCCCAACGACGTGCTGCGCGAGCTGCACGGCTTCATCCACATGTTCGAGGACACGCCGGAGTTCGTCGCTCGCCACATCATTCGCGAGGCGCGCAGCTACCTCGACGGCGTGGCGCCGCCGTTCTTCAAGGCGCTGATGGACTACGCGCAGGACGGCAGCTACTCCTGGCACTGCCCCGGCCACAGCGGCGGCGTGGCCTTCCTGAAGAGCCCCGTGGGCCAGATGTTCCACCAGTTCTTCGGCGAGAACATGCTGCGCGCCGACGTCTGCAACGCCGTCGAGGAGCTGGGGCAGCTGCTGGACCACACCGGGCCGGTGGCGGCCAGCGAGCGCAACGCCGCGCGCATCTTCAACGCCGACCACTGCTTCTTCGTCACCAACGGCACGAGCACGAGCAACAAGATGGTCTGGCACCACACGGTGGCGCCGGGCGACGTGGTCGTGGTCGACCGCAACTGCCACAAGAGCATCCTGCACAGCATCATCATGACGGGCGCGGTGCCGGTGTTCCTGACGCCCACGCGCAACCATCACGGCATCATCGGGCCGATCCCGCAGGCCGAGTTCAGCCGTCAGGCGATCGAACGCAAGATCAAGGCCAATCCGCTGCTGGCGGGAGTCGACGCGAAGAAGGTGCGCCCGCGCATCCTCACGCTCACGCAGAGCACCTACGACGGCGTGCTCTACAACACCGAGACGATCAAGCACGGCCTGGACGGCTACATCGACAACCTGCACTTCGACGAGGCCTGGCTCCCGCACGCGGCTTTCCACCCCTTCTACGGGCAGTTCCACGCGATGGGCAAGAAGCGCCAGCGCCCGAAGAACCAGATGGTGTGGTCGACGCAGAGCACGCACAAGCTGCTGGCGGGCCTGAGCCAGGCGAGCCAGGTGCTGGTGCAGGACGCGGTCGACGTGAAGCTCGATCGCCACCTCTTCAACGAGGCCTACCTGATGCACACCAGCACCAGCCCGCAGTACGCGATCATCGCCAGCTGCGACGTCGCCGCGGCGATGATGGAGGCGCCCGGCGGCATGGCGCTGGTGGAGGAGAGCATCCTCGAGTCGCTGGACTTCCGGCGCGCGATGCGCAAGGTGGAGAAGGATTTCGGCCGCGACTGGTGGTTCAAGGTCTGGGGCCCGGACAAGCTCGCCGAGGAGGGCGTGGGCCGCAGCAGCGACTGGATGCTCGAGGCCAACGCGAAATGGCACGGCTTCGGCGCGCTGGCCAAGGGCTTCAACCTGCTCGATCCGATCAAGTGCACGATCATCACGCCGGGGCTGGGCTTGTCGGGCAAGTTCGACAAGACCGGTATCCCGGCGTCGATCGTCACCAAGTTCCTCGCCGAGCACGGCGTCGTCGTCGAGAAGACGGGCCTGTACTCGTTCTTCATCATGTTCACGATCGGCATCACCAAGGGCCGCTGGAACACGATGCTCACGGCGCTGCAGCAGTTCAAGGACGACTACGACCGCAATGCGCCGCTGTGGCGCATCCTGCCCGAGTTCTGCGCTGCACATCCGCGCTACGAACGCATGGGCCTGCGCGACCTGTGCCAGGCGATCCACGAGACCTACGCGCAGAACGACGTCGCCCGGCTGACGACCGAGATGTACCTCTCCGACCTGCAACCGGCGATGAAGCCCAGCGACGCGTTCGCGCACATCGCGCGCCGCAGCACCGAGCGCGTGCCGATCGACGAGCTCGAGGGCCGGGTGACGACGGCGCTCCTGACGCCCTATCCGCCGGGCATTCCGCTCCTGATTCCCGGCGAGCGCTTCAACCGCCGCATCGTCGATTACCTGAAGTTCGCGCGCCGCTTCAACGAGGCCTTTCCCGGCTTCGACACCGACGTGCACGGGCTCGTCGGCGCAGGCGGGGACGCGCAGCCCGGCTACTTCGTCGATTGCGTCAAGAACTGAACCGCTGCCAAGCGTTCAGCTGCCGCTCGGATCGGCGATCGCGACCTGGCTGAAGCCGCCGTCGACGTAGAGGATCTCGGCGCTGATGCCGCCGGCCAGGTCCGAGAGCAGGAAGGCCGCGGCGTTGCCGACGTCCTCGATCGTGATGGCACGGCGGATCGGCGTCATCGCGGTGAACGACGAGAGCAGCTTGCCGAAATCCTTGATGCCCGAGGCGGCGAGGGTCTTGATCGGGCCGGCGGAGATGCCGTTGACGCGGATGCCGCGCTTGCCGAGGTCGGCGGCGAGGAAACGCACGCTCGCCTCGAGCGAGGCCTTGGCCAGGCCCATCAGGTTGTAGTGCGGCACGGCGCGCATCGCGCCCAGGTAGGACAGGGTGAGCAGCGAGGCGCCTGGGCGCAGCCGCGGCAGCGCCGCCTTGGCCAGCGCCGGGAAGCTGTAGGCCGAGATGTCGTGCGCGATGCGGAAATTCTCGCGCGAGAGGCCGTCGAGGAATTCGCCGGCGATCGCCTCGCGCGGTGCGAAGGCGATCGCGTGCACGAAGCCGTCGAACTGCTCCCAGCGCTGCCCGAGCTGCTCGAACAGGCGCTCGATCTGCGCGTCGTCGCCGACGTCGCACTCGAACACGAGATCGGTGCCGAACTCGCGCCCGAACTCGAGGCTGCGCTCGCGAAAACGCTCGCCGACATAGCTGAGCGCGATTTCGGCCCCTTCCCGCCGGCATGCCTGCGCGATGCCGTAAGCGATCGAGCGGTTGGAAAGGACTCCGGTGATCAGCAGGCGCTTTCCAGCGAGAAAACCCATGTCGGCTCCGATTGCAATCCTTGCAGGGCCGATGATTGTGTCATGGCCAGGCTGGCGCTTGATGCAGTACGCCAAGCGCCGCTATAATCAGCCCTTTCCCGTAAAGGCGGCAGCGTGGGCGGAGTCTTCCAGCCCATTTTTTTTGCGCGGGCGCCGAACGGGACGGATTTTGCAGGGCCTGGCCCTTTCAGGGTCTCGATGTTGGTGGCAGCGGTTGTGAGTCGAAAGCAGGCGGGCGGTCAGTCGCGCGATGCGCTCGGTGCGCGTCGGGCGCGCGCCGGCTCGCGCGCGGCTCACGCGCCGCAGGCCAGGCAGGCCAGGCACGCCAGTCGGCCACGGCCGGCAACGCCCATGTCCGCCGCTCACGAGCGCGCCGCGATCGGGGCTGCGGTGTCGGCGCTGGGCTACGAGCTCGTCGACATCGAGCGTGAGGCCCGGGGACTGCTGCGGGTGACGATCGACCGGCTGCCGGATGTGAGCTATCCGAGTGGCCCGGGCGAGTCCGTCACCGTCGACGATTGCGAATACGTCACGCGCCAGCTGCAGTACGCGCTCGAGGTCGGCGCGGTGCCCTACGAGCGGCTCGAGGTCTCGTCGCCTGGGCTCGACCGCGCGCTTCGGACCGAGGCACATTACGAGCGCTTTGCGGGCGCCTTGGTCGCTCTCGAACTCAAGATCCCCTATGAGGGTCGGCGCGCCTTCAAGGGCGTGCTCGGGCGCGGCGAAGCCGGAGGCTGGACGCTGGTCTTCGACGACGGCAAGGGTGCGCAGGTCCTGGGCTTCGAGTTGGACGAGGTTCGCGAGGCCCGGCTGGTGCCGGTGCTCGATTTCAAGGGACGCAGGCAGAGCAAGGGGCAGGACGCGGACGTGACCGCCGCGTCGGCGCCGCAGGACGGAGGTCAGGATCGATGAATCGCGAAATGCTCATGCTGGTGGATGCCATCTCGCGCGAGAAGGCGGTCGAACGCGAGGTCGTGTTCGGCGCAGTCGAGGCGGCGCTGGCGTCGGCGACGAAGAAGCTGCACGGTGGCGAAGTGGACATCCGGGTTGCCGTGGACCGGGACACGGGCGAGTACGAGACCTTCCGGCGCTGGCTGGTCGTTCCCGACGAGGCCGGGCTGCAGAACCCCGACGCCGAGGAGCTGCTTTCGGATGCGCTCGACCGCATCCCGGACATCGAGGTTGGAGACCACATCGAGGAGGCGATCGAATCGGTGGCGATCGGGCGCATCGGTGCGCAGGCGGCCAAGCAGGTGATCCTGCAGAAGATCCGCGACGCCGAGCGCGAGCAGCTGCTGAACGACTTCCTCTCGCGCGGCGAGAAGATCTTCGTGGGCACCGTCAAGCGGCTGGACAAGGGCGACCTCATCGTCGAGAGCGGGCGCGTCGAAGGGCGGCTGCGCCGCAGCGAGATGATCCCCAAGGAGAACCTGCGCAGCGGCGATCGGGTGCGCGCCTTCATCCTGGGCGTCGACCCGACGCAGCGCGGCCCGCAGATCATGCTCTCGCGCAGCGCGCCGGGCTTCATGGTCGAGCTCTTCGCGCAGGAGGTGCCCGAGATCGAGCAGGGCCTGCTCGAGATCAAGAGCTGTGCGCGCGATCCCGGCAGCCGCGCCAAGATCGCCGTGGTCAGCCATGACCGGCGCGTCGACCCGATCGGCACCTGCGTCGGCGTGCGCGGCTCGCGCGTCAACGGCGTCACCACCGAGCTGGCCGGCGAGCGCGTCGACATCGTGCTGTGGTCGGATGACCCGGCGCAGTTCGTGATCGGCGCGCTGGCGCCGGCCAACGTGCAGAGCATCGTCGTCGACGAGGAACGCCACGCGATGGACGTCGTCGTCGACGAGGAGAACCTCGCGATCGCGATCGGCCGGGGCGGCCAGAACGTGCGCCTGGCGTCGGACCTCACCGGCTGGCGCATCAACATCATGACCGCCGAGGAATCCGAGGCCAAGCAGGCCAGCGAGACCGAGTCGGTGCGCAAGACCTTCATGGAGATGCTCGACGTCGACGAGGAGGTGGCCGACATCCTGATCGCCGAAGGCTTCGAGAGCCTCGAGGAGGTGGCCTACGTGCCGCTGCAGGAGATGCTCGAGATCGAGTCCTTCGACGAGGAGACCGTGCAGGAGCTGCGCACGCGTGCCAAGGATGCGTTGCTGACGATGGAGATCGCGCGCGAGGAGGAGGTCGGCAAGGTCTCGCAGGACCTGCGCGACCTCGAGGGTCTGACGCCCGAGCTGATCGCCCGGCTCGCCGCCGGCGGCATCCAGTCGCGCGACGACCTCGCCGACCTCGCCGTCGACGAGCTGATGGAACTCAGCGATGTCGACGAGGAGCAGGCGCGCGCGCTGATCATGAAGGCGCGCGAGCACTGGTTCACCGCCTGAACCTCATTGCTCCCATTGCATCCCAAGCGAACGAAACACAGCGAGACCTAGATCTCCCAAGGATAGGAAGTCCAGCACATGGCCGTGACCACCGTCGCCCAGCTTGCCGCGCAGCTCAATCGCCCGACCGCGGCGCTGCTCGAGCAACTGCAGTCGGCCGGCGTGAGGAAGAAGACGCCCGACGACCTCGTGACCGAGGCCGACAAGGAACGCCTGCTCGAGTACCTGCGCAGCGCGCACGGCACCGCGGCAGGCGCGGGCGAGCGCAAGAAGATCACGCTCACGCGCAAGAGCACGAGCGAGATCAAGCAGGCCGACGCCAGCGGCAAGGCGCGCACGATTCAGGTCGAGGTGCGCAAGAAGCGCGTCTTCGTCAAGCGCGACGAGGCCACGCCCGCGGTCGAGGAGCCCACAGGCCCGAGTGCCGAGGAGCTCGAGCGCCAGCGTCTCGAGGTGGAGGCGCGCGCGCAGGCCGAGGCGGCCCGGCGGCAGGAGGCCGAGGCGGCGGAGCAGCGTCGTCAGCAGGAGGAAGCCGAGCGCGCGGCCCGTGAAGCCGCGGAAGCGGCCGCGCGCGAGGCCGCCGAGGCTGCGGCGCGCGCCGAGGTCGAGGCCGCACAGGCGGCGGCCAAGGCCGCGGAGCAGGCCACGGCCAAGGCGAAGGCAAGTGCCAAGGCCGCCGGCGAGCGTGCCGGGAAGCTTGCGGACAAGGGCGCGGACAAGGAGACCGAGGAGGCGCCGAAGACACCCACCGAGGAGACAGCGCCGACGCAGGACGTCGAAGCGGCCAGGCCGGCCGAGCCGCAGAAGCCCGCCGTGCGGGTGGTCAAGGCCGCCGAGAAGGCCGCGGAGGACAGTGCGCGCGTGGCCGACCAGGAGCGTCGACGCAAGGCCGCCGAGGCCGAGGCCGCGGCGATCCGGGCGATGATGTCGCAACCGCGCCGCACGCTGGTGGCCAAGAAGCCCGAGGAGCCCAAGTCCGACGCGATCAAGGGGACGATCCACAAGCCTGCCGCCAAGGCCGGCGCCGCGGCCACCGGCGCAGCGGCCAAGCCCGGCGACAAGAAACAGGTCAAGTCCGAGAAGCTGTCGTCGAGCTGGGCCGACGATGCGGCGAAGAAGCGGGCGGCGCTGCGCACGCGCGGCGACGGCGGCGCACGGGCCGGCTGGCGTGCGCCGCGCGGTACGCGCCGCGGCACCCGCGACGACGAGGGACGCAGCTTCGTGCCGCCGGCCGAGCACGTCGTGCAGGAGGTGCACGTGCCCGAGACGATCTCGGTGGCCGACCTCGCGCACAAGATGTCGGTCAAGGCCACCGAGGTCATCAAGCAGCTGATGAAGCTCGGGCAGATGGTCACGATCAACCAGCAGCTCGACCAGGAGACGGCGATGATCGTCGTCGAGGAGATGGGCCACAAAGCGCTGGCGGCCAAGCTGGACGACCCCGACGCCTTCACCGAGGAGGAGCAGCTCGCCGCCACCGGCGACGAACTGCCGCGCGCACCGGTGGTCACCGTGATGGGCCACGTCGATCACGGCAAGACCTCGCTGCTGGACTACATCCGCCGCGCGCGCGTGGCCGCCGGCGAGGCCGGAGGCATCACGCAGCACATCGGCGCCTACCACGTGCAGACGCCGCGCGGCATCGTCACCTTCCTCGACACCCCGGGCCACGAGGCCTTCACGGCGATGCGCGCCCGCGGCACCAAGGCCACCGACATCGTGATCCTGGTCGTTGCCGCCGACGACGGCGTGATGCCGCAGACGAAGGAGGCGATCCACCACGCCAAGGCGGCGGAGGTGCCGATCGTCGTGGCGATGAACAAGATCGACAAGCCCGAGGCCAACGTCGAGCGCGTGAAGGCCGAGCTCGTGGCCGAGGGCGTGGTCCCCGAGGACTTCGGCGGCGACTCGCCCTTCGTGCCGGTGTCGGCCAAGACCGGCCAGGGCATCGACGAGCTGCTCGAGCAGGTGCTGCTGCAGGCCGAGGTGCTGGAGCTCAAGGCGCCGGTGCAGGCGATGGCCAAGGGCCTTGTCGTCGAGGCGCGGCTGGACAAGGGCCGCGGCCCGGTGGCCTCGGTGCTGGTGCAGAGCGGCACGCTGAAGAAGGGCGACGTCGTCCTGGCCGGCAGCAGCTGGGGCCGCGTGCGCGCGATGCTCGACGAGGACGGCCAGGCGACCGAGAGCGCCGGACCGTCGATCCCGGTCGAGATCCAGGGCCTGACCGAGGTGCCGCAGGCCGGCGACGAGTTCATGGTGCTGGCCGACGAGCGGCGCGCGCGCGAGATCGCCACCTTCCGCCAGGGCAAGTACCGCGAGGTCGCGCTCAACCGTCGCCAGGCGGCCAAGCTCGAGAACATGTTCGAGGCGATGGGCGAGGGGCAGGCGCAGACGCTGTCGCTGATCATCAAGGCCGACGTCCAGGGCTCGCAGGAGGCGCTGGCGCAGTCGCTGCAGAAGCTCTCCACCGACGAGGTGCGGGTGCAGATCGTGCACGCCGGGGTCGGCGGCATCAGCGAGAGCGACGTCAACCTGGCGATCGCCTCGAAGGCGGTGGTCATCGGCTTCAACACGCGCGCCGATGCCGGCGCGCGCAAGCTCGCCGAGGGCAACGGCATCGACATCCGTTACTACAACATCATCTACGACGCCGTCGACGAGGTGAAGGCGGCGATGAGCGGGATGCTGGCGCCCGAGCAGAAGGAGGAGGTCATCGGCATGGCCGAGATCCGCACCGTCTTCGTCGCCAGCAAGATCGGCACGGTCGCCGGCTGCATGGTGACCGCGGGACAGGTGACGCGCCACGCACGCTTCCGCCTGCTGCGCGACAACATCGTCATCTACACCGGCGAGATCGAGTCGCTCAAGCGGATGAAGGACGACGTGCGCGAGGTCAAGGAAGGCTTCGAGTGCGGCATCAAGCTGAAGAACTACACCGACATCAAGGAAGGCGACCAGCTCGAGTTCTTCGAGGTCAAGGAAGTGGCCCGAAGTCTGTGATCGCCGCTGCGCCGCTGCGCCGCGACCCCCGGATGCGGGCGCTGTGGCGGCCGTGCCGGACCCGCACCCGCGCCTTCGACGGGTGCCCGGGAGCCTCGCCTCGGCGAGGCTCCCTTGCTTCGAGGACATGCCCATGCGAGACAAGAAAGCCAGTTCCACCCGCAGCCACCGAATCGCCGACCAGATCCGGCGCGACCTCTCGGAGCTGATCCGCGCGCTGAAGGACCCGCGCCTGGGCATGGTGACGATCAGCCAGGTCGAGGTCTCGCCCGACTACGCGCATGCCAAGGTCTTCTTCACGGTCCTGGTCGGCGACGCCGACGACAGCGGCAAGGCCTTGAACGAGGCCGCCGGCTTCCTGCGCAACGGTCTGTTCAAGCGCCTGCAGATCCATACCGTGCCGACCCTGCACTTCGTCTTCGATCGCACGACCGAGCGCGCCGCCGAACTGAGCGCGCTGATCGCGCGCGCCAACGCCACACGTGCCGCGGACGACGAAGGCGACGCGCTTGCAGCACCTGCGTCTCCTGCGGGTGCGCCGCCGACGGGCGATCCGCGGGTTCAGGACTGACCCGGGCGCACGATGAGCCGTCCAGCCCGCACTCCGCGCCGCGCGCTGCACGGCGTGCTGCTGCTCGACAAGCCGCTGGGCTGGTCGAGCAACGACGCGCTGCAGAAGGTCAGGGGCCTGCTGCGCGCCGAGAAGGGAGGGCACACCGGCACGCTGGATCCGCTGGCCACCGGCCTGCTGCCGCTGTGCTTCGGCGCGGCGACCAAGTTCAGCCAGGTCTGCCTGGACGCCGACAAGCGCTACCGCGCCACCCTGCGACTGGGGCAACGCACGAGCACCGGCGACCTCGAGGGGCAGGTGCTGGAGGAACGCCCGGTCAAAGCCGACCGGGCCGCGATCGCGGCCGCCTGTGCGCGCTTCACCGGCGCGATCGAGCAGCGCCCACCGATGCACTCGGCGCTCAAGCACCAGGGGCGAGCCCTGTACGAATACGCGCGGGCCGGCATCGAGGTCGAGCGCGCGCCGCGCCGCGTCGTCGTCCATGCGATCGAGCTCGTGAGCTGGGAGGCGCCGCTGCTGGTGCTGGACGTGCACTGCAGCAAGGGCACCTACGTGCGCACGCTCGCCGAGGACATCGGCGAGGCCCTTGGCTGCGGTGCGCACCTGGCGGCCCTGCGGCGCACCGGCGTGGGCCTGCTCGACGTCGAGCAGGCGCTCACGATCGAGCAGTTGCAGGCGCTGGCCGAGGGCGAACGCGCCGCGCGGCTGCTGCCGGTGGACCTGCTGCTGCGTTCCTGGCCGGCAGTGCACCTGTCCGCCGACGAGGCCGGCCGCTTCCTCACCGGGCTGCGCCGGCGCGTCACGCTGCCGGATGCTGCCGCGGTGCGGGTCTACGCCCGCGATCCCCAGGCCTTCCTTGGAGCCGCCCACATTGCCGGCGGCGAACTCATCCCCGACCGGCTCCTGAGCCCCATCGAGGTGCAGGCCCTGATGCGGCCCGAGCACCCGATGGCCGAGGCCCCTGCGGCCTGAACGAGACCATGACCCATCCGATTCGCAACATCGCCATCATCGCCCACGTCGATCACGGCAAGACCACCCTCGTCGACCAGCTCCTGCGCCAGAGCGGCACCTTCCGCGAGAACCAGCAGGTCGCCGAGCGGGTGATGGACAGCAACGACATCGAGCGCGAGCGCGGCATCACGATCCTGGCCAAGAACTGCGCCGTGACCTGGCGCAACACGCACATCAACATCGTCGACACGCCGGGCCACGCGGATTTCGGCGGCGAGGTCGAGCGCGCGCTCTCGATGGTCGACGGCGTCGTGCTGCTGATCGACGCGCAGGAAGGGCCGATGCCGCAGACACGCTTCGTGACGAAGAAGGCGCTGGCGCTGGGGCTCAAGCCCATCGTCGTCGTCAACAAGGTCGACAAGCCCGGTGCGCGGCCCGACTACGTCATCAACGCCGCCTTCGAGCTCTTCGACAAGCTCGGTGCCACCGAGGAGCAGCTCGACTTTCCGGTGGTCTACGCCTCGGGCCTCAACGGCTGGGCGAGCCTCGAGGCGGGCGAGCCCGGCCAGGCCTGGGGCAGCGATCTCTCGCCGCTCTTCGAGACGATCCTTGCGCATGTGCCGGAGCACGAGGGCGACCCGGCCGCGCCGCTGCAGCTGCAGATCAGCTCGATCGACTACTCGACCTACGTGGGCCGTATCGGCGTCGGACGCGTGAACTCGGGGACGATCCGCCCCGGCATGGACGTGCTCGTCTGCCAGGGCCTCGATGGCCCGAGCAGCAAGGGCCGCGTCAACCAGGTGCTGACCTTCGAGGGCCTGGAGCGCAGCCCGGCACCATCCGCGGGCCCGGGTGACATCGTCCTCGTCACCGGGATCGAGGACGTCGGCATCGGCGTCACCCTCACCAGCATCGATGCCCCGGCACCGCTGCCGATGCTCGAGATCGACGAGCCGACGCTGACGATGAACTTCTGCGTCAACACGAGCCCGCTGGCCGGCCGCGAGGGCAAGTTCGTCACCAGCCGCCAGATCTGGGACCGGCTGCAGCGCGAGCTGCAGGGCAATGTCGCGCTGCGGGTGCGGGAGTCCGGCGAGGATGGCGTGTTCGAGGTCTCCGGCCGCGGCGAGCTGCATCTCACGATCCTGCTCGAGAACATGCGCCGCGAAGGCTACGAGCTCGCGGTCAGCAAGCCGCGCGTGGTGTTCAAGGACGTCGACGGCGCCGAGGGCCGCGTCCGTCTCGAGCCGATCGAGCTGCTCACCGTCGACATCGAGGACGCGCACCAGGGCGGCGTGATGCAGGCGCTGGGCGAGCGCCGCGGCGAGCTCGTCAACATGGAGAGCGACGGGCGTGGGCGCGCGCGGCTGGACTATCGCATTCCGGCGCGCGGTCTGATCGGCTTCACCAACGAGTTCATGAACCTCACGCGCGGCAGCGGTCTCATGAGCAACATCTTCGATGGCTGGGAGCCCTACCGGGGCGAGATCGCCGGACGCAAGAACGGCGTGCTCGTGAGCCAGGAGGACGGCGAGATCGTCACCTATGCGCTGGGCAAGCTCGACGACCGCGGGCGCATGTTCGTGCGCCCGGGGGACCCGGTCTACGAGGGCATGATCGTGGGCATCCACAGCCGCGACAACGACCTCGTCGTCAACGCCGTGCGCACCAAGCAGCTCACCAACTTCCGCGCCGCCGGCAAGGAGGACGCGATCAAGCTGACGCCGCCGATCGAGCTCACGCTCGAGTACGCGGTCGAGTTCATCGACGACGACGAGCTCGCCGAGATCACGCCCAGGAGCATCCGCCTGCGCAAGCGCTTCCTCAAGGAGCATGAGCGCCGGCGTGCCGCGCGCGAGGCGGCGTGAACGCGAAGCTCACGCACCGCCGGGGCGTATGGCTGATGGTGGCCTGCGCACTTCTGTGGAGCATCGCCGGCGTCGTCACGCGCGGGCTCGACTCGGCGCGTGGCTTCGAGATCACCTTCTGGCGCAGCTCCTTCTGCGCGCTGAGCCTGCTGCTCATCCTCGGTGCCTGGCGCGGCCCGCGGGCGCTGCTGCGCAGCGTGCGCGCTGGCGGACGTGCGCTGTGGTTGTCGGGCTTGTGCTGGTCGGTGATGTTCACGGCTTTCATGCTCGCCTTGTCGCTGACGACGGTCGCCAACACGCTCATCACGCTGGCGCTCGGGCCGCTGTTCACCGCGCTCCTGGCGCGGCTGGTGCTGGGCCACCGGCTTGCGCCGCGGACCTGGATCGCGATCGCGCTGGCCGCCGTGGGCATCGCCTGGATGTACGGGGATCAGGTCGGAATCGGCGCGGGCCGGCCCGGGCTCGGTTTTCTCGTCGCGCTGGGGGCGCCGATCGCCGGCGCGGTCAACTGGACCCTCCTGCAGCATTCGCGGGGACGCGGCCGGGAACCGGTCGACTTGCTGCCCGCTGTCCTCCTGGGTGCGGTGATCTCGTCGCTGACGACCCTGCCGATGGCGCTGCCTTTTTCGGCAAGCGCGCACGATCTGCGCTGGCTGGCGCTGCTCGGCCTCGCGCAGCTGGCGATCCCCGGCCTGCTTGCGGTGGTTTCGGCGAGGGTGCTCGAGGCGCCCGAGATCGCGCTGCTGGCCCTGCTCGAAATCGTCTTCGGCATCCTCTGGGCCTGGCTCGGAGCCGGCGAGACACCGGGTCCCGCGGTGCTGGGCGGGGGTGCGCTCGTGCTCGCGGCGCTGGCGGGCAACGAGTGGCTGGGCTGGCGCGGTCCGCCGCGGCCCCTGGCAGCCTAGGGTCAGCCCGGAGCCGTGGCCTGCGGGGTCCGGCCTAGGATGCGGCGCGGTCGAATGCGAAAGTAATGCAGCAGCTCTCGAGTCTGGACGCCACCTTTCTCTTCATCGAGACGCCCGAGATGCCGATGCACGCGGGTGCGCTGCAGCTCTACGAGCTGCCGGCGGGCACCCGTGGCGGCTTCCTCGCCGCGGTCCGGCGACACGTCAAGGAGCGGCTGGCGATCCTGCCGATGCTGCGTCGGCGGCTGTGGTGGATGCCGCTGAACATGGCCAATCCGGCCTGGGTGGATGCCGAGCCCGATCTGCGCCGGCACATCGTGGCGGCGCCGCTGTCGCGCGGCGCGTCGATGGGCGAACTCGAGGCGGCGGTGGCCCGGCTGCATGCAGAGCGCCTGGACCGCGAGCTGCCGCTATGGAAGTTCCACGTCTTCGAGGACCTGGCGGCGGAGCCGGGCGGGCGCCGACGCGTTGCCCTGTACATGCAGCTTCACCACGCGGCCTTCGATGCCCGGACGACGGTGGAGCTGGCCAACGCGCTGATGGACCTGTCGCCCGAGCCGCGGCGCCTCAGCGCGAAGCGGGCGCGTCAGCGCAAGGTCTACGAACTCGGGATGAGCGAGATGCTCGGGGGCGTGCTCGCGGGTCAGGCGACGCGGGTCGCCGGGATGATTCGCGAGATGCCCGCAACGCTGGGCAGCCTGCGCAAGGTTGCGGGGCAGGCGGTCTCGTACGCTGGCCTGGTCGGAGCGGCACGGGCGAGCGCGGCGCTGGCGCCGGCGACGCCGTTCAATGTCACGCTGGGTGTCGAACGCAGCTTCGCCACGCTGACGCTGCCGCGCGAGACGGTGCAGGAGCTCGCCCAGGCGCATGGCGCCACGCTCGAGGACATGCTGCTGACGCTGTGCGGCAGCGCGCTGCGCCGCTACCTGGTGAAGCGTCGGAGGCTGCCGCGCAAGTCATTGATCGCCGCGGTGCCGGTGGACGCCCCCGTGGCCGGTGAGGCGACCGATGCGCAAGCGAAGCCTCGGGGCTCGGTACGACTGGTCAGTCTTGGCACCAACGTGGCCGACCTGCTGCGGCGCCTGGCTCACGTGCGTCAATCGAGAGCGCCGGGCAAGGCGGCACCCGGGGACGGCAAGCCTTCGCTGCCGGCGGACTTCCCGTCGCTGGGCGTTCCCTGGCTGCTCGAGGCGGCCAGCGCGCTCTACGGCCGCGCGCGCATCGCCGAGCGCATCCCGCAGTTCGCCAACGTCCTCGTCGGCATCGTGCCCGGTCCTTCGATGCCGCTCTATCTGGCCGGCGCGCGGCTGCTCGCCGACCATCCGGCCTCGTTCCTCGTGCACGGCCTGGCGCTCAACGTCACCGTCCAGGTGCGTGCCCAGTCGCTGGACTTCGGCCTCGTCGCCGACGCCAAGGCGCTGCCCGAGTTGCGGGAACTCGCCGATGCGATCCGCATCGCCTGGGACGACATGCTGGCGCTGCCGCGTCCGGGCGAGCGCGATCCGGCGATGCCCGGCGAAACGCTGGTCGGGCGCGCGCAGCGTGCCGTCACCGACGTCACCGGCGCGATGACCGGGGTTGTCGGGGGCGCGCTCACCGGGGCGCTGGGGCGGATGACGCAGCGCGTCGTGGGCTCCGCAATCGACGGCGCGGTCTCGCAGGTCACCGCCCGGCTCGGCAAGCCGGCGCCGCGCAAGTCGACGAAGCGGCGATAGCGGACCGCCGGCAGCCGACAGCCGACAGCCGACTTGTGCCGGAGGCGGGGCCAGAAGGTCTCGCGGTCCTGCGCTTGGTCGGATCGTATCCGCTATGTTATGCCAAATTGGCATTTAGTAATGTCCGGAACGTATTATCATCGCTCTTCATATCGGTTCGATTCCTCGCAACGCCTTCGCGCCCTAGACGATGAAGTACGCATCCATGCACAGCTTCCTGGAGCGGGTCCAGCTCCGCAACCCCGGCCAGCCGGAGTTCATCCAGGCGGTCACCGAGGTGATGGAGAGCCTGTGGCCCTTCATCGAGCGCCATCCGCGCTACGCCGAGCAGGGCCTGCTCGAACGGCTGGTCGAACCCGAGCGCGTCCTGATGTTCCGTGTGGCCTGGGTCGACGATGCGGGCCAGGTGCAGGTCAACCGCGGCTATCGGGTGCAGCACAGCATGGCGATCGGTCCGTTCAAGGGCGGCATGCGCTTTCATCCGTCGGTGAACCTCTCGATCCTCAAGTTCCTCGCGTTCGAACAGACCTTCAAGAACGCGCTCACGACGCTGCCGATGGGCGGCGGCAAGGGCGGCTCGGACTTCGATCCCAAGGGCAAGAGCGACGGCGAGGTCATGCGCTTCTGCCAGGCGCTGATGCTCGAGCTGCACCGGCACATCGGCGCCGACGTCGACGTGCCCGCCGGTGACATCGGCGTCGGCGCGCGCGAGGTCGGCTTCATGGCCGGGATGATGAAGAAGCTCGGCAACGACGCCTCCTGCGTCTTCACCGGCAAGGGCATCGCCTACGGCGGCAGCCAGATGCGACCCGAGGCCACCGGTTACGGCACCGTCTATTTCGTCGAGCAGATGCAGCTCTACGCGAACCGTCGCACCAACGGCGCCCGCGTGCTGGTTTCGGGTTCCGGCAACGTCGCGCAGTACGCGGCGGTGAAGGCCAACGAGCTCGGCGGCAAGGTGCTGACGCTGAGCGATTCCGACGGCACGCTCTACGCGCCGAACGGCTACGACGCCGAGGCCATCAATGACGTCATGGCGCTGAAGAACGAGCGCCGCGGCCGCCTCTCGGAGCTGGCCGGCGACCGCCGCTTCGAGTACCTGCCCGGCAAGCGTCCCTGGCACATCCCGGCGGAGATCGCGCTGCCCTGCGCGACGCAGAACGAGCTCGACGAGAACGATGCGCGCACGCTGGTCAAGAACGGCGTGATGTGCGTCGCCGAGGGTGCGAACATGCCCTCGACGCTCGGCGCGGTGCACGTGTTCCAGCAGGCTGGAGTGCTTTACGCGCCGGGCAAGGCCTCGAACGCGGGCGGCGTCGCGACTTCGGGCCTCGAGATGTCGCAGAACGCGATGCGCCTGTCGTGGACGCATGCCGAGGTCGACGAGCGGCTGCACGTGATCATGAAGGACATCCACGGCAACTGCGTGCGCCACGGCCGGCGCGCCGACGGCAGCGTCAACTACGTCGACGGCGCCAACATCAGCGCCTTCGTGAAGGTCGCCGACGCGATGCTGGCGCAGGGCGTGTACTGAAGCTCGCGACCAGCGCGCTTGCGTTGGCCGGGCTTGCCGGCCGGGCTTCAGTAGGCGCCGACGCGATTGACCGTCGTGCGCGACTCGCCTAGGATGTTGCGCGTCACGCGGTTGTCGGTTTCGCCGGCCGGGACGACCGGGCGTGCCGGCAAGCCGGTCCAGGCGAAATCGGGAATCGGCGCGACCGCCAAGTTCTGCAGATTACCCCCGGGCAGCGGCCGGTAGTCCCCGCTGGCCGCGTTCACCAGCTGCGGCTGCAGTGTGTTGATCGCGTTGTTGGCGCGCAGCGCAGCCGGGCTGCAGGTGGGGTGGCTGGCCGGGCAGCCGTCGGTCTCGTCCCCGTCGCCCACGCCCAGCGGCATGTCCGCGCCGCCGTTCCAGATGACGTTGCCGCGCAGTACCAAGCCATTGTCGCCGCGGCCGCTCCAGTCCGTGGTCGCGCCGGCAATGCTTGTCAGCGCGCCGAAGACCTGGAACTGCTGCCACTGGCTTTGGGTGCCCGGTGGGTTGTAGAAGATGTTGTTGAGGACGAGCACGTTGCGGTTGGGGATGGGCGCACCGTTGGTGCCGTCGTCGACCACCGTCGTGCCCCAGGCGCCCGCGTCCAGGTACTGCTGGCAACGTTCGCGCCCGGGATTGCCGGGCTGGCCGTCGCAGCTGCGTCCGCCGGTGACCGCCTCGAAGATGTGGCTGCGGCTGCCGATGCGCACGAAGGTGTTGTGTGCGAAGAGCACGTTGAAGCCGCCGCCGACGCCGACAGCTGCGCCCTCGACGTCGTGCACGAGGTTGTTGACGAAGCGGATGCCGTAGGCCTCGTAGTTGAGCCAGGGAGCGGTCATGAACTGCAGCCCCGTGCCCTGGCCCGCGGTGAAGCCGCCGACGCCGCAGTTGAAGAACTCGTTGGATTCGATGCGGATGTAGGCTGAGCCGCCTTTGGTGTAGGCGCACCAGTCACTGGCGTCGCTCACGCGGTTGCCGATCCAGTGCCCGTACTGCACGGCGACGAAGTCGATCGCGTTGTCCCAGGCGCCGTGAATGGTGTTGCGCTCGAGGTAGACGTGCTGTGACTGGTTGACCTTCACCGTCTCCTGCGCGACCCGCGCGCCGCCCGAGATCTCGTTGTCGCGCACCAGCAGCCAGCTGCAGCTCTCGCAGTGCAGTGCGTCGCCCGCGGGCTCGGGGATGATGCGCAGATTCGTCAGGTAGAGGTAGTGGACGTTGGCGATGTTGAGGTCGCCGCCCAGCGTCACGGCGCCGACGCGCTCGGCGGTGATGATGATGGGAAAGTCGCGGCTGCCGCGACGGTTCTCCATGTAGTTGGGCAGGCTCGACTCGGGATAGTTGCCGGGAGCCAGCAGGATGCGCCAGCCGGTGTTCGAGAGCGTTCCCTCGGGCAGCTTGCGCCAGGCCGCAGCGAGCGTGCGCAGCGGTTTGGCCGGGGAGAGGCCGTCGTTGCCATCGTCGCCGTCGGTCGCGACGTGAAGCGTCGTCAGCACCGGGTTGCCGATGTCGTAGAGACCGTCTGCGGTGAGGGCGGGGGCGGTGCCGGTCGGCGGGGCCGGGTCCGGCACGGGCGGGGTCACGACTGGCGGTGGGGTCGGCGTCGGCGTCACCGGGGGTGGGCTGGTCGGCGTGGTGCCAGTGCTCGTTTCCGCGCCACTACTTGTGGCTGGCGCGCTGCCGCCATCCCCGCCGCCGCCACCGCCGCAGGCAGCCAGCGCAAGAACGATCGATGCGGCAGTTGCGCGCAGGGCAAGGGGTGCGCGGGCAGTGCGGTGCGGCTGCGGATGTTCGAACACGATCGACTCCTTCGGAGCGGCGGGACAGGTTGGCGGGTTGCCGCGGTGTTCGGCAGTGTCAGCTTGTTCTTGAACAAGGCATGCTCGGAAAGAAGCGGCTTTCACCGCCCGTCTTCGCGGACAGCGGGATCCGGCGCAGATAATGGACAGCGTCTCGAGCGAATGTGGCCCTGCCACTTTGCTTGACCCCCACCATGGGCGGGCTGGGCGCAGCCTGGCTCCGGGTGCGCTTTCAAGGGCCGCCGTCGGCGTCGGCGTGCGGAAAAGCTCGATCGAAGACGTGTTCCAGCCAATGACCCCGCCGGGTACCTGGCGCCTCTCGGTTGCGCCGATGATCGCGTGGACCGATCGGCACTGCCGCTTCTTCCACCGGCTGATCACGCGGCGCACGCGGCTCTACACCGAGATGATCACCACCGGTGCGCTGCTGCACGGCGACGTGGCGGCGCACCTGGACTTCGATCCGGTCGAGCACCCGGTGGCACTGCAGCTCGGCGGCAGCGAGCCGGCGGACCTGGCCGCGTGCGCGAAGCTCGGTGAGCGCTGTGGCTACGACGAGATCAACCTCAACTGCGGCTGCCCCAGCGAGCGCGTGCAGCGCGGTGCCTTCGGCGCCTGCCTGATGGCCGAGCCCGAGCTCGTCGCCGACGGGCTGAAGGCGATGCAGGACGCGGTCTCGATCCCGGTGACCGTCAAGCACCGCATCGGCATCGACCGCGTCGAGTCCTACGACTTCGTGCGCGACTTCGTCGGCACCGTCGCCGAGCGCGCCGGCGTGCAGATCTTCATCGTGCACGCACGCAACGCCTGGCTGCAGGGGCTCTCGCCCAAGGAGAACCGCGACATCCCGCCGCTGCGCCACGACGTTGTGCATCGGCTCAAGCGCGACTTCCCGCGGCTGACCATCGTCGTCAACGGCGGCATCACGAACGCCGAGCAGATCAGCGCGCAGCTCGCGCAGGTCGACGGCGTGATGATCGGGCGCGCCGCCTACCACGATCCCTGGGGCATGGTCGAGTGGGACGCGCGCTGGCTCGGGGCGCCCGCGCGTGAAATCGACCGGCTGCAGGTCGAGCGCGCGATGGTCGATTACATGCAGGTGCAGCAGCGCCTGGGCGTGCCCTGGCCGCACATCGCGCGCCACATGCTCGGGCTCCGGCATGGCCAGCCGGGCGCGCGGCACTGGCGCCGCGTCTGGTCCGACCACCGGCTCAAGGACGAATCGCCGGCCGCGGTGCACGCGCTCGCGCACCGCAGCCACGAAAGAAGAATCGACGCAGAGGAGACGGCATGACGAAGAACGTGCTCGGCATCATCGGCGGCAGCGGTCTCTACGACCTGCCGGGGCTCGTCGATACGCGCTGGGTCGCGGTCGACACGCCTTTCGGCGCGCCGTCCGACGAGCTCTACATGGGGCGGCTGGGCGACGCGCAGCTCGTCTTCCTGCCCCGCCACGGCCGCGGGCATCGCATTCCGCCGAGCGAAGTCAACTACCGGGCGAACATCGCCGCGCTGAAGATCGCCGGCTGCACCGACGTGCTCTCGCTCTCGGCCGTCGGCAGCCTGCGCGAGGACCTGCCGCCGGGGCACTTCGTCGTCGTCGACCAGTTCGTCGACCGCACCTTCGCGCGTGCCAAGTCCTTCTTCGGTAGCGGGCTGGTCGCGCATGTGTCGATGGCGCACCCGGTGTGCAGCCGCCTGGGCGAGCATGTGCTGGCCACGCTTGCCGCGCGCGGCGTGCCGCACGCGCACGGCGGCACCTATCTCGCGATGGAAGGGCCGCAGTTCAGCACGCTGGCCGAATCCGAGCTCTACCGCAGCTGGGGCTGCAGCGTGATCGGCATGACCAACATGCCCGAGGCCAAGCTCGCGCGCGAGGCCGAGCTCTGCTACTGCAGCGTCGCGATGGTCACCGACTTCGACTGCTGGCATCCGGGGCACGATGCGGTGACGGTGGATGCCATCATCCGCGTGCTGCTGGGCAATGCCGAGCAGGCCAAGGGGCTGGTCGCGCAGCTCGCAGGCGACGTTGTATCCGACGCGCACGCGGCCGGCTGCGCCTGCCGCAGCGCGCTCGAGCACGCGCTGATCACCGCGCCCGAGGCGCGCGACGCGGCGCTCGTCGAGCGGCTGCGCCCCATCGTTGGCCGCGTGCTGGGGCCGCGATGAGGGTCGATGGCCGGCCGATGCGCACGCTCTGGGCCAGCCCCGGGCGCGAGGCGCTGCAGGTCATCGACCAGCGCCTGCTGCCGCACCGGCTGCAGGTCGAGCGCCTGGCCGATGTGGCCGCGGTGCGCGATGCGATCCGCGAGATGGTGGTGCGCGGCGCGCCGCTGATCGGCGCGACCGCCGCCTACGGCATCGCGCTGCAGGCGAATGCCGATGCCGGCGACGCGGCGCTGCTGGAGGCAGCCGCGAACCTGAAGGCGGCGCGGCCGACCGCGGTCAACCTCGCCTGGGCGGTCGAGCGCATGCTCGCGCGGCTGCGGCCGCTGCCCTTCGATCAGCGCCGTGACGCCGCCTGGGCCGAAGCCGAGGCCATCGCCGAGGAGGACGTCGCGGTCAACGCCGCGATCGGCCACCACGGCCTGCCGCTGCTGCAGCAGATCGCCGCGCGCAAGGGCGGGGCGCCGGTCAACGTGCTCACGCACTGCAACGCCGGGTGGCTGGCTACCGTCGACTGGGGCACCGCGACCGCGCCGATCTACCAAGCGCACGCCGCCGGGCTGCCGTTGCACGTCTGGGTCGACGAGACGCGCCCGCGCAACCAGGGCGCAAGCCTCACCGCCTGGGAGCTCGGGCACGAGGGCGTGCCGCACACCGTGATCACCGACAACGCCGGCGGCCACCTGATGCAGCACGGCCGCGTGGACCTCGTGATCGTCGGCTGCGACCGCGTCACCGCGCGCGGCGACGTCTGCAACAAGATCGGTACCTATCTGAAGGCGCTGGCGGCGCACGATAACGGCGTGCCCTTTTACGTGGCGATGCCGTGCTCGACGCTGGACCTTTCGCTCCTGGACGGTCTCGCCGAGATCCCGATCGAGGAGCGCAGCGCGCGCGAGCTCACGCACATCGCCGGCCGCACGGCCTCGGGCGAGGTCATCGAAGTGCAGGTCGTCGCCGAGGGCAGCGCTGCCGCCAACCCCGCTTTCGACGTCACGCCCGCGCGCCTGGTCAGCGGCCTGATCACCGAGTACGGCGTGGTCGCGGCGCAAGAGGGCGCGCTGCGGCGCCTGGGGACGCGCGCGTGAGCAAGCGGCAGCCGGGACCGATGGACGAAGCCGCGCTGCGCGAGGTGATGATCGCCGCGCTCGTCGAGCTCGACGCCCGCGGCCTCAACCGCGGCAGCAGCGGCAACCTGAGCCATCGCTTCGATGAGGGCATGCTGATCACGCCGACCGGTATGGGTGCCGGTGAGATCGCGGCAGACGATCTGGTCTGGCTCGGCTTCGACGGCAGCGTGCGAGGGCGTCTGAAACCTTCGTCCGAATGGCACTTCCACGCCGCGCTCTACCGTGCGCGCCCGGAGCTCAATGCCGTCGTGCACACGCACGCGTCGCACGCGACCGCGCTGGCCTGCCTGCGGCGGGAACTGCCGGCTTTTCACTACATGGTCGCGATCGCCGGCGGCGACAACGTGCGCTGCGCGCCGTACCGGCTCTTCGGGACGCAGGCACTGTCGGACGAAGTCGTGCGCGCGATGCACGAGCGCCGCGCGTGCCTGCTCGCCACGCACGGCGCGGTCAGCGCAGGTGCCACCCTGCGCGAGGCGATGAAGGTGATGATCGAGCTTGACTCGCTGTGCCAGAGCTACCTCGCCGCGCTCGCCGTCGGCGAGCCGGCGATCCTTGACGCCGCCGAGATGGCTGAAGTGATCGCGAAGTTCCGCGGCTACGGGCAGGGCCCGGTCGCAGCCGACGGCGGCTGAATCAGCGCATCAAGCCGGCGGCCTCGTGGCCGGCCGCGCACTGGACGCGATCCGCGCGGGCCAGGTCGCGAGCAGCACGCCGGCCAGCGCCAGCGCGAACGCGAGTGCGTGCAACGCGGTGAAGGCCTCGCCGAGCACGAGCACGCCGATCGCCGCGGCGCTGGTCGGCAACAGCACGGTGAAGACGCCGGCGCGCGAGGCCGGCACATGGCGCAGGCCCCGCATCCACAACCAGACGGTGACGACGCTGGCGGTGAGTGCGTAGAAGAGCAGCAGCGCCCAGAGCGAGGGCGTAAGGCTCGTGAAGTCGAAGGACAGCGCCTGCCACAGGCCGAAGGGCGTCACCAGCACCAGTCCCCACAGGTTGATGATCGCGCTGATGCGCCGCGGCGAGACCTGGCCGGTGAGGCGCTTGCCAATGACGACGTAGCTCGCCTCGCAGAACACCGCGCCCAGGAGCAGCACGAACCCGAGCGGCGAGAGGCCCGCGCCTGCATCGCCGGCCCGCGCCAGCGCCAGCAGCGCGATGCCGCCGGCGGCAAAGGCGATCGCCCAGGCCACGCGCGGCGTGATGCGTTCGCCGAGGAAGACGCGCGAGAGCAGCGCGACCGCCGCCGGGATTCCGGCCATCGCGATGCCGGCCGCCAGGGCCGAACTGAGCTTCACGCCGTAGAGCATGAAGATCGAGAAGAGGAAGTTGCCGAGGAAGCTCTCGAGGAAGAGCAGGCGTCGGTCGTGCGGTGACAGCGGCGCCTCGCCGGCGCGGCGCCGCAGCCAGTGCGGCATCGCCAGCGCCGCGATCGCAAAGCGCAGCCACGCAAGCAGGAAGATCGGTACCGCGACGACGAGCAGCTTGGACAGGCCCACGTAGCTGCCGACCAGCGCCATGCTGGCGGCAAGGCTGGTGTAGGCGCCGAGGATGCCGCTGCGGCTCAACGCGACATCCGGTGATGCGCGACCTCGGCCGATGCGTGCGACCGGACGCGGCGCCGATCCGGAGCGATCGCGGCGACGACGGCGAAGGCGAAGGTGATTGCGATTGCGATTGCGATGCAACCGGGGAGTGCCGGCATGGGTGAATGGGGGCTGCGACGCCCAGGTTGCTTTTGCGAACCCGCGATGCTCGCATCTTTGCATGCGGCTGCATGCGGCTGCATGCGGCTGCATGCGGCTGCATGCGGCTGCCAAGTCCCGGCGGACACTGCGGATCCGGGAGTTGGCTCGCGACGACATCGCCAGCGCGCGATGCGTCGCGACCATCTTGCATTGCGTCAATGTAATTCCATCATGTGGAATGTCGACATGCTGCGATGCGGCAAAATAGAGCGCTCAGCCCTGCAGAAGCCTACATTGCGAAACGCGCGACGCAAGTGCTTGATTCATAATGCGTACGTCGCGTGTCTTCTATAAGACATAAGTCTTGGCGAACGCGACCGGCGGCGTTAGCCTAGGCGCATCTTCTCCAGTCATTGATCCCTTCTCTTCCCTCTTGCACACAGGAGCCCTTTCGATGAGCCAACCCACCCGCCAACAGCAGATCGCCGCCCTCGAGAAGGAGTGGGCCGAAAGCCCGCGCTGGAAGGGCATCAAGCGCGGCTACAGCGCCGCCGACGTGGTGCGTCTGCGCGGCTCGGTGCAGATCGAGCACACGCTGGCCAAGCGCGGCGCCGAGAAGCTCTGGGCGCTGGTCAACGGCGGCGCGGCCAAGGGCTACGTCAACGCCTTCGGCGCGATCACCGCCGGCCAGGCGATGCAGCAGGCCAAGGCGGGCCTGGAGGCCGTCTACCTCTCGGGCTGGCAGGTCGCAGCCGACGGCAACACCAGCGAGACGATGTACCCGGACCAGTCGCTCTACGCCTACGACTCGGTGCCGACCATGGTGCGCCGCATCAACAACACCTTCAAGCGCGCCGACGAGATCCAGTGGAGCCGCGGCATCGAGCCCGGGAGCAAGGAGTACGTCGACTACTTCCTGCCGATCGTGGCCGACGCCGAGGCCGGCTTCGGCGGCGTGCTCAACGCCTTCGAGCTGATGAAGAACATGATCACCGCGGGGGCCGCGGGCGTGCACTTCGAGGACCAGCTCGCCGCGGTGAAGAAGTGCGGCCACATGGGCGGCAAGGTGCTGGTGCCGACGCAGGAGGCGATCGAGAAGCTGATCGCCGCGCGTTTCGCCGCCGACGTGATGGGCGTGCCGACGATCGTGCTGGCCCGCACCGACGCCGAGGCCGCCAACCTGCTGACCAGCGACCACGACGCCAACGACAAGCCCTTCCTCACCGGCGAGCGCACGCAGGAAGGCTTCTTCCGCGTGAAGAACGGCCTCGAGCAGGCGATCAGCCGCGGCGTGTCCTACGCCGCCTACGCCGACCTCGTGTGGTGCGAGACCGGCACACCCGACCTCGGCTTTGCGCGCGAGTTCGCGCAGGCGGTGCTGGCCAAGCACCCGGGCAAGCTGCTGTCCTACAACTGCTCGCCTTCGTTCAACTGGAAGAAGAACCTCGACGACAAGACGATTGCCCGCTTCCAGGACGAGCTCTCCGCGCTGGGCTACAAGTACCAGTTCATCACGCTGGCGGGCATCCACCTCAACTGGTACAACACCTTCCGCCTGGCGCACGCCTACGCGCGCGGCGAAGGCATGAAGCACTACGTCGAGCAGGTGCAGGAGCCCGAATTCAAGGCGCGCGAGCAGGGCTACACCTTCGTCTCGCACCAGCAGGAAGTCGGCGCGGGCTACTTCGACGACGTGACGACCGTGATCCAGGGCGGCAGCTCGAGCGTCAAGGCGCTCACTGGCTCGACCGAGGAAGAGCAGTTCCACTGATCGCCCCTTCTGCTCCACAATGAGCAACAAGGCCCCGGCTTGCCGGGGCCTTGTGCGTTGTGGAGGGCGATCACCGCAGGCGCGGACGCCTGTTGCGACGCCGTCCTTGCGACTGGTCCTGACTGCACGCGTCCGCTCGTGAACCTTCCGCCGGCACTCGCCCCGCTTCAAGGCGCGGTCTTCCGCGGCCTTTGGTTCGCCTGGCTGTTCGCGAACCTGACGATGTGGATGAACGACGTCGCGGCCGCCTGGCTGATGACGACGCTGACCACGAGCCCGGTGATGGTGGCGCTGGTGTCCACCGCGAGCACGCTGCCGGTCTTCCTGCTCGGGCTGCCCAGCGGCGCGCTGGCCGACATCCTGGACCGGCGGCGCTATTTCGCGGTCACGCAGCTCTGGGTCTCGGTCATTGCACTCGTGCTCGCGCTCCTGTCGCTGGGCGGCCTGCTCTCGGCGCATCTGCTGCTCGTGCTGACCTTCCTCAACGGCATTGGCCTGGCGATGCGCTGGCCGGTGTTCGCGGCGATCGTGCCGGCGGTGGTCGAGAAGGAGCACCTGCCGCAGGCGCTGGCGCTCAACGGCATCTCGATGAACATCTCGCGCGTCATCGGCCCGGCGCTCGCCGGCGCGCTGCTGGCGTCGATCAACTCGGCCGCGGTGTTCGTGCTCAACGCGGTGCTGGCACTGGCGGCCTTCGTGCTGATCCTGCGCTGGCATCACCAGCCGCGCACGAGCACCCTGCCGGGCGAGCGCTTCTGGGGCGCGATGCGCGCCGGCGTCGTGTTCACGGTGCAGTCCAAGCGGCTGCGCGTCGTGATGCTGCGCATCTTCCTCTTCTTCGTGCAGGCCACCGCGCTGATGGCGCTGCTGCCGCTGGTGGCGCGCGAGCTGCACGGCGGCGGGCCCGGCAGCTTCACGATCATGCTCTCCAGCGCGGGCATCGGCGCGATCATCGCCGCGCTGCGCTTCCCGCACTGGCGCGCGCGCTACACGCGCGACCAGTTCATCTTCATCGGCACCGTGGTGCACACCGCGATGTCGACGCTGATCGTGCTCGTCGGCGAGCTCTGGATCGCGGTGCCGGCGATGATCGTCATCGGCATGTCCTGGATCTCGGTGGCGAATTCGCTCACCGTCTCGGCGCAGCAGGCGATGCCCGACTGGGTGCGCGCGCGCGGGATGTCGATCTACCAGATGTCGCTGATGGGCGGGTCGGCGGTCAGCTCGCTGCTCTGGGGTCAGGTGGCCAGCGCCTCGTCGGTGCGCAATGCGATCCTGCTCGCTGCGGCGTTCGGCCTCGTCGTGATCCTCGCGACGCGGCGGCTGTCGGTGAACTGGGCCGCGGAGATCGACTTCACGCCTGCGCGCACGAGCGGCGTGCCCGAGCCCGCGTTCGAGATCGCGCCCGAGGAAGGCCCGGTGATGGTGACGCTGACCTACCAGATCGATCCGGCGCGCGCGCCCGAGTTCGTCGCGGTGATGGAGCGCACGCGACGCGCGCGCCTGCGCCAGGGCGCGCTGTCCTGGGGCCTGTTCCGTGACACCTCGATGCCTGGGCGCTACGTCGAGTACTTCATCGACGAGGACTGGATCGAGCACCGGCGCCGGCTCGAGCGCTTCACCGCCTTCGACGCCGAGTTGCGTGCCAAGCGCCTGTCCTTCCACATCGGCAGCGAACCGCCGCTGCTGCGGCGCTACGTCGCGCAGAGCATCGTCCAGCAACCCCGAAATCCGCGTTGAACCGGCGCGCATGCGCCTGCGCCAGAATGCGGCGATGGGGCGGGCGGTTGCCGCCGCGGCTCCCTGACAACGATTCGATCGCCCGAGACGGCACGAGCACACCGATGACCCACCGCTTCGACTGGACCGCCGGCTACGCCAGCCAGCGCAGCCCCATCTTCGCGCGCAACATCGTCTCCACCTCGCACCCGCTGGCCGCGCAGGCGGGCCTGCGCATGCTGCAGGCCCGGGGCAACGCGGTCGACGCCGCGATCGCCACCGCGGCGATGATGACGATCGTCGAGCCCTGCAGCAACGGCCTGGGCTCGGATGCGTTCTGCATCCTCTGGGACGGCAAGCAACTGCATGGCCTGAACGCGAGCGGCTGCGCGCCGCGCGCCTGGACGCCCGAGTACTTCGATCGCAAGTACGGGCCCGGCGACGCGATGCCCAAGCGCGGCTGGGACACGGTCACGGTGCCGGGCATGGTCTCGGGCTGGGTGAGTCTCTCCGAGCGCTTCGGCAAGCTGCCCTTCGCCGACCTGATGGAGCCAGCGGCCGAGATCGCCGAACGCGGCTTCATGGTACCGGTCGTCGTCAACCACAAGTGGGCCGCGGCGGCCTCATTGCCCGAACTCACGGAGCAGCCGGGCTTCGCGCAGGTCTTCCTGCCGCACGGGCGCGAGCCCGCGGTCGGCGAGCGCTTCTGCTTCCCGGCGGCGGCGCGGGCGCTGCGTCTCATCGGCAGGACGAAAGGCGAGGCCTTCTACCGCGGCGAGATCGCGGCGGCGATCGCAGCCTTCGCGCGCGCGCATGGCGGTGCGATGACCGAGGGCGATCTGGCAGACTACCGCTGCGACTGGGTCGGCACCGTGAGCCAGGACTACCGCGGCCACACGCTGCACGAGATCCCGCCCAATGGTCAGGGGATCGCGGCGCTGATCGCGCTGGGCATCCTGCAGCACTTCGACCTGGCCGCGCTGCCGGTGGACGGCGTCGAGAGCCAGCACCTGCAGATCGAGGCAATGAAGCTCGCCTTCGCGGACGTCTACCGCTACGTTGCCGATGCCGGCTCGATGCTTCTTACGCCGCAGCAGATGCTCGATCCGGCCTACCTGCGCGAGCGCGCACGGCTGATCGACCCCGGGCGCGCGCAGGACTTCGGCCCTGGTCACGCGCCGCAGGGCGGCACGATCTATCTCACCGCCGCCGACGAGAGCGGCATGATGGTCAGCCTCATCCAGAGCAACTACATGGGTTTCGGTTCGGGCGTGGTCGTGCCCGAATGGGGCATCAGCCTGCAGAACCGGGGGCACGGCTTCACGCGCCAGGCCGGGCGCGAGAACCAGGTCGGCCCCGGCAAGCGCCCGTTCCACACGATCATTCCCGCCTTCCTGACGAAAGACGGGCAACCGCAGATGAGCTTCGGCATCATGGGCGGCGACATGCAGCCGCAGGCGCACATGCAGACGCTCGTGCGCATGCTCGACTATCGCCAGCATCCGCAGGCGGCCTGCGATGCGCCCCGCTGGCGCTACCACGGCGGCATCGTCAACAACGAGGCAGGAATGCCGGCAGCCACCGTCGAAGGCCTGCGCGCGCTCGGGCACGTCGTCCAGCCCTTTGCCGACAGCTACCAGGACTACGGCGCCGGGCAGTTCATCTGGCGCCTGGGCGACCCGGCGGTCGAGGGCTACGTCGCTGCCAGCGACCCGCGGCGCGATGGCCAGGCGGCGGGCTATTGAGGACCAGTCGAGTGCGAGGAAAGGGCAAGGCGGGATGGATCTCGGACTGAAAGGGCGCTGGGCGCTCGTGTGCGCGGCAAGCAAGGGCCTGGGCAAGGGTTGCGCGAAGGCGCTAGCCGCCGAGGGCGTCAACGTCGTGATCACCGCGCGGGGCGAGGAGACGCTTCAAGCCACGGCGGCCGAACTGCGTGCGCTCGCGCGCGACATCCAGGTGAAGGCCGTGGCCGGTGACATCACGACGCCCGAGGGCCGCGCGGCGGCGCTCGCGGCCTGTCCGCAGGTCGACATCCTCGTCAACAACGCCGGCGGGCCGCCGCCCGGCGATTTCCGCGACTGGTCGCGCGAGGACTGGGTCAAGGCGGTCGACGCGAACATGCTGACGCCGATCGAGCTGATCAAGGCCACGGTCGACGGCATGGCCGAGCGCGGCTTCGGGCGCATCGTCAACATCACGAGCGGCGCGGTCAAGGCGCCGATCGACGTGCTGGGGCTGTCCAACGGCGCGCGCAGCGGCCTCACCGGTTTCGTTGCCGGCGTCGCGCGCCAGAAGCGCCTGGCCAGCCGCAACGTGACGATCAACAACCTGCTGCCCGGCGTCTTCGACACCGACCGCATCCGCACGACGACGCGCGCACAGGCGCAGAAGGCCGGCAAGAGCGAGGACGAGCTGATCGCCACGCGCCTGGCGAGCGTGCCGGCCGGTCGCCTGGGTACGCCCGACGAATTCGGCGCGATCTGCGCCTTCCTCTGCAGCGCGCAGGCGAGCTACCTCACCGGGCAGAACATCCTGCTCGATGGCGGCGCTTATCCGGGGACGTTCTGATCGGCGTGCGCCGGCGAGAGTCGCTGCCGTCCTCTTGGGATTGCGCTCGGATTGCGCCCGCCCTGGCCGCGGCCGACAATGCGCGGACGCTTGGAGCCTGCGATGAATCACTTGCTCGACCGCATCACCGTGAACCCGTCGATCTTCGGCGGCAAACCCATCATCCGGGGCCGGCGCCTGGCGGTGGAACATGTGCTGGGCATGCTGGCCGCGGGGGATGAGAAGCAGGACATTCTGGCTGCCTACCCCTGGCTGGAGCCCGACGACATCCGCGCCTGTCTCGTTTATGCCCACCGCCTCGCCGGGCATGAGCACGTCGAGCCGCTGATCGTGCAGGACGTCGCTTGAGGTTGCTGCTCGATTCCTGCGTCTCGGGCCGCTTGAAGGTGGTGCTGCAGGAAGCGGGGCATGACGTCGAGTGGTGCGGCGACTGGCCGCAGGATCCGGGCGACGAGGCGGTGCTGGTCCACGCGCACTCCGAGGGGCGAGTCCTGGTCACATTGGATAAGGACTTCGGCGAACTGGCCATCGTCAAAGGGCAGCCTCATGCCGGCATCGTGCGCTTGGTGGGACTGGGCCTGGCCCTGCAAGGGCCGATCCTCCTCGAAGTGATACGCAAGCACGGCGAAGGCCTGGAACGCGGCTCCATCATCACGGCAAGCGCGGATCGGTTGCGCGTGCGCCGACCCGGTTGACTTGCGAGGACGGGGTCACGCGGACGGGTCTTCCCTTTTGCCTGGCCGATCCCGATGGACTCATTGCTTCAATCCCCCGCCGTGCAGGCCGCGCTGCTGGCGGCGGCGGGGGCGCTGGCCTTCTGGCTGCGCGACGTTCCCGGGCTCGTGATTTCGTGGCTCAAGCGCTTCGTCATCTCGACGCTGACCGTCGACTCGCGCGACGAGTTCCTGTTCTCGGCCCTCGTCGAGTACATGGACGCGCATCCGGCGCTGCGCCAGGTCAACCAGTTCACCGCGCGCAGCGTGCGCCAGGGGACGGCCTACCAGAGCCTGGAGGAGGACCTGCGTGCCGGCCAGGCGCCGCGCGCGTTTCTCTCGCCGGGCGAGGGCCTGCACATCCTCTGGATCGAAGGGCGCCTGGTGTGGATGCGGCGCGAGCTGCAGGTCGGACAGAGCGTCTTCGAGCGCATCAGCCTCTCGCATTTCGGGCGTTCGGGGCAGTGGCTTGCCGACTTCCTGCAGCGCGCGATCCAGGCTCGCGCCAGCCGCGAGAGCGACGCGCTTTCGGTCTACATCCCCAACCCCTTCCACGGTGGCGACTGGATGCGCGCGCGTCTGGGTTCGCGGCGCCCGCTGTCCTCGGTGGTGCTCGAGGCCGGGCAGGCCGAAGCGCTGCTCGCCGACCTGCAGCGCTTCTACGCGGCGCGCGAGCGCTATGCGCAGCTGGGCATCCCCTGGCGGCGCGGTTACCTGCTCTTCGGCCCGCCGGGTACCGGCAAGACCTCGCTCGTCACCGCGCTTGCGTCCGAACTGCGCCTCAACGTCTGCACGCTGAGCCTGGCCTCGCCGGTGGTCAGCGACGAGAAGATCCACACCTTGCTTGCCGGCGTGCCGCAGCGATCGCTGCTGCTGATCGAGGACGTCGACGCCTTTTTCCGCCAGCGCGACGCGGCGCACGCGCAGGTGCGGCTTTCGTTCTCCGGTTTCCTGAACGCGCTCGATGGCGTCGCCACGCAGGAAGGCAGCGTGCTCTTCATGACGACGAACCACGCCGAGCAGCTCGACCCGGCGCTGATCCGCGCCGGGCGCATCGACGAGCGCATCGAGCTCGGCCTCTGCGACGAGGACCAGTTGCGCCGCCTCTTCCTCAAGTTCCACGACGACGAGGCAGCCGCGCGGGCCTTCGCGGCCGAACACGCATCACACGGGTGGTCGCCTGCGCAGGCGCAGGCGGAGCTGATGCGGCGCTTCGGGACCGGACTGGCCTGAGGCGCTCGAGCCAATGTGGCTCTGCCACTTTGCTGGATCCCCCACGGGGGGCGGGCTGGGCGCAGCCCGACCCTCTGGGCGCTCGCCAGCCGCTGCCTGGCCGCGCGCGGCTTACGGCCGGTTCGACGCCACGATGCCGGCGACGATCAGCGCGAACGCGACGCCGTGATAGGCCTGCGGCGGCTGCCCGAGCCACAGCGCCGAGAGCAGCGCGGCAAAGAGCGGCGTCAGGTTGTTGAAGAAGCCGGCGATGCTGGGGCCCGCGGCGAGCACGCCCAGGCCCCAGGCGCGATAGGCGAGCACGGCCGGGCCCACGGCGATGAAGACCAGGCCGAGCAGGACGGTCGTATTGAACTGCGGCCAGGCTGCGCCCAGTGCGTGCTCGGTGCCGGCGGCGAGGCTTGCGAAGAAGACGCCGAAGAGCGTCTGCACGAGCAGGAACTCGGCCCAGTTCCACGAGGGGCGCTGTTCACCGGCGAGCGAAGGCGTGGGCCGTGCCAGCAGCCAGCTGTAGAAGGCCCAGCCGAGTGTTGCCAGCAGCATCCAGAGGTCGCCGGGAACGAGGTGCAGCGAGCTCACCGCGCCGAGCTCGCCGCGCAGAAGCACGGTGAGCACGCCCAGCATCGACAGCAGCCCGCCAAGCGCCTGCGCGCCGCGGATGCGCTCGCCGAAGAAGAGCGCGCCGACGATGAGCATCCAGATCGGCATGCTGGACGCGATCAGCGTGACGTTGATCGGCGTGCTCGTCTGCAGCGCCAGGTACTGCAGCGAGTTGTAGGCGCCGACACCCAGCAGGCCGAGCACCGCCAGCGGTCGCCAGCGCTGCAGGATCTGCGCACGGCGCTGCCTTGTGGCCACCGCACCCCAGCCCAGCGGCAGCAGCAGCACGAGCGCCAGCGCCCAGCGCAGCGCGTTCAGCAGCATCGGCGGCACCATCGGTGCCAGCACGCGGCCGATCAGCGCGTTGCAGGCCCACATGAAGGGCGGCAGCGTCAGCAGCGCGGCGATGCGCGGGGTCAGTCTCATGCGGCTTCCGGCGGCATCGGCGCACCGCAGTTCCAGCACTGTTCGAACGGCCCTTCGACGATTTCGCGGCAGGCCGGGCAGGCCCAGTGCCGGTGCGGCAGGTGGCGCCATTCGTCGAGCAGGCGGCGTGCGGCGTCGAGCTGATCGTCGTCCTGCACCCAGACTTCGGGCAGGCACTGGTCGGGCGGGATTTCACCGGCGATGCTGCTGACGTAGGCGCGCTGCACGCTGGTGGCAATCCCCGCAGCGGCGAGCTGGTCGGCCCACAAGGTGGCCAGGGCGAGGTTCGGGGCTTGCAGCACGCGCTTCATCGGCAGAGGCGATGGTGCCATGCCGCAAAGCGCGCCGGCCGCCGCGATCGCTTAACCTTGCCGTCTGCGCGCGAACGGGCGCGGATGCTTGTGCGTCATCGCGCGTCTGCAGCCGACACGGATTGCGCCTTCCCGACCTTGCCGAAAGCCTTGCCCACAGCCTTGCCCGCAGCCTTGCCTAAAGGAGAGTCCGTCCATGCCCCGCGCCATCCAGATCACCGAGTTCGGCGGCCCCGAGAAGATGCAACTCGTCGAGCTGCCGGTGGGCGAGCCCGGGCCGGGCCAGATCCGCATTCGGCACCACGCCTGCGGGCTCAACTTCATCGACGTCTACCAGCGCACCGGCCTCTACCAGAATCCGCTGCCGTTGACGCTGGGCATGGAGGCTGCCGGCGTCGTCGAGGCGGTGGGCGAGGGTGTGGCGCACCTGCGCGTGGGCGATCGCGCCGCGTACGCGAGCATGCCGCCCGGTGCCTACAGCGAAGTGCGCGTGATGCCGGCGACCGCGGTCGTCCGGCTGCCCGACGGCATCGCGTTCGAGACCGGCGCGGCGATGATGCTCAAGGGCCTGACGGTGCAGTATCTGCTGAAGAAGACGCTGCCGGCCGAAGGTCTGCAGCCCGGCGACCACGTGCTCTGGCACGCGGCCGCCGGCGGCGTCGGGTTGATCGCCTGCCAGTGGGCGCGGGCGCTGGGCCTGCAGCTGATCGCGACGGCGGGCAGCGCCGCGAAGTGCCAGCTCGCGCTCGAGCACGGGGCGGCGCACGCGATCGACTACACGAAGGAGGATTTCGTCGTGCGCGTGAAGGCGATCACCGGTGGGCGCGGCGTCAAGGTCGTCTACGACAGCGTCGGCAAGGACACCTTCGAGGGCAGCCTGGACTGCCTGCGGCCCTTCGGGCTGCTGGCCAGCTTCGGCAATTCGTCGGGCCCGGTGCCGCCATTCGCGCCCGCCGTGCTCGGCGCCAAGGGTTCGCTCTACCTGACGCGCGCGACGCTCTTCACCCACATCGCGACGCGCGAGTCGGCACAGGCGATGGCCGATGATCTCTTTGCCGTCGTGCTCGGCGGCCAGGTGAAGATCCGCATCGACCAGCGCTACCCGCTTGCCGAGGTTGCAGAGGCGCATCGTGCGCTGGAAACGCGCAGGACGACGGGCTCGACGATTCTTCTGCCTCAGAGCGCCTGGTGAACCCTCGCCGGCGCCGGCTGATGAGCCTTGCGGCGCTGGCAGGCTGGCCCCTTTTTTCGGCAGCGCAGCCAGCGTCACCGGCGCCGCCTGCAACGTCCGATGCCTGCGCGCTGTGTCGCGAGCAGCTGCAGACCGTGCAGGCGCTGCGCGCGCGGCTTCCAGCGGGCTGGGATGCACAGCTGCAGCCCGAACCGGTGCTCGGCGGACAGATGCTGGTCGTGCAGGCGGGTGCACGCGATGCGCCGCCGCTGCTGCTCGTGCACGGCTTGAGCCAGAACGGCTTCACCGACTGGATGCCGGTCATCGGGCCGCTCTCACGCGACTGGCGTGTGATCGCCGTCGACCTGCCGGGCTTCGGCTATTCGACGGTGCCGCAGGCGAGGCTCTCGCCGACGAATGACGCACGCGTCCTGCAGCGCCTGCTCGCGTCGCTGGGCGTCGCTGCGCTGCCGGTGGTCGGCCACTCGATGGGGGCCGCGGTCGCGCTGCGACTGGCCGCCGACTTCCCAGCGCAGGTGAGCAAGCTTGTGCTCGTCGACCTGGCGGGCCTCTTGCACCGTACCGCCTTCACCAAGCACGCGACGATCGGACAGCTGCCGTCCGAAAGCTGGCCCGATCCGCTGCGCGAGCCGGTGGAACGGCTGCTCGACCTGGGCCGGATCATCGTCGAGCGCGCGCTGGGCCTGCCCGACCCGACCGCGGTGCTGCGCTCCAACGAGTGGCTGTGGCCGCTGGTGCTGCAGGATCGCAGCAGCATCAATGCGGCACTCGCGCTGATGGACGAGGATTTCAGCGCCGCCTTGTACACGCTGCGGCAGCCGGTCCAGGTGATCTGGGGCGAGGCCGATGCGGTGGCGCCGCTGCGCACCGGGGTGCTGCTCGCGCGGCGGCTGCCGCAGGCGCAGCTGCACGTGCTGCGCGGCGTCGGGCACACGCCGATGCTGCAGGCCGGCGCCGAGTTCACGCCGCTGCTGCAGCGCGTGCTGCGGCAGGAGCCGCTGCCGCGTGCGCCGGTGCCGCCGCTCGACGGTGCACTGCAGGACCTCGTCAGCCGTGACGAGCGCGACCGCCACATCGGCGGGCGCTACCGCACGGTGCGCATCGAGCGCGGCATCGCGGTGCACCTGAAGGACCTGGTTGCCGAGCGCATCGAGGTCCGGGACTCGATCGTGCGGATGACCGGCGTCGTCGTGCGCGGCGACGAGCTGGCGCTGGACGTCGTCAACAGCGAACTCGTGGCCACCGCGTGCGACTTCGAGGCGCGGCAGGGGGTGCGCGCGGACAACGCGCGGCTTGATCTGGCCGGCGTGCGTCTTCACGCCCAGGGTTTCGCGATCCAGGCCTTGCGGCGGTCGCGCGTCGTCGCCTCGGTGTGCGAGCTGCGCGATCTGAACTACCGCGGCTGGTGGCACGACGATCGCGAGCTGCAGGGCGAGCTGCTGAACCTCTCGGCCGCGAAACCCTCGGAGCCGACATCTCCGACGCGATCGCAAAGCGGGAGCTGATCGCTGTGCGACCGGTCGTCGCGCAGCGCGATCGCTCGGCCCCCTTTGGGATCGTCCGGCGAGGAGACGAGGCGTCTTACAGGGACAGCGTGCGCATGAAGTCCCGGAAGCTCGAACCGAGCTCGGGATGCGCCAGCGCCAGTTCCACGTTCGCCTGCAGGAAGCCCTCCTTGCTGCCGCAGTCGAAGCGCCGCCCTTCGTAGCGGTAGGCGAAGACCTTCTCGCGTCGCAGCAGCGAGGCGATGCCGTCGGTGAGCTGGATCTCCCCGCCGACGCCGCGCGGCTGCGTCGCGATCTCGTGGAAGATGCCCGGCGTGAGGATGTAGCGCCCGGCCACGCCCAGGCGCGAGGGCGCGACCTCCGGCGCGGGCTTCTCGACGATCTGGCTGACGTCGACCAGGCCTTCGCCGACCGGCGTCCCGTCGACGATGCCGTAGCGGCGCGTCTGCTCGGGCGGCACTTCCTGCACCGCGAGAATCGACGCGCGCCACTCGGCGTACTGCTCGACCATCTGCGCCAGCACCGGCCGGCCGCCCGGCGGGCCGATCATCAGATCGTCGGCCAGCAGCACCGCGAAGGGCTCGTTGCCGACGAGTCGCTGGCCGCAGAGCACCGCGTGGCCGAGCCCCAGTGCCTGCGCCTGGCGCACGTAGATGCACTCCATGTCGTCGGGCTTGACGCTGCGCACGATGTCGAGCAGCTCCTGTTTGCCGCCTTGTTCGAGCGCGACCTCGAGCTCGTAGGTCATGTCGAAGTGGTCCTCGATCGCGCGCTTGTGGCGGCCGGTGACGAAGATCATCTCGCGCACGCCGGCGGCATAGGCCTCCTCGACCGCGTACTGGATCAGCGGCTTGTCGACGACCGGCAGCATTTCCTTGGGCTGTGCCTTGGTTGCCGGGAGGAAGCGGGTACCAAGACCTGCCACCGGGAAAATCGCCTTCTTGACCAACATGTGCTTACATAGAATGAGCGGTGGAGCAGGGTCCATTCTGGCATCCGAGAAGCCTGCACCCGCGTGACGGAGTTGCAAGCCGCGCATGGATGTTCTTGTCGTTGAACCGCTCGATCCGCAGGTGCTGGACTGGCTGTCGATGCGGCACAGCGTGGTCTACGCGCCGCACCTGGCGCACGACCCGCGCGAGTTCCGCGCCGCGCTGCGCGGCGTGCGTGCCCTGGTGCTGCCGCCGTCGGTCGCGGTCGACCGCATGGTGCTGCGGACAGCTCCGCAATTGCTGGCGCTCGGGCGACTCTCGGGCGGCGCCGAGAACCTGGATCTGGAAGCCTGCGCGCTGGCCGGCGTCGAAGTGGTGCGTCCGGCCGGAGCCAGCGCCGCGGCCGAGGCCGAGTTCGCGATCGGCGCACTGCTGCAGCTGCTGCGCCGCGTGCCGGTGCTCAACGCCGAAGGCTTGCCCGTCGGCCGGGAGCTCGGCGGCGCGGTCGTCGGCATCGTCGGCATGACGCCGGCGGCGCGGCCGCTGGCGCGGCTGCTCGACGCCTTCGGTTCCCGCGTGCTCGGCTACGACCCTGGCCTGCACAGCGGCGACGGGATCTGGGAGCGTTGGGGGATCGAGCCGGTGCCGCTGCGCCAGCTCGTCGAGCACAGCGACGGCCTGTGCGTGCTGCTGGGCTACTACAGCCGATACCACGGGCTGCTGGGGCAGCGGTATCTCGCGAGCTGCAAGCCCAACCAGGTGCTCGTGAGCCTGGGTCCCTCGAGCCTCTTCGACGAGCATGCCCTCGCCCAGGTGCTCTATCGGCGTCGCATGGCTGCCGCCTGGTTCGACAGCATGGAGCCCGGCACGCTGGACCCGGGGCGCGCGCTCCACGGCATCGACGCGCTGCAGGTCACGCCGCGCGTGGCGAGCACGACGCGCGAGTCGCGCGTGCGCAGCGCCTGGGCCGTGGCCGAGCGCATCGACGAGATCCTTCGGCTGCGCGACCCGGCCGCAGGCGAGTTCACGACCTCGCCAGGCGAGCTCGCTGGTCTCGAAGACGATCCAGCGCCTGTCTGAAACCGGCCAGCCGGCTGCGCTCCTGCTCGACGACGGCAGCCGGCGCGCGCGCGACGAAGCTCTCGTTGCCAAGCTTGGCCTCGGCCTTGCCGATCTCGGCCGAGAGGCGCGCGATCTCCTTGTCCAGCCGCGCGGTCTCGGCGGCGACGTCGACCTCGACGTGCAGCGCCAGCCGCACCGTGCCCTGCACCGCAACCGGCGCGGTGCGCGTCGCCGCGGCGAAGGCGGCTTCGTCGTCGAAGCGGCGCAGCTCGGACAGGCGCGCCAGCGCCTGCAGCAAGGGCGCGGCCTGAGCCATGAAGGCAGGCTCCCCCAGGCTCAGCAGCGGCACGCGCTCGCCCGGGCTCAGGCCCATCTCGCTGCGCAGGTTGCGGCAGGTGCCGACGATCGCCTTGAGCTGGGCGATCCAGGCGTCGGCCGCCGCGTCGATGCGCTCGGGCTGCGCCTGCGGGTAGGGCGCCGTGACGATGGTGTCGCTGCTGCCCGCCGCGCCTGCGGTCTTGCGTCCGGCCGCCACCGCCACCGTCTCCCAGAGCTCGGCGGTGATGAATGGGGCGATCGGGTGCAGCAGCCGCAGCACCGCCTCGAGCACGCGCAGCAGCGTGCGCCGTGTCGCGCGCTGCTGCGTTGCGTCGCCCTGCTGCAGCTGCACCTTCGCGATCTCGAGGTACCAGTCGCAGTACTCGTCCCAGACGAAGGCGTAGATCGCGTTGGCGACGAGGTCCAGCCGGTATTCCTCGAAGCCCTGCTGTACCGCGGCCTCGACGCGCTGCAGTTCGCCGACGATCCAGCGGTCGGCCGGCGAGAAATCGAGCCCCGCTGCGTCCGCTGCATCGTCGGCGGGCGCGACCGCGCAGTCCTGCCCCTGGCAGTTCATCAGCACGAAGCGCGTCGCGTTCCAGAGCTTGTTGCAGAAGTTGCGGTAGCCCTCGCAGCGCTTGGCGTCGAAGTTGACGTTGCGCCCGAGGCTGGCGTAGCTGGCCATCGTGAAGCGCAGCGCGTCGGCGCCGAAGGCGGGGATGCCCTGCGGGAATTCTTTCTCGGTCTCCTTGCGGATGCGCGGCGCGGTCTCGGGCTTGCGCAGCCCGGTCGTGCGCTTGACGAGCAGCTCGGGCAGCGCGATGCCGTCGATCAGGTCGACCGGGTCGAGCACGTTGCCCTCGCTCTTGCTCATCTTGCGGCCGGTCGCGTCGCGCACCAGGCCGTGGATGTAGACGTCGCGGAAGGGCACCTTGCCGGTGAAGTGCGTCGTCATCATGATCATCCGGGCGACCCAGAAGAAGATGATGTCGAAGCCGGTGACGAGCACGCTGCCGGGCAGGAAGAGCTCCTGCTCGATCGTTTCAGCCGGCCAGCCGAGCGTCGAGAAGGGCACCAGCGCCGAGCTGTACCAGGTGTCGAGCACGTCTTCGTCGCGCACGAGCGGGCCGCTGTAGCCCGCCGCCGTGGCGCGGGCACGCGCCTCCTCCTCGTTGCGGCCGACGAAGAGCTCGCCGCCGCTGCCGTACCAGGCCGGGATCTGGTGGCCCCACCAGAGCTGGCGGCTGATGCACCAGTCCTGGATGTTGTTCATCCAGTGGTTGTAGGTGTTGACCCACTGATCGGGCACGAAGCGCACGGCGCCCGAGGAGACGGCCTCGATCGCCTGCTGGGCGATGCTCTTGCCGTTTGCCCCCGGCTTGTTCATCGCGACGAACCACTGGTCGGTGAGCATCGGCTCGATCACCTGGCCGGTGCGCGCGCAGCGCGGCACCATCAGGCGGTGCTTCTTCGTCTCCACAAGCAGCCCCTGCGCCTGCAGATCGGCGACGATCCGCTGGCGCGCCTCGTAGCGGTCCAGCCCCTGGTAGGCGGCGGGGCCGTTCTCGTTGATCCTCGCGTCCAGCGTCAGCACGCCGATCATCGGCAGCGCGTGCCGCAAGCCAACCGCGTAGTCGTTCGCGTCGTGCGCCGGCGTGACCTTGACGACGCCGGTGCCGAACTCGCGGTCGACGTAGGCGTCGGCGATCACCGGGATCAGCCGGTCGCACAAGGGCAGTCGCACCTGCTTGCCGACGAAGCCGGTGTAGCGCTCGTCCTCCGGGTGCACCATCACCGCGGTGTCGCCGAGCATCGTCTCCGGCCGGGTGGTGGCCACGACCAGCGAGCCCGAGCCATCGGCCAGCGGGTAGCGGATGTGCCAGAGGAAGCCGTCCTCCTCCTCGCTCTCGACCTCGAGGTCCGAGACGGCCGATTTCAGCACCGGGTCCCAGCTCACGAGGCGCTTGCCGCGGTAGATCAGTCCCTCGTCGTAGAGGCGCACGAAGGTCTCGGTGACGACCGGCGAGAGCCGCTCGTCCATCGTGAAGTACTCGCGGCTCCAGTCGACGCTGGCGCCGAGGCGCCGCATCTGGCGCGTGATGGTTGCGCCCGAGGTCGACTTCCAGTCCCAGACGTGCGAGACGAAGCTGCTGCGGCCGAGGTCGTGCCGCGAGACGCCGGCTTCCTGGAGCTGGCGCTCGACGACGATCTGTGTCGCGATGCCGGCATGGTCGGTTCCCGGGAGCCACAGCGTGTTGTGGCCGCGCATGCGGTGCCAGCGCGTGAGCGCGTCCATGATCGTCTGGTTGAACGCGTGTCCCATGTGCAGCGTGCCGGTGACGTTGGGCGGCGGCAGCTGGATGCAGAACGAGGGGCGCGAGGGGTCCAGGCTCGGCGCGAAGCTGCCCGCCGCATCCCACGCCTGCGCCCAGCGGGCCTCGATGGCGGCAGGTTCGAAGGACTTGGGCAGTTCGGGCGTGGTCATGGCGAAAGGGAGCGCTGGCAGGCAGGGCGGCGGCACGCGCGCGGCGGCGATGCATGCACACAGACGCATCGCCGCGGGCGGCGGGTCGATTCGGGAAGGCGCGGATTGTAGGTTGCGGGGTCGCGTCGGCGCGGCGCCGTGTGATCCAGTGCGATCTCTTGCGGCGTCGCCGCGGCCGATCACATGAACAGGTGCTCGCCCGCGTTCTCGCCGCCGAGGATCACGTAGTTGACCTTCTTAAGGTCGGCGAGCTGGCGGCCGCCGGCGTAGCTGATCGAGCTCTGCAGGTCCTCGCGCATCTCGCGCAGCGTCTCGGCGAGCTTGCCCTTGATCGGCTCGAGGATGCGCTTGCCCTCGACGTGCTTGTACTCGCCCTTGTTGAAGTCGCTCGCCGAGCCGTAGTACTCCTTGTAGAGCCTGCCGTCGACCTCGACGGTCGCGCCCGGGGATTCCTCGTGCCCCGCGAAGAGGCTGCCCACCATCACCATCGCGGCGCCGAAGCGCACGCTCTTGGCAATGTCGCCGTGATGGCGGATGCCGCCGTCGGCGATGATCGGCTTGGTCGCGACGCGGCTGCACCACTTGAGCGCGCTGAGCTGCCATCCGCCGGTGCCAAAGCCGGTCTTGAGCTTGGTGATGCACACCTTGCCGGGGCCCACGCCGACCTTGGTCGCGTCGGCGCCCCAGTTCTCGAGGTCGATCACCGCCTCGGGTGTGGCGACGTTGCCGGCGATCACGAAGGCTCGCGGCAGCCGCGTCTTGATGTACTCGATCGCGCGCTTGACGCTGTCGGCGTGGCCGTGCGCGACGTCGATCGTGATGTAGTCGGCCCCGGTGCCGTCGCTGACGAGGCGGTCGATGACCTCGAAGTCCGCTGCCTTGACGCCCGAGCTGATCGACACCAGCAGCCCGGCCTCGCGCATGCGGCGCGCGAACTCGACGCTGTCCAGGTCGAAGCGGTGCATCACGTAGAAGTAGCCGTTGCTCGCCAGGTAGCGCGCGATCGGCTCGTCGACCACCGTCTTCATGTTCGAGGGCACGACCGGCAGCGCGAAGCGCCGGCCGCCGAACTCGACCGAGGGGTCGCACTCGCTGCGGCTCTCGACGCGGCACTTGCGCGGCAGCAGCAGGATGTTGTCGTAGTCGAAGATTTCCATGGTCGACTCCCGTCGGCGGGGCCGGCGGCTCTCTGTAGCCGCTTACGGCCGTTTGCGGCCGTAAGCGGCCGTTCATGGCAGCTTGCGGCCAAAAAAAACCGGGCTGCGGCCCGCCGCAGTCCGGTGCCGAATTCTACCCAGCCGGGGCCGCCGGCGCAGGGTCGGCGCATGGCCGGCTCCTAGAATGCCCCGATGGTCGAGTCCCCCGCGGTCCCCGAGCGCCTGCTGCGCGATCTCAACCCCGAGCAGCGCGTGGCGGTGACGCTGCCGGCGGTGCCGGCGCTGATCCTGGCCGGCGCCGGCTCGGGCAAGACGCGGGTGCTGACGACGCGCATCGCCTGGATGCTGGCCACCGGTGCCGTGTCGCCGGGCGGCGTGCTCGCGGTGACCTTCACGAACAAGGCCGCGAAGGAGATGCTGACGCGGCTGCAGGCGATGCTGCCGTTCGCGGTGCGCGGCATGTGGATCGGCACCTTCCACGGCCTGTCCAACCGCTTCCTGCGCGCGCACTGGAAGCTCGCCGCGCTGCCGCAGGGCTTCCAGATCCTCGACTCCGCCGACCAGCTCTCGGCCGTCAAGCGAGTCATCAAGGCGATGAACCTGGACGAGGAACGTTACGTGCCGAAGCAGGTG
>Ga0116142_10000350_pt1 | contig 62268 bp, 58 predicted proteins | sample AD_UKC033_MetaG_FD_89785 | JGI IMG/M metagenome (GOLD analysis project Ga0116142, IMG submission 89785) | Active sludge microbial communities of municipal wastewater-treating anaerobic digesters from USA - AD_UKC033_MetaG | ecosystem: Engineered > Bioreactor > Anaerobic > Digestate | place: USA... | reverse complement strand
CGACTCTTACGACTCAGGATTCTAGGGCAAGCGACCTTTAAAACAGCAAAACAAATCCCCGCGATCGGGAATTTTTCCGAGAGCGGGGACTTGTTGTTTTATAGCAATTCAAGCTGAACCATACCCGAGCAAATCGATTACGATTACGCGCACGAGCACGGGAGTTGTTCAGGCTTTTCAATCTTCAATGAGCAAGATTTTAATTTCGTGATCCCGGGTATCGATCATTTTGAAGTGCTATAGTTCAAAGACGCATGGCAACGGCGCACTGGTTGTAGCCGACGCCAGAGCCAACGAACACAACCAGGCTGCCCTCTTTAACCAGGCCGCGACGGCGCGCCACGTCGAAGGCAACAGGCAGACAGGCCGAACCCATGTAACCGTATTCATGCATGATCTTGATCGCCTTTTCTTCGGGCAGACCGAGATCGCCCATAACCTGAGTGATAGTCTTGCTGCGCACCTGCGTGAAGACGATGTGATCGATATCTTCTACCTTGAAACCACCGTTCGCGGCCACTTCACGTACCCGTTTTGGCCAACCTTCACGATTCACTGACGATGGGAAAGGCGTAACGAAGCGCACCTGCGTGCGGCCGGCCTTGAGCGACTCCTCACTTGGCGGTTCCTTGGTGCCACTCGAGTAAATTCCCCAACACTCGTAATAAGAGCCGTCAGCAGCCAGTGCTGACGAAATAAAACCTGGCTTGTCGCTGACTTCGAGCACGACCGCGCCAGCACCATCGCCGTAATAGAAACTCATCGGGTCATTATCGAGATCGGCCAGACGCTGCATCATGTAAACACCGATAACCAGAGCCCGCTTAATGTTCGGCTGATTCGACATCATACCGGAAGCGATAGACAGGCCGGTTGGGAAAGATGCACAGGCACAACCAACGTCAAAGGTGCCGGCATTTTTTGCGCCGAGTTTATGCTGCACCACAACAGAAGTGGCCGGGGTTATATAATCAGGTGTGTCAGTGCCAAGAACAATCAGATCGATATCTCCTGGCTGCACCCCGGCATCTGCCATGGCTGCCCGGCAGGCTTCCACCGCCAGATCCGAAGTTGCCCAATCGGCCGGAGCACGAAATCGGGTAAGAATACCTGTTGCCTCTTCGCTTTTGTTGATGATCTCTTCACCGAATTTCCTCCTGAATTCCTCGTTAGAATGTTCTTCTGTCGGTATATATGCGCCGCTGCCGGCGATTCTTGCGTATTTTGCCATGATATTCTCCTGTTACCGTGTTGTTTTGCGATGCAAAAGTTTTATGCCACAATGCAGCATGATTGTCAAGTATATAAGTGATGCTTTTGCAAATACAGGATTTGTGCTAGACTGACGCAGCATGCAAGGTCATGCATTAACTATTCTCAGGAGGCTCCAATGTCTATTATTGATGCTATGCAGGCTCGCGAAATCATCGACAGCCGTGGTAACCCCACTATTGAAGTAGAAGTAATACTTGAAAGCGGCGCTTATGGTTGCGCAGCCGTTCCTTCCGGCGCCTCTACCGGCGAACACGAAGCCGTTGAACTTCGCGACGGAGACAAAAAGCGTTTTGGCGGCAAAGGCGTTCTCAAGGCCGTAGCAAATGTTAACGACATCATTTCTGGCGAAATCGAAGGTCTCGACGCAGTTGAACAGCGCGCAATCGATGCTACCATGATCGCCATGGATGGAACCAAAAACAAAGGTAAACTTGGCGCCAATGCCATTCTCGGCGCTTCTCTGGCGGTAGCCAAGGCAGCTGCTGAATATTGTGGTCTGCCGCTTTATAGATACATCGGCGGCGCTAATGCCTGCACACTGCCGGTTCCGATGATGAACATTCTCAACGGCGGCTCACATGCCGACAACAACGTTGATTTTCAGGAATTCATGGTCATGCCCGCCGGCGCCAAAAGCTTCAGCGAAGCACTGCAGATGGGCATCGAAACTTTCCACGCTCTCAAGGCCGTTCTCAAGACCAAAGGCTACAACACTGCCGTCGGTGACGAAGGTGGTTTTGCCCCGAACCTCAAATCAAACGAAGAAGCGATCGAACTCTGCATCGAAGCGATCGGTAAAGCCGGCTACAAAGCCGGTAAAGACATATTCATCGCTCTTGATCCGGCCGCCAGCGAATTTTTCGACAAGGGCCACTACGTATTCAAAAAATCCGACAAATCGAAGAAAACCCCTGAACAGATGGCTGACTACTGGCTGGCGTGGGCAAAAAAATACCCGATCATCTCTCTCGAAGACGGTATGGCCGAAGACGACTGGGCCGGCTGGGAATACCTCACCAAGAAAGCCGCCGGCAAACTGCAGCTCGTCGGCGACGATCTTTTCGTAACCAATGTCGAACGCCTCAAGAAGGGCATCGAAAAGGGAATCGCCAACTCGATTCTGATCAAGCTCAACCAGATCGGCACTCTGACCGAAACCCTCGAAACTATTGAAATGGCCAAGCGCGCCGGCTATACCTGCGTAATCTCGCACCGATCCGGCGAAACCGAAGATACCACTCTTGCCGATCTCGCCGTCGCCACCAACGCCGGTCAGATCAAAACCGGTTCCGCCTCAAGAACTGACCGCATCTGCAAATATAACCGCCTGCTCAAGATCGAAGAAGAACTCGGCTGCGATGCCAAATTCATGGGTCTCGACAGCTTCTACAACATCAAGCGCAAGTAATCAATTACCACCCGCTTAAAACACTGACCGGCTGTCAAAACCACTTTGACAGCCGGTCTTTTTAATCATGCTCAGCGCAGCGCTGCTCTTAATCAGCAAAGCTGCAATAGTAATCAAACTCACCAAAAGGCAAAACACTGACACAATGACAAAAGACCAAGAGCTATCTTTTGCCAATTGCGGAAGAGAAACTTTTCAACTATAATCAAGAAGAGGATCTGTTCATGCCTAAATCCAAAGATGATTACCCTGAAGGCAACATATGTACTGCGAAGTTAAGTATAGAGTATCCTTCAGAAATGGTAAATTTAAAGATGGTAGCTGGGAGTTGCATTGGCCTTATTCAGTCTTAATTCCAACCCCTTCTGCTGCTTACACATTGATTGTCTCAGCCTTACGAGTCGCCAGACGATTCCTTTGGGATCGATGGAAGGATGAGATTGAGCGCTTAAAAAAAGAGACTGATGAGATAGACGAAGTCTGGTTTATAAGAACCGAGTATTGGACGAACAAAATCCCAAGTCGTCCAAAAGTTACCAAGTTTATAAGACTTCACGTTGCTCCGCCAACATTGGGCCCGGGACAGGAATCCTCACCTCCCGACTCAGATTTGTCTGAACCTCCTTCAGAGTTCTGAGATATAGGGTCTAATCTTCTCATGGATTATTCAGGAGTTCGAGAATGAAAAGAGCAATTCTGATTTCGTTTGTCGTCTTATTCCAGTCTTTTATGGTTTTAGCTGACGACTTCAATCCGTCGATTTTTGTCTCTGAATCCAGTGACGAAGTAGTTGTAAAACATGTTCTCAGCAATCTGCAAGATGTTAACAGACAATATCCACCTGCGAGAGAAACACTGCTTATAGCCGCCGTGAGTGATGGAAGAATAGAGCTTGCCAGATTTCTGCTGGAGAATGGTGCCGATCCTGACATTTCAGGCTGGGGCGGGATTTCTGCACTCAGGCTTGCTGCTGGCAATGGAAATCACCGTCTGGTTAAGTTATTGCTTGATTTTAATGCTGATCCCAACATGCGGACAAACCATCTGGAACCAGCCATAATATGCACAGTTTGCGAACTTAATTTTTCTTCTGCTCACAACAGGAATTATTATGAGAATGCTTTAAAAGTCATTGATTTATTGGCACCAAAGACTTCAATAGAGAAAAGCGATCTTTCACTGCCTGCGAGGGTCATTCAACGAGAAGAAAATCCGGAACTGAAACTACAGCAGATAAAATTACTGGAAATTATCAAGAACCGGTGTTACGTTCCTCAAAAGAAGTCTGAGCAATTTTAATTTTTGTCGATGAGATTGTCTGTATTTGAAAAGAAAAAGCTGCCTTTCGGCAGCTTTTCATTTTACTGGTTAGATATTGATTAAATCAATTTCCGGTGGGGGCGGGGGCCGGAGCTTCGCCGCCAGCTGGGGCGACCGGAGCTATCGGAACATCCATCGGAGGCATGCCGGGCATTGCCATCGGCATGGTTGCGCCCTGTGAATAGTTGACCTGCGGCTGAGCTTCTTCCCAGCGCGGCACATAAACTGCGATGATGAGAGAGGTGATCATAAAGACAACGGCCATGGTCGTGGTCAGCTTCGACATGAAACCGCCGCTGCCGCGTTCGCCAAATACAGTAGAAGAAGCGCCGCCGCCGAATGCTCCGGCCAGGCCTTCACCTTTATCTGCCTGAAGCAGAACGACAACGATCAAACCAACACAGACGAGAATATGAATCAACTGAATGAAACCAGCGAGCATAATCTGAACACTCCTTCATCTTCGGTACAATCTTCGAGTTTCTGAGTCTATCAACTGAGCTCAAAATTGTCAAACAATTCTTGCCACCGGTTTTAGAAGACTGGCCAGGCAGGTCTCTGCAGGCGCTAATTCGCGTAGAGCCAGCTGTTATAAAGTTCAACCAGGTTAAGTAAGGGTTCTACACCAAAATAGAACACAAAAAGGAAACCGATGCACAGGTAGGGGCCGAACGGAATCATGTGAGTAAGCGGCTTATATTCTTTGCGATAGCGAATTTTCTGGTAGAGAATGCCCAGTATGCCGCCAATCGAGCCAAGAAAGCTGGCAAGAACGAGAGTGCCAAGCACAGCCTGCCAGCCGGCCCAGGCACCGAATGCCGCGAGCAGTTTCACATCTCCGCCGCCCATGCCTTCCTTTTTAAAGAGCAACAGCGCCATCTGGCCGAGCAGCCACAAAAAGCCACCGCCAACGGCAAAGCCAATCAGTGAGTCAGTGAACTCGATATGGTACAACGGCGGCGCGTAACCGGCCTTTACCCAGGCCCAGCTACCGGCCGCATAAAGCATGCCTGTCCAGCAGCCGTTGATAGACAAAGTATCTGGAATGATCAGATAGCGTATGTCAACTACAGTCACAATCAGGCAGCTTACCGTCATCAGCCAGGCAATGAGTGTTCGCGTCGAAGCGCCCCACCAGGCCGCGGCGGCTGCGGCCACCAGAATTGAAAACATGGTATACAGGCGATCCTGGGTGCGGCCGGCGTTGTAGCAACCGCGTCGTTTGCCGCCTTCACAGTCACCGCAATAGAGATAATCACAATGAAAGGTTTCATGACCGGGCCAGGCGCGAATTGCCCAGCCGATGCGGCGCCCGGCCAGAGCACCCAGCACGGCGGCGATCAAAACCAGATGCAGCTGAAAATCAGGCATCAGTCTTCTCCACCGATCCAGCCGTTCTTTTTGAAAATGCGGCCAAGCATCTTAAACACCAGCTTTGCAGCCAGAAAATCAGGGGCAACATTACCGGGAATCGGGCAAAGCTCGACAACATCGAAGCCGACGACATTTTTTTCGTCAATTACACGATTGAGCAATTGCAGGGTCGGATACCACAGCATGCCGCCGGGCTCGGGGGTGCCGGTAGCCGGCATGATCGAGGGGTCGAAGGCGTCGAGATCGACAGTGACGTAGACATTGTCGGTAAGCCGGCTCATTACCCGGTCGATCCAGGCGTTGTCAGGTCCAGTCATCTCGCTTGCCCAGATGATGCCGTCGTGGCCGCTCTTTTTGATGAATTCCATCTCATCGCGGCAGGTGTTACGAATGCCAACCTGAGTGAGCTTGACCAGATCGATGACGCGGCGCATTACGGCGGCGTGGTTGTATGGCGTGTTTTCGTAAGTATCGCGCAGGTCTGAATGCGCGTCGAGCTGCAATACCGACAGGCCGGCGCCGTATTTGTCTCTGACTGCCTTTATCGGCGCTGAACTGATGCTGTGTTCGCCACCGAGCATAACAGGGAACTTACCATCGGCAAGCACTGCCTTGACGGCTGTTTCGATATTCTGCAATGTCGCGGCAGGCCCCTGCATGTCGGGTTCGAGCTCGGGCAGAGTGTGAACGCCGCGGCTGAGAGGTTCACACTGCAGGTCGAGGTCATAGAGCTCGACCTGGCGGGAGGCGGTGAGAATGGCAAAAGGGCCTTCACGGGTGCCGGCTCGATATGAGGTTGTGCTGTCGTAAGGAACGGGAATGATTACGGCGCGGGCATCTTCGTAGCTGCTGTCTTCTTCTGCCAGCCCGAGAAAGTTGTAACCGGCCTTGAAATGAACGTTGTCGAGACTCATGCTTCAGCTCCAGCCTTCAAAATGTTTTGAGCATGATAGCACAAATCACGACTGGCAGAAACCTGCAAAAACAAGCATTTCAGCGGCGAACAGGCTTAGGTTTAATGCTTGTTCTGAGCAATTTTTCGAGAGCCTGGCGACACTCGTTGCAGAGGTATTCGGGCTTTTCGTCGTGTTCAGCGATGTTGCGCGGAAAAACTCGGGCGCAGTCAGGAAAAGTGCAGCGCGTCATGCCGTTGAGCAGCCCGAATACCGACAGAAACTGCTTGAACAGACGAGACAGCAGCCGTTTGCGATTCTCGGGTTCCTGGTTGAATGCGCCCATAAAACGCCGATATGAGATTATCGCCTGAGCGTAAGGATTGGTGCCGGCAAAGACATAATTGGTATCGGCCATATACATATCACAGCTGGTTATGCCGATCAGCAACCACTTTTCGGTTTTGTGTGGCGCGGCCAGCGCAATCAGATAGTCACGTAATGAATCGTAACTCCATTGTTGCAGCCGCAGCCGTGCGAGGTCCATATTGTTTTTAAAACCCTTTGCCGCCATCGGGTTGTTTTCTTCGAGAAACTGCTGCATGGTTTGCACGAACAGTTCATTGTCGGTTCGGAGCGATTCGGTAGCTATATTGCGAGAGTTCAACCAGGCGACCATTTCTGGCATGCCGAGAATGGTCGGCCGCATTCGTCTGATTTCTGAAGAGAAAAAACTGCGATCAGGTGGCGGTGGATTACCGGTTTCGCTGAAAATCACGACGTCAAGGCCGGTATATTCGTTGATTCGCTGCTGCAATTCCAGTATCAGCAGATGATTGACTTCACCGATGGTAACCAGAACGACTGTCGGTGAGGCGAATTCTGCTTTTTCCATTGGCTTGAATGGCTCTGCAAGGTTTTTTTTGAGAACAGGCAGAACCATCTCGACGGTTTCTTCATCTTCGGCCTTCTCATAAACAATCTGCGCACGATCGAGCGCCGCAATGTTGAGTCCCTGATCGGCCAGAATCAACGCCAGTTTTGCCTGATAATGATAATTGAAGGGCTCAAAGGTCAGGCCGGCCTCGATATATTTTCGTGCTTCGAAGCGACGTTCTTTTTCCCAGAGGTAGTCTACGTATTTCCAGATCTTTGCGACATCACTACTGGCACTTACGTTGGTTGCCTGTGTCATCAGCGATTCAGCCGCGGCTTTCAGTTGTATTTCGATATCATCCGCAGAATCGCCGGTTTTGAAACCGGCTGATAAAGGTGCAACAACACAGCAGACCAGAATCAGCACATAACAGACAGTCATTACATTTTTTTTCATAAATCCTCACCATCTGACACTCATGATGCATCTTCAGATTAACAGATAACAACCGGAATGGCACTAAGCTAAGAAGCTAAATTTTGAGAATCGTGCTCGTGATTGCAATCCTGATCGTAATCGATTTGCGCTGTTGTGACAAACAGATATAATCTGCTACAATCGGCAGCATGGAATACCACCTTACCAGCACAAAATCAGTTCTTCAGCAAGAGACCGCGGCCGCGCTCGATAGATTGCGCTGCTGCCTCGAAGGTCTGCGACCAGTAACGATAGCGTTTTCGGGCGGCATGGACAGCTCCCTGCTGGCGTTGGCCGCGCATAAATTTCTGCCCGACGACTATCAGGCCATACTGGTCGACTCTGAATTTGTAAGTGCTTCAGAAATGCGCATAGCCAGGGCAACTGCGCTAAAACATGGCCTCAAACTCATAGAAATCAGCGTGAGCCCACTCGCCGAACCGCTGGTTGCGGCCAACCAGATACTGCGCTGTTATCACTGCAAGAAGGCCATCTTCAACCGTATTCTGGCGGAAGCCGGACCTGGGCATAAAGTCTGCGAAGGCTCGGTAACCGATGATAGCAACGACTTCAGACCAGGCCGGCAGGCCCTCGCAGAACTGGGTATTTTCAGCCCGCTTCTTGAATGTGGCTTCAGCAAAAACATGGTCAGCGAGGTGTTGCGTCACTGGGGTGCGGCCAATCTGGTCAGACCGGCACAAAGTTGTCTCGCGACACGCATAGAGACCGACACACCAATAACAGCCGATATTCTGCAGAGTATCGAAAAGGGCGAAGAACTGCTGCGTGCAGCCGGTCTTGCCGAGTGTCGATTACGACATCACGGCAACCTTGCACGTATCGAAGTCGCCCCCGGTCAGATTCATCGCGCACTCGACATCGCTGCCGCCATTTCCCGACAACTGGCCGAACTGGGCTACAAGCACGTCTGTATCGACATCAGCGGCTACCGTAAAGGCTCGATGAACCGAATCGACTAGCGCAATACCATTAAAGCAATGAAAATTAGAATTGCGATGAGCAGAAAGCCGACAGTGTAAAGGCCGATCTGCCAGTATTCACGCTGAATCGATATGCCTCTGGCGGTCAGGGCTTTTTCGAGCTGATCGAGATCGATGCTTAAACTGTTGATTCTGACGACCTGCAATCCATGCCGGAACTCGACGGAAGTTCTGCTGACGCCGCTTTTTCCACGGCTCAAATAGAACTTTACGATGCAGTTAGAAAGCTGAAAAGAATCCGTCAGCCCACCATTCACGCTGGCAGGAAAATAGACTACGCCATTTTCTATCACCAGATCACCAGGTTCAGGATAACGCCTGGTCAGCAGCCAGTAACGCATGGCCACATAGCCAACAAAGCCGGCAAAAGCGATCAGACCTTCCGCCAGAAAAGTATGACTCAGTCTTATCTGCAGATCGATGGCGAGAACGATTACCAGGCCGCAGATGAGGTTATCTTTCAGATTCAGAGGCAAACCCATGCGGGTAATTTCGAAAACCGCGCGGTCTGGCGGCATGACAGGCAGCTTTTCAGCTGTCTCGAAGTCATTGCTTGTCATCAATTTCTCCATTACGACCGGCAGCGACGCGAATTTCGATACCGTCGGCTGTTACCGCAGCTTCTGAGGCATGCGTCGTTTCTTCGGCGCGTGTAATTTCTTCCTGCTGCATGGTATCTTCGACGTTTCCGATTTCGTTGTCATCGGGCTCAACCGTCAGAGTGCCGCGATTACCATCACCAAGGAGTTTTTGAGCGAAAACCATTTCAAAAGGCAGAAGATAACCGGACAGAGGCGCAAAAATCTCTATTCTATCAGCACTGGCCGTCATGGCTTGTCTCTCCCAATCAAAACAGACTTTTCATCAGCTATTTTAACAAACCGGCAGGGCAAGTTCTACATGAATTCTTTAGGATAAGGCCATCCATCGACAAAAAGCCAGCTCCGAGGCTAATCCCATTGTCAGTGAGATTGCTTCGTCGCTACGCTCCTCGCAATGACTGATTTAAAGCATGTATTCGATTTTGGCAGACCATTAGTTTCTAGCATTGCTGCCGTTGCTGTCTAAATGCAAAAACTGCCCCGCGAACGGGGCAGTCTTTAAGTGCTGAAGAAAACTTGAGCTTACTTGAGGGCTACAGTAGCGCCTGCTTCGGTGAGCTTCTTCTTCATGGCTTCGGCATCAGCCTTTGACACGCCTTCTTTGAGGGTCTTCGGAACTGCGTCAACCAGGTCTTTGGCTTCTTTGAGGCCAAGGCCGGTCAGTTCGCGAACGGCTTTGATGACGTTGATCTTGTTGGCGCCGTTGCTTTCGATAACGACGTCAAATTCTTCTTTTTCAGCTACGGCAGCGGCCGGGCCGGCAGCCATCATAACGGGGGCGTTAGCAGTTACATCGAATTTTTCTTCGATGGCTTTTACGAGTTCGGAAAGTTCGAGAACGGTCATCTTTTCGATGCTCTCGAGAATCTGTTCTTTAGTCATTTTAATAACTCCTTGATAAGTCTTTGACAAATTCATACTGCCGGGCACCATGCCCCGCAGACATTAAAATCAGGCAGCGGCGGCGGTGGCCTTTTCTCTCTTTTCGCGGAGAGCGTCGAGAACACCGGCAAACTTGCGGATCGGGCCCTGAACGGCAGAAGCCAGCATACCATACAGTTCTTTGCGGCCGGGAATCCTGGAAAGAGCGGTCAGCTGATTGACATTAAGGGTCTGACCATCCATATAACCAGCTTTAAACGTGAACTTCTTGGCCTTGTCGGCGAATTCGAACAGTGCTTTTACCGGCGCAATGGGATCTTTGTAACCAAAGGTCACGGCGGTAGAACCCTTCATGTGAGCTTCAAGCTCTTTCATCGGGGTGTTGTGCAGAGCGCGGCACAGCAGTGTGTTTTTAACGACACGCAGCTCAGAACCGGTTTCACGCACAGCCTTGCGCAACGCAGTCATATCAGAAACCTGAACGCCTTCACAGTTGGCGAGAACGACAACCTGCGACTTGGCGAGCTTTTCTGCAAATTCTTTTACGTAAGCTTCCTTGTGAGAAATATCTTTCAATGTTTTCACCTCCTTTTGAGGAATAAAAGAACCGTTTCCGGCGCCTTAACCGGAAACGGTTCGATAAGTAATCGTACTGTTTTCCAGTCTCGGCAGGGAGGCTGTTAAGCCAATTACAATAAAACCTGCGGTCTTCGACCAGTTCAGAATCAGGAAGCGGTCTTTTCTGATTCTACTCTTGCTTCATTCACATCAACCAGGAAACCGGGGCCCATGGTTGAGCTGACGGTTGCCGACTTGATATAGGTGCCCTTGGCACCAGACGGTTTGGCTTTGTTGATAGCCTGGAAGAAGGCGAGAAAGTTGTCTTTGAGCTTTTTGGCGTCAAATGAAGCTTTCCCGAGGGTTGAGTGGATGATACCGGCTTTTTCAACGCGGTACTGAACCTTACCGGCCTTGAGTTCGGTAATTACCTTGGCCACGTCCTGAGTGACTGTTCCAACTTTGGGGTTGGGCATCAGGTTGCGGGGACCAAGAATTCTACCGAGCTTACCGACGAATCTCATCATGTCGGGTGTGGCGACGGCGGCATCAAAATCAACCCAGCCTCCTTCGATCTTGGTGACGAGGTCTTCGGCACCTACGAAGTCTGCTCCAGCGCTTCTGGCTTCTTCTGCTTTCTGACCGGCTGCGAATACGACAACACGGGTAGTTTTACCGGTGCCGTGCGGGAGAACGCAGCTTCCGCGCAGTTGCTGATCAGCGTATTTCGGATCGAGTCCGGTGCGGATCGCGATATCGATGGATTCATCGAACTTGGCGGTAGCGGTTTTCTTAATTTTTTCGATAGCCTCGTCAACAGAATAAACCTTGAGGTGTTCGAGATCTTTGCTAAGATTTCTGAACCTTTTGGAGTGTTTCGGCATATTTGTGCTTCCTCCTTTCTTTAGAGGTCAACCGGCCATAGACGGGCCGGGCAATCATTCAGTCTACAACTTCCATGCCCATGCTGCGGGCAGTTCCCTTGACCACGTTCATCGCGGCTTCAAGAGAAGCGGCAGTCAGGTCTGGCATCTTCTTTTCAGCGATTTCCTTGACCTGGGCCATGGTCACTTTGCCAACCTTGGTGCGACCTGGGGTCTGGTTGCCCTTGGCGATGCCAGCGGCTTTCTTCAGCAGGAATGCAACCGGCGGAGTCTTGGTGATGAAGGTGTAAGATCTGTCGGCGAAAATTGAAATTTCTACCGGAATGATCGAATCGCCTTCTTTTTGAGTCCGATGGTTGAAATTCTTACAGAAGTCCATGATGTTAACACCATGCTGGCCAAGAGCGGGACCAACCGGGGGGGCCGGATTTGCTTTACCAGCCGGAATCTGCAATTTAACAACAGCTACTAATTTCTTGGCCATAACTTTTGAACTCCTTCTGAGAACTTATTCTACTTTTATCAGGCTTCTTCGAGCTGAATGAGATCAACTTCGATAGCAGTGTCGCGGCCGAATATGAACACGAGAACTTTGGCCTTGCGCTTTTCCTGATTGATTTCTTTGATAACGCCAATAAAGTCGGTGAACGGGCCATCGATAATCTTGACTGTCTGACCTTCGGTAAAACCGATCGGGGTCATGGCAGCAGAGCGTTGCGGTCCGATGCCGGCAGCACGAAGAACGGTCTGCACTTCTTTGTCATGCAGGGGGGTCGGTTTGCTGCCGAGCCCGACAAAACCGGTCACACCAGGAGTGTTTTTTACAACCGTCCAGGTGTCGTCGTCCATATCCATCTGAACCAGAACATAACCAGGATAGATTTTGCGGGTCTGGGTAACGCGCTCGCCGTCCTGCACCCGTTCGGCGCTTTCCTCGGGAACCATCACCTGAAAGATGCTGTCCTTTTTACCGAGAAGCTCGATACGGTTTTCGAGGTTCTTTTTAACCTTGTATTCTGAACCGGAGTTGGTATGGATGACATACCATTTTGCTTTTAAAATATCCACGATTAACCCTTATACCGTTCCGCCGCCTATGATCATGGTCAATACCTTGCCAAACAAGATATCGAGCAGACCGATAAAAAGCCCGAGACCGATAGATGAAGCGATGACGACCTTGGTCGACACTTTCACGTTCTCGTAAGTCGGCCAGGAAACGCGACCGTTGGTTGGCCTGACTTCGATCCAGACTTCTCGCAAGAAGCGGGAGGTTTCTTTCCACCAGGATGCAATTTTACTCATGCGTGACCCTCGTTCTTCCTATGGGGGATTCAATCAGGCCAAGAGGGAGTCGAACCCCCAACCCCCGGTTTTGGAGACCGGTGCTCTGCCAATTGAGCTATTGGCCTAAGTAAAAACCAGCTGACCCTTACTTGCCTTCTTTGTGAACAGTGTGCTTGCGCTCGGCGCTGCAATACTTGCTCAGTTCGATGCGGTCGGGGTCGTTACGCTTGTTTTTCATTGACATGTAGTTTTTGCGTTTGCAGCTGCTGCAAACCAGGGTGATCTTTTCTCGCATAACAGTACCTCGCTTAAAAAAGCCGACAGGGTCGGCTTGTTAAAGATTAGCAGGGGGCGGAAAAGTTCCGCCCCCGAAACTTACATACTTATTCGATGATCTTGGTGACGACGCCAGCGCCGATAGTGCGGCCGCCTTCACGGATTGCGAAGCGGAGACCTTCTTCGCAGGCGATCGGAGTGATCAGTTCGCACTGGAATTCAGCGCGATCGCCGGGCATGATCATTTCTTTGCCTTCGCCAAGTTCCACAACGCCAGTAACGTCAGTGGTTCTGAAGTAGAACTGGGGTCTGTAGCCTGAGAAGAAAGGTTTGTGGCGTCCGCCTTCTTCCTTGCTCAGAACGTAAACCTGTGAGTGGAATTTCTTGTGGGGTTTGATGGTGCCGGGCTTGGCAAGAACCATGCCGCGTTCAACATCATTCTTTTCAATACCGCGGAGCAGGAGACCAACGTTGTCGCCGGCCTGACCCTGATCAAGCAGTTTGCGGAACATTTCGACGCCGGTAACGGTGGTTTCGCGGGTTTCTTTGATACCAACCAGTTCGACCTTTTCGCCGACCTTGATGATGCCGCGTTCGATACGACCGGTTACGACGGTGCCGCGACCGGTGATGGTGAATACGTCTTCGATCGGGAGCAGGAAGGGCTTGTCAAGAGCGCGTTCCGGTTCCGGGATGTATTCGTCGAGAGTAGCGAGCAGCTTGTGAATGCATTCGCAGTCGGGGCCGGTGCCGTTAGCAGCGACAGCCTTGGTAGCTGAACCGCGGATAATCGGTGTGTCGTCGCCGGGGAATTCATACTTGCTGAGCAGGTCGCGAACTTCGAGTTCAACCAGGTCAAGCAGTTCTTCGTCGTCAACCAGGTCACACTTGTTGAGGAAAACGATAATCTTGGGAACGCCAACCTGGCGGCCCAGAAGGATGTGTTCACGGGTCTGTGGCATCGGACCATCAGTAGCTGCGACAACCAGAATCGCTCCGTCCATCTGAGCGGCGCCGGTGATCATGTTCTTGATGTAGTCGGCGTGGCCTGGACAATCGACGTGAGCATAGTGGCGCTTGGGGCTTTCATATTCAACATGGGCGGTGTTGATCGTAATACCACGTGCTTTTTCTTCAGGAGCTGAGTCGATGTCTGCATAGTTCATAACTTTAGCTCCACCAGCCTGAGCTGATGTCATGGTGATTGCAGCGGTAAGCGTAGTTTTGCCATGGTCAATGTGACCGATGGTTCCAACGTTAACGTGCGGTTTGGTTCTGGTAAAAGTTTCCTTTGCCATTTGGCTGTCCTCCTGAGAAATTATGGGAAATCGTAATGCGACCCAAGACACAATTAAAAGCCCGCGACCGGGATTGAACCGGTGACCTCTTGCTTACCATGCAAGTGCTCTACCGTCTGAGCTACACGGGCACTTCACTGGAGAGAGCTGGATTTGAACCAGCGTAGGCGCTAGCCAACAGATTTACAGTCTGCCCCCTTTAGCCACTCGGGCATCTCTCCGTCTGCCAAGCCGGCGATGGGACTCGAACCCGCAACCTGCTGATTACAAGTCAGCTGCTCTGCCAATTGAGCTACGCCGGCGGCTACCAGTTCAAAAAGAACTGTACCGTGCTAACGGTATTGAGCGATTATAAAGCAGTTGCAGTTTAATGTCAACTGTTTTTTGAATTATTTTTGAAAAAACCGTCGCTGGCGCAAAATTTCGTACAAAACCACGGCAGTGCTGACTGAGACGTTTAAAGAAGGGGTTTTGCCGATCAGCGGAATCGCCACCAGATCATCGCAAACCCGCTGAATTCTTTCGCCCAACCCCGCATCTTCGCCTCCGGCCACAAGAACGACGTCGCTATTGTACATCAGCTCGTCATATTTTTTTTCAGCGCTGCCCTCAAGACCGACAACCCAGAAACCTGATTCTTTAAGCTGCTCAAGAGCTGTGCCCATGTTATTGACACGGGCAACCGGCAGGTGCGCCGCCGCGCCCTGAGCCGTACGTATCGCCCATTCGGTCATGCCGGCCGCGCGGTGCTTTGGTATGATAACGCCACCACAGCCGGAAGCCTCGACAGTGCGCACGATAGCACCAAGATTTCGCGGATCTTCGACATGGTTGAGCGCAACCAGTATGCGTCGCCCCTGCGGCAGACGGTCGATGAGATCAGCCAGCTCACAATATTCAAAAACGCCGCCGATCGCGGCAACACCCTGGCTCTTTGCGCCAAATTTGCGCTCGAACAGATCGGGGCCAAGCTCTTTAACCGGAATATGCCGATGCGAAGCCAGTTCGCGAATCTGGCCACCAACCGGCCCCTTGACGGCTGTCGAAATTACCACCGAGTCGATGGTCTGGCCGCCCTCAAGAGCCTGCAGCACTTCGTGCCGCCCCTTTATGATCAGGCGTTCATCTTCAGCCGGCGCGGCGGAATGCTCATTGTCACGCCTGTCAAAACTCTTTTCGGCCGACTTTTGAGACGGACGGGCCGGGCGATCCTGCCAGTCCTGACGTTGCGGGCGGTTACGGCCATCCTGCCGTTCAGGACCTCTGCGAAAATCCTTGCGTTCAGGAGCGCCTTGCCGATCTGGCCTGTCAGCATAATCAGGTCTGTCTGAGCGATCGGTTCGGTCAAAACGACCAGGACGACCAGAACGATCTTGTCTGCCAGGCCTCTCTGGTCTGCCGGCGCGGTCTGGGCGGGCTGGCCGCTCAGGTCTTCCACTGCGGTCAGGCCGGTCGTTATTATCGCGCTGTTCCTTTCCTGGACCACGCGCCGGCCGATCAGGCCGATCCTGGCGCTTGTCATCACGACCATGCTTTTTTGCGAAATCACCCCGTCTGCCAAAATCCTTTGAGCCACCCGGTCTTTTATTCATACTGTTTCTTCCTGTTTCAGTCGGTCTGGCCGGTTGCGTGAACCTGGCCGCTAATGAGTTCGAACAATTTCTGAAGACGCTCTTTCTGGCCGGTCAGAAACAGCCAGGCCACCCAGGCCTCGAGAGCGGTAGCACGAGCATATTCTGCCCGGGTGCCAGAGCCATAACGCGCCGGAGTCTTGGCATTACGCCAGGTTTTTACCATCTGCTGCTCGTTTTCGTCGAGTTCGGCGAATATCATGTCGAAGATCTTTGCCTGAGCTGATGAATTCACATGCCCGACCAGCGAATCATGCAGACGGCCGGCGTTGTCGATACCACTGCGCACGTGGGCAAGACGCAGACCCAGGTCATACACGGCATCGCCAATATAGGCAAGAGTGCGGGCAGGCAGATGTGCCACTTCATCAGCGTTCCAGGGACTGCCGAGATTGAAGCTGTCTGAGCCACCAAACTGTGTTTTGTTGACTTCCACGGTTAAATCCGCTTCCAGCGGGCCCCATCGCGGGTGTCTTCGATCAGAATGCCCGCATCTTTAAGACGGTTGCGAATCGCATCGGCTACGTCGTATTTTTTGGCGGCTTTCATTTCCTGGCGCAGTTCGATGAGCATCTGCATCACGGGTGCTATATCAACATCCTCATTTTTACCGGCTGCCGGAGGCAAAATGCCGAGAACATCTCCACCCCATTTCTGAATAATCGACAAAATAAGTTTTGCCGTATTCGCTGACAGGGCACTGGCGCCGATAAAACGGTTAACTTCGGTTACAAAGCTGTATAACCCGGCAATTGCGCCTGGTGTGTCGATATCGTCGTCGAGGCGCTCACGAATTTTTGCATCGACTTCGCTGCAAAGCTTTTCGGCTTCATTATCAGCTGCCCCGGCACTGACATTTTTCTCGATGATTTCCAGCAGAGCTGTCTGCAGCTGGGCCAGACGGCCAAGACCGCTGGCTGCCGCCGAAATTGCTTCTTCAGTATAGTTGGATGGCGAGCGATAATGGGTGGTGAGCACGAAAGCGCGCAGAGCCTCTGGTGAGTGCCTGGCCAGAAGATCTTCACAGGTCTTGAAGTTGCCCAGCGACTTGCCCATTTTGATACCATCGACGGTAACCATGTTATTGTGAACCCAGTAGCGGCAGAATGGAACGCCATTGAGCGCTTCAGACTGAGCGATTTCACATTCATGGTGCGGAAACTTGTTTTCGAGCCCGCCGCCATGAATATCGAAAGTGTCGCCGAGATATTTGGTGGCCATTACCGAGCATTCAATGTGCCAGCCAGGGTAGCCGGGGCCCCAGGGTGAGTTCCATTTAAGAATGTGGCCGGGCTCGGCTCTTTTCCAGAGTGCGAAGTCGCGCGGATTTTTTTTGTCGCTGCGTGATTCGACGCGCACCGCTTCTTTCTGCTCTTCGAGGCGGCGCCCGGAAAGCTTGCCATATTCGGGAAACGACTCAACATCATAATAGACATTGCCGTCAACCACGTAAGCATGGCCTTTTTCGACCAGTTTCTGCACTGCTTCGATCTGCTCGCCAATATGCTGACTGGCACGCACATAGAAGTTCGGGTGAGCGACGCGCAACTTTTCCATATCGTTCATGTATTGCCGCGTCCATTTGTCAACGATCTCCCAGGGATGAACCTGATCGAGACGGGCCTGGCGCTGTATCTTGTCTTCGCCGGCATCGGCATCGTCGGTAAGGTGGCCGACATCAGTGATATTCTGTACATAGCGAACCTTGAAGCCTGACTGGCGAAGGTGCTTTACCAGAACGTCGAAGGTGATATAGCTCTTGGCATGACCGAGGTGCGGCGGGCCATATACCGTCGGACCGCAGACATAGATGCCGACATGACCGGGCTCTAGCGGCACGAATTCTTCTTTCTGGCGGTTGATTGAATTGTAGAGTGTGAGTGCCATGGGCTCCTCCATGCTTGGTTTAGTTTTTCAGGTTCTGATAATATCACAGGCGCCTGACAATAATAACTAAAAATACAGGCCAACCGGTTGCATATTGCCGATATTTTATTTAAGAATATTCTATGCAGGAGAAAAAAATGGCCAGAACTTTGACGACCTCTGAGAAAATTCTTGACCAGCTCGCTGAGGGTCAGAGTTTCAGTGAGCTCACACGCCGACACGGTTACAGCCGCGAAGATTTTCTCACCGCCGCGTTGTTCGGGGTAGCCGAGCTGCAGGCCGAGTACATCGAACTGCTGAAAAAGCACGGCAAATTCAATCGCCTGACCAGAACAGAATAAAACCCGGCACCGCCTCATTAAAAGAGCCTGTAGATCAGGCCCTTAGAGGCACACCGGGTCGATGTCAGCGCAGGTTACTCGGCGAGATAGCCGTAGATGTAACCGGCAAAAGCACAGATACTGATTATGACTGCCCACCAGACAAAACGAAAAATAGACATGCCGACCTCCATCAGGTTTGTTTCAAAAACGATAATAGCATATAATCAGAAGGCTAGTCAAAAAAGCCTGATCAAGTTTAAAGGACGTTGCCAATGAAATATCCGGGCAAGTTAAAAACCCTGCTGCTTTCGGCCGCACTGGCCGCTGCCGGCAGCCTGCCGCTTCTGGCTTTCGACAATACCAATATTCTCGTCGAAGAAGCAGTCAATCATATCTATCAGCAGCGCTACAAACAGGCGCACCAGGCTTTGAAACAGGCATATGAGCAGTCTCCTCGACATCCCGGAGTACATTTCAATCTTGGTCGTCTTTTCGAACTCACCGGTAATTTTGAAGAAGCTCTCAAGGAATACCGCCTTGCCGCTTCGCTCGACACCTCGATGGTCGCTGCCCGGCGTGGCATCGCCAGATGCACGGTCGAATTGAAGCGCATCAGAGCTTATAGCGCCCAGACTGAGACACCGGCACAACAAGCACAGCCCCAGCAATCAATGCCAGCTCCGGTAGTTCGCTACGAACCGCCGCAACAGACTCAGCCGGCACGTGTCATCACACAGCAACCAGCACCGCAGACGGCTCAACCGCGCCCGGTGCCACCAACCCAGACGGCCAGAGTCGTTACTCAGCCGGCAACCCCGACTCTGCCTCCGATACAGTCTACTGGCCGGGTCAGCACCCAGGATTTGAAGCTGCCACCATTACCCCTCAGAGCGACTGCCCAGGCGTCAAAACCGGCTGGTGAACAACGTGCCGAAAACCTGCTCGACAGCGGCAAAACCGATGAAGCCGTCGCTGCGCTCGAAAACATACTGCAGAGCAACCCCGACAGCCCGCGCGCACATTTTCTCATAGGCAAAGCATTAAGCGTAAGAGGCGATCTTTTCGCATCGATCAAGCATCTTGAAGAGTGCCTGCGCGTCGATGACAAATTCTACGATGCCTACTATCTGCTTGGTCGCAACTATGCCCGGGTTAATCTGCTCGAAGACGCAATCAAGAACTATCAGATCTACTACGTCGTTAAACCCCAGGCTTCGGTAGCTCTCGAAATGGCTCGTGTCTACGAAACCATGGGCAGCCCCGAAAAAGCCAAAGAATATTACGCCCGCGCCAATGCCATGAATCCTGGCAATCCCAATCTGCAGATGCGTCTGAGTGAATCAGCCGGCAATCTGGCTAACGATCTTTATCTGCGCGGCAATCATGCGTTCACTACCAACAAATTCGAAGAAGCCGCCAACCTGTTCAGTCAGGCACTCGAAACCGGTAACCTGAACGAAAATTCGCGCCGCGATGCGGTGAGAAAACTCGAAGTCGCCCGTTTTAAAATACGTGAAGCCGAAGAAAAGCAACGCCCAGCCCGCGAAGGCTTTACAACTACCCGTGGCAATTTCGCCGGCACCAACCTGCAATACTGGCAGCTCAACGACATCAACTTCAAAACCCGCTTTACCGGCCCGATAACGGTTGAATGGCGCGGCTACATTGCCCGCAAGATCACCCGGCATGGCCGCGATTTTCTGCTGATGATCAAAGAACTCAGCCAGGACGAACTCGACGCGATGAGTCGCGATCGCAACGATTATCGCCTCAACAGCCACTTCAACAACCAGCCGACTTTTCTGCTGGCAACCAGGCGCGGCGGTTTTCCGCCATTTGCCCGCGAAGGACAGATGATTACCTTCAACGGCACCACCGACTGGAAGTTCTACGACATCATCAATGATCTCGGCCAGCTGGTGCGCATGCCTTCGTTCGAATTCATCTCAGCCTACCCGGACTGAACCGGTCAGAGATCACGCATGGTCGTAATCAGATCTGAGATGTTGAAGCAGACGTTGCTGCCAACTTCGCTTTTGAGCTTCGAATCATAATTGATCAACACCTTTTTCGGCATGATCAAAGCACCTTCTTCGCCTTTCTGACGATTCAGCGAGTCGACGGCCAGATTACCGAAGATATTCAGCTGTTCGCCGCCAACTATGCTGTCTTTGGCATATATGGCGGCTTCGATTTTGGCATCTTTGAGCTCACGTGCAAATTTTACCGAACCGCCGAGCGAAACCAGAGACAAAAACGAAGCGGCACTGTCCTGAACGACGTTGTCGGTTATGATAATGTCGCCATTGGCCACGATCATGGCTTTGCCGGAAATGCGGCCGCCAATGTAAAGATTGCCCTGCACGAATATCAGCCCCATGATGGTTGCTGGCTTTGAATAGGTTCCTTCAAGTATGAGGTCTTTTTCGATAAATTCGTGACAGTAATCCTTGGCATTCTTTTTTATGCGGTCGAGCTGCATGGGCTCAAGCTTATCGGGGTTGCGCGAAACAAAGTCAAACTTGGTGTTGATGGTATAAGGGTCAGAGCTCGGATAAGGCGTCTCGGTAATGCCGAGAACGTATGGCTTCAGCTTCTGATAGTATCTGATGATTTCGCCCTCGTAGTAGGTATATTTGCTCAGATAAGGGTCGTGCAGCTGATTGTTGCAGAAGAGATAGCCGATTTCAGGCCGCTGATGCGAGAAAATCGAGTTATCTTCGAAATAATTGATGATATCGTCAGCGGCAAAAAACGGCAGATATACATGCAGCCGGCCATTGGTGCGAATCTTGCCCCACAGATATGGGTGCAGTTTGCCGATCGACAGATCGACGAAATCCTTGACCTTGAGGTCAGATACCGACATGACCAGCTTGCGGATGACCTTGAGAATTCTGACTTTGATCTCGCCCTCAAAGCTGACGTTGCTTGCCATATTCGGTTCCCAGAAGTAGTCGCTGGCTGTGTTACCGAGAGTTTCCTGAAACGCGTTCTTGGTCTTCATCGCAAGGTCGTCGATCAAAGCCTTGAGGTCTCGCACGATGCTCCAGTTACGGCATCTGAATTCGCCGTGGCGTAGATATTCATCTTTGCGACTGGCCACGAATAGCGTATAATTCTCGGCGGGCGGCGTCAGATCGGTCACCTTGAGTTCGCGAATCACTTCGAGCTTCTTCTCGGCGTTGCGGTATTTGCCGACCGCTTCGAAGCGCAGCAGGCCTTCCCAGCCACCCAGCGCCTTGTCGGCGTAAGTGTCGCGGTTTTCCTTGCGATAAACCTTGAGCGAAGGCGGAACGTCTTCATACTCATCAATATAGGTTTTGAAAGGGGTGAGACGCAGGTTGTTGACTTCGACCAGCACCTCGGCACTACCGCCTTCGATAACTTCGCCATCCTGGATTTTGACGCGCAGGCTGAAGTTTTCGGCGCGGTCGATGTCGAGCAGAGAGAGGATGTCGTCGTTAACCTCACCCTCGTCAGACAGCAGCTTTTCGTTGAAAAGCTCGCGCATCTTGAGCATTGCCTTTTCGATCGCGGCCTCAGCCAGGCAGAAAGCCTGCAGATTTTCGCCGAGCTTGGCGGTTTGCGTACGCTCCTGCGTCATGTAGTTGATCAGCAGCATACCAAAGATGTAGAGAACGCCGACAACGGTCATCAGCAGAAACATTGCGCTGCCGCGCCGCATACCGTTCAGAATACGCCTGCTCAGCTTCATAATTCGCTCCTTACTCAGCTTCGCTTATATTAAGAGGTTTTTCGCCATTAGCGTGCCAGTTAAGATAAGCCTTGATGAAGGGCTCAAGATCGCCATCCATCACCCGGCGCACATCAGAGGTCTGCTCACCGGTGCGTAGATCTTTGACCAGAGTGTAAGGACAAAAAACGTAAGAACGAATCTGGCTGCCCCAGGCGATATTTTTCATGTCGCCCTGCAGATTCTTGATTTCCTTCTGCTTTTCGCGCTGCTGCAGTTCATACAGTTTCGCCTTGAGCATACCCAGCGCAACTTCGCGGTTCTGGTGTTGACTGCGCTCGATCTGGCAGGCAACTACGATACCCGTCGGCATATGGGTTATGCGCACAGCACTGCTCGTTTTGTTGACGTGCTGACCGCCGGCGCCTGAGCTTCTGAAGAAATCGAGTTTGAGATCGTCATCTCTGATCTCGACATCGACATCATCTGGCAGAACCGGCAGAACATCTACAGCAGTGAAGCTGGTGTGCCGTCGCGCGTTCGAATCGAACGGCGAAATGCGCACAAGACGATGAACGCCCTTTTCGCCTTTCAGATAGCCGTAGGCATATGGCCCCCTGACCTTTACAGTAGCAGATTTAATGCCATGCTCTTCATCCTGCAGATCGAGCACTTCGTATTTAAAGCCGGCACTCTCGATATAGCGCAGGTACATTCGATAAAGCATCGAGGCCCAGTCACTCGATTCAGTGCCACCGGCGCCCGGCTTGATCGACAGGTAAGTATCTGAATTATCATAAGGTTCAGACAGAAAGGTGGTCAGTTCGAGACCGTCAATACGATGGCTTATCGGGTCGAGCTGTGAATAGAGCTGGTGGAACATGGCATCGTCATTTTCTGCTTCAGCCAGTTCCATCAGTTCGACGGTATCGTTGAATTCTTTCTGCACCGACTCGTAAGTGTCACAGGACTTTTTGAGATCGGCGATTTTTTGACTGATCGCCTGGGCCCGGTTACGGTCGTTCCAGAAATTGGGGTTCAGTGTCGTCGACTCAAGTTCTTCGATTTCCAGCCTTTTATTGGGCAGGTCAAAGATGGCTCCCGATGCCGGAGAGCCGGGTTTTCATTTCGCGTATTTTTTCGACTACTTCGAAATCCACGGTTTATACCTCCTGAAATTAATGCTTATCTGCTGACACGGATAAGCCTGCTGATACTGTTCTTCTGCCCGCCGAAACTGCCTTCAGTCTCGACCTGCATGGTAATGCGGGAATTGTCGTAATCAACCGATTCGATATTGAATACCTTGACCCGGTAATCATAACGTTCGCCTGAATACGAATTATCCGGCGGTACTATTATATCCTGTAAAAAGACAGAATAGAGAACTTTTTTTTCATCTTCATTGGCCTGCTCAAGCGCACGCATCGACTCAACCCCCTGTCTCTGCAGGATTTTAAGTTTGAACATAAAATGCTGCAGTCCAGAACGTGCCATAAAATAGGCCTTGCGGGCCTTGTGAACCTGCTGAAAACGACTGCGGGCGTTGGTCATCGACCAGGCCAGCGAGCCGATCCAGATGGCCAGAAACATTACCAGTCCCAGTATGATTGGTAAAGCCAGCCCCTTTCTGCAGTTAAACAAGTGGTTTTTCACAGATTAGCCCGGTAAGCGACAAGATTGAGACTGTGCTGTCGCTTTTCGCCCCATTCTGCAAAAATCTCGATTCTTTTCATGCCATCTTCAGCGACTATCGACTGCAATTCACTCGATGCCGCACTTTTAAGTGCCGACAGACTTACCGGCAGCAATTCGCTGCGCATTCGAAAAGTCACAAGATTGCGGGCAACTTCGGCCGGGCGCAGATCAAGACCGCGACTGCCCTCTGACTCAACCAGCATATCTTTGATTTCACCGACCGGAATATCCTGAAATCGCATTTCAAGGGCAATTTCGAGCTTCTCTTCGAGCAGATTGAGAATCTGGTAATAGTCGCCTAGCTGCGAACTGCCACGCATCTGCTCAACCAGAAACATTCCCATCGGCAGCGCAAGCGTCGACAAAATCGCCATTGCGATCATTACTTCTACAAGAGAGACAGCTGCCCGTTTTTGCCTGATGCGCAACATACAAATCCTATCCGTAACCAGAGATGTACAGACATTATACAACCAGCCCGGCAAAATTGCATCAGGCTGCAGAGCAGGCAGATCGAGAGTCAGCCGTTCATCGGCCGCAGCACTTCTTGTATTTCTTGCCACTGCCACAGGGGCACGGAGCGTTGCGATCGACCGAGTCGTCGGCACGAACCGGTGCTTTCGGCTTTTCTTCTGCTTCGTCACCGCGGTTATAGTAGACTTCCTGTTCCTTCTTTTCCTGGGCTTCGCGTTCTTCCGCCCGTGAATAGGACACGCGGTACATGTAATACAACAGGTCTTCCTTGATGCTGTCGATCATGTTCTGAAACATCTGAAAGCCTTCGATCTTGTATTCGACCAGCGGGTCGCGCTGACCCCACGAGCGCAGGTGAATACCGTCCTGAAGGTTATCCATGTTGTGCAGATGGTCTTTCCACTTGCTGTCGACAATCTGCAGCAGCAGGAATTTCTGCATGCTGAAAAAGTCCTGTTCGCCAAGCTCAGCCCGTTTGGCCGCCAGCTTGTCAAGTGCCCGGCGGCGCAATTCGTTGATCAGCTCCTCGCGCGAATATGAGCAGAGCTGACCAGGCTGTGCCTTGTGCGGGTCCCCGCCCTCAGCATCGATCGGAAAAATCTTCTTGAGCTGGTCAGCCAGCGCATTGTAATCGTAATCATCAGGATCGACTTCGGGGTTGAGGGCGTTACCAACCGCGTCTTCGATGACTTCGTCGATCATCGACAGAAGGTCGTCGTAAATATGTTCCTGTTCGAGAGCCTTGCGGCGTTCCTGATAAATCACAGTACGCTGCTGATTCATGACGTCGTCGTATTTGAGAACGTGCTTGCGCACATCGAAATGGTAAGCTTCAACCTTGCGTTGAGCACTTTCGATCGACTTCGAGATCCAGGGGTGTTCTATCGGTTCCCCCTTTTCCCAGCCGAGCTTTTCCATCCAGCCGGCGATGTTGACCGAACCAAACAGGCGCATGAGATCGTCTTCGAGTGACAGATAGAACTGGCTGGCGCCCGGATCGCCCTGACGGCCGGCGCGACCACGCAGCTGGTTGTCGATACGGCGCGATTCATGGCGTTCTGTACCAAGAATGAACAGACCACCGGCTTCGATAACCCGCTGTTTTTCGGCCTCGCACTGCTGCCGGTATCTGGCGACAGCTGCAAGGTATTCTTCGCCTTCGCTGTGGCCGAGTTCGTCTTTGGCCAGCATTTCGGGATTACCGCCAAGAAGAATGTCAGTACCACGACCAGCCATGTTGGTAGCTATGGTTATGCTGCCTTCGCGCCCGGCCTGAGCAACGATCTCGGCTTCTTTTTCATGATACTTGGCGTTGAGCACCTGGCATTCGATGCCGCGTTTGCGCAGCATGGCAGCGATCAGCTCGCTCTTTTCGATCGAGATTGTTCCGACCAGCACAGGCTGTCTGCTCTCATTGATTTCGATAATGTGTTCGACAATCGCCTCGAATTTCTCGGCGACCGTCTTGTAGATGACATCGGCGAGATCCTGGCGCACGCACGGTTTGTTCGGCGGGATGACCACGACTTCGCACTTATAGATTTCCTTGAATTCTTTGGCTTCAGTCTCAGCGGTACCGGTCATACCAGCGAGTTTGCGATAGAGGCGGAAATAGTTCTGAAAGGTGATCGAAGCAAGGGTCTGGTTTTCCTGCTGAATCGGCACGCCTTCTTTGGCTTCAATAGCCTGATGCAGACCGTCAGAATATCGGCGCCCGAACATCAGGCGGCCGGTGAATTCGTCGACAATCACGACTTCCTGACCGCGGCCGTCTTCACGCGGTCTGACGATGTATTCTTTATCGCGATGGAAAAAGTGCTTTGCCTTGAGCGCATTCTGCAGATGATGCACGTGATCCATGTTGTTGTTGTCGTAAAGATTCTCGATGCCCAGTGCTTTTTCGACCTTGGCAATACCGGTTTCGGTAACCGAAACGCCATGATGCTTTTCGTCGATTATATAATCGACCTCTGGCTTGAGAATTTCACGGGCGACCTTGGCGAAAATGAAATAGAGCGAAGTCGCCTTTTCAGCCGGACCAGAAATAATCAGCGGCGTTCTCGCCTCATCGATAAGAATCGAGTCGACTTCGTCGACGATCGAGTAGTTGTATTCACTGCGCTGCACGCAGTCAGCAAGGCTTAGAGCCATGTTGTCGCGCAGGTAGTCGAAGCCGAATTCGTTGTTGGTACCGTAAGTTATGTCGGCAGCATAAGCGGCGCGCTTTTCTTCGGAGTTAAGGCCATGCACGTTCAGACCGACGCTGAGGCCGAGAAATTTATAGACCCGGCCCATCCATTCTGAGTCGCGGCGGGCGAGGTAATCGTTGACCGTTACCAGCAGAGCACCACGGCCAACCGGCACCATCAGGCCATTATCGTTCATCAGCGGTTTGAACTCGACCGCTTTGTCTTTGAATTCTTCTTCAGCGAGTTCAACCCATTCAGGGTTCAGTTCGAGAGCGTTGAGATAAAGCGGCAGCGTGGCGACCAGAGTTTTACCTTCACCGGTTTTCATTTCGACGATGCGGCCCTCGTGCAGGGCGAGACCACCGAGAATCTGCACATCATAATGGCGCATGTTCAGAACACGCCGGGCGGCCTCGCGTACAACCGCAAAGGCTTCGGCCTTGATGTCATCTATTGACTTGCCTTCGAACAGCTGCTGCCGGAACTTCAGAGTCATGCCGGCCAGTTCTTCGTTGGAAAGACCCTTGAAATGCTCTTCAAGAGCATTTACTTCTTCGAGAGTGTCATCGAGCCTCGCCAGTTCACGGGCATTGAAATCTGGAATGAAAAATCTGATGAATTTATACAGCCATTCGAACATGCTGTGGCCCCTTTCAACATAGAAGGCGCGGCCCCGGTAAAGGCGCGCGCCAGAAAAACACGATCAGCTGCTATTCAAGCCTGTTAAGGCGAGAACATCGCCATTGAACTATTTCTCTTCGGCAGAGATAATCTTGATAACTTCATCTACCGACTCGGCTTCCATAAGTTCGGTTCTGAATTCCTGGTAGCGCAGAAGTCTCGACAATCTTGCCAGCGCCTTGAGATAAAGGCCGCCCGACTCGATCGGAGCTGCGATCAGAAATACCAGATGCACCGGGCGGTTATCCAGTGCTTCGAACTCTATGCCGGTGCTCGACCGGCCAATTGCAACAACTACTTCTCTGACGGTTGCCGTGCGCGAATGAGGAATGGCAATACCTTTGCCAATGCCGGTAGAACCGACTTTTTCTCTTTCGAGGACAGATTTCAGAAAAGCGTCGGCATCGGTGAGATAGCCGGCAGTATCGAGCATATCGATAAGCTCTTTAATGGCATCGAGCTTGGTGGTGGAACTCAATTCCAACTTGGTAAGCTGGGGTGATATAAATTCGCTTAGTTCCAAAACTCCTCCTGCATCCCGGTCAGGGGTTGGTTATCGTTTAGTATTCGGGCTCGATAAGGCCGAAGTTACCATCGCTGCGACGATAAATCACGTTGATTCTGTTGGTTTCGGCATTGGAGAAAACGAAGAAGTCCTGGTTGAACAGGTCGAGCTGTTCGGCGGCTTCGTCAGAGAACATCGGGCGCATCGGGAAAGTGCCGCTGCGAACGATTTTGGGCTTGTTTTCTTCGGGTGCCTGTTCGGTGCGGCTGGCAAAATCTTCGCCAAACGACAGTACGCTGTGAGTTGCCTGCTTGTCGGCACCCTTGTTGCTTCTGCGGCGGCCGGTGATCTTTTCCTTGAACTTCTTGACCTGGCGCTCGATTTTCTCGGCGACCATGTCGATTGAAGCATAAAGGTCTTCGGAAGCTGATTTGCCGTGAATCGGGTTGCCGATAGACTTTGCCCACACGGTAACTTCGCAAACTCTGCTGCGACTGAGATCTTTTGAATCTTTTACAGAAAGGGTAACATCGACTTCGACGATGTGGTCGAAGTATTTGGTGATTGTCGTCAACTTCTTTTCTGCGTAGTCTTTGAGCGCATCAGTAAGCTGAAGATTTTTGCCTTTGATAACAAATTGCATAAAATGCCTCCGAATGATGAGGAATAGACGCTATTCCCCGGATATGATCAGGGTAGCAAATACTAGCATACCCCCCGGCCACTGTCAAGATACATAAAACATCAGAAAAACTCAATCATTTATTATGGTCGGGCAACTTTCTTTGCCGTCACTGCCTGTAAGAAGAATCTACAGTCACGATGCACAAATCCAGCAGTCAGAGCTGGATCTGTTCGTATGCCTGATTTATTGTGCAGCATTTTTGCCAAGTATTGCCAGATAGTTTTCAATTCGATGTAACTTTAGTTAACATCTGATCGTATAGATGTACGGAAAGCAGAAATCTGAGCGAAAGCAGCTGCACCATGATTCATTTCAGAGAGGGCATGTCGAAATGACGGCATCCGGAAAACGATTTCTGGTTATAACACTGGCGATGACATCAGTTCTGCTGCCAGCTCTTTTGTGTCAGTGCAGAACAGCCGCCGCAGAGACAAAATTTGCCAATCACGATGCGACCGTTCGCAGCATTGCTTTTGACCAGCGGGGGCGAATCTGGGTAGCCAGTTTTGGCAGAGGTCTGTGGGTGATTGACGAAGAGAAGATCACCAGATTCTACGATGACACCCTTCAACAGCCATATCCAATGATCAACAATCTGTTGTTTGACGGCAACAGCCTGTGGGTTGCCACCGCCGGCGGCGGGTGTATCAGAATTAACACCAATACTGATCAGATCGTACATATTGTGCAGCACGAAGGCTTCAGCAAACTGCACGCGCTGACCAGAACCGCCTCGGGAAGCATTTTAATCGGCTCTGTAGGCAGCGGCAGCGCTTACCTGAAAGGCAACCGCTGGACTCCGGTCAGTCCCACACAGCCGGTAAACCTCGCCTGGGTCAACTCGATTATCGAATGGCAGAACCAACTCTGGCTGGGAACTTCTACCGGCCTCTATTCGACCGGCCTGGAGATATCTGAATGGCGACCGCAATACGGTCAGTTGAACCGCGGAGTGAACCATCTGGCGATCGATAAGGATCGCCTTCTCATCGCAACCACCAGACACGGACTCTACGAATTGAAGCCAGGCCGGGAACCAACAAGAATACCGGCAATAGACGGAATGATTCATTTTATACTCCCGACCGGCCAGCAAACACTTATAATCGGCGACAAGAGTATCTGGCAGATAACAGACGACAGAATTCAAAGGTCTGACATTTCGATTGCCAACGCAAAATGCGCAGCAGCAGATGGAAAAAACAGATGTTTTATTGGCACGACTGATGGTAAAATCTATGTATCAGATAACGGTACAAACTTTTCCCTGAAATATTTTTTCAGCGACAATGGTCTTGAGGAGAACAAGTGATGAAGGTGGCAAAATTTTCCGTAATGGTGCTTGCCGGCCTGTTTACCTTCGCTTCATATGCAGGGTTTGCCGGCGACGACATTGAACTGAACATAGAATCGGGCAAAGCGCTGATACAGACCGGCAAGTTTCAGATGTCGGCAGAGCTTTTCAACAAGCTTCTGACTCAGCGAAAAGACGAAATGAAAGATCACCCGCGGCATGCCGAAGCCTGGTATCTCTTCAGCGTTTCTTTGCGAAAACTCGGACGTATCGATCTTGCTGACAAGGCACTCGAGCGCGCCAAAAAACTGCGTGAACTCTCGCAGACATCCAGGCCTGTTACAGAACACGACAGCAAAGCACCTGAGACAGATTTCAGTGCTGCGGTAGAAGAACCGGTCACCACCACCGTAACTGCCGGAACAAAAGACGAGACATCGACAAAGCAGCCGGCAGAAAAGCCGCCGGTCGAAAAACAGCCTGCCGACAAGCAACCCGAACCAGCTGCTCCGCAACAACAGCCTGCCGACAGCGAAAAAAATGTTTACGATCTTGCCAGCCTGAAGGACCAGAGAGCACGCAACAGTTACCGCAAGGCAATGATGCACATAGACACCGGCCATACTCAGGCAGCGGCAGATGAGCTTCTGGCCGCAGTTGACGTCGAACCTGACAATATCGAACTGCTGGTCAGGACGGCCGATATTCTTGAACTTGTCGGCAGCAGCTATTATCAAAAAGCGATGCGCGTCTACGCTGCTCTCGAAAAGGCCGGAAAAACCGACCTGACGATTAAGCAACAGACTGCCTGGGCCAGAGCATGCATATACGCAGGCAAACCCGATCTGGCAAAGGCCGAGACCATACTCTCGCCTTTACTCAATAAAGAATCGGAAAACGTAGATCTGCTGATTCTTTCAGCCCAGCTGGCAACCGAAAACAAAAAATACCAGCAGGCGGTAAAAGACTACGAAAAGGCGATTAAGCTCGATTCGAACAGCATGATGGCTTATCTTGGTCTTGGCGATGTCTATCAGCGTATGAATCAGTTTGCCAAAGCAATAGAGATTCTGCAAAAAGCCCGGGCGCAATGGCCAGACAGCTTTCTCCCGCTGGTAAGTCTTGGCAAGGCCTACCTCAAAAATGACAATACCGGCTTCGCTCTGGTAATGTTCAATCTTGCCTACGAAATGAACCCGGACAGTTTTGACGTTAACCTCGGACTGCTCGAAATTCTGGCGCGTGGCGGCGATTACCGGGCCAATCTGCACCTGACAAAATGCGAGAGCATAGTGAAGGGCGACCCGAGGGTTGAATTCTGGAAGGCAGTCTTTCTCGAACTCGATGAATACCCGGCAAAAGCCATGCAGATATACAGCCTGCTCGCGCTGTATGAAGACGAAGTCGCCTATCGGGCCAAATTGAGACTTGGCCAGCTTTATTCTGGCAGAGGTCATGAGTCGTTTCCAGGCAATCTGCTGGTTCGCGATCGGCCTCGCTTCAGCCGGGTCTACCGGGCCATGGCCAATCAGGAATTTGCCTACAGCTATTTTCAGGACTATCTGGCCAAAATGCCTGATTCTACAGATGCTCCAGCGATAAAGCGCTGGCTTTACGAAAACGAAGAAGGTATCAGAAGAGCCCGCGAATTTGAAGCGCTCATTCAGAGTCAGCTCAAGACCAATTGAGGGTATCAACATCAACTCAGGAGGAGTTATGAGATCGAATAATGTACAAAGACCGTTCTGTATCGTTTTTCTCTTACTGATCGGCCTGGCCGCAACCCTGCCACTATCTGCGGTTGAGGTAACCCCCGGCAAAGAATCGAGTTATTTTCCGCAGTCACTGATCAGGCCTTTCGATTCAAAGTTCGAAGCTGATGGCCCGCTTGCTGACGGCATGAACATCGAACGCGTACCTGGCTACTCTGACAAACCGGAAGCACAAATAGCTGTCTGGATGCCGATGTACGAGCCTCAGCCGGTAGTCAAGAATAAGGCCAACATGCTGACCGATGCCACTCTAATCTATCGCAATACTGGCGCCGGCAAAGACAAGTTTCCCTTCATCGTCAAAGAAAAATCTTCCAACAAGTTCTATGTTTACCGCAACGTAAAATATCACTGGTTCTTTGAACAGCCAGACGAAAGAAAAAAAGATCTCGACAACGGCAACAAAAACGGCACTTCCGGCGGTGCAGTCTGGACACCGTTTCTGCGCCCAAATCTGGTCAATGCCCAATTTTTCAAGGAAATGGCAACCGGAGCCAAGAGCGAAAGCGATATTCCCGACAAAAAACTGTTCGTCAACAGACACTCTACCTCATTCGACTCAGGCATTCGCGGCCGTGACGACGTTGCCGGTTCAAGATTTCTGCAGCAGGTTGGCATGATCATGACCTATGAACGCGCCGAAATTCCAGCTCCATCGACTTCAGGCAACGGTTATCCTGAGGCTGCCGTAGGCACTGCCAACCCCGACGGAGATATTCCCGGCACTGCCAATCTTGGTGCGATACCTGATGACAGCGCTTTTGTAAAGTTCGGTCCTGAAGGCGCCAACAAAACCACCAAACCCATTCCAGACGTGCTCAAAGACTCCTGGAATCTCACCGCCGAGATCGATGGCAAAACCTACAATGAATTCACCGATTACAGCATGGTTTACATCGAAGACTACTCATACCCCGATATCGCGCAGGATTTTCTCAATCCTCAGGGCTCTGTTTATCCGGGAGTCGTTGGCAAATATCTTGGCTACAACGGCGGACCCGATGGGATGACGGTTGCCTATGAGAATGAGAATTCTGACCTGCAACCTGAGTCGCCAGCAATCACAAGCAATTTCGAATATCAGTTCAGCCCCGACGAACTCTACCAGCTGCCCAATCCGTTCTATGATGGCGCCAGTGACCTGCAGGCAGTATTGTTCTTTTATGTTCTCAAATCAAACGGCGCTTACGGCCCCTATGTCGGTCGCGCCTACAGCTCACGCGAGCGCGAATACTACGAATCACATCACCCGTACTGGAAACACCAGCCACAGGAAAAGCGTGACAAATTCATTGCCGACCGCTACACCAACAGCTGGCCCGGAAAGTTTCTCGAAGCCTGGGAAAAGGGTGTCGTCTACTACTGCCTCTACCAGAATGGCGACCCGGTAACCCGAACCAACGAGCTCAACGAAGCCTGGAAAAAGAAGAGTTCTGCCGAATTGTCGGTCTACGCTGACATCATGGATGAACTTGCCGGCAAAACTTCGCAGGCCGCCGTCGATGCCCGCAACGCCATGCAGGAACTGAAAACCTTCATCGACAGCTCGAGCGAAGGCTCCCGCGAAGCCACAAGATTTGCGCCGATCGGCTTCGAAGTGCATCTCGGCAGATGTATCGTCGGCCCGATTGCCCTCGAAAACATTCCGTCACAGCACACCGAAAAACCGGTCAATAAGACAGACCCGGCAACTGGTCAGACCATCGAAGTAACCAGTGGTTCTTGGACTGTCGCCGGCAAGCGCGTCATTCTGCCTCGCCATTTCGCCACCAACTCGATAGAATGGAACGATCACAGCGCAACCCCGATTGCCGGCAAAAAGATGTCGGGAACCGAGCGTGAAGTTCTCGCAAGCGCCGGTGTCGATGACAGCAACCGCAAGACTCTGGCTGAACTCTATTATGGTGATTCAATGAGCCATCCGCCTGATTGTCTGATGACTCAGGAAGTCTCCAACTGCTGCGGCAATGCTGCCCCGGCCGGCTCTCTGATCAAGGTCGAAGATGCCGCTGCCTTCAGCAAACCTCTGATAAACGTTGAAGCTGAAGACATGAACAACGGCGTAACTCACAAAATCGGCATTCCGCCGGTTGAAGCGATCGAAGCCGGTGGTCAGCTCGTCAGCAAAGACGTAAGATCAGGCACTGTAAAAAATCATGGTGAAGACGGCGTTGCCGGCGATATCGATATGACCGGCAGTGAGTGGATGGTGGTCAAGGTCGATGGTACTCAGGAAAAACTGCCGATGTTTCCGACCGATCCCGAAGGTCCCGATAAAAACGGCATTCCGGTCGAAGACCAGCGCATGCGCTTCAGCATAGCTCCTTACGACAACATCGACAGCCTGACTCCGTTCCGCGGAATTCTCAAAACCGAGGTCGAAATCGAGGCTCTCAATGAGAATCAGCAGCCGACAGGCAAGTTCGAAGATCTCGAATTCGAGCAGGACGGCCAGATCGTAAGCAACAACAAGATAGTAAAAGACGGCAGTGGTCTTGATAAGTTCGAACTCAACGAATTCGATCCCAAAATCAGTTTTTATCACATCTTTCGCGCTGCCGGCTGGTATCAGTTCCGGGTTAAAGCCTATGACCGCGCCAAAGACGGTGGCATCGGCGAGTCACGCGAACTCAAGTTCAACATCAACGTGCTTCCGGCCAGCTTCAGAACCAGAACGATCGACAATCGCTGACATGCGATAATCTGTTGAATTCAAGCCCCCATGCAGGTATTATACCCGTATGGGGGCTTTATTTTTATATGTGAGGTCTCAAATCATGCGAATATGCCGGCTGCTCACTATGCTGACATTCTTTTTTTCTCTGATAACAACTGTTTTCGCCAGCGAAGACTTTGTCATTTCCAGGGTTTTGCATCCATTTATCGCCAATGAAGAAATCAGGGCCATTGCAGCGCGACAGGGCATGCGTGTGTGGGCGTTGCACAACAGCCTGTTTATCGAAACAAGTGATGGCAAAATTCTTACGTTCACACCAGAAAACTCGCCGCTTAACGCTGCGGGCAACATAACTTCGGTTGGCATATGCAATGGTGAAATATGGGCAGCCCAGAACTCCACATTTGGCGGCCTCGGCCTTTTTCGTTATGATTTCACCAGCTGGACCACCTTGCGTGATCCTGATGCCCCTGGACTGCTCAACAACCGTATTGTGAGCATGCACGTCGACAAGGACGATTACCTCTGGTTCGGACACAGAGAGCATGGTGTCAGCAGATTTGTTGAAACAGTAAACCCGAGTTTTCGCAGCTACAAAATCATGCATTTTTATGACAACAGTCTGTTAACTGTATTCATGCAGCTGACCCATCTCTGGATCGGCAGCAGCAATGGCATAGTGAGATTGCGCACCGAAATAAAATCAAACGTCGAGCTGAATGTTGACACCTGGCTATTTCCGAAGTTTCCGGCCCGCGAAGTTTTCAGCATCTGCGACTACACCGATGACCGCATTCTTGCCGGAACCAGTCGAGGCCTGGCTATGTTCGATGGCAAAAACTGGTCAATATTACGCAAGGTTGACGGCATAAAAGCGATCCCGGCCACCTGTCTACAACGAGATGGCGTTCAGGTATGGATAGGCAGTCCGGCTGGTCTTCAACTCTGGCAGGAAAACCAGCCCGGCAAATTCTTTACAGAGGCCGATGGGCTGCCGGCAAGTCATATCAAGTCCTTATGCCTGGATGAAAATGGTAATCTGCTGATTGGCACCATACGTGGCGCGGCAATTCTAATCAGACAAAAGTAGTCATCGTTATCAGGGCTCACCCGGTGTCAGCGTGTAATATTCAGGTCGACTGCCTTCAAGAATTACACCTGCCCCGATAATGACATCATAAATATCAACATAACTGTTTTCTTCATCAAAAAACGCCTGGCTGTAATCACGCCCGAATGCGTGATAGATGTGGTTATAATAGGGAGTCTCAGCCAATCTTGCCAGCGATTTTGGCACCTGAATTGACCAGAACTGATTATCTGCATCATTTACCGTTTCTTTGCCGGACGGCAAAGTGGAGTTGTCGAATTTCGCACCACCGGGACTTATCGTAGCCGGTTCGGTCGAGATAGCAGGTGTCATTGCGGGAACGGTTTCAGATGCAGTATTAGAAACCTCTTCATCAACCTGTGGTACGACAGATTTTTTTTCAAAATGTATCGAGACCCATTTCGGCAATACTCTGGCAGCATGCGGAGAGAGAAGAAAACGCGAAATCTTGCCGGTTATGCGATAACCGCTGCGCAATGTACGTTCGCGGTTTACCAGTAGCAGGTCTTCGGCCAGCTTATTCCGATTTATCATAAAATCAGCTTCTTTCATCCTTCGGATTTTCCAGGCATGCTTTACCAGGCGACGACGCAGATCCTCGCGAGTATCATCGGTCAATTTGCCGACTTCCTGCTCGGTAACCTTGAGAATATGATCGAGATAATCCTGACCATGTTTTTTCCACATATCTTCTGGTGTCTCTCTGATAAGCTTGAGCGCTGGCATCAGACGACTGCTGGCTTCGGCCTGACCAGTTCTAACGGGATTTTCGAAATCGAGTTCAGGAACAATACAAGGCACGAATTCCCAGACTATCTTCTGCTGACCATGTGTCAGAGCGTTGCGCACCTCATCTTCGAGCCTGGCAATTTTATCGAGAGCGATTCCGGTAAGCTCGTGGGCTCTGTTGTCGAGCTTGACAACCTCACTGCGAATTGCCGGAGGCTCTTCGGCCAGGGCGGTATAAAGCTCGTCACGTAACTGATTGAGAGAAGACAGTGCATTCAGCTGAGAAATCTCAGTTCTGGCTGTAGCTCTAATCTCTTCAGCAGCAAGCGCCAGTGCCGAAATTTTTCTAGCCTGATCTTCGCTTAAATAGAGACCGCGTAACAGGTTAAGCAATGAAATCTCCTCCACCACTCCACCCATCTCGTTGATGTAATCATCAGGCTCTGCCACGGCGGTTGCAGCGAACAGTAAAATCGCCAACCCGATAATTGCCTTCTTCATAAGCCTGTATCCCCCTGATTATCAGATATTGCCATTCGGCAGATCGTCGAGCCAGACGCCAGGAATCTGGTAACCGCAGTCCTGACACTTTCCGGCCGACAAAAAACTGCGCAAAACCTTGAAGCCAAGGCGCTCGACCACTTTTTTTCCACAGCCGGGACAGTAGGTATGGTTGCCCTCCTGCCCAGGGTTGTTGCCGGTATACGCATATTTAACCCCGGCTTTGATCGCGATAGCCCGCGCCGTTTCGAGCACCCCGTTCGGCGTCGGCGGCAGATTCTTGAGCATAAACTCAGGTACAAACCGCGAAAAATGCCAGGGAACATCAGTACCGAGATTTTTAACAAACCACTCGGCGCCGGCCTCGAATACTTTCATGTCGTCGTTTTTGCCAGGAATCAGCAAAGAAACGACTTCGAGATGGCGCCCTGACTCCTTTATTGCAGCCAGTGATTTCTTTACCGGGTCGAGCTTACCACCGATGGCTTCGGCATAAAATTCTTCAGAAAACCCCTTATAACCGACAACGAACATATCGATCAGATCAAAGAGATCCTTAAGCGGCTCAAGATTGATATAAGCAGCGGTAACCATTATCGTTTTAATATTGCTTTTCTTCGCCAGCCGCGCCACATCTTTCATGTATTCGATATAGATGGTCGGCTCGGTATAGAAAAAGCCGATAGTGCGCAGCTGCATATCGATTGCGCGCATGACGATATCTGCAGGACTCATCGCAAAATTACTGGTCTCTGACGGCGATTTCTGTGAGAACTGCCAGTTCTGACAATATTGACAGACGAGATTACAGCCGGCTGTAGAGATAGACAGGGCAGGACCATGCACGTGATAGTGAAAAAGGGGCATTTTTTCGACCGGATCAACCGCAATGACGCAGGGAAAACCATAGACCAGACTGGCAAGCTGACCGTCTCTGACACCACGGGCACGGCATTTGCCGTCTTCTCCATCAGACAACTCACATCCGTTCGGGCACAAAAGGCACTGCAATTTTCCGTTCGGCAGAGATGTCACATATTCGGCAGGAAAATTGCTCTCCTGACCAGCGAAAAGCCGCCGGCCGACGCCACATAGACCGGCAGCTGCCAACAGAGAAGTCGTTTTTAAAAAGCTACGCCGATTCAATGACCAGATATTTTGACGATTTTTTAACATTTATCACTGTCCTCGCGTATAAATTATACGACTAAAAACTGACAGGTGTTACTATTATGTTTGCACAGAGAACCGTATTTCTGCTAACTTATCTGATGATGACAAAGACGGCTAAATACGTAATTTCCAGCAAACGCACAAGCGTATGCAGGCGCGCATTTTCGATGGTCGAAATCGTTCTCGCCATGGCGATACTGGCAGCGACCATGGTGCCGGTTTTCTATTTTATGACGAAAAGTGCTACAGATACCGACTTCAACGTTTCGCGCATGTTTGCCATCAGTCGCGCCACAGAAACACTCAACGCGATGCTCGACAATGTACCTTTTCAGGCGCTGCGGGCCGGAATACCTGCCTATATCCGCATCGACGATCTGGCCGGCGTAGAGGGCTACGAAAAATATGATGAAGACTGGGCAACCCGTTTCATCAATACAGTTTATCCGGGCAGCGAAAAAACTACTGCCGGCTGGCCTTGCCAGATCATCATCAGCGATCCCCGCGGTCAGCATTACAAAATTACTCTGCGCGTCGAAGACATTCCTTCGCTGGTAACATCAGCCGCTCTCAAGCCCGAACTCAAACGAATCGGCAATGAATATCCCGGCAAACCACCGGCTGAATTTGCCGCTTTTCCAGCCCCGGAGCCCACATTCAGCTTTCTCAAGAACCCCGCCAAATTGCAGAGTCAGGCCTGGCATCAGATAAAATACGTTCCGAACCCGGTAAGCCAGATGTCTGACGGCACCAATTATCTCTTTGAAACAGAGCTTCCCAAAAAGGTATCAGAAAACCACGAAAATTTTTATCGTGACGAAGGCTACGACAAGTTGCATGCCGACGCCTTCAGATTCGAAAACCCGACTGCAACGCGTATGAGCCAGCGCATGGCCAAAAGCATGGTCAGCTATACCAACGACGAAAATTTCAAATACTGCGGACTCAAACGACTGATCATCGAAGTGCAGTGGAACATTGAAAAGGCTTATCTGAAAACCCCTGAGCAGCAGGGAGTCGGCATGCGCCGGATTCACCTGATGACTATAAAGGCAGACATCGATGTATAAGCTGTTTACAACAGAAAGAAGAGGTATGGCGATAATTATTGTCATGGTCTTCGCTCTCTGCCTTCTGGTAATGTTCGGCTCGATGTCGTTTCATCATCGCAGCGTCGCCGGGCGCACCAAATTGTCTTTACGCGACCAGCAGGCTTTCTTTGCGGCGCGCGCAGCCATGCAGCATTTTCTGCTCAAAGCCAGGCTTTTTCCGACCGAGCTTTATGATGCCGTAGAATTCAAGCAGGGCAAGAACCCCTATTTCGATTTTACCGAGTTTCCCTTTCGCAACGAAGATGGGCAGGCCGCCTTTCAAAAAGTGCAGAGTCTGTCAGGAGTCTACAAACGCATCATTCCTGAAGAATCAGATTCGAGCGGGCGCATCAGGTTCTTTTACGTCCCCCTGAAAATGAGTGGCAGTGATCCTGAAATTCTGGTAAGAATCGCCAGCTTTTACAACCCGAACTACCGCTATCTCGCGCCCGGACTGGCTCCGACCGATCTTCCCGACAGGTATATAAAGCCCGACAACAGCTCAAACGCCGGCTGTGCGCCAGAAAAATTTCTGACCTACTTTTTCAGAGACTGTACCAACGATGTCGTCGATGGCCAGACTCTGCAACCGGCACTGGCAACTAACAAAGCCAGCGGGCTCGAAACTGAACAGAGCTGGAGCATCAACGACGAAGGCTATCCTTATACCATGAATTATCAGGTCAAAAGTGTTGAAATCAAGGCAATTCAAGGCCTTCGCCGTTACAACGAAGAAGCGATCGAAATCGAATGTCTCGGCAACGTCATAGATTTTCAGGAAATCCCGGCCAGCAAGAATCTGCAGCAGGTGCGCAAAATAACCAGAACCGGCCGCCACGTCAATGACTGAGGTCTTCGCGAAAAACTCGCGGCTTGCGGTTATTGCTGCAATAGCAGGGTTTGTCGCCAATCTTTCCCAGGTTGCGCTGTTCAGGTTATTCATGGGTCATTTCTATGGTACCGAAATTCATCTCGGGCTTTTTCTCAGCATCTGGCTTCTGGGAATAGCCATCGGCAGTTACCTTGGCGGCAAGGCCAATTTCAGAACAGCAACCTTGCTTAAACTGCTGGTCATCATACCCCTGGCGCTGGTGTCGATCATTTATCAGGCTATCAGACTGCTACCCAACCCCGACGGTCAGTTTATCGCCTTTGCGCCGACAGCCCTGTTCATGATGCTTGCCGTTGCTCCTGCTGCGGTCGTTCTGGGTATGTTCATACCTGCCATGATACGTGAAACCCGGCAAAGTATAGGCTACTTCTACAGTCTTGAAGCAATCGGCGGTTTTGCCGGCGGCATTTTCTTTTCGCTGCTTATCGGCGGCCGCGCCGATTCCACGATCTGCCTGCTCAGCCTGCCGATACCGGCACTGGCCGGCGTTCTCATCGAGACGAAGCACAAAAGAGTAACGGCTTTGCTTCTGCTGCTTGGCGTTCCAGCAATATCTTCAATCGCGCCGGTTGTTTCGCAGAAAGTTGAACTGGCATACTGGCAGAAAATGCATGGCGAAGTGAGAAAGCTGGAAGCAGCAGCCGAGACACCCTATCAAAAGCTGCAGCTCAGCAGCTACTGGGACCAGAAAAGCCTCTATTCGAACGGAATGCTGGCCGATTCATGGCCTCTGGCCGAAGCGGCCGAAAGCCGCGTTCACACCTTCGTCAGCGCTCTCAAACATTTCCGGAAGGTTCTCGTTGTCGGGGCACCGGCACCTGATATCGTCGATGAGTTTCTGAAGTATGAAGGACTCGGACTGACGATTGTCGAAAGCGATTCAGACCTGATCGCCATGCTCGATTATTCGCAAAAGCAACTGGCACGCGTCGAAATTGTGAACAGCGATCCGCGTTTTTTTCTCAATCAGTCCAGAGAAACCTATGACGGCATCATGTTCAACTCGATATCGCCGGTAACTTTGGCCGGGAACCGTCTTTTTACGATCGAAGCGTTCAAGGCCGCCGGCAAACTGCTGGAACCGGAAGGCGTACTCTCTCTGCAGGTGCAGGGTGCCGAGAACTACCTCGATTCTACTCTTGGCAAAATCATCATCTCAACATGGCGGGCGCTGCGGTTAGAGTTTGCCCATTGCCTGGCCCTGCCCGGCGGCGTCATCACCTTTTTTGCGAGTCAATCCGGGCAGGCGCTCCCGCAAAGCGCGCGCGATTTTTCTGAGCGCTTCGCAGGCCGTCAGATCAATACTACAACATTTTTCCCGATGAGCTTTTATAACCTTCTCATGCCACATCGGGTTAAGGAACTTGATGAATGGCTCAAACGCGACATTCAGGTGCGATTGAATACCGATGCTCACCCGGTAAGCTTCGTACAGCAGATAGAGTTATGGAACATCTACAGCGGTACGAAGCTGAACACCTGGCTTCTCTTTCTTCAGCAGATACCGTTCAGCCGGATTCTTGCAGCATTTCTGGTGGTATCTGCTGTAATCATGTTGATTCCGGCTTTTCTCAGCACAACAATGGCGGTAAAAACCGTTATCGCCGGCGGGGTGGCAACAAGTGGTGCCACCGGTCTGCTCTCTGAAATCATTCTGATTCTTATGTATCAAAACCGCTTTGGCGCGGCATATCAGATGACAGCGCTCTTTTTTGGTGTTTACATGATGGGGCTGGCAAGTGGCGCCATGCTTTTTGGCCGGGCTCAGCTGCGTGCAACAGCCATTTCACGGCTCAAACTGGTAAAATTTCTGCAGATACTGTTTACCGCTTTCTGCATCTTTTTCGTCGATCTTTCGCATCTGCACTTTGCAGCGCTGATCGGGCTGATGATATACCTGATCGCTTTTCTCGACGGCATCGAATTTCCGGTAGCCGACAGCATACTGCGCAGCACCGGTCGTCATGCCGCTGATAGTGCCGGTCTTCTCATCTCCGCCGACAACTGTGGCGCATTGGTAACTGGCGCGTTGAGCGGTCTGTGGTTGTTGCCGGCAATCGGTATGAGTGCCTGTTTTACGCTTCTATGCGCTGCTCTGGTTATCAACTTCTTAGCGCTGGTTATTTTCGCGCATCGGCTGCCGGACGAAGACACCAGTAGTTAATCGTTATCTTCAGCCGGTTTGCCAAAAATTCGGGCATGCAGGCTTTTGATACGGCGCAATCGATGATTCACCGCCGATTTACTGAGAACCGGTACAAAGCGGTGGCCGAGCGCTTCTAGACTGTCGTGCGGGTATTGTAAGCGCATCATCGCCAGTTGCCTGAGGCTTTCTGTCCAGATTTCCTGATCTTCGTGCGCCAGCAGTTCTTCGATCTGTGATATCGATTCTTCGGCAGCACCGATCAGTCGGTTGATGTTGGCTGTTTCGAAATTAACCTGACGGTTGACCATCGAAAGCAGACGGCGCGTTGCCTTAAGATCGGAAAGTTCAAGCGACTTTTCAAAGAGGCCGAGAGCATTGAGGAATCGGATGATACGACGAATGCTTTTAAGATAAAAGCAGCTTTCACCTGATTCAGTTTTATACTCGCCAAACTTTGCACGCAGCTGTCTGCATACAGTTTTGAACATGGCAGGCAACCATCGCCCGGGCAGTCTGAACTCAAGATGATAGCCACCCCCCGGATTCTGAATGTAACCACGCGAAATGAACAACCCCTGCAAAAATGCCTTCTGGCAGTGTTTTCCTGAAGCAGCATCGCCGGTACGTCTGATACGCTCAACCAGTTTCTGGCGAAGCATCAGCTGATCAAGACCACTGTCGAGCATTATTTCGGTGCCGCCACTGCCAACCGCTGTGTCCGGCGGCAAAACCTGACAGAGAAATGTCTGCAGCTGGCGATGCAGTGCCCGTCGCACCTTTATCTGTGGTTGCCGGGCCGAACCGCGCAACAGACCGGCCAGAAATGACTGCACACAGCACGGCAACTGCTGCCGCGCGACCGAAAAAATTTCGCGTTTCAGCTCAGTGTTGTAATCAGCGCCACTCATGCGCCCGGCTCAATCATCAAAAAAGCTCTCTTCGACTTCTTCTTCGAGCGGACCTGTCTCTTCGATACGATTTTCATTGATCAGACCAATGAGAATCGCAGCAAGCAGAGCCGGGTTATGACGCAACAGATCTGCCTGCAGCAGCATATCGGCCGCAACCACTCTGATTCCCAGGTCTTCAATTTTTTTAACGGTCGGAGCTACCCAGTATTGCCCTTTGGCTTCGTATCTTTCCATCAGGCTGCGCGCCGCGCGCCGCGAATTGACCACTACGATATCGATGCGCTGCAACGGCGTTTTTTCGAGTATCGCGTTGACATGGTCGGCGGCGTTGAAGCCGTCAGTCTCACCGGGTTGTGTCATGACGTTGCAGATGTAAACCACCTTGGCATCGCTTTTGTTGATATGTTCGGCCACTCCCGGAACCAGCAGATTTGGAATTATACTGGTAAACAGGCTGCCCGGACCCATGACAACCATATTGGCGTCGTCTATGGCACTCAGGGCCTCCTGGTTGGCACGCGGCGAACTTGGCACCAGATCGATGCGGCTGATTGGCTTGCGAGCTTCACAGATCGCGGTCTCACCGGTAATTACGCTGCCGTCCGAGAATTGCGCCACCAGCTGCACATTATCGTTGGTTACCGGGATAACATGTCCCTTGATCGCAAGAATGTTACTGGCTTCACGCACGGCACTGCCGAAGTCACCAATGACACCGGTCATCGCCGCGATAAAAAGGTTACCAAAGCTGTGCCCCTCGATTTCGCCACCATCGCCGAAACGATATTGAAATAGACGCGACAAAAGACTCTCAGAACGCGAAAGAGCAACCAGACAGTTTCTGATATCGCCCGGCGGCAGAATCTGCAGTTCCTTGCGCAGACGCCCGGAGGAACCACCGTCATCGGTCACGGTAACAATAGCGGTCAGATTAACCGGCAGCTCCTTGATGCCCTTCAGCAGAGAACTCAAGCCGGTTCCCCCGCCAAGGGCCACCATTGAAAAAAGCTTGCCGGTTCCCTGGGATTTTTGAAAAACAAATTCGCGCAGACGTGTGGCCAGGCCATAATCTCGGCTGTCAAGCAGGCGAAACGCGGTTCTGAAACCTTTAAAAAGCCAGAATATGCTGATCAGAAGAGAAGAAAGACCGGCCAGGGCGAGTCCGATCGGATGAAAACTGCGCAAAGTTTCGATACTGGCCGGCGCCAGAACGATAGTCGAAAGTGCGGCAAAAACAAAGCCAAAGCACATCATCAGCAGGCCCAGCAACAAAAAAGCCACCCAGCGACGGGCTCTTATTTCATGGCTGAATTTGCGTCTGAACGACAGCAGCATCAAAAGTCACCGATCATTTTGGCGCGCAGCTGCTTTGAGAATTTTTCGGCACTGAGAACGCCCATGCGGCGCAGATAAAAGTTCATGGCGGCGGTTTCGATGACCACAGCCAGATTTCGCCCTTCGCGCACCGGTATGGTAGTGCTGGGAACCTCGACCTTGAGGAATCTTACCGTGCGCTGAAAAATGCCGAGACGATCATATTCCTTCTGGTCATCCCATTTTTCAAGGTTAATGACCATATCGACCGGCTTTTCATCGGCAGTAGCCGCGATGCCGAACAGTGAGCGAATGTCGATTATGCCAAGGCCACGGATTTCCATGTGGTGTCGGATCATCTCGTCAGGCGAGCCAACAACTTTGGTATCGCTGATTTTCATGAGCTGAACCGCATCATCTGCCACCAGTCGATGGCCGCGCTTGATCAGTTCAAGCGCGCACTCGCTTTTGCCGATTCCCGAAGAACCCATGATCAGAATGCCGACGCCATAAACCTCGACAAAAACGCCATGCACGCTTTTACGTGGCGCAAAGCGGTTGTGCAGGTAACGCGACAGCTGGTAGATGAACTCGCCGGTGCGTGCCGAAGTGCGCAGCAACGGAATCTTTTTCTGGTCGCAAAGTTCTATGAGCTCATCAAGAACAAGCAGATCGTCGGTTATGATGATGCACGGAATATTGAAGAACAGCAGTTGACGCAGCCTGACCTTACGGGTTTCGGCAGTCTGTTCGCCGAGATAGGCCAGTTCGGTGCGCCCAAGCACGATAATGCGCTCGTAGCCAAAATGTTCAAAAAAACCGGCCAGTTCAAGACCGGGGCGATGGACTTCAGACGAGATGACCTTACGGTCAAGCCCTTCTTTGCCGGCTACGACCACGAGTCCCTGGTCCTGTACAATTTCTTTGACCAGAATCAGAGCCATAAACTGATTTTGCGACCTTTCCCTATAGTTTTACGGCAACAGCATATACCAGTTGCTGATTGTTTTCAATCTCCGGTCGATGGTTGCTTCGATTCTTCGATCTTTGCAAGCCGCTTTTTTGCGCCAGCCATGATGATGAAACCGGCAAGGACAAAAAATATTGACAGCAGCTGACTTGAAGACAGGCCCCACAAAACAATGGGGTTGAGTCGAATGAACTCGACCAGAAAACGGGAAATGCCAAACCAGATGAGAAAAAAGCCAAAGCGGCGGCCACCACCAATGCGCCAGCCAGCAAAAAGCAGAATCATCAGAAGAGCCAGGGTCGAGAGCGATTCATAAAGCGGGGTTGGGTGAACGCTGATGTCTGCCGGAACTGCTTCGCCCGGGAACAGGCGGCGATAGGTTTCGGCAAGCATCTGATTCTTATCGCTCAACGTCGGCACCAGTCCGTTTGGAAAATTCATCGCCCAAGCCTGTTTACAGGGCAGGCCGTAACAACCATCGCCAGCAACTATGCAGCCAATGCGGCCAATAGCATAGCCCACTGCCATTCCAGGTACGTAGATGTCGGCAATTTTAAAAAAGGGCTGCCCAGCGTAGCGCACGCGCAAAGTGCATAATACAAGCGCCAGAACATATCCGCCCAGCACCGAGAAACCGGTGGTGGTAAAAATCATCGACATCGGATCGTTGAGAAAATCTCGGAAATTCTCAAGAATGTGCATCAGACGCGAGCCAACCATGCCGCCGAAAATTGCGAGAAAATGCAGATCCCAGGCTAGCTCTTCGTCACAGCCATTTTTTCGGAACTGCCAGTTGATAACCATGAAGGCAGTAAAAAACGCTATTGCCAGCGTAACGCCATAAGAGCCGATGGTCAGCGGACCTATTTTAAACAGGTATGGATACATGTCAGCAAGAGTAACACAACGAGTTACTGCCTACAAGCCTTTTAAAAGACCAGGCCAGACAGATTGTCCGGCCTGATGTTAAAGCGGTTAAAAAGTTTACCAGCTGCTTACCTGCGGTTAACCAGAACACCTACGACCTTGCAGTCTTCGGTGGTGCGCACGCTGATTTCGGTTCCGGCAGGAATTTCGACTTCTCCACCCTTAATGAATGCGCCGCCGGCCAGACCGATTGGACCAAGCACCAGATAACCCAGAGTAGAAGCGCCAGCTGCCATACCGATTTTCTTTTTGTCAAACCTTTCGCCGGCAGCATCGATCTGAATCGGCAATTCGCTTGAATCCATGCTTTCAATTTTCGTCACATCGAGATTTACGTAGCCGGTGCGCCCGAAGCGGCCGCCACGGCGAACGGATTTAACTGACGAAGTAACAATGCCGCCGTTGGTCATGACCAGTATGTTGTTGTCGATAAACACATCGTGAGCCAGCACCATTGGTATGAGATCGTTCTTTTTTGCTGTGCGGCTCGAAATATCCTTTTTGAGCCGCATTTTGATCTCGGTGCCCCGCGGAATCGTTACCTGATGTAAAGAAATCATGCCATTCTCGATAACCAGATGTATCTGCTGTTCAAGCCTGAAAGCGAGAGGTTCCATCGAAACGTGACCGGTAACCTGTCTGTCGATATCTGCCAGACGTCCTTCAAGATTGCCTTCGCCAGTACGGTTGAACAGTCGCCATTCAAGAAAACTAAGTTTCATGTCGAGCGAAGGGTTGGCTGGTGTGCCCTTGAAGACAAAATCATGCAGGTATCCTGCTTTCTCAGCTTCCTTGCGGCCGGTATTGCGGCCAAAAAGATCTTCTTCGATCTGGCGCAGACGGTCTGCTGTCGCTCCATTCAGGTCTTCGCCATAAATATATCTCTCGAGCCGGCTCAGTTTTTTGTCAAGATTTCGCGACTGTTCGTCAGAGGCCCAGGCGGCGCCGGCAATCAAACAAAGCACCAGTAGAAGTGTAAATATGCGTACGGTTTTCATCGTTAATGCCTCCTGATCTATTATTTTACTGCGGGAGTTTTGGTTTTTTCTTCAGTCTCAACCTTAGCTTCAGTCTTACCCAGTCTGCCACGAGCTTTTGCCGGTCCGGGGTTGAACACCACCACTATTTCACGCTCCTGCAGAGGATTGCGCGCCAGTTCACGACAGAATCTCGCAAAGACGTCAACATCTGTATGTTCGATGATAATATCACGCACCGACAGCTCATTTACGTGGGCGGCCGCCGTCATGACATAGTTTTCTTCAAGTTCAGCGCGGGCTTTTCTGATATCTGACTCAAAACGAATGGCCGGACGACTGAAACGCTCGCCCGAAGGCACCATGGATTCTTGAAAAATCAACATTCCGTTCTGATCGAAGAATCTTGGAAACAGCGAGGGCTCAAACAGCGAACTGCGCACATCGATGATGATTCTTTTGAAATCCGGCGCCGGAGCCTTTTCGTCAACATGCAGACCAGCACTCCAGGAAGCCAGAAAGCTCACCGGCTGCAGGGGCTGCGGGCGCATAGCCGCAAGATAAAGTGCCGATCTGACACTGAGTTTGCCGGTCAGCGGCAGCTCGACCCGACAGCGAATCAGGCCTGAAGTATCGGCCTGTTGAAAATACTTTGGCGCCGACATCAGTACCAGCCCGAGCCTTTCTTTAAGAGCTGCGTTGGTCTGCATGACATGGCGTACCAGTTTGCCTTCCATCAGCGGCAGACTGAGCACTTTTTCGTAAGCGTGATGCAGAGCGTCCATCCAGGCGCGCGAGCGTTCCTCGTCATGCGAGTATTCGCTTTCCCACGGAATACCTGCAAGACCGAACACTTCGATTTTCTGGTCAAGAAAAATTTCGGGCTCGATAAAAGAGTCCGCCCGCAGACTGCAGGCGGTGAACAGGCTTAAAATTATTGCCAGTCGTATGGCGAGTTTCATCAACAACGTTCTCCGATCAGTCAAAAGTCACATGCGCTCCGACATGGTGTTCAGGCACGATTTCGCCGTCATAGAACGAGTAATCGACTCTGATATGAGGAAGAACATACATACCAAAACCAAGAGTCAGTGTTCCGTTAAGCGAACCCATGCGCATGGTCAGATCGTTTTCGATAAACTTCTTTTCGACTCCGATGCGATACTGCTGATCGAAAGCGCGGGCGGTGTTGGTAACATTCAATGCATCGGCCGCGATAATCGTTCCTTTGGTCACTTTAACTGCGGCGCCAAGATTCAGACTGACGCCATCGCGTCGGTCGTAGGTGCCATTGACGTCTTCGACGAGATTGTCGACGGTAATGCCGCCGGTAATGCGATCGTTGTAGTGATACATCAGACCGATGCCGAGCGAAGTCGAATCTCTTTTGCTGTGCTGCTGCAAGCTGCGAATCCAGCGATCGAGGTTATAATGTCTGATTTTGATACCGCCATAAAGCTGCTCACGGGCAAGCATGCGGCGGGCAATCGGAAAGCGGGTGCCGAAAGCCAGCTGCAGATCTTTGGTTTTGCGGCTGGTGCCAAGATACTCACCACCGACCAGTTTGCCAAATGCTTCTGAACGATTGTCTTCGGTATAGGCAACGCCGTAGCTGTACTTTGGCCGGCGCGGCACCGGTTCTTCAAGAATATTGTGTTCGAGATAGTCGGTGATCGAAAACTTGTCTTCGACATTATCTTCGTAGATATGGCCGGTAAAAGCCGCGCTTGTCCAGTCGAAGACATCACGTTCGTTAACCTTGACCTGAAGCGAAGCTTCGCGGCCCTGAATCTGAGAGAGACCGGCCGGATTATAAAAAGTAGCCGATTCGTCATCGGAGAGACCTATGAAGGCACCGCCCATGCCGCGTGATCGCGCTGACTGCGCGCAGACATCACTGGTCGAAACGACAATAAACAGGCATAGCAGCAGCATTACACCTGCTGTTGTAGATAATTTCTGTCGAATCATGGGCGTGGCCTCCTTGAGGAAACTGAAACTGATTTGTGTGCTTTAATGTTAATCGTCATTTCGCCGTTAAAATATGAGATTTGCCTGAACTTTTTGCCTGTCATCATGGTTTGTCTTTCTTTTTTACCGGAATAAAGCCATCGGGAGCTTTGGGAATCGGCTTAAAACCGGGATCTGCCTTCGGCGTCGCCGCCGGTTTGAGTGGAACGAAACCAGTCGAACCCTGCGAAGCCGCAGCTGGCTGCTTGATTACCTGAGCCGGTCTGGCTGGCTTTACAGGCGACGGCGGCACGACATTCGGCGGCGGTATGTTGATACCGGTGACATTGGCCGGTTCTTTAACCGGCACAGTAAGAGGCGGCGGCAGACTTTTGCCATCGCGATAGACAAAGGGAACCTCTGCATACCTGATGTTTTCGCGATAAGGTTCTGATCTGAAGTCACGCAGAATCTGATACTGATCTTCGCCTTCGGGCACGATAATGTCCATGACTGGCGGATCGCCGTAGGTATCATGACCACCACCAAAATCATCCTGTGTCGGAAAGCCTCTTACGTCTCGATTCAGCAAACGATTCGGTGACACGATGTTTTTGTAACCCATAACCAGGCATTGATAACCTGCCCGTTCTGAGATTCCCGGTAATTTGCTGCGGGCAATCTTGATGATGATCTTGTCGCGCTGAATCCTTATGTAATCAGGGTATACTACATCGGCGAGACGATTGCGCAGTTCGAGGTCATCGGTCTTTTCGCGCAGAATGTTGAATACATCGATCTCTGAAAGCGGGGTGATCATGATCATCTTTTCCCAGCCCATATTGCGGGCAAACATCAGGTCACGCCCGGTCAGAGCTTCTTTATAGCCAGAATGTTCACGCCCGTCGATGTCGATATAGATATCCCACATATTGGCGACAAAGCCCTGTTCTTCAGTGTTTCGGGTATCAGGCCAGTCGCGCATTATGTAGTTGCGCATCTGAATTTCAAATACTACCACGCCACCTTCTTCGTAAACTGTGAAGCGCTTGAGATCGAAAATTCCGCGCCGCAGGCGCTTGTCGAGCGGATACTGGTAATACCCCGGGCCTTTGTCATCGCCGACATTATCGGTGATATCAAACCAGGCACCTTCCTGATAGAAGTAATTGACCGGCTCAGACTGGCTTTGTGCAAACACACCAACAGTCGAGAGCAGCAGTATTACTGCCACAACTTTTGCTGTTTTGCTAAGAGATATCATCACTTGACCCCTATGATCGAATAGGTTTCGTCACCGGATTCCTGATAAGGATCCTTGACCTGATTTTCGCTGTTGATGTTGAAGGCATACTGATAGTAGCCAGGTGCAATACCGGTGAACAGGCGGGTGTAGACGCCATCGCCGGCGACTTCATCGCCATTGGTGCCATCGTCATAGAGCTGCTGCGGATTGCTCCAGCCCTTGAAAGAGCCAACAACAGTGGGATTGGTGACATCAACAAAGTCAGAGGCAACCAGAATGACCTTGAGCTCGCCACCTCTTTTGGCTGAAAGTGTTGTAGGCGGCACTTCATACAGAGTGACGGTCGAAAGATCGATGGGAACTGCTCTGATATTGAAGTTATTACTGCGGAATACCAGGTATTCGCGACCGTTTCCTTCCATCGCAAAACTGTAATGACCGTCAGAATCGAGATACATCGAGCGTGAGCCCTTCTTGGTAGCCAGTTTAACCTCTGAATAGTTAACGCTGTTAAGGTCACTGACAACATAACCGCGGGCCAGCTTAACTGTCGATTCGAGAATGTAAATTTCGGAGTTGCCGTTTCTGGTGTATTCCTGATGAGGGTCGGTCTGGGTTTCGGTGCTGCCGTCGGCTTTGCTGAATTCGAATATATATTGCTGCGAGCCGGTAGTAAGGTTAGTCAGACGCACGGTGTAAATACCATCATTTGCCAGCAGATCGCCATGACTGCCGTCATCGTACATTTTGACCTTATCAGGTGACCAGACAGGATTTACTGACTTCAGATTAAAACTGGTAGCCGTCGGAAAATCGACTATAGAAGCTATCCAAAGGGCTTCGCCAACAATCTTGGTTGACAATGAGATATCAGGCGGGGTCGCGGTTTTATCAGTTTCGGCATCTACCCAGGCATAACCGACATCAAAGCTGCGGCCACGGGCGATAAGCAGATAACGCCCGGATTTGCGCACTTCGATCGTGTATTCGCCCTTGTCATCGGCATAGGCATTCAATGACGTTCCAGCGACAGTAACTTTGACGCCGCGCGAAATCTGCCCCGGCGGTACTACGACTTTTCCCTTGATGATAGCGACCGGAATCACCAGTGACTCTTGAATACAGCCGCTTGAAAAAACCGCCGTCAGAATAAGAAATACTGTCAGCAATGCTTTTTTCATTATTCTATCCTAAAAATTTGATCTGGCCTCGAAGATGAACATCTTCTGGGTGTGAACGTCTATGTAATCTCTGCCATTATCGGTGCTGGTGATCGCCCAGCGCCATTCGTCAGGGTAATCATAGCCGAACTTGAATCTGACGGTAGCGCTTTTACTGACATCGTAGATCAGCTCGCCATAGATGTTTTCGCGGTCGATTGAGTCTTTGTTGCCATCTTTGAAGTCGATCACGCCGCGGGAATAAAAGGCGCGACCTCTGAACTTGTTGGTAAAATTCTTCTTGAGTTCAGCCAGAATAGCATTTGCCAGGCTTGATCTGCTGCCATCACCAGAATCTTCATAATCAACGTGCTGAACCCCACAGGTCAAGCTGGTTGTCGGCGTAAAATTGTAGGTAGCCTCGCCAATGTAGTCTACTCTGATATTTTCGCGCGGCGAGCTGACCCAGCCGACCTGGTGCTCAACGCTGCCTTTGGCATAGACTCTCGGGTTGATGTCTGAGTTGATTTCAAAATAACCAACCCTCTCGTTGTTATCATAAGTTGTACCGTTTTCGTCAAAGGTATCGTCTGGATCACCCCAGACGAGCATCTTGCCCTTGGCGCTGACCGAATCACTCAGACGCAGATTCAGTTCGACTGCATTCGATTTTTCGCCCTGTTCACCTTCAAATGCATCCCATTTCTGAACGAAATCGTATTTGAAAGTCGTCTTGTCGGTAAAATCAGAAAGCAGCTGAAAGGTAAACTTGCGGCCTGAGTTGCCATCTGTTTCATGTTCAGTATAAGGATCGATTTCCCAAGTTTTAGAAAGGTAAGTAGCTTCGACCGACAGATTGTTGGCAATCGCCAGCAGTTTGTTGCCAAAATCATAGTTGACTCCGAATCTGGTGAGCTTTTCTCCGGCAAAATCTGGGCGACCATAGTTTCCGTCTGAGTATTTCATATCCAGACTGTTCGGATAATTTTTAAGATCACCAATATCATAGGCCCACGCCGGAGCCATCATGGCCCGAAAATACCTGCCGAAATCATAGTGCTTAACTGTTCCAGTCAGTCCACCGTTCTGAACTGTAAGATCGAACCTTGAGCCTTCATCTGGCATATTGCGCGTTTTTTTCTCGCCGCCGTCATACAGATATGAGGCAGAAGTTAAAAATTCGGCTGTTGCCTGGATTTTGCCGGCCCGGTCGGTCGAATAGTTGACATCGAAACCGCGAACAGTATTGGAATTACCGACAGTCTTGTAATCAAGAATCTTTTCGGCATAAGAGGTGCCGACAGAAAAATTGTCTTCACTGAATTTCTCTGGCAGCTTCCAGACAAGGCGACCGGTCACCATATCGGTACTGTCTGTGTATCCGCGAATCAAATCGGTTTTAAGAATCGAACCCTGGTAAGAAACGCCGCTTTCAGAGCCCGAAACTTCGATACCCTGATAAGGATCGACCACATCGGTGTCTTCGGTCAGAATGTTCATTGGATCGTCGATCCCGCTGGCGCCTTCACTTGAGAAAACCCTGACTTTCATCGACTTGGCATTGCTGAGAATATGCATGCGGTTCGAAAGCAGAATTCTGTCGTTCTGAATTCTGCTTACATAGTCATCGATATTGTCAAACGGGTTCGGGGTGCCTGACTGGCTGTAGACGACCTTGTTCCAGGTCTTGCCCTGAATCAGGCCATATAGTTCATAAAAGGTTTCGATTCTTTCGCCAAGAGGCTTACCGACAAAACTGAGGTAGAGTTCCTGGTAAAAGGTTACCAGACCAGGATCGCTAAAGGTGTAAGGATCGCCAGAAATATTTCTACCAGCAGTTTCAGGATCGATTACATACTGAGCGCGAGCCCGGTAAAAGCCGGCAATTTTAACCTTGGGCAGCATGCCCTCGATTTCTTTTACCTTGTTTTCGCTGTCTACCATGCGGCGTTCGAGCGAATCGACGCGCACGTCGAGCAGGCCGAGCTCATCTCTGAATTCTTTGGTAAGGCGGGTCAGAGCAGCGCGCTCTTCTTCGCTGGCTGCATCGATATTCGCTTTTTTCTCTTCCATGCGCTTGAGAATGCGGGCAAGAATAAGAGCGACATCGTAACGGGTGGTGACTTTGCGGCCTTTAAAAGTGCCGTCGGGGTAGCCTTCCATATAACCCTGGCTGATAAGAAACTCAACGTCGGAATATGCCCAGTGGTCGCGCGGCAAATCCTGAAAAGCAGCTGATTGTGCCAGGGTGGCAGCGGGCAGCGCAAGGCACAGAAGCGTTACCAGTAACCCCACGAGCAGGGAAAACACGCTATTATTCTTTGTTTGCCTCATTCTTTTCTTATCTTTTTCCTTGGGGAATATGAATGCTCAGTTCCTCTATCGACAGTTTCGACTGATTTAATAAGAACAAATTTTTACCAGCTGACTTGCGTAACCGGCGTATTGGCAAAGAATCGAAATCTGGTGTATTTTTTAGCCATGCAGCTCGAGCAATTATCTACCGAAAACATTTTTGAACTGCGCCTCAAATGGCTGGCTCCATTTTCTGCCAGTGTTTTTGTCGCAGCGATACTGCTGGGCTCGCAAAAAATGCTGCTGCGCCTGCCTGAGCCAACCATGATGATCTGCGCATTTTTTATGTTTTTCATGCTGGTCTGCCGCGGGGCTGCCAGCTTTACCAACCGGCTGGCCGCCAGCATGAAAATAAGTTACCCGACATTCATTCTCTGGTGTTATCCGATGACGGTTGTCGGCACTGTGACGCTGAGTTCATGGCTCTTTCTGGGGCTCTCAAACCGCCTGCTTGGCCGCGGTTTCTGGAATAACTGGCTGGGTCTGACCGGTCAGGATACAACCTCGTTTTTTTTCACCTGCTTCGCTTCGATGCTGCTGGTAGTAACGCTGCAGTTCGCATCGTCGATTTTTCAGGTATTCAACTGGATTCTCGAAATGTCGCGCGGGCACGTTCAGATGGTAAGTAACGAGCTGATGAAAATCGGAGATGACCGAGCCGCAATCGGCAATACTCTGGAAATTATGCGTCAGGATGGGGAACAGACCAAAACCAGCCGGGTGCGCGCGACCAGATTCAACCGGCTGGCCCTGCTTGGCATTTTCATGCTTGGGCTGGCTTTTGCAGGCTGGGTAACCTTTTTCAGGCCGGCCCTGATTCTTTATTATCGTGCCGAGATACAGCTGCGTACTTTTCTCGAACCGGCTGCCGCCTACGAGACGCTCAGGCACCTGAGCGAGCGCTTTCCCGATTACCGCTACATGGATTCGGTAACCTATCGCATGGCCTGGATTCTCGACCGCAGGCTCAATCAGTTCGAAAAGGCCAAAGAGGCTTACGAAGGTTTTATCAAACGTTTTGGCAGACACAATGTCTGGTCGGATGAAGCCATTGCCAGTCTGGTCAGACTTTCGCTCGATAAGCTCAGCGACCCTGAGCAGACGCTTTACTGGACGGCGCAATATCTCGAAACCCGGCCCGACGGGATTATGGCGCCGCACATGTATCTTTACCGCATCAGAGCCTTTAAACGCAGCAATCAGCCCGAAATGGCCGAAAAGGAAATGGCTGAAGTGCAAAAACGTTTCGATATGAATGCAAAAATTCAGATTATCAGCAGCGAAGACCGTCTTATCGATCTGATCAGTTTTTCTGATGCGCTCAAGGCCGAAATCAGCGCAGACCGCCAATGAACCCGGCAATCGATGGCGCGCTCAACACTTTGGCCAGCCCGAGCCCGCGCCGCGTGCGCAGTTGTTTGTGGCCTTTCTGCGGCCGCAGTTCTTCGAGAAATACCTCTTCGAGCACCATACCCAGCAGCAAAGCGCCACCGTCAGATCCGGCCAGAATTACCGGCGCGCCACTGTAACCGGCAAATACTTCGAAATCTACATAAAATACCGGATAAAGACTTGCCGGGCGCAACGGAAAGCTTGACACCACGCCACTGCGGGCAAAGGCAAAGCCAGCCTCATTACAGGCCTCACCATAAGGAAAGCCCGGAACGATAACCTGAGACCCGGCGCCAATGCTGGCGCGACCCAGCTGTTTTTCGTCGGCGATAAAATCGCGTGACAGCACGCAATAGTCGGCTTCTCCTGGCAGCTCGATCTTGATCGCCGCCAGATCGAAAGTTGCATGACTGACATAAAGAGCGCGATTTTGTTTGCGAATCTGTATCTGCAAAGGCAATGGAAAGTAGATATTGCGCTCGCAACGCCGCAGATTAATTCTGGCAAAGTCTTCGGCAATACTGTTGAAGCTGTGCGCGCTGCTGACCAACCAGACAGCGTTGCGACCAGGCGCTTCTACCATGAAAGCAGTAGCAAAAACCTGTTCACCAGAGCGGTCGCGACCACTGAGTGAAACGACCGAACGCATCACCGCATCGATGCCGGCCGCCGATGCCACGGCTGGCAGAAGCAATGCAATCAGAGATAACGTCAGAACCGCTCTAATCGATAATGGCATAAATAAAACGAATTCAAATACCCGGTTACCAGAACCCGCCATGGTCACAGGCCGGTTTGTTTTCAAGGGTTTCGCTGACACAACACTCTCTTTCATACTCAGATGAACAGGCTGGCCATGACTTCGTCGGCGAGACGCAGACCACAGTCGCTCAATCTGATTTTATCACCTTCGCGCCATAGATTGCCAGTTGCTGTCTGTCTGGCAAGAGTTCTGTAGTAATCTTCCGGCTGCCGACCAAAGCACTGTTCAAAATCAGCAAGATCGAGACCCTGCTGAACAAGCCTGAGCCGCAGCATCAGATACTCGTTGCGGCGGTCGGCCGGCGACAGTCGCTCAACTGCGGCAGGTTCTTCTGCCAGCCAGCGCCTGAGATCAGGCGGGTTGGCCAGCCTGATGCCATCACAGCATGAAACTGCGGCCGGGCCAAGACCAAGATAGTCGCCCTGACACCAGTAATTCAGATTGTGCCGGCACTCCAGGCCGGCGCGCGCATGATTGGATATTTCGTAGTGTTCAAAACCGGCTGCAGCGAGAGCGTCGCGCACCTCATAGAGTTCTTCAGCACCAATATCAGCGGGATCAGACAACAGCCCCTGACTGACAGCTTTCTGCATTGGTGTGTTCTCTTCGATGGTCAGAAAATAGGCCGAAACATGAGCGAATGGGTATCTTGTCACCAGCTGATGAAGATCATCGGCCAGCGAAGGGCAGCCCGGCACCCCAAGAATGAAGTCGCCACTCACATTTTTGAGCCGTGCAAATGTAACGTCGAGGGCTCGATAAACCGAATCCAGACTGGCACGGCGGCCGAGAGCAGCAAGTTCACGATCGTTCAGGCGCTGAATACCCATGCTCAGCCTGATCTGCGGCAGAGTTGCCAGATAATCAGCAATCTCGACAGTCAGCGTTTCAGGGTTGCTTTCAAATGTCCATTCCTGCAATAAAGATGGGTTGGGCAGAAGGCTTCTGATAATTTCGACAAGGCGCTGCAGATTCGCTAACCCGATGCAGGTCGGGTTGCCACCGCCGACAAACACCGTCTTTAAATGGCCGGTTGCCGGCTCAAAGCGCGCGCGCGCCTCTTCCGCCAGTCGCTGCAGATACTGCTCGATCGACTTCTCGACTGGTGTCTCAGAATAAAACCCGCAATAATCGCATTTGCTGAGGCAGAACGGCACATGCAGGTAAAGACCACTGGCTTTATTCTGGCTCATTCTGCCCACCCAGACGATTTTGCAGAGTTGTGACCAGTACCCTGTCGGCTCCACGTGAAACAATAAGAAGTGGTGTGAAACCAACACGGGCCGACTGCCGCAGAAAGTCTGCGACCAGCAGAATTGTCAGCATTATATTTGGCCAGGCGTTGATATGCCATTGGCCCGACCAGGTAAAGCCGGCATCAGAAAAGGGCCAGAGATAGTAAACCGGCCATTGGTAGCCATCGGGGCCACGCGCGCCAACGAGGTCACAGAGCAGATGCAGGTGAAAAATGGCAACGAACCAGGCGACCAGCCGCCAGCTTCTGCGGCTAAGCCAGTATACCGCCGGAATCAGCAGCAGACAGAACAGGCCGCAGTGACCAAACTTGTGGTGATATGCCGAAAAAAACTCGGCTTCGCCGCCGCGCACCAGATCGGCCAGGGCGCCAAGACCATCGAGGTCGGGCATCACCGAAGCAGCGGTCAGTATCAGGGTGTCACGCAGCTGTCGATTATATCTGAGACCTGCGTTCCAACCGATAAAGAAGTGCGTAATTATGTTCATTGGCCAGTTCTGTCAGGACAAGAATGGATGAGCTGTGCTCATCGAGAATATGTTAACATGAATCACCAGCAATTATGGAGGGAAGCCGCAGAATGATTTTTGAACAGTTCAGCCTCGGGAACATGCAGAACTTCTCTTATCTGTTCGCCGACGGGCAGGGCCGCGAAGGTTTTGTCGTCGACCCGGCCTTCGACCACAACAAGATTCTTGAAGTTGTCAGAAAGCATCGGGTCAATCTGACCAGAATTTTTCTGACTCATCATCACTACGATCACATCAATGCCGCCAATCAGGTCAAGGCACAGACCGGCGCTGAAATTCTCTGTCATCGAGAGACCGCGCCGCTGCTGCATGGTGCCGCCACCCCCGACCGCTTTATCGATGAGGGTTACAGTTTCAATCTTGGCGGCGACAAAGTGGTCTGCCTGCACACGCCCGGCCATGCCCCCGGTTCATTGTGCCTGCTTGTTGCCGACAGGTGGCTGGTCACCGGCGACACACTGTTCATAAACGACTGCGGACGCGCCGATCTCGCCGGCAGTGACCCCAAGCTGCTTTTCGCAAGCCTGCAGCGTCTCAAAAGCCTGCCGGACCATCTGATAGTCTGCTGCGACCATAACTACGGCCCGTTCCCGACCCGCACTCTCGGCGAAGAAAAACGCCTTAACCCGACTTTGAATGCCAGAAATCTCGATGAATTCTGCAGACTGCCCTGATCGGCAGTTCAGATCACCACTCGTAGGCCAACCCCTGCTTGAGAGCCCAGTAGGCTGATTCTTTCCAGCTTCGCTCGAAATCGGCTTCGTTGATTTTGAATACCTGATTGAGTGCGTCGGCAAAAGCTGTGCCCTTGCTGACCATCTCGATCATACGCATCATGTCGCGGCAGCCTCTTTCGAGATTGCCGGTACGCTTGATCAGAAAGCAGGTCATCAGATAAGCCTGGGCGGTAGCGGTTTCGAATACCGACGGTGAAGTGTAACCTTCGGAAAAGATGCTGTTGAGCATATTGCCTGAAACCAGCTTGGCGGCACCAGATTCGATGCTTTTTTGTGCAATCAGCAGGCGATAACGCAGGCTGATCGGGCTGGCAGCAAGAACTTCGGCGAGGCCGTGCTGCATCCAGGCTGTAGCGGCACGGTTGGTCTTGGCTTCAGGAATCAGTATCTGAATGATCAGACGGGTAAGTTCGCCAGCCAGCAGATGACCGGGCAATTCTTCGATGAGCGGGCCCATCTCATCGTCGCCGAGGGCATCGAAGTTGGCGAGAATGATGTTTCTGATCATATCGGCATCATAATAGATGGTCGTGACCGTAACTACTGTGTTGGCCGGCTCATAAAGAGCTATCGTCGGCCCCAGGCCTTCTGCCGAAATGAAGTTGATGAAAATCGGTACGGTCAGGGTTCCGATGCGGGAGGCAATGCGCTCATACATTCTGCCAAGTTCAGAGCCAAGAATGCTGCGGGCCGAAGGGTCTATGCCGGAGCCCAGAGTAATCTGAAACTTGCCGTCACCCGAGACTTCGGTAGAGACTGGCGCGGTCGACGCAACCTGAGCATTGACAGCAGACTGAGAGGTAGCGTCTGGCAAAGCTTCCGGAACAGGCATTTCTGAATAACCGGAAACCGCAGCACCGGCGAGTCGGTTGTTGATCTCGGCGAACAGGCGGGGGTCGTCGCCAAGAGCCGGAAACCCGGAAAGGAACTGCAACATGCCAATGCGGTTAGGGTTCAGTTGAAAGCCTTTGCGCAGCCAGGTCAGAGCCTGCCGGTTGTCGCCGATTTTGAAGCAGTAAAAGGACTCAAGATAACAGACCATACTGCGTTCTGCCACCCGACCGCGCCATTCGTCGAGGGCATTGCGCGCATCGGCAGTGCGATCTGCCAGCAGCAACAGGGTAATGTAGACCGGGTAGGCTTCGGGATCGGTGAATGGCCGTGAACTTACGGCATCGTTGAGTATTACGTTGACTTCGTTCATTCTACCATTCTGCAAAGCGAACAAAGCTGCGGTCAAACTTACCGACGGCATGTTGTAACCGCGTCTGAACGCGCGCGCCAGGCGCGTCGCCGCCTTATCTTTTTCGTTGCGCTGCAGCAGGTGGCCGACCCAGAGCAGTTCGATCTCGGGATTACCGGGGTCGCGAACGCCGGCTTCCTGTAGAGCCTGACCGGCCTCACGAACCTTGTTGAGATCGAGCAGAATTCTTGCCTGGGTAATATAAGCGTCGGGCGAAGAGGGATTTGCCTTGCTGTACTGGTCAACCAGCGAAAGCGCCCTTGTCCACTGGTCAAGATCGTAAAGCGCCCTGAAAAAACTGCCGGAAGAGCTGCCGGGATTGGAATCTTCGATCATCGCCTTCACGAACAGCAGCATGGGATGATATGGCTCTTTTTTCAGGTTGTTTTCGATAATATTCAGGGCATCGCGGTTACGACCGAGATACCAGGCACACAGAGCAGTCAGAGCCGGGCCATCGGGGCCGGGATATTTCTTTTCGTATTCTTCGGAGAGGGCAAGCGCAAGATAGACCTGACCTCGCTCGAGGGCTTTCATGATGGCACCTGAATGCAGCTTCGGATTGGCGAGCCGCTCCTGAATCTTTGGCAGGGCCTCAGAAATCTCGTTAAAATGATCGGCCAGTTTTGTCTGGTCTACCGGGATCGGTCGCGGTTTCGCGGGTAGACGGGTCAGATAGCGCTGCCCCACTTTGTTGGTCAGCGAAAGCGCACTGGCCCGGCGCAACCACTCGGCTGCCAGCAGCGGTTGTTCAGCCTGAAGCTCGATGATTCCGAGAAGGTTAAGAAGATTCTGGCTGCGGTTACCATCAAAAAAAAGACGCAGCGCAAACAGCCGCGACTCCTCAAGCAGGCCTGAAGCCATGGCCTCACGCGCCATGCGATACAGATCTTTGGGAGTATGCAGGTTGGGTTTGTCGAACGCCTCATGCGCAGACGGCCCGCTCCAGCCTGCAGACTGCGCCGACAGGCTTCCCTGAAACATCAGTATAAAAAACACACCTATTGCAGCAGTGATAATCTTTTTCATAGTCGCCATTATATCAGCCACCAGAAAGTAAGCCAAGCACCAGAATCAGGTCGGCTGAGTCAGCTTTTTACGCAGAATGACCTGATTGCCGCGCCCCAGATAGATTACTTCGTCGAAATTCATGCGGGCAAGCAATATGCCGCGACCATGCATCGACATCAGATTAGCCGGATCGTTCGGGTCAGGCACGCTTTGCCAGTCGAAACCTTCGCCCTGATCTTCAATAACCCATTCGCACATCTCGGCTTTCATCTGAAACTGAATCTGCACACGCCGGCTCCTGTATGGCTCCTGGACGGCCCTCTCATTGACCAGATCGTTGAGATCGCAGCCTCTGCCCTCAATTGCGCTGGTTTTGTCAAGATAAGTGATACCAAGATTGCCGTGTTCGATGGCGTTGATTATTATTTCGAGCAGCCCCAGCCGCACACCCATGCGATCGGCAGGTTGTATGCGGCCTTCGGTTTCCTGCATCAGGCGATCGGCAACCTTGCCGAGCACCTCTAGTCGATTATCAAGACGCAGCTTCAGATAACGCTCCTGGATGAAGCCAATAACCTCACGCTCGACGGTACGCGCTGCCAGCACATCGGCATATTTCCTGAGATTGGCGATGATGTCTTTCGGCACAACCGGCTTGACCAGATAATCATTTGCCCTCAGACGCAGCGCTTTGAGTGTAAATTCGGCGCTGCCAAATGCCGTGGTCATGACCACTATCGTTTCATGCGACTTGCGCCTGATCCGTTCCAGCATTTCGAGCCCATCCATGACCGGCATCGAAATGTCCGAAAAAATCAGATCAGGCGCAAAAGACTCGAACATGGCAAGACCTTCGGCGCCGTCGCGCGCTTCCATTACCTCGTAATCACCCATGCGAATGACCGAGGTTATGTATTGCCGCGAGAACGCGTCGTCTTCAACGACCAGCACCTTCATTTTCTTAGCCGGCTGATCCATTAATTGCCTTTCCAAAAATCGCGCACGAATGACCAGTGCCACCAGAGATGACTGCATGCAGTTGTTAAACTGCTTCTACTGAAATTGTATCACAAATGCCGGCTGTTGCTCAAAAAAAGTGGCCGGGCTGTACCCGGCCGACCTTTGCTGTTCTGATACTCAGCTCATTTCACAACGAAGCTGATCATGCGTTTGGGTACATAAATGAACTTGACAATCTGTTTGCCTTCAAGATGCTTCAGTACCTTTTCGCTCGCTGCCGCGGCGACGCGGGCCCCGGCTTCATCGATATCAACCGGCACTTCGAGCTGATCGCGCAGTTTGCCGTTAACCTGAACCGGCAGTGTGATCGTCGATTCAACCAGCGCCTTCTCGTCATGAACCGGCCAGGTCTGCTGATGCACTGAACCTTTTTCTCCGATCTGTTCCCATAATTCTTCGGCGAGGAAAGGCGTAATCGGGGCCAGCAGCCTGAGCAGAGTCTGTGCTGCCTCACGCCAGAGCGTCGTCGAAGCCAGCTGCGTCTTTTTGGCAGCATCAATCATGGCGTTGGTCAGTTCCATCAGGCGGGCAATAGCAGTATTGAAGCTGAAGTTGGCGAGATCGTTACTGACCGCCTTGATCGTGCGATGCACGATGCGATAAAGATCTTCGGCTTCTTTACCTTCGGCTTTGCCAGTGCCATTGCCCGGGTTCTCGCTGATCAGGTCGTAAACACGGTTAACGAAGCGATGCATGCCACGCATACCCTCGTCTGACCATGAAACTTCAAATTCAAAGGTGCCAAGAAACAGTATGAAAGCGCGCAAGGCGTCGGCACCGTATTTTTCGACCATTTCGTCAGGCGTAATAACATTGTTCTTCGACTTGCTCATCTTGCTGCCATCGGCCGCCAGCATCATGCCCTGATTGCGTAACTGGCTGAATGGCTCGATAAAGTTAACCAGACCGGCATCATACATGACCTTGGTCCAGAAGCGG
>Ga0116142_10000347_pt1 | contig 62413 bp, 44 predicted proteins | sample AD_UKC033_MetaG_FD_89785 | JGI IMG/M metagenome (GOLD analysis project Ga0116142, IMG submission 89785) | Active sludge microbial communities of municipal wastewater-treating anaerobic digesters from USA - AD_UKC033_MetaG | ecosystem: Engineered > Bioreactor > Anaerobic > Digestate | place: USA... | reverse complement strand
TGGTTGCAATAACTTTGAAATGATTGTTTTGGGCTTGTATAATAGTTCGACAAACGATGCGATGGTGGAAATCCTTCGAGACGAACTGGGAATTATTGTTCCCTTGGTAAGTGGTTATAGCGGTTCGACAAGTGTAATATCTTACTATGGGGTAGAAGCTTTTCCCGAAACTATATTAATTAAACCGGATCGTTCGGTAATATACGATGGTACAGAAACTCCTCTTAGCAATATTACCACAATTGTTTCATTAGGCCCACATCAGAATGCTTGTCCTGAAGACTGGCCGGTTGCACAATTTTCGGGAACACCATTGGTAATTCCCATTAATTCAGGAGTTATCTTTACTGACCAGTCTACTAATCCGATAAGTCAATGGATTTGGACTTTTGAGAATGGAACACCTGCAAGTTTTAACGGTCAAAATCCACCTGAAATAATTTACAATGTGGCTGGTTATCATGATGTTAGCTTAACTGCACGAAATCAGTTTGGTAATGAGAATTCAATAACAAAAAATGATTATGTATTAGTTTATGAGCTTGCTGATACCACCCCTGTTGCATGGTTTACTGCAAATCAAGTTATTGTTGTAGCAGGGAATACGGTTGATTTTACTGACCTTAGCTATGATTTTCCTTTCGAATGGCGATGGGCTTTTCAGGGAGCAGTACCGGCGACTTCATTTGTTCAACATCCTCAGAATGTATTATATAATACAACAGGAACTTATGATGTACAGTTGATTGTGCGAAATTCACAGGGTTATGATACTCTTTTAATTGAAGATTATATCAGAGTAATTCCCGATGCTGGAACAGAAATTCCTATTGCAAATTTTACTACTCAAAACCGACTGATTAAATCAAATACATTGGTTATGTTTCAAGATTTGACAATAAATAATCCAATGTTCTGGTCATGGGCATTTGAGGGTGGTGATCCTTCATATTCCAACACTCAACTTCAGCCACAAGGGATTAGATATTTGAATACCGGATTTTTTGATGTAACTTTAAATGTGGGAAATACAAATGGTGCTGATGTGTTAACAAAAAGGGATTATATTGTAGTTTATGATTCTTTTGTAGGAACGGTATGTGATACAATATCTAATCTGCAAAATGGCGAAATTCCTTATGCTATGCAGATTAACGGAATGACCGGTTTTTATGGTGGACATAACTCAGACAGAATAACCATGTATGCTGACTATTATGACTATCATACATTTAATCAGGTTTATGGAGTAATTGTTCCTGTATTGGATGTGGACTACTTGTCGAATAACTCTTATATTAGATTTATGACTTGGGATGGAGCTCATGATGTGCCTACAACTATTTTAGGTGATCAGAAAGTTTATTTGCGTGATTTAAGAGAGAATTATCTTCAAGTTATATTGTTTGATGAGCCTCTTGACGTTGACGGACCATTTTATCTGGGATATTCAATAAATTATGCCGATGGTGATAATTTTGTGGTGGGAATGGCTCCTAATCGCGGTCATGGAGGTTTCAATACTTTGTGGGTTAATAAAAATGGCCTTTGGAAAAGGTCTTCTTCAGAATATGATATTTCGACATCAACAGGAATTAGACCGTTGACTTGTTTAGTTGGAATTGAGGACGAATTATTAACTGAAAGTACAGGTATCTTTCCAAATCCTTGCTCCGACAGACTGTTTATTGACAATAGCCTTTGTTTCGATGATGGAGACTTTGTAGAAATCTTCGATAAAACGGGTAAAACTATTCTTATGCAATTCGCAGATCAGGGAACTAATACTATAGAACTGAATACCCAAAATATTTCACAAGGTGTTTATTTTGTGAGAATTTTTACAAAAGGCAAACTTGTGAACGAAAAAATTACTATTATCAAATAAACTTTTAGTTTTCTTTGAAATCTGAAAAGTATTTGAATATATCTTCCTTATTATTTTCTTTTATCGCAAGATGATAACTGTTGTTTTTATAAACAAAGTATTTATAGGTTGTTCCTGTTAAAGAATTACCCGGATAATTATTTACATACTCATCTTTGCAACGCCAAACCGAATATTTCCCTTTGGTATAAACCAATTCCATCTCTGCTTTGCCATAGGTTGAAAATGGAAGATACATAGTTTTAACTGCTCCAGTATTTAAATTGTTATTCTTACCGGGATTCATTTCTTTTGCATAAATGCCGGATACTCCCATAAAGAGAAGTAGTGCGCTTGTAATAATTAACTTTTTCATAATTTTAAAATTTAATCGTTATTAACTTTTTCTAATATACGTTTGGCGAAATGCAAAAAGAGTTAATGCAATCTTAAATATATGCTAAAGTGTGTTAAAATATAATCAGTATGTGAGGATGATTATTGAATAGATTAAGAAAATACTAATAGATTTTTTCCTAATAATATTTATAAGTAGCATAAGCTACATATTCATCATCATAGTATTGACCTGATGTTTGTCCGTACATAATATATTCACCTCTATGATCTTCATCTTCGAAAATAGTAAGATAAATTGTAGGCTGCGTCCAATACATTCCATAAGGTAAATAATCTGAACTGATAACACTAGTTGTTGTTATAACTACTTTATTTTCACTTGTGTTTACTTTTCCTTTAATGTAACATTTGCAGTTGTAGGTAACTCCATCAAAAACAAAACTTGCATGAGATTTTCCGGTAAAACTGTCTGAATAATCATCATAGATTATATCATATAATTTTTCAGTACATGAAAAATAACCGCTTTCTGTTACATCTGTTCTGCTTTGCGAACCCCCATACCATGTCTGTTCCAAAACTGTTTCAAAATCCTGACTAAATAATGTATTTGTTAATGTCAAAAAAATAAAGCCAATTAAAATAGGTTTAAAATTTTTCATAGTTATATTGTTTTTAGTTGATTCGTAAAATTAATAAATTTTGAAAAAAGTACAAGAAATAGTTTTGATTTTTTTAATGTCAACATTAAGAAGTCTATAACTAATGATTTGAATACATAACAAGCTCATCATCAAAGAGTTGTCCGGCAGATGTCCCATACATCACATAATATCCCGGGTAGGCTTCATCATTATACAAAGTTAGAGTTTCCGTTCCCGTATGCCATTCAATGCCGTGAGGTAGTTGCTGACAATACAAATACTTTTGTTTGTGTGTTAAAGTTATCGAATAATTCGTTGTATTTATTTTGCCGGTAACATCAGATTGACAGAAATACTTTTCACCATCAATGTATAATGTTCTTGATGCTGTTGCAGTAAATGTTGTTTCTCCTATCATAAATACATCATAAATAATTATGTCACAAACAAAATATCCACCATCAAGTTTGCTGTCACGACTTTGAAGTTTTCCACGCCATGTTGATTCCATTATTGATTCCAGATCTTGTGAAAATAAATTCTGTGCTAGAAAAGTTAAAACCGATGCGAATAAAATAATTTTAATAGTTTTCATAATATGTTTTTTAAATTATATTGTAAAAATATAACATACTAACAAAGAAAACATCGGTACAACTACGGATTTTTTACCACTCCGGTAAAAAGAATTACTTCAGTACTTCTTTCTCTAATTATGAAAACAAAAGGTCGGTCACAGGTAAAATATACCGGTCCGTCCGGCACGCCAGATGTCAATGACACTTCAACGGCAGTAACTGCTGCAGCTTCTGTCCCTTTTTCAGTTACATCTATATAGGTTTTGTGTTTTACTTTTGAAACAAATAATCCACCGGTTCCATTTATCCCTGACAAGTCAGCCATATTTGGATTAAATAAATCAGTCATTCCCAACTCGCTTAGCATAGGAATTAAATCATTTTCAAATTCGAACTGAAATTTAGGCATTGTTAAAAGGATATCTTGGTCATATAAACCTTGAGTTATTTCTGTCCAACGTGCCTGATCTAGATTAGCAATTAAATCAGCCGGATTTGATTCGTAAACAGGTAGCAATATGTCCATGACAAAATTCCCTTGTCCGTATGGCAACTCAACGACATTAACCGATTCGTCAAAATAGTATTTTAACCCTGCTTCCATTTTCATCATCTCAACCTGGATGCTGTTATTGTCTGAAATATAGAAATCGCCATTTTGAGTCTGCGAATTATCAAATTCGTATCTCCATTTACCGTAAAAATAAACCGCATTGATTAAATACATAATTGCATCAGTAGGAATATTATCAATTATAGTGGGAATTTTGTCATTTGTATTGTCTGAAACCCAATCGTTTATTGTACTTATTGCCTCCGGTGAATCGAAATTCAGAGCTTGTACATGAGCGTTGTAATATTCCTGATTAACATCAAGAAATGATTGTACGATATTAAAAGTGTTTCTGTACCATATTGAGTTTGCAATGGATAATGTTACTTTGCTGTCAAGATCAACAATCTCGTCCATAATATAATGAAAGAATTCGTTAAATTCGTTGATTTCAAATCCCTCAAAACCAAGTGTAGTAAGCATTTGATCCTGCGTGTTGTTTTTAGCTCCGTTTGCCGTCATTGCCAAAGCATAATTAACACTCAGGGGAGAAATCATGAAGTTATCATCTGTAGTTTCGCTTACTTTCTGAAATAATCCCAAAGAAAATTCATTTCCGGCTACAACAATTTCTTTTTGTTTTGTGCTTAGTTTTATTTCTTTGACATCAGAATCATTGTCTTTTTTACACGAACTAATTACTGATAGTATCAGTATAATCGCTATAAAGAAATATCTGCTTTTCATTTTTGTATTATTAAGTTGGTATTAGTACAACAAAATTAACGAAAAAAAGAAATGAAAATTGTCTGAATGAATAATTAAATTTTGTAATTTTATGGTTAATCTATGTTTATATAAAAGTGAATCGTTATATAATAATATATCTGATTGTATTTTTATTAGGAGCAAAAAGCTTAAGCAGCCAAATTGTCGCCGACACATTTTATATTCCAAACTATCCGGTTCCCGAAATATACTACACTGACGATGCTCCCGAATTACCGGAGAATGTGTGGAATCATAAACTTGAATATTTCCCTCCATGGCGATATGATCAATTTCAATTGCCAAATTGTGGACAAGCTTCGGCAGTGTATTACTGTTTGTCTTACGAGTTTAACAGAGCATTAGACAGGGCCGCAGATTCTTCAACAATTTTTGCACCTACTTTTTCCTATAATTTTCAAAGTGAGGGTGAAGGCTGGTTTGGAGTAAGCTCCTTCAATAGCTGGAATTTAGTCAAAAGTCAGGGAAATCCATCAATTAAGGTTTTTAATGACATTTGTCCTAATGATAGTACATGTTTAAGTAATGAATATCGAGGGAAATATTGGATGAGTGGTTACGATAATTATTATTCTTCTTTTCAATATCGTATTTCTGATTACTATAGCCTTAATGTTTCAACTGATGAGGATCTTAAAATCCTTATGCATTATTTTGATGATCATCTAAAGGGAGAATCATCAGGTGGAACGGTTATTTTCTATTCGAATGCGTATTTTATGTACACTGGAGAAACTCCGGTGCTGACAGATTCGGATTTATGCTATCCTAACAATAAAGTAAAAGTCATTAGCTTTATTTCGGGCAGGCCTACCCACAGTATGACAATAGTTGGATATTACTATAACACCACAATTGATTTCAATGGAGACGGACTTATTACAGATACCATTGATATAAATAACGACCATATAGTTGACAGGCATGATAATGAAAAAACACTTTGGATAGTAATTAACTCTTATGGAGATGCATGGAACTACAGTATGTTTTTATTTAAATACGATTTGCCTGAAAAGTTTTGGAATAAGCAGGTTTTTATACCAGTTCCTGACCTTGAGTACAAACCTGAACTTTGTTTTAAGATCAAGTTAAAACATACCTGGAGGAATTCGCTGAAAATAAGTGCAGGAATTTCAACAGACCTTGAATCAGATATTCCGGAGAAGATAATAGATTTTCCTGTATTTAATTTTCAGGGTGGACACCATGTTATGACAGGACTCGATACTGTTACAGGAGCTGATGTTATGGAGTTTGGAATAGATGTAACTGATATTCTAAAACACTATGAGCTCGCGGGAGATAGCAAAATTTTTCTGATAATTGATAATTCCGGTGGGATAGAAGGAGAGCTTCAATATTTTTCTGTAATGCAATATTCAGATGGTTCGGTTAATGAATTTGTAGGTGTAGATTCTGATGTAGAGTTGCCACCTGCTTCAGTTTCAGTGTTTCCTATTGAGCTTTTTCTTGTTTCTTATCCCAAGGATACTGTTTTAAGTTTCGATGTTTCAGATTATAATGTGGCAATTGCGGGAGAGGAATTAGATATAAAACTACATGCAGGTGGCGGAAATCCACCTTATACATTTCATATTTTAAAAACTGATGAGTACATACAGGAATACTGTTCAGAAGAATTTTTTCAGCCCGATAATCTAGATTTTTACAGAGATACTTTAAGGGCAATTTGTCCGGGTTGGAAATTCCCGTGTGCCGGAGAGCTGTGGGATAGTATTTATATTGGATTGGATGCAACAATATCATTTAATGGTAATAACAAAGCTGCAAATGAACTATATCCCTATCCTGAAATAAGGACTTCGCTGTATAATGATATTCAATTGAGTGTATTTAATTCTTATTATTTACAAGAACCGGTGCTTTATTCATATCAAATAAACGATACCTGTGTTGATATTTGGTTTAATGATTCTCTGTCAACAGTATTTAAGTGCAGAGCTACCATTTATCAGGACGGAAGGATAAAAATGACTTATGATAATATGGGAAATTATTATAACAGAACAGCGGGATTAAAAACCTATACAGGAATTTATTATTGTGGACTTGCTTCTACTACTGTTCCATCATATAACAATACTGTAATTTATGAACCAATACAAGGTTTTTCTTCGATGTATGTAACGGATGATAATTATTTGAAAGTTACCAATACTCAAGAAGCAGGTGAGAAAGAGGTTTACATTCAGCTTGATGATGCCGGCGGAGGTAAAGTTGTCAAAAGAGTGCAATACGAAATAATTGCCTCAGAAAATATTGGAAATTTATATCCAAATCCTTTTACCGATAATGCATATTTTGATATTACCACTAAATATGACTTGATGTGTAGTATAAAAATTTATAATACTTCGGGGCAGTTAGTTAGCAAAATGAATGAATACCTGTTACCGGGTAAAAATACTATAACAATTTCTGCACAATCTTTAAATTTAAATTCAGGATTTTACATTTGTGTCGTTGATGCTGAAAAATTTTCGAGAAAGTACAGAATAGTGATATTATAAAATTACAGATTATATTTGGTAAAAAAAACTCCTGAGATTTTCAGGAGTTTTTTATGTGCCCAGGACAGGAATCGAACCTGCACATCCTTAAGGACACCAGCCCCTCAAGCTGGCGTGTCTACCAGTTTCACCACCTGGGCAACTGGAGAAACAAAAATATATAAATTTTTGTAATCAGGGATAAAAAAAATACTTTTTTAATGAAACAGACCATTATGATTTGCCGGGGATATCCATTTCAACAATTTCGGAATATTTTACCAATTTTCTTTTTGTGTTGTAATAATATGTTCTGACCGGTCCAATCCCTTTAGATAAATATGTATAAACCGTATAAAGAATAGGTTCGCCATATTTAGTTTCGAGTTTACTTGATATTACACAAACATCAAATTCACCAATTGTAGTGTTTATTTTTTCGAAATTATCTACTATTCTGCTGTATTCGGAAACTTTAAAAGCAATTGTGTCATTATTTGAAAGTTCTACCCAAGCTGCCGAAAGGGCAATCCCATTACCCAGAAATGCCGGTAAAATATAATCACGCCCTGAAATATCATAAGTTTCTTCATCAATTCTGGCAAGTGTGTCAACAGGTAACATAAATAGCTTTTCGATTTTTATTTCACCATCGTGATATTCTGCCAAAAATATCTCTGAATTAAGAAATTTTTGATATTTATTGAGCGATTCAACTTGTAGTTTAAGATAATCTACTGAATCAGTTTCATTAACATCAATAACAGTATATACAGTATAACCTTGCGGAATTTGTCTTTTGTTGAAGTGTCCAATCTTAATTTTAGCTCCTTTTTGATAAATAAAATATGGCTCTAGATCAGTTTGTGCTTGTAATGTCGTTCCGATTAAAACTAATAGTGCGAAAGAAAAGAAAATCAATCTCATAAATGATAATTTAAAATGCGAAATAAATAAAAATAATCAATTGTGCAAAACAAAGATTTAGCCAAAAGCATTAATCGAGTCTTATAATCAAAAAAAGCTGCCTCAGAAAGACAGCTTTTTTAATTTATTTTTAGGATAGAAACTTACTTAACTTTTACTCTAACGCCTTCCGAATGGCTGGTAAACTCGGGGGCGTACATACATTGAATTGTAGTTATGCCATTTGAGAAATCTCCTTTTTGAGCAACAATCAGTTCGTATTCGAAGACATAAGTCCCTTTACGGAGATAGTCAATGAAGAAATTCATCGAAGCATCTTTAATGCCCTGATAGTAACCTAATCCTGCTTTATATCTGTAACCCGATAAATAATCAACAGGTTCAAAACAACTAGCTCTCATATCTTTAAGATGAACGTATTCCATATCTCTGTCAACTCTGATTTCGATACGAACAGTAACCCTATCACCAACAGCTAGTTTTGCATCTTTTTCAATAGGTACTATTACCGGTTTTGCCCCTTCTCTACGCTCGACGAACAATTTCTTTTTAATCGTCAAAGGGGTTTCTTCAAATGTTGTAATTTTATCAAGTTGTTCGAAATATTGCCAGTAAACAGCACCCCAGGATACAGTATTTGATGATTTGGTAACCGTAATATCACCCCATTCCGGTTTAACGAGGCTTCCGTCCCATGCTTTCTTAAAATATCCTGTACCAGCATCGGTTTTAATTTCAGGATCGTTTGCTGCATCAATTTTCATTGAGCCCACAGTAATTATGGCTATTTCGTCATCAGCCAACATATCACTGCCACGAAGAAGTAAAGCATATATAGCTTCGGCTGTTGCTTTTGTGGTTTTCCAGTCCTGAGTTTGTTTTTGTTTCAGCAACCACACTTTCATTTCTTCAACAGATTGCTGATCATCAATAACTTCATCAAAAGCTTCTATTAGTAATGCCTGGGTTTCTATTGGAGCCTGATACCAGTAATATCCTCTGTCATTTTTCCAGTACATACCCATTTCTTCACTATTAAGAGAATGTTCTTTGATTGATGCCATAATTTTTATAGGAGTAGTTTTGTCCTCAAAACGGTGTAAAGCTAAAGCAAGCATACCCTGCATATAGAAACTTTTGTTTTTCCAGTATTTCTCTGCCTGACCTTTATAATATTCAAAAGCTTCTTTTGTAGAATTGTCAATAGGAACTTCATCAATAAAGTAAGAACGGGCATATAAATAATGTATTTGCATATATCCGAGGTGATCTTCGGCCATACATTTTGAATCGCAATATTTTTTCATATCCTTATAACTACGAACCAGTTCGTAATCAATAAAGCCTATAGCCTTTTTAGTCATGTTCCATGTTTTGTTGTCTTTCTTTATTTCTGTGACTCCGAGATTATCAAGATGACCTAGACCACAAACAATATGCTGTGTTATATACCAGCTCTCAGGCATTCCTTTGAACCATGCCCAACCACCGTTATATTTTTGCTGTTCTTCAAGTTTTTTAAGGGCAGATTTACTTTCCATACTCATACGATTAAGATCAAACAGCAACCCGATACGATGTTTTCTTTCGTTTTCATCTTTGGCTTCAAGTACCCATGGAGTTTCTTCGAGCATTAAGGCTTTGAGTTCCTGATTCTTTTCAAGATTTGACATTAGAGCTTCGCTGTTTGGAGTATTTCTCCATATTTCAAATACTCTCTTTATTTTTGGATCACTGTTAGCAATATGTGTTGCCAACATATTTGCATAGTACCTCGAAAATGTTTGTTCTGCACATTCGTATGGGTATTCCATAATATATGGTAATGCCTGAACAGCATACCAGGCAGGGTTAGAGGTAAATTCAAGTGTAAATCTGTGATGGCGTAATGTAGTTGAATTTTCGCTATCTTTTAGCCTTCCCATTGTAAATTTTGTTGTACCTGATTTTCTTACGGGTAGTGGCATTGTTTCAGTTACCAGCATTCTGTTTGTTAAAATCGGGACAATTCTTTCTTCACCATCTGAGTGGTCTTTGCCTTCTGCGACAATACGTACTCCAACTGCACTAAGACCTTCGGGAATTGAAATGTCCCAGTTCACTGCAATGTTTTTTCCTGATTCGATTTTAATATCTGCCAAGTTTGAGTCATTTCCTAAGAAATCCTTGTTAATTATCTTCAAAGTCACAGGATCAAAAAACTCAATGCTTGCTTTCCCGATAATTGTAATTTCAGAAATATTATTAATTTTTGTACTTATGGTCATTTTATCATTTTCGCGGAAAAATCTCGGCAAATTTGGCATAACCATTAATTCTTTCTGTGTAATCATTTTTTCATTGATTATGCCCATTTTAAGATCTTTAGTATGTGCAAAACCAAGGAAATTCCATTTCGTAAGGCTTTCAGGAACAGTGAAACTGATAAGTACTTCACCATTTTTATCTGTAGTTAGGGTAGGATAGAAAAATGCAGTTTCGTTAAAGTTTTTGCGTATTTGAATATCCTGACCTCCATTCTTACCATCGCTTCTGGTGTTTCCATTACGATTATCAGATTCATCACGATCTTCTCTTTCTCCGGCAAACTGCTCCATATCTTTGTTTTTATCAACACCGCCAAGACCGTCCATAAAGGGAGATTCTTCAGAAACAGCACAATCAGCAACTGTTTGTGTTGCACCGGTTGAGGACATTGGCATAAGTGCGGATTCATATTTTCCTCCTGAACTTTTTCTTGTTACATCATCTCCATAATAATATCTCCCATAGTAACTCAATCCATAATAATTGAAATAAGGGACATATCTATAAATATATTCAGAGGCAGGGTAAAAATCTTTATAATTTACTGCTGAATATCCATAACTAAAACTTGTCAAAGACCAATAAGCGTATGAATAATAGTATGGATAAATAGACCACCACCATGAATTAGCAGCAAAGACATCAAGAGATGCATCATAAAGCGTTGCCATCATTTCAGCATCGGCAGGATTGCCTGAATGGTCTTTTATTTTTATTTTCCAGTTTTCGGCTGAACCGGGTAGTGTTTTGTCACGGAAAGTGATGAATTTTAAATCGAGTTGTTTGTCTAGCCAATATACCTCAATTCTATGCGAAAACGAGTATAATCTTCCGTCTTTAATAAACATAAAATTAGCTGTTGCTCCTCCTAAAAATGTTTCATCAACAGGGATTTCTATTTTCTTTAATTCTGAACTCAGATTAATAATTTCTGTTTTGACAGTTTTTCCTTTTGTTTCAAGTTCGTACAAAATCTGAACATCTTTATATGAAGACCCCAGATATATGGTAACAGTTTCGCCGGGTTGAGCACTGTATTTGTCATAAGAGAAAAATGAAGTGGCCGTATATGGCATATCTTTATCAGAATCAGAAAATAAAACAAATTCAGATTGAGTTTTGATTGGGTTCCCCCATTTGTCTTTAGATTTTAATACAACTCTGTATGCTCCTGATTCCCATTTATTAACGCCATTAAGTTTTAGTTTTTTCTTATCTGCGGTGTTGACAGTGGATTTAAATACCGATTTTGATGTTTTCCAAAGAGAATAATCTGTTTCATTTTGATACTCGTTTCCTGGATATTGTGCATACCATTCTTCTTTTGAGTACATTTTATTGTCAGCATCACTCCATTGTCTTTTTGAAAGAAGTAATTTAGGATCTTCAAGTTTGAATATCTCTACTTCAACGATAGCGGGAACAAATACTCCGGAAATATTAGTCGTGCTTATGCTGATACTATCTACTTGTTCTTTTAATAAGGTTCCATATATATCATGAGAAACAGACAAGGCTTTGTCTGATACATAAACGTATGTCGCTGTACCCTGAGTTTCTCCGTTGATATCAGTAACTGATACACTAATTGTATAATTGTAATAAACGTAATCTTTCATTGCACCGACATCTTCGGCCAGAGCTTTAAATCCTATTTTAAATTTTCCGGTATCATCTGTTTCCAATTCCCCGAAAGCAATTTCTTTTGAAGTAAATCCTCCGCCTCGATAATAACCCCACCATAAAGGATTACGAACAATTTTGTAAGATACTTTCGCATCCGTAAGAGGTGTACCTGCATAAGTAATTGCTTTACCTTCGGCATAAACACTATCATTGATTCTGTATTCTCCTTCGATTGGTAACATATCTACTTCAAACATTGGTCGTTTGTATTCTTCTACTTTAATATACATTGAACCGCCATAGCAGGAAAGTGTAAAATTACCTGTCAATACATCTAACGGAATAGTGAAGCTGCCGTTAAAACTTCCAAAATCGTTTGTCTTTACATGTGCCTGACCTATTTCTTGATAATTTACATCTTTTAGAAAAACTGATGTTGAATAATTAGTCAGAAGATCCATCTTTTCGCCTGTTTTTTCGATGCATATACCTTTAAAATACACAGTCTGTCCAGGTCTGTATATCGCTCGGTCTGTAAAAAGTTTGACTTCAGTTATAGTTTTTTCTTCAGGATCTGATGAATAATACTGGTAACTGCTTTCTGATATAAAATCTTTATCTTTACTTACATCAATTCTAATATTGTAATAATCAGCAGTATTGGTTTTTTTCATTGCAACATATCCTTTTTTATCAGTATATTCTGTTGCAACTTTAGTGTAAACATAATCGCGTTTTATGTAAGAGTATTCGTATTTGTAAGCATCAACTTTTGCATTTTCAACCGGAGCTCCCGTATTGCGGTCAAACACATAATAACCTCTGTTTCTATAATAGTTATTGTTATTAGTTAAACTTAAGTCTGAAACAAATACCTGAGAATATGCCAGATAATTTTCCTCAAGAGCAAATTCGGGTTTGGCATGTAAATAAATAATATAAAATCCCTTTGGTAATCCTTGAACCAGATATTCTGTATAATGTGTATTCAGATCTGAAGTTTTTGGAAGATTTATTAAAACTGAGCTAACAACAGGCTTTGCAATTTTTAGTAATGATTTTATATAACCTTGATCATAATAATTCTTTTTAAGATTCAAATATCCTTCATAATCACAAGACAAAATTGTCAAATATGCAGTTTCTGCGTTTGTATAGGTAATTCTGATAGGGAATTTTTTGTCTCCGCTAACAATATTTTCGTTTTCGAATGAGAATGATAATTTTTCAATTTCTGCTTTGAGATTTTTACAATCAGGAGTATAACATGCATCCGGATAAAGTTTTATTGCGGCATCCAATAGCGTGACAGCTTTACGTTTGAATAATCTAAATTGAGTTTTAGTAGAATCCATAAAATTGTACGAGCTTCCAAGTTGATTGTAATATTTTGCTAGTTCGTAATCTACCATAGTAAGTTCGGGATGTTTATAATATTTATCATGGAGTTTAAGAAGTCCTGCTTCCCATAAATCATCTTTGTTGACAGCATACATTTTTGATTTAACAAAGTTCAATCTTTTAATGTCTGTGAATAGATAAGCTTCTATATTTTTATTATCAGATAATCTAAAATCTATCCATTTTTGGTAAACTTTTATAGCAGCGTAATTATATGATAAAGAGTCTGCTTCAACAGGAAATTTTACAAATTCCTCTGCATCAGCCAAATAAGCAGGTTCTGTGATTTTATCTGTATTTTGATTACCATACCCATAATAATCGTAATAATCATATTCATAATAATAGTAATTGTAATAACCCATTCCGGCCGATAATCTGTTTACTGCTATAAAAGCTACAAAATCGTACAAAGTTGGGAATTGATTTTTACTATCTTTAGCATTAACAACAAAGTCTTTGTATTCTTCAAGATTTACGGTTTTTAAATTGTCATTCAATGCCAGCAAATAGTTCTTTATTATTTTGTCCTGAAATCTGGTTTTATCCCAGGTTTTTAAATCAGTTAATTCAAAATTAAAAGTTACAGACCTTTGGTTGATCAGATAAGCATTATTAGAGTAATAATCTGCATACATTGTTGCTAATAGCATGTGCATAATTGCTTTTGACACTCCATCTACTTTACGAATATCCGTTTCCAGTTTGAGAATGGCTTTTTCATAGCCGTCTTCTTCAAGAATATTTGTATATTTCAATCTGTAGAGGGTAGATTTAATAATCTGTTGGTCGTTTTTTTCTGCCAATGCCAGAACAAAAATTTCCTCAACTTTTTGCAATGCCGATTGAGGCAAAGCATCATTTTCGAATTTGGTTACTTCTTCCCAAAGCTTCTCGTACTTATCAGGGTCTGAGTTAAAACTGTCAAGTAAGGAATAATTGTTAACGAATAGGAGAGAAGTTAACAAAAACGCGATTCTAAAAAACATAGTGCTCATAATTCTTAAATTTTAAATTAACGTTTCGCTGGATGATCAGAAAATATTTATTCCATAAAAATAAATAAAATTTAATAACCATTTTTTATTTTCAATAATTATTTAAATAAATCAATCCCGAACAAAAATTTATCCGGGATTGCAAAACTGTATTAATGCGTTAAAAATGGGATTAAATTCCCAGACAAGATTTTACTATTTCCGAAATGGTTTTACTATCTGATTTGCCTGCAAGCTTTTTATTGGCTGCACCCATAACTTTGCCCATGTCTTTTACACTTACAGCATTTAATTCTTTGATTATCGCAAGAACTTCTGCTTTTATTTCTTCTGCAGAAAGTTGTGCAGGAAGGTAGCCTGACATTACATCAGCCTGAAAGACCTCCGGTTCGTATAAGTCTGTACGATTTTGCGATTTGTAAATTTCAGCAGCATCACGCCGTTGTTTTATTAATTTCTGAATGATTTGAATTTCTCTTTCGGGACTCAGTTCATTTACAACTCCTCCTTCGGTTTTTGCAAGAAGAAATGCAGCTTTTATCGCTCTCAATGCTTCGAGTTTGTCTTTTTCTTTTGCAAGCATTGATTTTTTAATGTCTTCGTTAATTTTATCAAATAAGCTCATATTTTAATTATTTTTCATCATTAATATCTTCGTCATCTTTTTTTATTCGTCTGTCAATTGCAGGCTGATTCTCTAACTGATCAAGGAACAATGAGTCATTCAATTTGTTTATATCCTGAACATGGGTAAAATGAGATCTGTCGGTGTCGGGAAGAATAATATTTTCTTCATCGCTGTGAAGTTTTGACTTTTCGAAATCCAATTCCAATTCTACAACATTATCGTCAATATCAAAATTTAAGCTTTGGTCACTTTCTGAATCTATAAATTTATCATCATCAGGTTTAATTATCGTATCCTTAACTACATCAAGAGATTCCCCAAATTGGATTCTTATAACTTCTTTCTTTTTTTCATCTTTTTCGTACAATCCAGGATATGTTTCAAAACCTGTAGCAATTATTGTTACACTTATGCTATCACCTAGTGATGAATCGTGACCTGTTCCCCAAATTATATTTGCATCTTTTCCAACTACGTCCTTGAGATAACTGGTTATTTGTCCGAATTCACTCATTGTGAGCTCGTTATCACCAATTTCACTCATTATATTTAGCAATATATTTTTTGATCCGCGGATATCATTATCTTTTAATAAAGGCGATTCGAGAGCTGTTTTTATAGCCGTAATATCTCTGTCTGGACCACTTGCGCGAGCCGATCCCATCAGAGCAACGCCACTGTCTTTCATAACGGTTTTTACATCTTCGAAGTCAACGTTTATATAGCCGTGTACAGTGATTATTTCAGCAATACCTTTTGTCGCTATTGCTAAAACATCGTCTGCTTTACTGAAGGCATTAGACATTTTTAAATCGGTATAAATGCTCTGAAGTTTTTCATTATTAATAATTAACAATGCATCAACAAATTCTTTCATTTTGTTTATGCCTTCTATTGCTTGATTTATACGAACTTCTCCTTCAACTTTAAATGGAATTGAAACAATACCAATGGTTAGTATATCTCTTTCTTTTGCTGCCTGTGCTATTACCGGAGCTGCTCCTGTTCCTGTACCACCACCCATACCGGCAGTAATAAATACCATTTTTGTGTTGTTATCAAGAATTTTTTCAATTTCTGCAAGACTTTCAATAGCTGCCTGCCTTCCTTTTTCAGGATTATTGCCGGCTCCACGGCCTTCGGTAAGACTTGCACCAAGTGCTATCTTAATAGGTACAGGACTGGCTTTTAAGGCTTGGGCATCAGTATTGCATATAACAAAGTCAACACCTTGAACTTTCATTGAGAACATTTGATTAACGGCGTTACTACCACCGCCACCAACTCCAATAACCTTGATTATTGATGATTCTTCTTTTTCAATTATAAAATCGAGTTCAGTCATATGATTTATTTTATATTATTTTAATTTTCGTCTTCATCAAACAGTCTTGCCATTTTTGTTTTAAAATTATCGAATAGCTTTCCTTTTGGTTCAGAGTTTTTATTGCTTGTTTTTTCTTCTTCGGGCTTTTCTTCCGGTTTTTCTTGATTTAGTTTTTCGAAAGTGGTTTTTTCTACTTCATTATCAGTAAAAGCGAATCCTTTCATTATCAAACCAATTGATGTAGAATATTGAGGATTGTTTAAAATGTCGGAAAATTGACCTTCTATATAAGTTGATGGATAGGCGATTCTAATATCATTGTTTGTTATGTACGAAGCTAGTTGTTTAAGATTTTTTATTAATGAACCGCCTCCTGTAATTACAATACCACCTGATAACTTTTCACGAATTCCTGCACTTTCGATTTGAAACATCACCGCATGTAAAATTTCCTCCATACGTGCCTGAATTATTGCCGACAACTGACGTAATGAGAATTCTTTTTCCTCACGGCCTTTTAACCCCTCAATTGAAATTATAGTATCATCCTGACTTCTGTCCTGCAAAGCACTTCCATATCTGATTTTTAATTCTTCAGCTTGCTTCTCAAGTATCGTAAGGTTTTGTTTGATGTCATTTGTAATTGTTGTTCCACCAATTGGAATTACAGAGGTATGAATGACTTTGTTATTTTTGTAAACAGCCAGATCGGTTGTTCCACCTCCAATGTCAATCAAAGCAACCCCAGATTGCTTTTCTTGGGGAGTCAATACAGCTTCTGCTGATGCCAATGGCTCAAGTATTAATGATTTTACTTTAAGACCTGAAATAGTTGCACATTTTTTTATGTTATTTACCATTGACATTTGACCTAAGATTATATGATAGTTGCCTTGTAAAACAGCTCCTGTCATATCACAAGGGTTTTCTATGCCCGTCTCCTTATCAACTATATAAGATTGTGGTATAATATCAAGAATTTCTTCTCCCGGGTCAGAAATCATTTGCCTCATAAGATTTTCAAGATCTTCGAGATGAGACTTTTTTATTATAGAATCTTCATCCGAAATTCTTATGCTACAGCGGTTTTTTTGGCTAAGGACATGCTGCCCTGCAATACCAACAAAGACTTCGTTCAATCTTATTCCCGAACTTTCAAATGCTTTTTTTGTTGCAATTCTTATAGAATTAACTGTTTCGTCAATATTAAGAACCACACCTCTACGAATACCTTTTGAAGGTGTTGTGCCAAATCCGGTTATCTCAAACTTATTGTCTTTTGTTTTTCTTCCGGTCAAAGCTACAATTTTTGTAGTTCCGATGTCAATTGCTGCGATTGTTTCCATATTTTTTTCCATGTAATTACCTTTTTTTACAAATTACCTGATCAGAGTATTTTAAATTTATAGTTGAATAAATATTCCAGTCAGTTAGTGCAAAGCCTTTTTTATAAAGAGCTTCAAGTTTTCCAAGTTTGTATTTATAATTTTCGAGATTGCCTAAAATAATGATATGATTACCCACTCTTGGTATTAACTCTACTTCCATATTTTCGTTAATGTAAATCTGTTCAATTTGAGCTTGCCATAATTCGTGTTCGTTGATATATTTTACAAAGTTAAATAATTTCGACAAGTTGACATCTCCTGTAATCGAATCGTTTAGAATCTGAGCTTTAAATCCCGGATTAAAGAAATCTTCGGATATTTGGCCGCTTACAACAATTACATTAGCAGAATAGTGACTGCATACAGGCATTAACTTGCATTCGTCGTCAACATAATAATGATCGTTATTTTTTGTAATTATCCTCATTACCGGATTTCTTTGTTTTAATGTTATGAAAACCTGCCCGGAGAAGTTACTGTAAACATCTGCTTGTTTGATATATGGGTCTGATTCTATAATTTTTTCTATTTGACCAAAATTAAGCTTATCTACAATACAAGAGTCTATGTTTATATTGTTTGTAATCAACAATTTTTCAACAGTTTCCTTGTCAATAAATTTGTGATTGTTGTCAACTTCAATAATAATTTCGGAACATATTAGGTTTTTCTTTTCTTTTGCAGCAAAACCCAGCATAGCAATAATATATGCTGTTAACAATGTCCACTTTAATATTGATAGTATTCTTTTTTTCACTTACTGAACAAGTTTATTATTGGGTTTATAAATAAATCAATATCTCCGGCTCCCATAGTTACTAACAATTCAGGTTGCAGCTCCTCAAGTTTTGATAACAATTCTGCTTTATCACAAAGGTGTTTTTTTGTTGAATGTATGTGTTTTAATATTATTTCAGAGCTTACTCCTTTGATTGGTTTTTCTCTTGCCGGATATATTGGTAACAAGATTATTTCATCACAAATAGACAAGCTTTGTGCAAATTCCTGGTAAAAATCTGCTGTTCGGCTATACAAATGAGGCTGAAATACTCCTGTGATTTTTTTATCGGGATACAAAAGTTTTACAGATGACAGAAATGCACTTATTTCCTTTGGATGATGTGCGTAATCATCAATGTATATTATTTGATTTGATTTAATTCTAATATCAAAACGTCTGACAATACCTTTAAAACTTTCGAGTCCTGCCCGCACGTCATTATCTGTTGCTCCGTTGAGTAATGCTATTGATGCTCCGGCAAGTGCATTTTCGAGATTATGATTACCTCCGATTTCATATTTTATTGATTCTATTACACCTTGTGGATAATGAAGATCAAAATAACAAAATTCATTTTTATAGTTTATATTTGAAATGAAGAAATCGAAACTGTTATTTTCGAAACCATAACTGAAGATGTTTATTTCGGAGTTGAGTTTAGGCTTAATCTCTGAATAGATCTTCGAATTTAGTATAATATTACCGTTTTCTTTTACCTGATTACAAAATATTACAAAAGCCTCTTTTAGAGAATCATGATTTTTATATATGTCAAGATGGTCGGCATCAATATAAGTAATAAGGGCGGTTGAAGGTGTGAGTCTGTGAAAGGATCTGTCAAATTCGTCGGCTTCAACGACTATATATTCGCTTTCAGGATTTATTAGAATATTGGAATTTAAGTTTTTAGAAATACCACCTAAAAAAGCCGAGCATGAGTTTTTTGTTTTACTCATAATATTTGCACAAATCCCTGATACTGATGTCTTTCCATGAGTACCTGCGATTGCCAGTCCTTTTTTTGGATTGCTTATCATTCCAAGTATTTCTGCACGCTTTGAAATTTGAAAGCAATTTTTTCTAAAATATTGTAATTCCGTTTGATCTTCAGGTATTGCCGGAGTTAGTATGATAAGAGTTTTCAAAGAATTGAGAAATGCAGAAGGAATATGGCTTATATTGTCCTCATAATGAATATTTATACCAAGATTTTCAAGCATGATACAAATTTCGCTTCGAAATCTGTCATAACCTGCAATATTGTAACCGGTTGAGTAAAAATATTGAGCAAGAGCACTCATTCCGATTCCTCCGATTCCAAGAAAATATATGTTTTTATATTTACTGTCCATACGCTAATTTGTGTACTTCATCGGCAATAATATCTGCGGCATCAGGGAGCTCAAGTTGTTTAATATTTTCTGAAAGTTCCTTTTGCTTTTCTTTATCTGAAAGTAATGAAAACGCTTCATCTAAAAGTTTATCGCGAGCATCAATATCACTTATCATAAGTGCTGCATTAATGGTTGTAAGAGCCTGTGCATTTTTCGTCTGATGATCTTCGGCAACATTGGGTGATGGAACAAAAATTACAGGTTTGCCTACTATACAAAGTTCGGAAATAGTACTGGCTCCGGCTCTTGAAATAATTATATCAGCAATGGAGTAAGCTAAATCCATTCTGTATATAAAATCATTCATATAAACCAAAGGAGTGTTCAAATTTGCAACAATATCTTTTGCTTTAGGAAAATATGTTTTACCTGTTTGCCATATAATTTGAATATCTTTTTCAATTAGTTTTTTCAACCCATCAGCAATACTTTCATTTATTGTTCTTGCACCAAGACTTCCTCCGACAGCAAATAATATTGGTTTGTTTGGATTTAGTCCAAAAAACTTATATGCTTCTTCCGATTTATGAGGGATATTTTTTATATCTGCTCTTACAGGATTTCCGGTTTTAATGATTTTTTCTTTGGGGAAGAATCTTTCCATATTATCATAGGCAACGCAAATCTTTGAAGCTTTTTTTGCAAGAAGTTTGTTGGTAACTCCGGCATACGAATTTTGTTCCTGAATTAGGCAAGGAATTTTGAGTGAAGCAGCAGCACGTAAAGCCGGGCCACTCGCATAGCCACCAACACCCACAACAACATCAGGATTAAAATCTTTAATTATTCTTTTTGCTTTTCTTAGACTTTTTATTACTTTAAAAACGAATGAAAACATTGCTAAGGATAATTTTCTTTGCATTCCCACTACGGGAAGTCCTACGATTTTATATCCGGCAGCAGGAACTTTTTCCATTTCCATTTTTCCTTCCGCTCCTATGAATAAAATTTCAGTATCCGGATACTTTTTTATGTATGCATTAGCAATTGATACAGCAGGAAAAATGTGCCCTCCTGAACCGCCGCCGCTTATGATTATTTTAGTTTTCCGATTCATTTGTTTTTAAAGTTTCTGTTAAATCTATGCTTGTGCTGTCATTGCTTTCAACTGTCGAAATGCTTTCTTCTGCATTTTTAATTTCTGCATCTGTAATTTCTCGGCTTACACTTAAAATTATTCCAAATGCTAATCCGATAAAAAATATTGATGTTCCACCATAACTCACAAATGGCAATGGTTGCCCTGTTACAGGAATTATATTTGTTGCAACAGCCATGTTCGAAAATGCCTGTAAAACTATCAGGGTAGCTAATCCACTCACGGCAAATGCTCCAAATTTTCGTTTAACTTTTTTTACTATTATTTTTACTCTTAGAAAGAAAAACAGGTAAAGTAGTAATAAGGGGATAGCTCCAATTAAAAGTCCAAATTCTTCGGTTATCACCGCAAAAATGTAATCAGAATAGGGGTGGGGTAGAATATTTCTTTGGTTTGATTTTCCGGGACCCTTTCCAAATAATCCACCTGTAGCAATAGCAATTTTTGAGTGTTTTTCTTGAATGTTTTCCTCTTTGCTTGGATCCATAAAGCTTTCAATTCTGTTATTCCATGTTTCGAATCGTCCTACATCTTTAAATGTTTTTACAACAACAATAAATAAGATTCCAAAAAGTAGTGTAACACCTAGCATTGAAGCTAAATATTTGAATTTAAGATTGCTGAAGAATACTAAAATCATAGATACCCCAAATATCAGAAGTGCTGTAGAAAGGTTTGCAGGTAAGATTAACCCTGCTGTCAGCACTACCGGGAAATATATAAGTTTAAATGTCCCTATGTATGAATTATATTCAGCTTCTTTAAATGCCAAAACCCGCGAGAGGTACATCAGTAATGCTATTTTGGCAAAATCTGAAGTTTGAAAAGTTATTCCTCCCGGCAAAAGAATCCATCTTCTGGCATCATTTACATTGAGACCGAAAAATAAAGTAAAAACTAGTAACCCGATTGATAAATACCATAAATAGACTGAAATTTTACTGAAATACCGATAGGGTATATTATGAACTATTATAATAAACGAAATACTAAGAAACAGCATGAAGGCTTGTTTTAATAAATACTGCGTTGCATTTCCATCAGCATCACGATATGCAAGTTGACCGGCAGCACTATATACAGAAAGCATTGAATAAATAAACAAGAAGAATATTATTATCCAAATACCCTTGTCCCCACGGAATATTTTATTTATTATTGGCATTATGTTATAGTGCTCTTATTGCTAGTTTAAACTGAGTGCCACGGTCTTCATAGTTGTCAAAGAGATCAAAACTTGCGCATGCAGGCGATAGCAATACAGTATCTCCTTTTTTGCCAAGATAGTATGATGTGTTTACAGCTTCGACCATGCTTTTAGTGTCCACAATTTTTGGAACAATATCTCCAAATGCTTTATGAATAGTCGAGTTGTCTATACCAAGACAAACGATTGCTTTAACTTTCTTTGTCACAAGGTCTTTTAAAATACTGTAGTCGTTTCCTTTATCAATTCCACCGACAATCCAAATAATTGGAGAATCAACCGATTCGAGAGCATACCAGGCAGAGTTAACATTTGTGGCTTTAGAATCGTTTATAAATTTTATTCCATGAACACTGATAACAGGCTCAAGTCTGTGCTCAACATTTTTAAAATCCATAAGACTTTCACGAATAACATCTTTTCTGATATTTAAAACCTGGGCTACAATACCTGCTGCCATAGAATTGTAAACATTGTGTTTGCCTTTAATTGCCAATTCATCAATTTGCATAGTCATTTGTTGTTTTTGGTTGTACATATAATTAATTTCTTTGTCAGTTTCGTTTAGAAAAGCCCCATTTGCAATGTCAGTTTTGATTTGAGTAAATTCAAATTGGTTTGCACTAATCTCGCGTTTTGATATTTCGCTTAGAATTGTCTCATCATCGGAGCAGTAAATGAAAGTGTCCTTATTTGTGGTGTTTTGTAATATTCTGAATTTTGAATCAACATAGTTCTGAAATTTGTAATCGTATCTGTCCAGATGGTCAGGGGTTATGTTAAGCAGAACTGATAAATCACTTTTAAATTCATACATATCATCCAACTGAAAACTGCTGATTTCTATTACATAGAAATCATGTTTTTCAGTTGCGACCTGATAAGCAAAACTCTTTCCTACATTGCCAGCCAATCCTACATTTAACCCTGCTTTTTGGAGAATATGATAAGTTAGCATTGTTGTAGTAGTTTTTCCATTACTTCCGGTAATACAAATTTTTACAGCATCGGTATATCTTGAGGCAAATTCTATTTCGGAAATGATAGGAATGCCAAGATTTTTAATAGTCTGAATAATAGGAGCAGTATTTGGAATGCCCGGACTTTTAATGACCTCGTCTGCATTTAAAATTAGTTCTTCTGTATGCTTTAATTCTTCGTATTCAACATTATAGTCTTTTAGAATTTCTTTATATTTATCATTGATGCTTCCCTTGTCGCTTACGAAAACATCGAAGTTATTTAATGCTGCCAGGACTGCAGCACCTGTTCCACTTTCTCCCGATCCTAAAATTACAATTCTTTTTTCCACGTTTATCTAAGTTTTAAGGTTATTATTGAGATTACTGCCAGCATTAAAGAGATAATCCAAATTCTTGCAACGATTTTTGATTCAGGTAGCCCTTTTTTCTGGTAATGATGATGCAAAGGTGCCATAAGAAATATTCTTTTGCCCTCGCCATATCTTCGTTTGGTGTATTTGAAATAACTAACTTGTAATAGAACAGAAATACTTTCGGCAAAGTAAATTCCACAAAGAATAGGTATAAGGAGTTCCTTTTTTATTATAATTGCTAATACTGCAATAATACCACCAATAGCAAGACTGCCTGTGTCACCCATGAATACTTGGGCAGGATACGAGTTGTACCACAGAAATCCTATTGCAGCACCAATAAATGCACTGGCAAAAATTACCAATTCCCCGGTATTTGGAATGTATAAGATGTGAAGATATTCTGCAGCGATTCTGTTACCCGAGACATAAGCAAGTATTCCGAGTGTTACCCCAATTATAGCTGATGTCCCGGTTGCTAATCCATCCAATCCGTCTGTCAGATTGGCTCCATTTGAAACTCCGCAAATAATGAAAATAGTTGCAAGAACGAAAACAAACCAACCGATTTTTTCGGCATTATCACCTAAAAACCAAACTATTTTTGAGTAATCAAATTCGTTATTTTTAAAGAATGGGATAGTCGTTTTTGTTGACTTTACATCAATATATTCTACAACTTCTGTACAGTTATGATTATCAACAACTTCAGTAACGTGTTCACATGTTGTTCCAACAACTTTGGTTCTTATAACTACATCATTCGAAAAATACAACACGCCTCCAACTACAAAGCCTAGGATTATTTGTCCGATTATTTTAAATTTTCCCTTTAACCCATCTTTATTTTTCTTTTTAATTTTTAGGTAATCGTCAACAAATCCGATAAAACCAAGCCATATAGTGGTGATTAGCATTAGGATTACATAAATGTTTCCGAGCTTTGCAAATAATAATGTTGGGATAACTATAGACATTATTATTATTACTCCCCCCATTGTTGGAGTTCCTCGTTTTTGCATTTGACCGGCAAGATCCAAATCACGAATTTCTTCACCAATTTGTTTTCTTTGTAAAAAGCGAATTATTTTTTTACCGAAAAGAATGCTGATAATTAGTGATGTAATCATTGCCATAGCCGCACGGAAGGTAATGTACTCAAAAACGCCTGTTCCGGGGACATTTAATTCGTTTAGGTAATGAAATAAATAATACAGCATCTTATAAATTTTTAAAAGTTTCTATTAAAATTTCCTTATCATCAAAGTGATGTTTGACCCCATTTATATCCTGATATTTTTCATGACCTTTGCCGGCTACAAGGATAATATCTCCGGGATTTGACATCATGCAAGCTGTTCTTATTGCTTCAGCTCTGTTTGTTATTCTCAAAGTTTTCTTTTTGTGGATTGCAGTTATTCCGGCTTGCATATCATCTAAAATTGCTTCAGGATCTTCGGTTCTTGGATTGTCAGATGTGAGTATAAGTCGATTACTCAATTCGGCTGCAATACAAGCCATCTCGGGACGTTTTGTTTTATCTCTGTCTCCTCCTGCACCAACTACAGTTATTAATTGTCCGCTGCCTTGTCTGATTTCGTTTATAGTTGATAATACATTTTGTAAGGCATCAGGTGTATGTGCATAGTCAACAATTGCAGTGATTCCGTTTGTCGAATTAATTGCATCAAACCTTCCTTCAACAGGTTTTAGTTTTGATAAAGTTATTAGAATTTCCTGTTTGTCTAAATTGCTTAATATGGCAGTCGAATATATTGCTAATAAATTGTAAGCATTGAATTTTCCTATGAAATTTGTCCATATTTCATGTCCATCCAGATTTATTAGCATTCCATCAAAATGGCTTTCGAGAATCTTGATTTTAAAATTACTTGCAGTATGTAAAGAGTATGTATATTTTTTTGCAGAAGAGTTTTGCAACATAACCAAACCATTTTTATCATCAGAATTTGTTATTGCAAATGCTTCAGGTCTTAATTGTGTGAAAAACAATTGTTTAGCTTTTATATATTCTTTAAAAGTTTTATGAAAATCCAGATGATCGTGAGTAATATTAGTAAATATCCCGCCTACAAAAGTTAATCCCGCAATTCTATGTTGAACAATTGAGTGTGAAGAGACTTCCATAAAACAATATTCACAACCGGCATTTACCATGTCCGAAAGAAATCTGTTTAGACTGATCTGGTCAGGTGTCGTATGTGTTGCAGGAAATGACTCGTTGTTGATTTTAATATCTATAGTGGATATTAATCCTGCTGAAAACCCAAGCTCTCTAACTAAATTGAATAATGTGCTGGCTATAGTTGTTTTACCGTTAGTGCCTGTAACACCAATTAATTTAAGTTTTGATGATGGATTGTCGTAAAATTCTGATGCAAGTATGCCCAGACTTACAGACGATTCTTCAACCTGTACATAAGAAATATTGTGATGTGTGTTTTTCGGCAATTCCTCACATACTATTACTTTTGCTCCGTTATTAATAGCGGTTTGAATGAAATTATGACCATCAGAAATAGTCCCTTTAATAGCAACGAACAAATCTCCATCTGAAATTTTGCGGGAATCAAAGTTTAAATTCTGGAACTCTCCATCATTATTAAAAATGAATTTTTTACTCCCTATTGTTTCTATGTATTCTTTTATGTTCATTCTCCGAGATATAATGTTATTAAATCACCCTTTCTAAAAGAGTCACCTGGCGCTGGAACTTGCTTTTTTACTCTGCCTCGTCCCGAAACGTTGACTTTCATACCGCATTGTTCAAGAATTATGATTGCATCTTTAAGTCCCATGTTGATGACATTAGGGATTTTGGTCTTATCGCTGTAATTAACCGGATTGTAGGCAATTTTTAATTCATTAGCCGTACTGACAACCCAATCTGTTTGTGCAACTTTGCTGGCATCAGTTATTATTTGCAGCCAATTATAAACTTTTTCGGTTTCTTTTTTATTTCCCTTTTTTGCAATTGGAATTGAGGAGGAAATCGTGAAATTTGATGTAAAACGATGATATTTTGGATTTGAAGCATAAATTTTATCGGCGATTTCCTTAAAAACAGGACCTGCAACAATATTTCCATAAAAGCCGCCTCTGCTAGGTTTGTAAATGGATACAATGCATGAGTATTCGGGATCTTCGGCCGGGAAATATCCTACAAACGAAGCATGGTATTTTACTCGTGTGGTATCGCTGCCGTAATTCATTTGTGCTGTCCCTGTTTTGCCGGCAATTTTGTAGTTATCACTTTTAATATTTTTAGCAGTACCATCACTCACAACTCCTTCCATCATTTTTTTTACAATATCAATTGTACTTTGTGAGCAAATTTGTTCATCAATGATTTCAGGTTCAAACTTTTTAACAATTTCGCCTCTATATGAAAGAGCTTCTGCAAAAATGGGTCTTAGTAATACCCCGTTATTAGCTATTGCATTATAAAATGCAAGTATCTGCAGAGGCGTAATTTGTAATTCGTAACCAACGGATATCTGAGTTAAAGATAGTCCCGACCATTCTTTTGTCCCCGGAGAATGAATTACAGGTGTTGATTCTCCTCGAATTATTACATTTAGTGGCTCGTTAAGATGGAGTCGCTGTAATCCGGCAATAAATTTACCGGGTTGATTTTTGTATTCCTTGCTGATAATTTTTGAAATACCGACATTTGAAGACACTTCAAAAGCTCTCTGGACTGTAATTGTACCGTAGCCTCCTTCTTTTGTATCTTTCATTTCTTTTCCATAATAATGAGTAATCCCGTTTCCGGTTTCAATCATATCATCAGGTTTTATATATCCGTCTTCTAGTGCAACAATTACAGAAGCAAGTTTAAATGTTGAGCCCGGATCCGAAGCATGTCCTATTGCATAATTTGTATATTCATAATAATAACCTTCAGGGTGAAGTTTTAAATTTGCAATTGCTCTTACCTTGCCTGTCTTTACTTCCATTACAACCACAGTTCCATACTCTGCTCCATGCTTAATGAGTTGTTTTTCCAATGCAGATTCTGCAACATCTTGTAAACCAATATCAATGGTAGTAATAAGGTCGTAGCCGTCTTTTGGCTCAATAAAATTTGCATCCTCGACAGGCATCCACATGTTGCCCGGTATTTTTTCTTTTACGGTATGCCCTTCTATTCCCCGGAGTTCTTCATCATAGGCATCTTCTAAACCCACTCCTTTGCGTCCAATAGCAGGTTCGGTACCTATTGTACGTCGCCCAAGTTCCCCAAATGGCTTTTCTCGTTTATAAGTTTTTTGATAAACAAATCCGCCTTTTGTTCTTCCTTTTCTTAATAATGGAAAGTTTTGTAAGAGTTTAAAATCAGAATATTTAATATTAAAACTAAAGCGATAATACCTCGAACCAGAATCCCTTGCGTCTATTAACTCTTGAGTGAATTGCATTTGAGATTTTTCGGGAAATAGCTGAGACAAACAAAGAGACAAGGAGTCTATATTTTCATCAAATACTTTTTGTGTTATAGCATCACAGTTTGGATCTATTCCGGCTTCGAAGTAGGCAACAGAAGTAGCCAGCAGTTTGCCGTCAGACGAATAAATATTTCCCCTCAAAGGTTCTATTGTTGTGTATATACGGGTAGATTTAATTGCTTCGTTGATTTTTTCTTTATCGTAGAAAAACTGGAAATAAATAATTTTCCCTATAACGAAAAGACCGAAAACTACCATAAAAATATATAGTAGGTTATATTTTACTAATATGTTGGTCCTTTCACTCATTTGTTGATGTAATATGTTAGTTTTTTAGGAGGAATTGAAGATTCTTTAAGTGTCGAGCCCTTTTCCTCAAGAAGTCTTAAAACTTTATCTCTTCTGCTGTTTGTCATTAAATTTGATTGAATCTCAATCTTTTCAGCTCTAAGGTCTTCGATTTCTTTTTTTGCTTTTTCCGTTTCTCTGAAAATGCTTTCTGCATGATAGCGGTTCGCGATGTAAATTAGTCCTAAAATGAAGAGAACTATTATAAATGGTATTTGTTTGCGAACAAGATCACTGGCAACAATAGAACCATTAACAAGCCCACGGACTGTTTCTTTGATTTTTTTATTATTGTTGTTTTTAGATCTTTTCATAGCTTTTCTGCAATTCTTAATTTAGCCGACTTTGCTCTTGGGTTGCTATTGATTTCTTCATCTTCCGGGATGATTATGTGTTTATTGATTTGCTTAAAGGGTAAAAATGATCGCCCATATAAATCCTTTTCTATTTTACCTTCGGTATTACCTGTTTTGATAAGATTCTTTACAGCTCTGTCTTCAAGCGAGTGATATGAAATAAAAGATATCCTGCCGCCCGGTTTTAGGATTATTGGACATGAATTAAGAAATTCAATCAATGAATGATATTCATCATTTACTGCTATTCTTAAAGCTTGAAAAACCTGAGCCAGATATTTATAATCATTATGTGTCGGTAAAGCAGGTGTAATCGCTGTAATAAAGTCTGTTATGTAGTGAAATTGATTGTTTTTACGAAAATTTGTAATTAATGAAATTAGCTTTCCGGGATTTTTTATGTCACAGTATTTTTTAAAAATAAAGAATAGATTTTCTTCTTCATAATTATTTAATATGTCAGCAGCAGTTAAAGATTGATTTTGATTCATTCTCATATCAAGACTACCACCTAGACGATATGAAAAACCTCTGCTTTCTAGGTCAAATTGATGAGACGAAACGCCGAAGTCGGCCATAATCCCGTCAATTTTATCGATTCCAAGATATTCAAGATAATTTACTAAATACCTATAATTCCCATGGATCAGATTAAGTCTGTTATCAGCGATTTTGTTTTTGTGAGCATCGGGATCACAATCTATTGCAATTAGTAGTCCGTTTTTAGAAAGTGATTTTAGTATCTCGGCAGAATGACTACCTCCACCGTATGTGATGTCGGCGTAAATTCCTTCAGGCTTTATTTGCAGTCCTTCTACACTTTCTTTTAGTAAAACTGGAACGTGATACATAATTACTCATTATTATAAAATCCGAAATCACCACCTAATATTTCGTTTGCAAGATTTGCGAAATCATCATGGGCAGATTGCTTGGATTCATATACATCTTTTGCCCAAATTTCAATTTTACCTTCTTGCCCTGCGAATACGAGCTCTTTCTCAGCATTGATGTACTCCAATAATCTTTTTGGAATTAATAAGCGGAAACTTCCGTCAAAAATGATTTCTGCAGTTCCTCTGTAATATTCACGAAGAAATTCAGCATGTTTTTTATTAAATGGATTTAATTTCTTTTTAAGTATTGCTGTTTGATATTGCCATTCGCTTATCGGATAGAGAAGGAGACATTTTTCATAAATATCTCTTTTAACAACAAAAGCATGATTAATTTCTTCTTCAGGAATCTGACGTTTTAATGGGGCAGGAAATATTATTCTCCCTTTATTATCAAGCTTTGCAATATATTCTCCAACAAACATAATGAGTGTGTTTTTGTTTTGATGTAAAACTATACATATTTTACTACACAATGAAACATTTTACTACATATTTCTCCACATTGTTAATAACTTTTGAAAGTTAAAATTTTAAGTTACTGATAATCAGATGTTTGAAAATTTGAAAAAATAATTTTATATTTGCAGAAATTAACAATCAGGTTATGCAGGACGAAGAAGTGTTAAAGATTGATATAGAAGCAGTATTAAAAAGCAAAAATCCGAAACTTGCGAAACGTTTACCTAAATGTCTAATTAAGTATCTTAAAAGAATTGTACATCAGGACGAGATAAACAAATTTTTGGGTGAGCATGTTGGAGTTAGAGGTCTTAACTTTGTTGAAGCAGTCATAGAATTTATGGATTTGAAATATGAAGTTCATGGTTTTGAAAATATTCCTGAGAGTGGAAAATTTGTTTTTGCTTCAAATCATCCTTTAGGGGGATTGGAAAGTATGGTTTTTATGAAAGTTGTTAGTCAGAAATATCCTGAATTTAAATTTGTCGTAAACGATATTTTGATGGCTCTAAAGCCTTTGGCAGAGGTTTTTGTACCTGTGAATAAACACGGCAATCAATCAAGGGACAGCTTAAAAATACTTAACGAAGTTTATGCCACAGACGATCAAGTATTATTCTTCCCAGCAGGTTTGGTTTCGAGAAAGATTAAAGGGAAAATTGTTGATTTACCTTGGCAGAAAAGCTTTGTAAGTAAGGCAGTTGAATATAAACGGGATATTATTCCTGTTTATATAGAAGGAAAGAATTCGAAGTTTTTTTATAATTTGGCGTCATTTAGGAAATTTTTCGGCATAAAGGCCAACATAGAAATGTTGTATTTGGTTGATGAAATGATGAAACAAAAAGGCAGGACAATTAAAATAGTATTTGGGTTACCGGTTTCATATAAGTTGTTTGATAAATCAAAAGATTTTAGAGAATGGGCAGATTATATGTATAAACTCACATATTCATTAAAAAATTAACTTAAGAATAATTAATTTTATAATTTTGTAAAAATAAAATTGCTCAGATGACCGTAATGTGTCCGGTTATTCCGCCGGTAAATAAGAATTTGTTATTGCAAGAGCTAACGGCAGATAAACTATTGCGTAAGTCAAATTATGGCAATACAGAAATTTACGTATTCACGCATAAAGATTCTCCTAATTTAATGAAAGAATTGGGCAGATTGCGTGAAGTAACATTTAGGATGGCTGGAGGTGGAACGGGTAAAGAGATAGATTTAGACGATTTTGATACAGCAGCGGATCCTTATTTTCAATTAATTGTCTGGGACCCTGATGAAAATGAAATTATAGGTGGTTATAGATTTATTTTGGGTGAATCTGTACTTGACGATCCCGAAGCAAAATTAGCGACTTCGCATCTTTTCGAGTTTTCGGAAAGCTTTATTAAAGATTATTTACCTTATACAATTGAACTTGGGAGATCTTTTGTTCAACCAAAATATCAATATGGCAGGAATTCCCGCAAAGGCATGTTTGCACTCGATAATTTGTGGGATGGTTTGGGAGCACTTATAGTTGAATATCCTGAAATGAAATATTTTTTCGGTAAGGTTACTATGTATAAGCATTTTGATCTTGGGGCAAGAAATTACATTTTAACATTTATAAATTTGTATTTTCCTGATACAGGAAGACTTGTAGTGCCAAAAAATCCTGTTGATTTTAAGTACGAGAAAAACAAAATGCAGTTTAGTGGAAATAACTATGCCGAAGATTATAAAAGATTAAATGCATTGGTTAGAGATTCTAATGAAAAAATACCACCTTTGGTAAATGCATATATGAATCTTTCGCCCTCGATGCTTAGTTTTGGAACTGTCGAAAATGACGAGTTTGGAGGAGTTGAAGAAACAGGGATTCTTATAAATATCAAAGATATCTACAATTCCAAAAAAGAGAGGCATGTAAAATCATACAACAGGTTAATAAGGATGAGCCAGATTTTTCCGCGTAAACCCAAAATATTCAATTTGAAAAACTGGCGAATAAAGAAAAGAAACACAAACCCGTAAATAATTTTTTATTATTTTTACAGTTTTTATTGAAAACTGTAAAAATGAAGATTTCAATACTTGCATTTATATTTTTTGTCTGCATATTTTATTCTAAAGCTCAGAATTTGGTATTGAATCATAGTTTTGAAGATGCCTGGTCGTGTCCGGTTTCGTTTACTACACTCGCTGTAGCAAAACCATTTCCCGTTTGGTTAAATCCAAATAAAGGAACCCCTGATCAATTGCATGTTTGCAGTACCGGTGATGCAGGTGTGCCGGAAAATTTTGCAGGGTTTATGTATCCTGCAGATGGCGCTGCTTATGCAGGAATTATTTTAAGAGAGATATTTGACGATTCCGTATCTGTATATGAAGGCGTTTCTCGTGAATATATACAAACCAAATTAAAAACGCCTTTGGTGAAAAATAAAACGTATTGTGTAAAATTGTATTATGCCAATTCCTCAAAATCATTTTTCTCTGTTGACGCTTTAGGTATTACTATTACGGCTAATCAAATTAGTACAAAAGATGCCGGTTTAATTATTCAGAGGCCACAAATTATAAACAGGCCGGGACACATTATGGATAATATTGATTATTGGCAGGAAATGTGTGGCGTTTATCGTGCCAGAGGAAATGAAAAATATCTTACTATTGGAAATTTCTGGAATAATGAGAATACGGTTTATAAGCAAAATAATTTTGAATCAACAGATTCTTCGTTTTATTATGCATACTATTATATTGACGATGTCAGAGTCTTTGAAATCGAGAATGCATTTGAATGCGGTTGTTTAAATAATTTGTCATTTGGCTCTGATTGGCTTGGTGAAGATTATAATCCTCAAACAGGCTATAATTCACTAATTGCTGACAATAATGGAAATTATACGCATAATGGAATTACTGAAACAGATAATAATTCAAACAATGGAAATTTAGCGGATAATAATGGTAATAATTCTTTAGACGAAAATATTTCGAATGATAATACAGATATTGTTGATGGAAATTCGAATAATCAAAACAATCAGTCAAGCTCAACTGACGAATCTATGATGCTTTTAAAAGACTCTGAAATTTCAAGGCAGGCGTTTGAAAATGTTGGGGTAGGGAGCAAATTTAATCTGAACAGAATATTTTTCGAGTTTAATTCATCCGAATTAATTACTACTTCATTTAGAGAACTTGATGAGCTGAGCGAAATACTAATTTCAAAGCCCGGTTTAAGAATTGAAATACGTGGCCACACTGATAATATTGGCTCGGATTCATATAATAAATCGCTTTCAATTAAAAGAGCAGCAGCGGTATATGACTACCTTATAACAAAAGGTATTGATAAGTCAAGGATGAAGTACAGAGGATTCGGTAATAAAGTGCCTTTGTCAGATGAAGATACAGAAGAGGGAAGAAGTAAAAACAGAAGAGTAGAAATTATTATCGTTGGATTATAATTTTATTAATCAATAATTAGTATTTTTTAGTTAAATAAATATTTATATATTTACAATGTAAATTATTTGTTTAGATGAATCTGTATAATGATGTATATCAATTACTTAGCGAAAATGATTGCGTAATCATTCCGGGTTTTGGTGGTTTTGTTGTCAACTATAATGAAGCAGAAATTGATATCGCTAAACAGAAATTTCATCCTCCATCACGAACTTTAGCTTTTAATGTAAAGTTACAGGTCAATGACGGATTACTTATAAATCATATTTGTCAAACTCAAGGTCAGAGTTGGCAAACAGCAAAAGAATATGTTGCTGTTTGTGTTTCAGAAATAAATGATAAGCTTGACAATGGAAGCGCTGTAACTTTTGGTAAACTAGGTAAGTTTGACGGGAGTTCAGGTAATTTAGTGTTCTCGCCTTTTAAAACATTTGATTTGCTTGAATCATCTTATGGTCTAAGCAGTTTTTATTTTCCTTTACTCAAAACTGAAAATGAATTAAAGGAGATTTATAAATCAAAGAGTGCTGTTAAAGAAAGAAAAAAGCCAAAATCATATAAAAAATTAGTTTATGTTTTGTCTGCAGCAGCTGTAATTACAGGACTTGTGGCAATTTCAATACATTTTGATTTCTTCGATTATAAGGGAAATAAACAACATGCTAATGTTATACCGGTTGATCAAATAATCAGCAGTAATTCGGATAACCTTTCTAAAAATGAAGACTTTCCTGATTACAAGACAGTAATTGGAGAACAAGTTGTTTATATAGATCCTGAATTAGTCAACGATGAGTATATAGCTGAAAATTTTAAAGTTGTTGAAAATGTTGAGACAACAACAAAACCTGAAGTATTTGAAACAACTGTTGAGCCCGTTTTTGTAGAACAGAACACAAAAGCAGCTGCATACGTGATTGCAGGAAGTTTTTCCAGCATGGAGAATGCAGAAAGTTTTCAGCAAAAATATAAAGCATCGGGATTTCCGTCAGAGATATTACCAAAATCAAACGGAATGTATAGAGTCTCTATAAAATCTTATAATGATTCCAACCGTGCAGTAGAAGAGTTGTCAAACTTGAAAAATAAAACCGGAAATTATTCTTTGTGGATTTTAAAACTTTAAAACCACCGATTTACTCCTTAATAAATTTTACTCTTTGGACATTTGTATCTGTATAAACTTCAGCAATGTATAGCCCAGATGAGAGTTCTGTTAGTGATATTTCATAAGTTGAGTTATCATTAAAATTTATTTCTCTACAAATCTTTCCGTCATAACTGATAATTCTAATTTTAACAAGGGATTCATGATTGTCTGTATCAATAAAAAGTCTGTCACTTGCAGGATTAGGGTAAATTCTTAAGTTTCCCGAAACAGCATCAACAGACTTTGTAACATTGATGTCATAAGTTAGTTTAAACCCATCATGTCTTACACTGCCATTTGTTCTAAACGTAACTGTAACTTTATTTCCCGGAATTATTATCGGTTCGGGTAAAACAGATCCGGATAGAGTTGCTACATTTTGATTAGACGAATTGATCAGTTTAACGTAGTCATTTACAGGTTCAATATCAAATTCAAGAAAAGTTATTCTTATATTTTCTGCTCCTGCAGGCATTATATTCCAATTGCAAAATTCGTTGTTCTGATATAAAAACGTATTGCTTCCATCGCTAATTATACCTGTTTCTGCAGTTAATGTAGTAGATAAGCTGCAATAATCTGGTTTAATGCCTGAAAATTTAATTAACCAGCCGTCATTTACAGAATCACTATCGCTAATGAATTTTATTAAAACCTTATCCGAAGTGCTTGTAAATTGTTCAGGAGTATCACTGCCATAAATAGTTTGCAGTACAGGCGATTCTTCATTTGGTCCGTCATAAAAAATAAGATAATCTTCGCTGTCAATAATCAGTTTCAAAAATTCGAATTGAATTCCATTTACTGAATCATTTGGGTTTACCAGCCATGAACAGTCCATTTCGTTTTGATAAAATTCTAAAGGCCCGCTTCCATCTTCTATAGTGCCCTCAATAGTGTTCAGTTCTTTTAATCCATCGCAATAATGTGGTGCCGACGAAGGCGTTGCATAAGCAATTACTTCATGAAGGAGAGTAAAGTCAGAACCTCCCGGAGTAAGGTCGTCAATATGGAAATATCCGTCTGCTGAGCCTCCCCATCCCCAATTAATGTGATAATGTGTTTCGTCACTATAACCGTCAAGTATGAATGCATGACCGCTGATGAAGTCGTAATCTGACCAACCGGCATAATATAGTGGTATCTTTTGATCAAGATGCATCAGTAGAGTGTCAGTCCAGTTAAATTCTGTCTCTACGCTATCTCGGAAGTAATATGTTGTTGCAGGATTGTATCCGAAATAGGTTCTTAATGTGTATGCCCCTTTGTGATTGTACATTCCACTTCCATTAGGACCATAATTCATGTCAACAGAAACACCTATATTATAAAGCAATCTCGCTAAATCATCATTGTAATCAGTTGGACTTATAGGCATTTGGTCGTAGTTGTAGATTTGTTCTGAAAAATCTACTTCCAGCCAACCATATACCGGATGTTCATATCCGTATGATCCTGTTCCGTTTTCCGGATATCGGAAATAATTCATTAACTGACCTATTGCAGTTGCAACACAACCAACCACAACATGCCCGTCTGTGCCGGCAGGGTCTGCGGGACAATGTGAATTGTAGTAACGTCCCTGATTCCATTTTGTGGTAATCAATGGGGTCACTGTTTTTACATCAGATTTAGCAATAAACTTAAAAGAATCTTTTAATAATCTGTCCCAATTATCTCTAACAGTCATTGTTGGCTGAATATCATTTTTGATATTGTATTCTATTTGTTTTGCATAACTGTTTAACCAAAATAATACGGAAGGATTTGCTTCTTCCGGGATAATTTCTGAATAATCAGAAAACGCCAGTACAGGATAAACTCTTTGATCGGCAGATACGACAACAAATCCTTGCGGTTCAAGATTAAAAATATAAAAAACTTCAGTGTTATTATATGATTGAGTGAATACAGTTTTAATTTTATATCCATAATTTGTTTTGCTGATTTGTTCAAATCTTTCTGTGATTGTATTTTTTGCAACTTTTTCAGCTTGTAAAACATCGCAATGCTGAGCAAAAATCATCGTGGATATTGCAAATAATATCATACATAATAATGCTGTTTTCATAAGAAAATACTATTAGTTTGTTTTGTAAAGATAAAACAAACTAATTTAATCTAATGTGAAAAACAAGAAAATTTGATATAACATATAATTGTTATTAGACAAATTCTTTTAGATTCCTCTCTGCGGTCTGAATCTATCTGATATATAATTCAATAAATGGTTTTACCAGACATTAATTATAATATATAAATTATATTAAAAACATATATAACATATATAAATAGTACTAGTACTATCTTGTAAAAAACAATCTAGTAATAAAAATACCTGCTCCGTCTTTTTCGCCGGCATCACTTTCTACTCCGCTGGTAACAAAAGTAAGTTTCCATCCATCTTTGGCAAGTTCATTTATTTTTGCAGTTATTACAGCGTCATTAGATGCAATATTCTGAAAATTTATACCCACAGCCGAGTAAAAATTGAGCAGTTTAGTTTCTACAAACTCATCAACTTTTACATCATTTCTGCTTACTTTTCCTTGTTCACTCGTTTTGCCATCAGTTCTTTCTGTGGTTAATGCCGACACATCTTGTTCAGTTCTGTTTTCGATTATTCTGCTTCTTCCCAATCCCATTGGTACAATTGATTCGACAATTGTTACAACTTTGTATTCCTGCGAAAAACTGAAAATACTTATTAAAAGTACACTAAATAAAACTACTGATTTTTTCATATATTAAAATTTAAAATTTGTTTTTCGCTTACAAAAAGCACACCGAAAATGTCAAAATATAATTACTTATTGTATTTTGACATATTTTACAAATTATGGACATTTAATTATCAATAAGAAAATTATTTCTTCTTTGATTTGTCGCGTTGAAACAATTTTTCTGCTCTATTAAAAAACTCAATTTGATCGCGATATTCTTTATTTAACAATCCATAAAATACAATGTCTGAATATTTGTTAAATACGTTATAGTATCCTGATCTTTCAGTACCTTCGATAACAAAACCAAATTTTCTTAAAACTGATGATAAAGTAAAATCGTTAGCCGGAGCTTTAACCGTAATTCGATTATAGTTCTTTTCGTTAAAACCGACTGCTATTAGTTCTTTGATAACATCAGAATAATATTGAACAGTTCTGATTTTGTTTGAAAACCATAAAACAATTTCTGTTTTATTATTTGACCTGCTTGTGTTATAAAATCCGGTTATCCCTAAAAAAGAATTTTTATATCGCAGAGTAAAAAGAAAATTGTTTTTTATTTCACAACAACTGATTTCTTGCATTATAAATTCTTTAATACTCTCAATGCTAACGCCTTGAATATCTTCATTAATCCATTCTGCAAAAAAACTCCTGTCAGATTTGATAACTGCAGCAATTTCTTCGGCGTCTTCAACATTAAGAGGTTTTAATACAAGTTCATCTTTTAAATTAATTTCAACTTCAGCCATTTTTAAAGTTTTGATTCAAACTCATCATTAAATTTCTGCCAGTCTTCCCCTGTTTTATAAAGATTTCTGCTAATAAAGTCCAAGTATCTTTCTAAAACTACCGGCGGAAAATATCCCTTAAGTGCAAAGATAACATTTAAATTTTCATCAAAGAAAATAATTGAAGGTAATTTTATTTCCGGTTGCAACAGTGAGATAACTAATTGATGTGGATAATTTGGATATACCTGTTCATTAATAAACACATAATCGTTTATTTTTATAGTGTCTGTAATATTATAGTTTATATTGACAGCATAAAAATTTGTATTTATATAATCAGAAATAACAGGATGTCGTAATGATGAGGCAAGCATTATTTTACTTCCGTTTATAAAGTCTGAATTTATAAAAAGCATGAACTTTTTTGGACTTTCTTTCATTTTAGCGAGTGCTTCATCAAATTTTAACCAATTTACATTTCCATCAGTTTTTGATGTAGAATCGGGATAATAAGAATTGGTAAAATCTTGTTTAAAGTCTGCATAATTACAATTTTTGTTTATTCTTTCAGTAAAATAAATTAGCAATGGTTCAATGGATTTTATGTCCATATATCCGGCCACAGGATTTATATTGTTTTCGTAATCAATATAAACAATTGTTGGGTATGACATACGTCCGTTTAATAGTAGCTGAGCTAATTCATGAGAGGACCTATTGCCGGTATTTTGGTTTACATAAGTTTTTCCGTTATACTCAACAGTATCTGTTCTTTCTGCATTGAATTTTACGGGGTAGAAATTTGTGTTTATATAATTTGCCAAATCTTTATTGCTAAAAGTTTCGGCATCCATTTTTTTACACCAGCCGCACCAGTCGGTGTACATGTCAATAAGTATTGTTTTGGGCGATTCTTTTTGTTTTTGCACAGCTTCTTCGAAACTCATCCATTTTACAGGACTTTCATTTACTATTGGGTTTTGAGCAAAAAACTTAAATGATAAACAAATAATCGAACAAAAAAGGAAGAAATTTTTCATACTAAATATATTTTGAGACAAAATTAACATATATAAGCATAATTTTTATAATTTTAGGCTTTAAATATTTCGAATTATTAATTTAAACAAACAAATATTATGAGTGAAATTGCAAATTTAAATCCAAAACAAGTTTGGAAAAACTTTTATTTACTGACTCAAATTCCTCGTCCATCAAAGAAAGAGGGGAGAGTAATTGAATTTATGAAGAAATTTGGTGAAGATCTAGGATTAGAAACCATAGTTGACAATGTAGGAAATGTTATTATTCGTAAACCTGCAACAAAAGGGATGGAAAACAGAATGGGTATTGTTTTTCAAGGACATTTAGATATGGTTCCTCAAAAAAATTCGGACAAAGTTCACGATTTTGAAAAAGATCCAATCGATGCTTATATTGACGGTGACTGGGTAACCGCAAAAGGCACAACACTTGGAGCAGATAACGGAATGGGTTGTGCTGCTGCAATGGCTGTTCTCGAAGCAAAAGACCTTGTTCATGGACCTATAGAAGCTTTGTTTACAATTGATGAGGAAACCGGAATGACAGGTGCAAATGCTTTACAACCAGATGTTTTAAAAGGTGATATCTTGATGAATCTGGATTCTGAAGATGAAGGCGAATTGTATGTCGGTTGTGCAGGTGGTGTGGATGTTAATGTTTATATGAAATATGATTATATTGATACTCCTGCCGGATTTGTGGCATACGACCTTTCGGTTACCGGACTCAAGGGGGGACACAGTGGTATGGATATTAATATAGGACGTGCAAATTCTAATAAGGTTTTGTTCCGTTTTTTAAGCCATTGTTTGTATAATTTTGATTTAAAACTTGCTGAAGTTCAAGGAGGTAGCCTCAGAAATGCTATTCCTCGCGAAACATTTGCCGTAGTTTTGGTTAAAGATTCAGAAGCTCAGAAATTTGAAGCAGAAGTAAGTAAATTTGATAAAATCTTTTGTGCTGAATATTCTGCAACCGAACCAGATATGAAATTGAAGACGATAAAAACTAATATGCCTGGAAAAATTATTGTTCCCGAAACTGCTGCAAAAATTATCAAATCGGTTTTTGCTTGTCCTCATGGTGTGGAAAGAATGAGTGATGCTATGCCGGGCTTGGTCGAAACCAGTAATAATCTTGCAATCGTTAAGTGTATTAATGGTGAATTTACGGTAAATTGTTTGGTAAGAAGTTCAGTTGATACAGCAAAAGAAGGTGCAATGTATATGATAGGAACTATATTTGACCTTATTAATGCAACAGTTACTTTTGATGGTGCTTATCCGGGTTGGAAACCAAATATGAGCTCTCCTATATTGAAGACAATGCTTAAAACTTATGAGAAATTATATGGAAAAGTCCCTGAAATAAAAGCAATTCATGCAGGTTTAGAATGCGGTATTTTAGGTGCAGGTTATCCAAATTGGGATATGATTTCTTTCGGTCCAACAATAAGATATCCTCATTCTCCTGACGAAAAAGTAAATATTGCCAGTGTACAGAAATTTTGGGATTATATTATCGAAACAATGAAAAATGTACCGATAAAGTAATTAATAATTTGAATCGATTTTTGTTTAATCTTACCGGTATCGCTTATAATCGGTAAGATTTTTTATATTATATAGGAAGATTATATTTATAAGGTACAATATTTGTTTTTACGCAAATTTTAATAATTTTGTCAATCTGAAATAGTTTAATAATGAGAAAAAAAATTGGTCTTTTTATATACTTGATTTTTGTTGGAGTTTATTTAATTGGACAAACTAACATTGAAATATCCACAGAAAAGGTAATAATTGACGGAAAGAAGTATTATTTACATAATGTTGAAGAAGGGCAGACTTTGTATTCTATTTGTAGAGCCTACAAAATTTCAGAAGAAGAAATTCTTTTGAATAATCCTGAGATTAAAAATAAATCAATTAAAATGGGGCAGGCATTAAAAATTCCTGTAATTGAAGAAGTTACTACTGATGGGAAATATATTGTTTACCTTGTCAAACCCGGAGATACATTATATTCTTTATGCAGGAAATATGAAATTACAGAAGATGAGTTTTATTTGTTGAATAGTGATTTAAAGCAAAATAAAGCATTAAAGATTGGTCAGGAAATAAAGTTCCCAATAAAGGTAATTGAAGATAAAATTTCTGATCCTGATAAAGATACGGTAAACTTTTACTATCATTTAGTCGAAAAGGGGGAAACTGTTTATGGATTGTCAAGAACATATAATGTTACCAAAGAGGAATTGATGGAGCATAATCCCGAATTTGACGGAATGAAGCTTATGGTTGGAGAAGTGCTGAAAATTCCAAAAAAATCAGGAGCAATAAATGAAGATTTAAATAGAATAGTGCTTGATAGTATAGCTAAAATTAATTTTGTAAACGAAGATACAGTTAAGCTATCTGATGATTTTTGTAATCAGGAAAATTGGTTTAAGAATGGTAAGAATTTTAATATTGTCATATTTTTACCATTCGAAATAAGTTCCAATATTAGAGCTCTTTATAATCAGGCAACATCTAACAGAGAACAAAGGCTTTATTTAATTACCGAAAAAATGATATCATTCTATTCGGGTTGCCTCATGGCACTGGAAAAGTTTAAAAATCTTGATGTTAAACTTAATGTATCTGTTTATGATACAGGAAATGAAAATATAGTTATTTCATCTTTAATAGAAAAAGGAGTATTAGATAGTGTAGATGTTATTATTGGTCCGGCATTTCGGTCACAAGTAGATTTTTTGAATTCTAATCTTAAAAATGAAAAAACTGTTATCATATTGCCTTTTATAGATGATTCGGAAATTCTTGAGAAATATTCTCGGAATATAATGTTAAAACCTGCGAAAAACTATGTAATTGATGGTATAGCTGACTACGCAGCTTTAAACAAACAGCATAATTATCTGATAATACAAGGAAACAGTTCTGAGCAGATAAAAATATCAACATTATATAAAGAAGCGTTAACAGAGGCAATCGGTTCCGGAGAACACGTGAAAATTATACAATTCACCGGAAAAAATCTCACCTCACTTAAAACCCTGGTGGATAAGGATCGCGAAAATGTATTTATACTTCCATTCCATTCTGAAACTATTTGTACAAATGTGTTTCTTGATTTGTTTCCGTTGAAAGATTACGAAATTACTCTAATCGCAGATGAAGCAGTATTGGAATATCAAACTATTGACCCCAGTTATTTTGCAAAGGTAAAATTCTCGTATTATTCAGGCATTAAAGTTAATTATTCAGATACTGAAACTAAGAATCTCATTGCTGAATATAGGAATGTTTTTTTGTGTGAGCCTGACGATAATTCCTTTGCTGCTTATGATGCTATATCGTATTTTATTATGAATTTGGTAAGATACGGAAATAATATGCCTTATTGCTTGCAAAAAGATAGCGTTTATCAAGGAGTGTCGGGACTACAAAAATATACGAATCATAATAGTTTTGCAAAATATTCATACGCAAATCAATCTGTTTATATTTATACCATGCAGGAGGATTACTCTTTTAAGCAAGTTTATCCGGTTATCGTGGAAGAAGATGCCGAAAATAATTAAGATTATTTTGTAGATAATATTAACTCAAAAGGCAACCAAAAATATAAAAAACGTCTTTTTTATATAAAATTATACATTAGTATAGAAATTTTTAATATATTCGCGTTAAACAATTAAACTTGGGAGTATTGTTTATTTTATATTTTTGTTCTTATAAAAAACACAACTATGAAAAATAGATATTTTTTCTTTGTTATGGTTTTATTCTATATTCCTTCTGGTGTGTTTTCACAGTCATTGGAGTTTACAGAAGCTAAAATCATGGGGGATTTAAAAACAGTATATTTTTATATAAGTGGGCTTGATGAAGATGAGGCGGACAGGGCTATTTTGCTTGAACAATTAACAAATGATGCGAACATATATAGCGGCAGGATCTTTACAAGTTCTTCGTTTAAAACCAGATGTCAGTTGAATTTGCCTGTCTCTATTACTCCTGAGTATATTAGACCGATTTTACTCAATAATGGATATGATTTTGATTTCTCGACTATTTCAGTTGATGGTAAACTTAATATTGAGAAAAAGCCTGATAGTTATGTGTCAAAGTTTCAATCTCCTTTTGAAGGCTTTCCAACAATGATTTATACAGGAGATAAGGAAAGGGATTATGAACAATACAGAGTTGCTAAAGAGCAATGGCTTGCGACAAATCAAAAAAAATATGATAAACAGAAAACAAATGGAACAGCACAATACCCAATAGTTGTATCGAAATCTGATTTTGATAGGTTTACTGATACAAAAAAGCAAATGATATTGGCCGAGCCGGAAAAATTTGTCATTAAATAATAACGCCAAAGATTAACAATTATGATGAAGTATTTACATAAAATTGTCTTAACAACGCTGGTAATTTCTGTTTCAGCATTATTTAATTATTCTTTGGCATGTACAGGGAGTACACTTGCAGGGAGTATTACCCCAACTGATAACTGGCAGACTTTGGGTGGTATTCAGGCTGGGGATAGATATACATTTTCTATAGGCACCGGGGAAGTTATAATTTTTTCTTTCTGTCAGGGTGGAGGCTCATACACAAATGATCCGCGTATTGATTTACATGATTCGGGGGGAACAATGGTATATGATTTTAACGATGATCATTGCGGGTATGGTGCAGAGTTGGTTTGGGTATGCACTACAACCGGAACTTATTCTGTTGGTTTCTATGAATTTTTTTGTTTAACAAACGGTACTGCACTTGGTACAATAGCTTATAAATTGTTACCTACTCCAACAGAACAGGATTGTCTTGGCGCTAGACCTTTATGCGAAAGTTTCACTAATCATCCTCAATCTTATGTCGGGACAGGGCACTATTATGATATATTTAATTTTAATGCACAGCAAGGTATGGCCGTGTCAACAAATAATTGCCCCAACTGTTTGGTAACCGGAGAATTAAATAATGTTTGGTACACTTTTACTGCACAGTCAAACGGTAATTTAGCCTTTACAATTGACCCTATTGATAATAATGACGACTATGACTGGGCTTTGTATAGTTTAAACGGAGGCGTTGATTGTTTTGATTTAATTGACTGGAATGCTCATCCTCCTGTTAGCTGCAATTATTCATTTGGTGGAAATGGTAATACCGGTTTAGGTTCCGGATCTTCTAATTGTGTTGGACCTGTCGAAGATGTACTGTATAATGCAACTTTCGCTGTTACGACTGGACAAACCTATGTTTTAACTGTTTCAAACTTTAGTTCTACACAAAATGGTTATTCAATAAACTTTGGCGCAAGTTCTGCTACTATTATTGACAATTCTGCTCCAGTAATGACAAATCTTGTTTATCAGCCATATTGTGGTTCATCATCAATTACTGTTCAGTTTAGTGAATCTGTTTGGTGTTCCAGCGTACAACCTGCAGATTTTGTTTTAACCGGTCCAAATGGGACATATTCTGTTGATGAAACTTACAGTATTGTATGTATGTCTGCTTCATCAAATACTTATGCCGGAACATGGTACGATGATGTTTGGACATTACACTTGGGGGATTTATTATCTCAAGCAGGTGATTATACTTTAACTCTACTTGCCGGTAGTGTAGAAGATAAGTGTACAAATGTAAATGTAGCAAATCAATTGAATTTTTCGGTAGTTGGTATTACTGCCGATGTAAATATTACTAGTCTTGCAGGTTGTGGAGGTGAATGTAACGGTGCTATTAGCGTTACAAATCTTTCAGGTGGCACAGCTCCTTATTTTCTTAACTGGAGTGGTCCCGGAGGATTTACTTCAACAAGTGATGTACTCACAGCCTTATGCGTTGGTGATTATACTGTTACAATAACTGATTCCGAAGGTATTTGCGAGTATGTCGAAACAGTCGAGATGACGGGAGCTCCTCCAATAAATCCAACAGCCTCTAATAATGGACCTCTATGCGAGGGAGAAACATTGTCTTTCACTTCAACTAGCTCTGATCCTGCTTCATCTTTTGCATGGTCTGGTCCCGGAGGATTTATTTCTTCAACACAGAATCCTAACAGACCAAATTCAACTGTGGGAATGAGTGGAACCTATACTGTTGTTGTTACGGATTCATACGGCTGTACCGAGAGTGCAACTACTGATGCGGTTGTATATTTAGTTACTCCTGTAACAGCAACAAGTGACAGTCCGTATTGTGAAGGTGAGAATATTCAGCTAAACGCTACTACAGTCATAGGAGCAACATATAATTGGACTGGACCTGGAGCAACAACTTATACTGTCGAAGATCCACTTATTTCAAGTTGTACAACTACACATGGAGGATTATATACTGTTGTTGTAACAGATGCTAATGCATGTACGGCAACAGCAAGTACAACTGTTGTTGTTAATCCCGGAATAACTGCTACTGTTACGGGAATAAACCCATTATGTTATCAGGCTGCTACCGGTCAGATTACTGTAAATGTAACAACAGGGACAGCTCCATTTACTTACTTGTGGAGTAATGGTTGGACTTTAAATCCATTAAACGGAGCAGTGGGCGGGGTTCCATATTGTGTAACTATTCAGGATGCTGCAGGGTGTAGTCTTTCTGTTTGTCATACTTTGACAGATCCACCTGATTTAGTTGTTACGGCTTCTACTGTACCGACCGAATGTGGATATCTAGACGGAGAGATTACTCTAACAATCAATGGAGGTGCCGGTGGATATACAGTAGGTTGGCCAGGTGGAGTTAGTGGTAATCCAATTACAGGGTTGCATCCAGGAAATTATACTGCAACAGTTACTGATGCTAATGGTTGTATAGAAACGATTACTGCAAATGTCGGGTTCTTCGGCGGTGGTACCGCAACTATAACACAATTGCAAGGAGTTAGTTGTTATGGAGATAATACAGGAGTTCTATCATCAGATATGATTGGTGGTACTTTACCTTTTACATACACATGGTCGGTACCCGGGCAAACAAGTGCAAATCTTACTAGCGTGGGTGCCGGAATATATTCTGTAACTATACAGGATGTTTACGGGTGTTCAGGTCAGGCTAGCCATGAGGTTACTCAACCCGAAATGTTGACAATGTTGATAGAACATTCGGACGTTTTATGTCGTGGTGGTAGTAATGGTAATGCAACTGTAACTGTAAGTGGCGGTGTATTCCCTTATATTTACAATTGGTCTCACGGATCTACATCAAGTCACATTTCGTCCTTATTTGCAGGATCATATAGTGTTCAAGTTACCGATCTTAATGGATGTGTTACTACAGGTTTTGTGGTTATTGATCAACCTGATCAGGCTGTTGGTCTTAATCTAACCACTGCAGATGTGTCTTGTGAAGGAAGGTATGACGGAATGGGTATAGCAACAGGAACCGGTGGGACAGCGCCATATTCAGTGTATTGGTTCCAGTATGGTACTTTAATTGCTTCAGGAGAACAGGTTAGTTCTCTGAGAGCAGGTAATTATTCTGTCGAATTATTCGATGCAAATAATTGTCCTGCTGAGGCAAATTTCGTGATTAACGAACCTCCTGTTTTAAGCGTAGGAAGCGAAATGTATTCTGTTACTTGTAAAGGATTTAATGATGGCGTAATTGCTGTCAGTATTGATGGCGGAACTTATCCCTATGACATAAGATGGAGCAATGGTGATAGTTTGGCAATTACAACAGGATTGAGAACAGGTCAATATTATGTTACAATAACAGATGGAAATGGTTGCATAAAAAATCTCGGAATGTATTTACCCGAAAACCCTGTATTATGTCTTGGTATTCCTGATGCTTTTACTCCTAATGGTGACGGAATAAATGATAAGTGGGAAATCGAATATATACAAATGTATCCTGCTTCAGTTGTTTATGTATTTAACAGATGGGGACAACTAATGTACAGTGGAACATCTGAATCTGAATTCTGGAATGGTAAGCACAATGATAATTTTGTTCCTGCCGGAGCTTATCAATATGTTGTTGACTTGAGAAATGGTATGGATCCGTTCACAGGTGTTGTGATGGTAATATATTAAAATATGAGGCTGCATTTGCAGCCTTTTTTATTTTTTAATTGCCGTTTCTCTAAAATTTAATATTTTTACATCTTTAAATTTATTATATGATGAAGAAATTTTTTCGTTTTCTTAGCAGCAAATTATTTTTAATAAATTTCGGAATTGCTATAGTATTTTTTGCATTATGCTTTTTAGTGTTGAATTTATTTTTAAAGTCTTATACAAGGCATGGCGATTCAGTTACAGTTCCAAATCTTATTGGAATGCAAACCGAAGATGCGATTGCTCTTATCGAGGAAAGCGATTTTAATTATGTAATAGTTGATACTGTATTTGATAACAAATATGATAAAGGCGCAATCGTTGAACAAAATCCTATTCCTGAATCGTTGGTTAAAGAGGGACGAAAAATTTATCTAAAGGTTAATAGTAATCAGGATGAAATGATATCTATGCCACAGTTAACCGGCTTTACTTTGCGTCAAGTAACTTCTATGATGGAAACGTATGGGTTGGTAATTGGAAATCTCAGATATATTCCGGACATTGCAGTAAATGTTGTTATCAAACAGATATACAAAGGTAAAGAGATAGAACCGGGAGAAAAAATCAAGAAGGGTTCTTCAATTGATTTAATACTTGGGCTTGGAATAAGTGATAAAACAACCACAGTGCCATCTCTTATTGGTATGACATATAGGGAAGCTAGTAATGCCTTACTTGATTTATTTCTTAATACCGGAGCGGTAAACTATGATAATACAGTTAAAACTAAAAATGATTCACTTAAGGCAAAAGTTTATCGTCAATCTCCACAATATAGCACAATAAATGAAGTAAATCTCGGTTATAATGTAGATATTTGGCTTACGAAAGATGAGAGCTTGTTAAATGCTTCTCAAAATCAAGCTGATGATGAAATTGAAAATGATAACGATTAAAATGTAGAATGAAAAGAATAGTTTTAGTAATATTTATAGTTTCATCAATTTTAAATTTGTATTCTCAGGAAGTGCTAGTTAATATAGGCAATCCTGTTTTGCAGAAATATAGTCAAGAATACTTAGAGAGACATAGTTTTAAGACAACTATGGAAGTTGACACATTGGAATTGCCATTTTTTGACGATTTTGCAAATTCTTTTGTATATCCCGATTCAACAAAATGGCTTGATAAGTTTGCTTTTATAAATAACGATTATGCCATAGATCCGATTAGTTACGGGGTTGCAAGTCTGGATGCGATAAATCAGTTTGGTGAGGTTTATTCGTATTTGCCCTCAATAAGTTCTGCTATTGCTGATTATTTGACTTCGCTACCAATAAATTTAAATGTTGATATTGCCGATTCGGTATATATGAGTTTTTATTTTCAGGCGGGTGGTGTAGGTAATGATCCCGAATTAAGGGATTCTTTGGTTTTGGAATTTAAATCACCCGAAACAGATTGGGAAAGCATTTGGAGAGCTGAAGGTGGCAATATTGACAGCTCTTTTACATTGGTTATGATTCCTATTGTTGAAGAACAGTGGCTTACAAAAGGTTTTCAGTTCCGTTTTCTGAATTATGCAAGCATTAGTACAAATTATGAGCCTTCGTGGAGAAGCAATACAGATCATTGGAGTATAGATTATATAAAAATTGACACAGCGAGATCGTATGCAGATACTCTTGCAAAAGATGTTGCAATAATAAGTAATTCTAAATCTTTAATTGCCGGTTTTGAATCAGTTCCATGGAATCATTACAAAGAGGCAGTCCTTGATTTGATGGCAGATACAATAAGGTATTTATATAAAAGTTCTTATGGTCCAGGTGATACCATTAATATTAATCGTCAGTATCATATCACCGATATGTACGGTACAAATTCCGGGTATTTGTGGGATGATGATAGTGAAAACATACTTCCATTAGAGACTATGGAGTTTGCTAGAAAAATGAATTATACTTTTAACTCTGATTCGGAAGATTCTGCAAGATTTATGGTTAAATCTTATATTAAAACAGATTTGACAGCAGACCGCTATATTTACCGTTGGAATGATACTGTTAGATATTATCAGAATTTTGCAAATTATTATGCTTATGATGACGGGACTGCCGAAAAAGGTTATGGTATTACCGGTCAAAATACAGCATATTCAAGTCTTGCATATCAGTTTATTCCTTTGGTTGCAGACAGCTTATATGGAGCATATATCTATTTTAATCAGGTTGTAGATGAGGCAAACCGCAAATACTTCTTCTTTACTGTGTGGGATGATAATGATGGAATACCGGGGGATACTTTAATTCAGGTTGTCGGTGTTAAACCTTCATACAGTGATCAGGTTAACGGATTTTTATATTATTCTTTAGAAACGGCAATATATATAGATACTACTTTTTACATTGGTTGGACAAAAACTACTGACGACATGTTAAATTGCGGATTTGATTTGAATAGAAAAGCAAATCAGCATTTGTTTTTTAATGTTACGGGACAGTGGCAGCCGTCACAAATGGAAGGAGCTTTGATGATTCGACCTGTTTTTGGCAAAAATCCGGACGTATCTTTCATTTCTCCTGTTATTCAATTCCTTGATTTTGATATTTATCCCAATCCTGCAAATGATATCTTACATATTTCTGCAATGACCGAATTTAGTTTTGCTGATATCTTTGATGCTACCGGCAAATTAGTTTTAACAGTATCTTCCTGTTCAGAAATTGATATTTCCGGGCTGCAGAATGGGATGTACTTTGTAAAATTAAGATCAGATTTGGATATTTACACAACACAAAAGTTGATTATTGCCAGATAAATATGCTTGAAGATGATTTCCAAATTGATGATGTAAACGAAGAGTCAGAGCAATCAGAACTGTATGAGCACCATCGTTTGGTGATAGAGCCCGGTCAGAAAATGTTGAGGCTGGATAAATATCTTGTCAGCCGATTGCCATCTACTTCACGAAACCGTATTCAGAATGCTTCGGAAGCAGGTAATATCCTTGTAAATGGAATTTCTGCAAAAAACAGCTATAAAGTCAAACCCGGAGATGTTGTAAGTATTGTGTTGAGTTATCCCAAATCAGAATTTGAACTGGTCCCCGAGAATATTCCGCTGGACATTGTCTATGAGGATGATGATTTAATACTTGTTAATAAAAAAGCAGGAATGGTTGTTCATCCTGCATTTGGACATTTTGAAGGAACTTTGGTTCATGCTCTTGCGTATAGATTTCAGAATTTGCCTATGTTTGAGGGCAAAGATGTCAGACCTGGATTAATACATCGTATTGATAAAGATACTTCGGGGATTTTGGTTATTGCAAAGTCGGATATTGCCCTAAATAAACTAGCTCGTCAATTTTTTGATCATAGTTGTAAGCGTTCATATCAGGCCTTGGTTTGGGGTAATTTGTCGAAAGCTGAGGGAACCATAACAGGCAATATCGGTCGCAGTTTAAAAAATCGTAAAGTTATGGACGTCTTTCCGGATGGTGATTATGGCAAGGAAGCAATAACTCATTATAAGGTACTTGAACGTCTCGGTTATGTTAATCTGATTGAGTGTCGCCTCGAAACAGGCCGTACTCATCAGATCAGGGTTCACTTTAAACACATAGGTCATCCTTTGTTTAACGATGCTGATTACGGGGGAGATAGGATTTTGAAAGGAACAACTTTTACAAAGTACAAACAATTTGTTGAGAATTGTTTTAAAATATTACCACGTCAGGCATTGCATGCAAAATCGCTCGGATTTATTCACCCGGTTACCGGAAAAGAAGTGTTTTTCGATTCGGAACTACCTCAGGATATGCAAAATTGCATAGACAAATGGAGAAATTATACAGCAGGCAGAGAAGATGTTGAGTGAGGTTTTTTCTAAATTATACAATATTAGATAAAATTACCTCTGCATATAATATATTCAAATAATCTTAATAATTCATATTATAGGAAAATTAAGCAACAATGTGTCGTAAAAAAGCACGTATATATATTATTTGGATTTATTTACAATTTAATACAAATAATAATTAACTTTAGATGTACATTGCTAATAAAAAATGGGGGGGGGGGGTGAAAGTGTTGATATACAGCAAGTTATATGTTGTTTAAGCGTTTTGTGCTGCCGGAAATTATGACTATTATTCTGAATCGAAATTGAAAATATTGTTTTTTGTATAAGGATTTAGTTCAAAATTTGTCAAAAGAGATATAATAATGTTATTTTCTAATAAAAGATATTTATGAAAACCTTAAAACTATTTTTAATTCTCACTGCACTTATGTACTGTGCAAAACTGTTTTCGCAAGAAAGCATAGTGTTTGATAAGCAGTATTTGTTCGATAATCAGGGAAGCTATATACGCGATGTAAAGCAAACATCGGATAGTGGCTATATTTGTGCCGGAGCAATCGGATTTGACATGTATGATGAACGGTTTTTACTTTTTAAGACAGACAAATCAGGTGAAATAAAGTGGTACAAGTATTTATCAAATAGTGGCGTTCATGATTGGAATGAGGCTGTAAACATTGCAAAAACAGGGAACATAGTGACAGTTGGACATACGCAGAATAATTCCAATTGGCATGATAGTGGGTCAATAATTTTATACGATGATGCCGGAGATACTTTGTGGACAAAACAATATGCATTTAATTCATGTTCAAATCAAGAAGTATTCAGTAAGATGGGTTTTTTTGATTGTTTGTTGCCACAAGACAACTCAATATTGGCGGTTGGATGTATTAATGAAGAGGACTACGGCACCAATCCAATTATTGTAAAAACAAATATGGGTGGAGACACCTTATGGACGTGGAGGCTCTATGATACAAATAATGTAATTGTATTACATTCTGTTGCAGAGACTAAAGGGGGAGATTATATTGCGGTTGGAACATCGCTTGATACAGTTTTTAACAAAAACGACCAGTATCCTCGAAGAGGAGTTATTGTAAAAATTAGTACTACAGGAGAGCAGAAATTTTTTGTTGAATGGAACGAATTACATGATTGTGGATTTGAATGTATTTCAATAGACGAAAATGGTAATTTGATTATCGGGGGCTATAATTATAAGAATCCCCCTGAGGTTGAAGATACGGAATATTTTGGTATGATTATTAAAACAGATTCTTTAGGAAATACTATTTGGAAAAAAAATGTCGCTTATGGTAAGAGCATTTCCTGCATAGACATTGAGGTTGATTCAATGGATGAAATAATTTGTCTTAACTCGATTGAACCACCATATTACGAAAATTGGAAAATGGATGTTATTTTAGAAAAATACGCTGGTAATGGAGAGCTAATCTGGAGCAGAGTAATTGGTGAACAAACTGTTGTGGACTGGCCTTATTCATTAATATTAACTAATGACGGAGGTTTTGCATTTTGTGGTTTAAATTCACCAGATTTTGAACAAAACCGATCATGGCTGGTGAAAACAGACAGTATTGGTAACGGTGTATATCACAATGGTTGGATAAACAATATAAAGAATGATAAAAAGTTAATAGATTTAGAATTATATCCGAATCCTGCTGCTGATTTTGTCATTATTTCGATTGCTGATGATTTATTTGGCTCAAGCCTGAGGTTGATTGATTCATCGGGCAAATTGATTTTATCTGAAATGATATATGAAAACAAAGCTAAAATAAATTTAAGGGATGTTAATAATGGTGTTTATACTATTCATATTGATACAAAATATGGTATTTTAATCAGAAAGTTAATTGTTTTACATTAATAAGATTAACTATGAAAAAGGAAATTCTAAAGAAGCCACATATTGCTATTGTTGCTTTTTGGAAAGAATTGCAAAAATCCAAATAGGGATTGATTCAGCAAATTATTTTTTGTCAGGATAATTTGTAGCGGCAATAGCGTGTTTTCGACCTGAGATGATTTGAAAAACCGGGCAGCAACAAGGCGAGAATCTAACTTTAGACGGCAGATTAAGTCTTGTTAGCCCACCCGGTAATTGTTTTATTAAACTTTACAAAATTATGAAAAAATCTAATATGTTTTGTCTGGCAGTATTTTTATTACTGTCAACAGGTTATATGGTGGCACAAACAACCCAAATGCCCAAATGGCCTTTAAATGGAAAAGAGGTTAACTTTATTGGTGGTACCGTTGATAATACAGGAGTTTCTCTTTCGACCCCAAAGTTTGTATCAAACGGTTACTACGACAAAGATTATAATCCTTTGTTTTATGTAATTGATAATAATTTGTGGTGGGGAAGCGGTTCGTATGCAGGTGCGCTTTTTACTGATATTGATGAGGCACAAAATCCTGATATGATGTTTCCCGAACTAATAATTGTCCCAAAAGATACGGTTTATTGTGATGAAGGAAATTATTATATGTTTTATGCTATTAAACAGCAGGTTGAAGACGAAGGGAAGAGCGATAATTATGTATTTAATTATACTCTTGCTTACAATGAAATAAATCCGGGTCATTCTTCTTATCAACCATCTGAACCTTTTTATACTGTTGATTCATCTATTGATCATTCAGCAAGTATGGGAATTGCAGTTACAGATTTTATTTCGGGCACAAACCACAGAAGATTATATCTGGTTTATTATTCATCAACAGATGAGGAGAGTTTTATCAAATTTTTTGATGTTAGTCCTACCGGAATATCCGGTCCTTATAATGTTGTGTCTTATTCAAATAATTATAAACTCTTTGAACCTTGTGAGGTTGAGATATCCAGAGATATGTCCAAATTAGCTTTTACAAGGCCAAAATACTTGGCAAATACATTATTAGATAATTCAAATGATATTACAATAGTAAATCTGAATCCAAGCACAGGTTATCTGGGAACGGGTGGTATTGTGTATAAAGATTTAGGCCCAACAAATTCAGTTTTGGATTCATATATTGGTCTTGAGTTTACTGCTAATTCACAAGAATTGTTTATTACAAGACATAATGTTGGATTGATCAGATATAATTTATTAACAGATCAGGTTACTACAATTAGCAATACTACAGAAATTTCTAATTCACAGTTGGAAACTGGTAGAGATGGGAAGATATATGGATTAAACCTTACTGGACAACTGTATTACATTAATGATGTTTATAATACGATTGTTACTGCGACTCAATATAATTTATCGAGTTCTGGTGTAATAAACAATCAGATATTTAATGGTGTTGTTCCTGTTTACACCCTACCCGAGCAAATAGATGGCTACGATTATGATAGGTTGTTGGGTAACGAAGATGTTTGCTGTTATATATGGAATGAGAGTGAAGTGAAAACCTCAATGTCGGGTGTGAGCCACAACCCCACTACCGGGGATATCACAATAACCGGATCAAATGTAATATGGCAAACAACATCCAACCCCTTTACAAGTGGTGGACAGGCAATAACTGATGCATATTTAAAAGGTAAGATTACAATAGTGGAGGGAGCAAAGCTAACAATATATGGTTTAACTCTGCATTTTAAAGAAGGGGAGTCAATAGATATGAATACTGCTTCAGCGGGAATAAGAGGACCTCGTCTGTATTTATATTCAAATTCGAAACTAACTGTTTTTGATGAATGTGATGAAGATGTACTTTGGGATGGAATAAATCTGGTTGGTTATTGGGGTTATACTCAACTAGATGTTTTGGGTGTTCCAACACGTCAGCCAAAAGTTTATATGTCAAGTGGTTCAACTATCGAATTTGCCGAAAAAGGTATTGAAGTTACCGGTGGCGGAATTGTTAACGCTACTTTAGCAAATTTTAAAGACAATATTATTGATGTCAAGTTTAATTCGTATTCATCATTTGGTGATAATATTTCTTATTTTAGTAATTGTAATTTTTACACTACAGATGAACTTTATAATAAGGGATATAATCCTACCTACCATGCACATATTTATAATGCCCCGGGACTTGAATTCAAAGGTTGCGATTTTTATAATACCAATTATAATTATGTTACTTATACGCAGTGGGGATCCGGCATATTGTCTTCATTATCTTCTTTAGAAGTAAATTTGTACGGAACTTCTACACCTAGTACATTTTCAAATCTAAATTATGGAATTAAAGCCAGTGGTGGTAGTTATCTTACTTTGCAAAACTCAAATTTTACAGATTGTGTACATGGATCGTGGCTAATTGCTAATAATGCAATAACAGCAACCAGTAATGATTTTGATGTTTCTAACAATTCTGCTACTTCAAATTCAGTGTACGATAGTTTCGGTTTGTACATCGAAGCAAGTACAGGTTATCAGATAGAAGATAATAATTTTCATGATGGCTTGCTTGGTTTAGTGGTTTATGCTTCAGGGGGTGCAGATAATCTGGTTTATAAAAATTATTTTGAAGATTTAAGCAATGGCACTGCAAGTGCTTTTGTGGGCATTGGTTGGAATTACGATACTATAGTGAAATCTGGACTTCAACTAAGATGTAATAGTTTTGTGAACGTTAATTATGCAATGGCTGTTTTGGGAGGAAATATTTATACTCAAAGTGGCTCATTAATTAATGTAACACAATCTGATATAAGAAGTAAACAAGGTGTCTTAATTCCTTCAGGTACTGATGTGTCAGCATATAATTATTTTTCTGGATTGCCTTTTTACCCTTATAGATATTTATACATAAGTAGCGCTTCTTATATAGTTCAAACTGGCGGAAAATATGATTATAATCAAACCAATGTTGTCGGATATAGACTTGAATATTATGATCACAATAAAATCAATGTATATAATCTTCCTGCTGAAACCTGTGCATCAACGTTAGGCTTATATATGGCTTCGGGAATACAAGATATTATTTCGCAAACCGAGGATTATCAGGAATATGAGACATATTTGCAAAATGAATTGGCAGATATAACAAATAATTCTCTGTCATTGTTTATCTCTGCTCAATCGGCAAATAGTAATAATGCATCAGAGGTTTATGAGCAGCTTAGTTCTTCATCGCCCAACCTGACTTCGGAAATTTTGTTAGCTTATCTTGACAATCCTAATGTCCCTGAATTATCAAAGGTATCATTAATGCTTGAAAATTCTCCTTTACCCAGCGATGTTGTTGAGGCTGTTGAACATTCTGATTTAAGTCCCGAATACATTGATTATATCCTTAAGCATCAGGAGGGTATTAACGAGATTGAACAGCTTCAGAGTCAGATACAAAGTTTGCAGTCTGCACGTCAGGTAAACTACGATCATTTAATGCGTGCAACTTTCAATGCCGATACAGTCGCTTCTTTTTCAGACACATACAATTCTGTAATGGATTTTATGAAAACACAAACCGATTATCATGCAAAAAACAGGTTGGTTGATATGTACATAAAAAAGGGTATGTTCGAAAAAGCAATGACTCTTTTAAATGAGATGGAACAAATTGCATTAACATCGGAAAACACAGCAGCATTAAACGATATTAAGCTAACAGAAATTAAAATAGACATTTTACAAAACAGCAATACTGAACCGGTTGTTGATATAGTAAAAAGATATGAGGAGTTCTTAACAGAACTTGCTGGCGATTACAACACAAAAGAAGGTGGTGTTGCCCGTGCAATTCTCGAATCTGCAGGCTTAATGGAAAACTTTCCTATTGTTTTCCTGCCTGATCCTGCATCTGAAATAGCTCCAAAGTCTGCATTTATAGAGCAACCTGCAGAGGAACAACCGATTGCCAATTATGAATTAAATTCATTGTTCAATTTGTATCCTAACCCTGCAAACGATTACCTGTCATTAGAATTTATTAATCCTAACGGTAATTGTACGTTTAATATTTACAGTATAAAGGGTGAATTGCTTAAAACCATAAGTACAAACCAACAACTTGGTTTCATAAGCATTAATATCAGCGATCTTCAACCTGGAAATTATATTGTAAATTGTGCAGAATTACAGTCAAATGTAAATTTCGTTATCGCAAGATAAAATAAATTTATAATCATTATTTAAAAGCAGAAAAGCCAGTTGTTGGTTGCTCTGCTTTTTTTATTTCTCTGTATCACAAGGATGGTCTTTGTACTTATTAAGCAGATGTTTTCTGAATTCGCGGTCGGCATCGTATAACAAAGCAACTTTTTTAATTGGTAATACGGATTTGTATTTTTCGTGATATGTCTGTTCCAGTTTAGCTTTTTCGCTTCGTATTTCAAGCAAACGGTCAAGTTTAGTTTCAATTTCTTTCTCAGTTAACACGTCTATGCCTTTCTTCAGTTCTCTGGTTATCTTGTGTTCTTCTTTAAATAAAACATCCATTTTGTCGTTAAATTCGTTATAAACCGGCCAGAATTGTTGTGCTTCCTTAACTGTTAAATCCATTTTACCGGTAATAAAAGCAATTTTTTCAGCTTGAATTTTTTCATCATCCAAAGGGCATTTATTCTCTTTTTTACCGGTTTGTCCAAAAACAACAACTGACATCAGAAGAAGTATGGTGAATGTAGAAAAATGTTTAATTGTTTTCATATTTCATTTATTTTTATTCATATAATAATTCGTATTCGAGATAATATTGCGATAAATAATCTTCTAAATAAGCTAAATCTTCGTTTGTATTTATAATATCTGATTTTTCCTGATAAGAGACGGATTGCTCGTTGATATATTCATAAAAAGTAAACTCATCATAACATAATTCTGAAATAAAATCATCGTAATCCTGTGCTTCATCTGTTTGTGTTGTAATTGGCACTTGCACATTTTTATCAACAGTAATATGTAATACTGTCTTTAATAAAAATACTAAAACGAGAACAGAGGCGGCCATATAAATATATGGTTTAAAAATATCGAAGGCACTTGCTTTTGCTAATGGTTTTTCTTTAGCCAGACTTTCGTTTATTTTTGAGTCAAGGCTTTCAAAGTACCCGTCAGGAACTTTGAAATTATTGATTTTTGGTATGTCTTCAAGTTTTTTCATAGTCATAAACAATTAATAGACAAATTTAATATTTCATGGTTTAAAGTTTATTAATATATTTTTCAATTTTTGTAACAGCATGATGGTATGATGCTTTTAAAGCACCCACGGATGTACCCAAAATTTCGCTAATTTCTTCATATTTTAATTCATCATAATATTTCATATTAAAAATCAGTCTTTGTTTTTCGGGCAGTTTAAGAATGGCTTTTTGAAGTTCTTTCTGAAGGTTATCTCCGTCAAAGTATTGATCTGCTTCTATTTTATCTGCCAGAGTATCTTCATAGCTCAAAGCCGTGAAAGTATAATACCTCTTTTTTCGTGATAAAAAATTAAGAGTTGTGTTTGTCGCAATACGATATAACCATGTGTATAAAGTCGATTCTGAACGAAAGGATTCAATTTTTGTAAAGGCTTTTACAAAGGTATCCTGTAAAATATCATCAGCATCCTGATGGTCAATGACAATACGCCTTATATGATAATAAAGTTGTTTTGAATATTTTTCAACGATAATAGAAAAAGCTGCGTTTTTAGATTCGGAGTTATTAAGCAAACTTATTATTTCATTATCATTGTTTGAATCCATAAATATTTAAGCCTTTCGTGTGAGTACTTTTTCGGCAGCTTTAACAATATTTTCAGCAGTAAGTCCGTATTTTTCCATCAGAGCATCTGGTGTTCCGCTTTCGCCAAATGTATCAAAAACCGCAACAGCTTCGATAGGTACTGGAAAGTTCATAGCTGAAAATTGAGCTGCAGTATCTGTTAATCCTCCATTAAGCATATGTTCTTCTGCACAAACCATTGCTTTTGTTTTTGTAATGGATTTTAAGACAGTTTCAGTGTCAAAAGGTTTAATGGTGTGAATATTAAAAACTTCGGCTTTAATACCTTTTGCAGCCAGAATCTCGCATGCCTCAATTGCTTTCCATACCATGTGTCCTGTTGCAAGGATTGTCAAATCTGTACCTTCGTAAAGGAGTTGTGCTTTACCGATTTCGAATTTTTGGTCAGGAACAGTAAAATTAGGTACAGCCGGTCTGCCGAATCTTAAATATACAGGTCCTTTAAAATCTGCAATTGCGATAGTTGCTGCTTTTGTCTGATTATAGTCGCAGGGAACAATTACAGTCATGTTAGGCAGCATTTTCATCAATCCGATATCTTCCAATATTTGATGTGTTGCACCATCTTCGCCAAGAGTTAGACCTGCATGAGACGCACAAATTTTTACATTTTTATTCGAATAGGCTACAGATTGACGGATTTGATCATAAACACGACCAGTAGCAAAGCCTGCAAATGTTCCGGCAAAAGGTATTTTTCCGCCTATTGTCAATCCTGCGGCAGTTCCTATCATATTTGCTTCGGCTATTCCTGCCTGAAAAAATCTGTTAGGAAATTCTTTCTGAAATTCATTCATTTTTAAAGAACCTGTCAGGTCGGCACATAAGGCAACAATATTTTCATTTTTTCTTCCTGCCTCTAAAAGTCCTGCTCCAAATCCCGAACGGGTATCTTTTTTTTCTGTATAGCTGTACTTAGTCATATCACGTTTTTATAAATTTTCTATTATAAAATCACCGGATTTTACCCTGAATTTAAACTCTCCGGTATTTATTGCTTGTTTATGTTGTTTTTCTCTGAATACTATTCTATAATATCCCGGCTGTAATCTAAATTTATAATGTGTTTGTTCAGGTGTAAAGTCAAAAATATTTGTAAGAACATCTCCGTTTTCATGTAACAAAGTACCATAAGCGGGATTGCGGAAATTTATAATCACATTACCAGGTTCAGCAATGCTGATGCGTGATGTTTTTGATTGAGTTATAGAAACTGCGTCAACGTAAGTTCGGGGCATTGTCAGTATTTCTAAATCATATAGTCCGGTAAGTAATTTTTGCTGTTTATCAGCATCAAGAATATACATAGTATTTGGAAGTCCCGATTTGCGAACAATACATTTAATGGCTGAATTTGCACTTGTATCTCCTTCAATATTAATAAACAGAACCCCTTGTGGTGCAGGCACATCAATTATATTCAGAATCCCTTCTTTTAATCGGATGCTGTCTTTGTACACAGGTGGAACAGTATGAACTTTCAGATCATAAACAGATAAAATATCCAGATAAATCGTATCTGAAATTCCCGCTTTGTTCATGGTGTGCATATAGGTATAACGAATATCTCCCGAGAGATTATCGTGAAAAGACATCACAGCATTTGTTTCAAGTGGTCTCCCGTTAGTGTCAAGCAAATTAACCTGTACACTGGTGAGGTTTGTAACTTGTGTAACAATAGTGTTGATTGCCTGACGGAATTGTACAGCATCTGCAGCATTAAAATAATTACCCATACATTCGAGAAAGTCAACTAATTCGATGTCTATATCAACTCCGATAATATATGGTTTCAATACTACACCTTTTTTTTGTAAGGACAAACTTACTTCGCATGGGTCGCCCTGACAGGTTTCTAGTCCGTCAGTTATAAGAATAATGATATTTCTGCAATCATCACAGGGCGGAAAATCTCCTTCGGATTGTCCTAGAGAATAAGCTATTGGAGTCACACCTTTGGGAGTAACTATTTTCATTTTTTCCCTGATCAGGTTAATTGTGTTTTCTCCGAACGACACTTCAAGTTTTGAATCTCTGCAATCGGGTGGAGGAGTTGTGCTTTGATGTCCGTAAACCCGAAGAGCAACTTCAAGTTTTTGGGTTTGTTGAACAGATTCAAGAGAATCAAGCAGTTCGAAAAGCAATTCTCTTGCTTTTTCAAATTTAACTGTGCCTTCCCATCTTTCCATCATACTGGTAGAGGCATCAAAAATTATTAATACTCTAGTAAGAGGCTTTTCGGGTTCCGGTTCGTTACGAATCTGTGCTGTTAAAAATGAACAAAATAAAACACTTAATAATATCAGGGTTAGTTTTTTCAAAATGATAAATTTAATGTCAATAATAAAATTAGTAATCTCCAAGAGTTTCTTCGAGTTGTGAAAGAGCGTTTTGTAATTGTTCATCATTAGGAGCGACACCATGCCATTTATGTGTCCCCATCATAAAATCAACACCTTTTCCCATTTCGGTTTTCATAATAATTGCAATTGATTGTCCCTTACCTGACAAAGATTTTGCCATGTTTATCGTATCAATGAGGTCGTTCATGTCGTTTCCGTTGCATTCCAATACGATCCAGTTAAATGCTTCCCATTTTTCACGCAGTTTGTTTAAACCTATGACCGACATAATAGATCCGTCTATTTGTTGACCATTATAGTCCACAAAAGCTATTAAGTTGTCAATTTTTCTAGCCTGAGCAAAAAGAGCAGCTTCCCAGACCTGTCCTTCTTCAATTTCTCCATCACCCATCAGGCAATATACAAATTTAGAGTCTTTATTAAGTTTTTTTGCAAGAGCAGCACCGCAAGCAACTGACAAACCCTGACCAAGAGAACCCGAGGCAATTCTGATGCCTTCGAGATGTTCGGCAGTTGTTGGATGCCCCTGAAGTCTGGAATTTATTGCCCGAAAAGTACCCAGTTCTTCAGTTGGAAAATATCCTGCGCGTGCAAGTACACTATACCAAGCAGCAGATGTGTGCCCATTAGATAAAAAAAACAAATCCTGATTTATGCCATTCATATCAAAATTTTTAGGATTGTGTTCCATAATTTCGAAATACAGGCAAACCAATAAGTCAGTAACTCCCAGTGAACCTCCGGGATGTCCCGAGTTTCTGGCATGAATCATACGTAATAAATCCCGTCTTACCTGACTTGCTATAGCTTCTAATTTGTTTGTTTTTTCCATAGTCCTTATTTTAATGTACAAAAATATTTATTTTCCATCTTGTTGATTAAAAAATCAATAAAGGTTATCAACCCATTTTTATGAGTGGATGTTAATAAACAATCAAAATAAATTAGAGTGGGGAAACTAAATTTTTTCATAATGAAGTTTAATTAAGGTATCAACAATTATAAAATTCTTTAACCATCAAATCAGTATTTATCCCAGTGT